>Ga0308157_10002658_pt1 | contig 28340 bp, 30 predicted proteins | sample PhyBR1_FD_201035 | JGI IMG/M metagenome (GOLD analysis project Ga0308157, IMG submission 201035) | Phyllosphere microbial communities from UC Gill Tract Community Farm, Albany, California, United States - DLSLB.R1 | ecosystem: Host-associated > Plants > Phyllosphere > Unclassified | place: USA...
ATTCGCGTTTGCGTGTTTTCTTGGTGGAAAGGTTCAGGCCGAGATCAGATTGCTGCATGGGCCGCGATGCTGCCGCACCCGGCACGCATGTGCAAGCACATGCGTTGGGAAGTTATGCAGAGATTCCCTAAGTCTCAGTCATGCGACAGACGCTGAGCTTTTCGCGGCACTGGAACTGTCGGTGTAGCGCAGCGCTGGTGGCTTGGCCTGTGCTGGCGATATGAAGTCGCTGCCACTTTCGCTTTCTTGATCTCTCGATGGACCGCTTTGCCGGTCCATTTTTTTATCCGTTTCCACGCATGCGGAGGACGTTGCTCGCCCGTGTGGGGCGGCGGTGTCGGTGATTCGCACGTGGAGTTCTTGAGTCTGACGATTAACCAAGGAGTACTTCCATGTCAGCAAATTCTTCTCGCTCTACTGCGGCACGCCGCATGACTTTGATGAGCAATGTGCCGCGCTTTGCGCTCGGCCAGTTGGTCGCAACACCAGGCGCTTTGGAGTTGCTGGATCAAACCGGCTTCAGTGCATTGGCATTGGTATCACGCCACGTGCACGGTGATTGGGGTGACTGCTGTGATGGAGACAAAGCCACCAACGAACTGTCGGTTCAGCATGGCATGCGTGTGATGAGCGTTTACCGGCTGGTGGATGCTGAAGCACTGCTGCAGACGCCACAAGACAAGCGAAGCGGCTTGCCCACCCTGTGGATCATCACCGAAGCTGACCGCTCGGCCACAACGCTACTGCTTTCATCGGAGTATTGATGCGTCCAGGAACGTCTATCTCTGCACCACAGAGTTATGGATTCCAGCGTGTGCATGCCGCATTGCAGACAGGCCATGCGCTAACCGTGCAGCAGCAGCGCCAAGAGCCGGTACGTTGCTTCATGCAGCAATCCATGCTCGATGGCGCTTGCGGCACGCATGTGCTGGCGATGCTCTTGGTGATCTTCGATTTGGCCAAGGCTTCGGCCATGTACGACATGAGCCTGCGCAAGTACGGCGTGGCCGCTGCGGTCTGGAATGCATTTGGCCCCAGGTACTTCAGCGGCATCCATGCCAAAGAGTGGGTGGAGCTGGTTAAAAGCCTAGAGCTGCCCCTGAAGCTGACTGCCAAATACGGAGCCAAAGAGCATGTGGATAGACATGCGCTGGACTGGCTGATGCGTGGCGAGTTGGTGGCGCTGGCCTTTGCATCGGTCAAGCACCAACGCACCCAACACTGGGCATTGGCGGTCGGTGTGGAAGGCATGGCTTCCGGGCCAAAGCATCAGCCGCAGCGCATCTTGCTGCTGGACCCTGGCGGTGGTGAACCAAGCTTTAAAGCGTTCAATGCACGACTGCGATTGCCCACCACTGGCCTTGGTAGCCGCCGAGCTAAGCAGCTGCATCTGCCTGCTGATGACGCCAAGCCATGGACAGTGTTCTGGCACTACGAATCGGAGTCGTGGTCTGCGGAGTTGGTGCGGCTGCTGGCTGCCGTGCGCGTGCGCAAGCTGCAGTGACTGGCCTATGCCTTGGAGCGTTTGGCGCGGTGATCGGCACCGACGGCTTTGGACGGTGCTGGACTTTTCTCGGCATGCGCTTGGTTGCGGCGACGCAGCTCACCACCTTGCGAGGCTGGAGGCAGCGTGGCCGTCACGCCTTCAAAGAGTTGCTCCAGCGTAATGCTCAAGCAGTGGCACAGCGTTGCCAGTGTGAGCAGTGACGGATTGATGTGGCCGTTCTCCAGCTTGGATATGCGAGAGCGCTCCACTTCAGCCTCATGTGCCAGTTGCTCTTGTGACTTTTGCGCTAGCTCGCGGTATCTGCGCAGCTTGACCCCCAATGCTTTAGTGACGGCATTTGGCAGCTTCACCACTGGCGTGGCGCTCAGTTGCGACGGGGCAGACTCCTTGGCTCTCATGGCCGCTGAGGGTCTGCCAATGTGTCTTTTTAACCAACGTCTTATACGACACATTGCGCTAAGATTTGAGTCGTATAAAACACATACAACAGAAGAGAGGAATGATGAGAAAGACTCTAATAAGTAGCGTTTGTGCGGCCGTCGCCATGCTTGCGGGATGCGGCAGCAAGACCCCGGCCTGCGCTGATGCGGAGACGGTCAGCTTGGTCAAACAGATATACCAGCAGCAGTTCGACAAGCAGCACAACGCCATGAGTGAAGAGCGTCAGCAGCGTGTGCAGTTCACGGTCAAGGACACGTCCGTTGCGCTGGAGAACATCACTACTGATGCCAACAATGCCAGCACCGGCAAAGCCGTGTGCTCAGCCCAACTGACAACCGTCTTCCCGGAAGATGCGGTGAAGGCCGAGCCGCAGATGGAGCAATACATGCGGGCCATCTATGAAAAGCAAGGCGCAGTGCTGGATGGCACCAAGCTCCGGGGCCAAGTGACATACACCGTGCAGCGCACCGACGACACCGGAACATTGCAAGTGGCACTCAACGGCTTCATGCCATTCATGGGCTACTTCCACGACATAGCCATGGATCGCTATGACCGCATGCTGCGTGCACAAGCAGCGGCAAAGAAAGCTACCGAAGCACAGCCCCCTGCCGCACCAACGGCCAGCCAGGCCGAAATGGATGCAGAGTCTGAAGGTGTCCCCTCAGACCCAGCTCCTGCCACAACACCAATGCCTGTAGCCCACCAGCAAATCCAAGCCGCACAGCCTGCACCTGGCCAGACCGCGACGGTGCCCACGCTGTGTTTAGTCGAAGAGACTCCGGTGTTTGCATGTTCTACCGGCAAAAAACGGGCATCGCTCTGCATGACAAGTGGCAGCAACCAGCTGGCATATCGACTGGCACCACTGGACGGCGCAACAGAGATGATCTATCCGACCAATGCTGCGGCCGCAAGCACCGCATTCAAGCAAGGTGCACATATTGCAGCCAATGCTCAGTCTCTGCCGTTTGTGTCATTTGACAAGGGCAACTACCGCTATGCGGTCTATGGCACAAGCGCCACCATGCAGGGCGTCTTGGTGGAGCAAAACGGCAAGCGCATCGTCAATCTGAATTGCCAAGCGGATCGCCTGTCAGAGCTGGATACCGCCAAACTGCAGCGTATGGGTCTCAGTCAAGACCTGCGCCCACTCATGTTGCCCTGAGCGCTCGCACGAGTCCAAACATCAAGCATGTCCGCACAGTCTTCGCTTTTGATTAGCGGAGCGATCTGCGGGCGTGATTCTCAAAACCAATACAAAACTTGAAATGAACCATATGCAGTACATCACCAGAACCCTGCTCGCCGCGCTGTCGATCTCCAGCATATTCACTGGAAAAGCAATTGCGGAGCCGCTGGCCGACTTGTCTGGTGGGCAAACCGGGCACATTGAATTCATGGCATCGAACCCAGAGCATCGCTGGGCGTTGATTCGCGGACGCCTGGGTCCTCAGCAAGTGATTACGGGTGATCTTCTGATGCCGAAGAATGTGGCCGGGAAAGTACCTGTCGTGGTCATGAGCCACGGCAGTGATGGCATCACCACAGGCATGCACGAAGTCTGGGCCAAACCGCTGAATGAGGCGGGCTATGCCGTCTTCATGGTGGACAGTTTCACACCACGAGACAGCAAGAAAATCTCTGGCACTGGAGAGCAATTAACGTGGAACACCACGGTCAACATCTCTGATGCTGTCTACGCGCTGAAGTTCTTGAGCACCCACCCGCAGATTGATGCATCGCGCATCTATCACATGGGTTGGTCTCGCGGCGGCAACGCAGTCACTGGAGCCATGTGGCCGAATTACCGTCTACCCATCACCAAGTCAGAATCCATCAAATGGGCAGGAAGCATCGCGCTCTATCCTGGCTGCAACCAGCGCTACAAGAATCCCACACTCAAGATCACTGCTCCAGTGCTGTATCTGCTTGGAGAAAAGGATGACATGACACCGGCACCGGCTTGTGTTGAAGAAGCCCAGCAGCTCGCAGCCGAAGGCAATCCCATCACATACAAGGTCTACCCCGGCGCGTATCACGTGTTTGACCGGCCCAACCAGCCGTACCGCAAGTTCCAAGAAGGTACGTTTGCCAAATGCGCTATCGACACAGTGATGCCATCCCATGCAAATGATCCCGCACCATGGGGACCTGCATACAACCGTGCAACCAATCAAACCCTGGCAACGCCGCAAGAGCGAGATGCTGCCATCAAGCAATGTGCAGCCACGCTCTGGATCACGGTGGAAAGCAATCCCAAAGCTTGGGAGCAAGCAGTTCGGGATGTGTTGGCTTTTTTGACTACGAACAAATAAGTACGAACAATATCTGCCGCTTGAGCATGAATCTGCACCGCGAAGAAGGTACAGGAAGCGGCAGTGGACTGACCTGATCGGACGACTGCAACTGCGGATAAGGAAGCACTCACCGATAACTATGGGATGTATAGAGAGATTTCAGCCAAGAGATGTATCTCGCATCAGCGCATGACGGAGGTCATAACCCATGACGAACAACGCTGCTTCAACGTCCCTAACAGTTCTGAATCCCGCAGGTGCAATATTGCAGCAGCGCTGCTGAGCCTGTTCCAGCGCTGCGGTTAGCACATGGTTTGCACGTAGATTCCACATGGCGTGCTTCCTATGGGTTTGCATGCCAGATCCTTGTAGCGATGAAAATATCAAACTATCCGGGCTTCGAGCCTTTCGTTCGGCCGCGGCCACATTAGACCCTTCCTTCGCAGGCATACATACGAATCTCAGATGAGGGGGGATATCGCCCGTCGCAGGCTTCCAACAGCTCATAACCATCCAAGCCAGCGCACCGGCCACCCTGCTGTCATAGATGATGAAGTCATCTAGTGCGAGGGAGTACACCTTGGTCAGTCCGGCGTTTGAGCGAAGGTTTATTGGCCCCTCATCCGCATGAATGGAGCCGGATGTGAATGCTTCCATTGTGACATTGAGCGTCTCCCTGAGGTCTCCTGCTGCTCTGCGAGCATCGAGCCAGCCTGCGTTTCCGCCTCCTCGCTGACGAAGGTAGACGCCGCCCCAGCGCAAGACTGCCTCGACCCAATCGGCCAGAGTGCTCTGATCAATATTGCTGTTGGCAAGGCTGGCACGCAGTCCGTTGCTCAGAGCCTGCAGCACTGCCGAATTTGCTGCCAAGTTCGACTTGGGGGCAAGAACCAAGTCCCCTTCCGGGGTCGGAATCGTGCTTGTCCCGCGCGGCCACGCATAGGCGTCGCGCGCGTCACCTAGTGTCCGATAGCCATGTCTTGGCTTGCATTGGAAGTCGACAGCTTCCGTCCCGTCAATGCGCCGGCTTAGCCAAGCAACAAACTGCTGGGTCTGAGGGTGGGCTTTGAAAGCTTCAATCCGCATGAAAGGGGCCCTTCACCATTTAGGTAATTCTAGTAAGCATCAATTGTGGCGGTCTGCAGGCTCAACTTTGAGGTGGTGCAAAGATTCGAGGAGGCTTCAAAAGCGACACAACTTGTCGCTTCGGCTTTCTAAAGTTTGGTTCCCTTCAGCTTGAGTTTTCGAGGAGCCATCCATGCCTGCGATCGACATTGAGATACGAGACCTCTATGCACGGTTAAACACATTGCATGCTCGGGAGAACAAACTGAATATTTGCTTGCACCAAGACATATCAACAGCACTTGAGCACTATGGCCCGAACATTCTGGCACTTGATGGTGCAGTTCCGCTGAATGCTAATTTCATCGCCCTGTACTACCAATTGGCGCTGCGTAGGATTGGGCAATTTCGGCGAGAAATTGCTGATCGGACCTACTTTTTGAATTGCTCCAATGCAGTGCAAGAGGCATTGCGCATATTGCGTTCACGCACGGCGCTGCAATGCGATCTGGATGAGAAGCTAGACCATGATGGTTCTCGCTCGCAGGAGGGGGTGGCACAGCAGATCAATATGGCCTTTCTTCATTTGATGAGTTGCAGCGTGTCGCTGCAACATCAGCTAATAGAGCTAATGCACTCTCTGAAAACATGGGCGTCTTCTCGCACTGAGCAACAGTGCATGCAAGGCATCAGTCGCGATAGCAAGTATTTACTCATGGGAAATGCAATTCCTCAATGCATGAAAACGACACAACCTGTCGCAAAAACAACTTATAGTTACATTCATTGACCTACTCATTATTTCTTGAATGTCTGCTTCCACCTTGGCAAGCTCAGTGTCGAAAGGCGAAAAACTGGCTCAGCGCTTGTCTCAGATTCTTGCTCGCTTGCATCAAGGCGACGCGCTTGATAAACATCAACTTGCCCAAGATTTTCAAGTGGATGTGCGCACCATTGAGCGCGATCTTGGTGAGCGGCTGTGCGGGATCGTTGAACGAAGCGCCGATGGTCAGTGGCAACTGACTCACTCATCACGTAGCAGCATTCCTTCCAAGCACTTGCATGGCTATGCGCGTATTTCGGGAACGGAGCACTTGTTCCCAGATAACAGCTTGCGCTTCTTATTAGAACAACTTCATACCCCCGAACAACAGCGGACGATCTACGTGCAGGCCATTGCGCATGAAGATTTGCGCCCACGTACACAAGAGTTTGTGCAGCTTCAAGCTGCCATCGAGCAGCGACATCCATGCCGATTTAGTTACAAGGGAAAATTACGCAATGTGCAGCCCTACAAGCTCATTCATAAAAACGGCGTTTGGTACTTGGCAGCGGAAGAAGACGGAAAGCTGAAAAACTACAGCATTGCATTGATTGAGGGCTTACACGTTGATGCAACCAGCAACTTCGAGCCTAAGCGCGCACATAAGGAATACATCGATGCCAATGACGATGTTTGGTTTACTGAAGTTACCACTGAGGTCCTATTGCGTGTGGCACCAGAAGTAGCGCACTACTTCATTCGTCGCCCTTTGCTGCCTCATCAGCGACAACGTCAAGACAGTGATGGATCACTGCTGGTCACTACTCATATCAATCACATCCATCAACTGCTGCCTGTGGTGAGGTATTGGCTGCCACATGTGCGAATAGTCAAGCCAGTGGCCTGGCATGAGGAGCTACAGGTTGGTTTGCAAGAAGCGTTGGCGCAATGGGGTGCGAGCTAGTGCTATCGATGCAAAGCTGACCGAATCGGCAATTTCTTAAAAATCCGGTGACCCTACTAGGAATTCGACGGTGCATATCAGAGTTGAAAACACTATTTTCTTTGCATCAAGAGGGTGCATTGTCATGTGATGAATGCGCTTATTTAAAAAGCAAACTTGTAAAAATTAAAGTTTAACAACTTAGCTACAGCTAGTTTTCCACTTCATAAACCATCTGAAAGATCACACTATGCCTCTCCCATTAATCATCGGTGCGGTAGCTCTTGCCGCTGGCGCTTATGGCGCTAAAAAAGGCTATGACGGCTACCAAAAGCATTCTGAAGCTGACGAAATAGTAAAAAATGCGAAAGGCCGTTACGACCGAAAGAAGGGCGATTTCAGTAAGCAGCAGAGCGATACCGAAACAGCACTGGGAGAGCTCGGGTCTTTGGAGCTCGAAATTGGCAAGAATTTTGGCGAATTCAAGACAATTGCAGACTCGTTGCTGACCAAGCTCAACGAAGGCAAGAAGAACAAGTTGGAAGTCCACGTTCCAAAGCACACGCTACAAAAAATTGAAAACTACAGCTACTCTGCCATTGGCGTCTTGGGTAGTGCGGTCGGTGCTGGAGCTGCTGGTATGGCTGCAGGCTTTGCTGTGTATGGCGGTGTAATGGCATTGGGGGCTGCATCAACAGGTACCGCTATCTCCAGTCTCGCGGGTGTTGCCGCCACAAATGCTACTTTGGCGGCCATTGGCGGTGGCTCTCTAGCTGCGGGAGGGTTTGGTATAGCGGGCGGAACGGCAATCTTGGGTGCTGCAGTTGCTGCCCCTGTACTAGCCATCGTAGGTTGGGCATACGACAGTCACGGTGAGGAGGCACTTAAGAATGCACATAAGGCCGACCGCGAAGTGGATAGTGCCATTGAAAAGCTGACCAAGGCGATGAGGCACCTGGGGCGGGTTCAGCGCTACGCCAACAAGGTCAAACATACGCTTTCGTTAATCTATGGTCAGTTCGACGAGTACTTCAGCAATCTGAAGGAAATTAACAGTTTCATCGAAGACCTCAAGGGACGCAACGTGGATGTGGATGCAGAAATTGCCAAGCGTGGCGACGCAATCCTTCTCACGATTGAAAATGGATATGCACTCGCGTCAATCCTTACAGATGTCATCTCTACGCCGCTTTTCAAGCTCAAGGAAGTCAATGGATCAGTCGTGAAGGACTCCAACGGAGTGCCTGAAATGGCTAAGGATAGCGATGACTCCATGATCCTCAATGAAGATGCTCTGGAAAGTGCTATCAGTACGGCCAAGAACAGTGCACAAACCCACCCAGGAACAGCCTGACACGTCCGAACGAGGGGCCTGACAGTCCCTCGTTACAGTCCCCTTAAGCACGTTACGCCGAAATAAAAATGCAAGCAAACACTGCCAATTATCCTTGGGCTGCCGAGCTAGAAAAGACCGTTATAAATAGCTTGGTTACTAGCTTTGGACTCGATTTTCTGCTCTTCAAGGACAAGTTGGGAGGTGATATCGACACCATCCATAACGCCCGAAGCGGCATTTGGGCCACAGAGGCGGAAAAGCAGAAGTACGACGAGCGTGGTGCTTACAAAGATGTCAAGGACTTGTACCATCAGCATGCCAACTACAAGGCAACTGGTGCAAGGGATGCAAAGTTGCAGGATGAGGGGACGCTCTTCGATCCATATCGACGCAAGGTTATGAAGCGCAATGAACAGCGTAACCTTGACCACGTGATATCGGCTAAGGAGATTCACGATGATCCAGGTCGTGTACTGGCGGGGCTCGACGGAGTAAAGCTGGCTAACCAGGACACCAACCTCCAGACCACCTTGGAGGCGATCAATAAGTCAAAGCAACAAAAGCCTCTAACCGAATACCTGAATCAGCTGCCAGACAAAATCAAGGCAGATGAACATCAACTTGCCCGGGATACAGAGCGTCTTGCATCACTTCCTCGTAATACGCCGCAGCAGCAGCATGAAGCTCGCAAACTGGAAGATCGCATCGCAAACGACAAGAGAAAAATTGCAAGCCTCAAAGAGGCTGACCCAGAGGCAATGCTGGAAAGAGATCGTGAGGCTCGACATGCGTATAACGCACCGATCAACACAGCGTATTACACCAGCAGCAAGTTCATAACGAACGCTGCCACTGCTTCCGGAAAAGCAGGACTGAAAATGGGTACTCGACAGATGCTCGGTCTCATTGCGGCAGAGCTCTGGTTTGAACTACGAGAGGCATTGCCCAATATTTTGAAGGCGATACGCAGCAACTTTCGCCTTGAGATTTTTCTTTCTCAAGTGAAGCAAACGCTTCGCAACATCTGGAAGCGCCTTAAGATTCGCTTCAATGAGTTTCTGATTGCATTCAAAGATGGGGTGTTTGCTGGTGTATTTGCAAGCGTAACGACGACGCTATTCAATATATTTGCGACGACAGGAAAAAGCATTGTCAAGATCATTCGTGAGACGTGGGGGCAGTTAGTCAAGGCAATCAAGCTATTAGCGTTCAATCCCGAAAACCTAGAATTTGTTGATCTCTGCAAAGCCGTAACTGCTGTAATCAATACTGGAGCAGCAACTGTTGTTGGAAGCCTCGCTTACGCGCAGTTGCTCCCACTATGCAACTTTCCGTTTGGTAGTGAATTAGCGGCATTTTGTGGTGCACTGGTTACTGGAGTAGTGACACTGGGACTGAACTACCTTGTCCTACACAGTGAGGGAGCTCAGAAAGTCTGGAACTTCATTCAGAGCTTGATGCCTCACATGGGAGTTGTGAACAAGTTCAAGGAAATCAATGCCGAACTGGATATCTATTTATCCGAATTTGCCCGGCTCGAATTTAACCTTGATACTCAAGAGTTGCACGCCTTCGCCGAAGGCTTGGCAGCATGCAACAGTGAGCTGGAGCGTAGTCTAGTGTTGCGCACCGAAGTGGAAAATCGCGGAATAGAGTTGCCATTTGAAATGGGAAAACCTGAAACCACTCGTAAGTGGTTGGCATCTCTTGCCAAGACTTGACACTCAAGACAACCAACATGCTTTCCAGAATCTCCTGCTATAGGCAAGCGATTTTTTGAGAATGAAGACAGCTTTTCCATGCACCAAGTGCGGCCTATGTTGTCAGCATGTAGATCGGTCAGACGAGACTGCCTTGCTGGATCGCGGCGATGGTACCTGCAAACATTTCGATTCTTGTACCAAGAGCTGTTCAATCTATGAGGATCGACCCGATATTTGTCGGGTCGATCGCCAGTTCATGTTGCGATACTCCACCCAATTTACCTGGGAGAAGTTTGTGTATCTCAATATTCAAGTCTGCGAGCAGCTCGCCAAAGAGTCCAAAGGGGAGTAAGAAGCGAGCTGAGGGTGTCTGCATCGACCTCGACGTCCTTCCACATTTGAGTAGCACTTGAGCTTGAAGTCCAATCCCAGCGACAGGAGATTGGACATGAAGAAGCGATTAACTGAAGAGCAGATCATTGGATTCCTGCGAGAAGCGTGCCGCACGCTGACCTGCGCACAGAGATGGAGACAACAACCCACGCGAAGAATTAAGTCGCAGTTTGGGGCAATGTGCATCTGCAGGCCCAGTGCATGTATCACCTTCATGACAGTGGACAGACTGGGATTACCTTGCTCGCCGAGTGATTTGTACGGGCCCTCACGGGTGAGGCCGGTATCTTTGGCCAACTGCATCATTCCACGAGCGCGGGCAATGTCGCCGAGAGCTTTGGCAAACACAGATGCATCATCTAGCGCTTGCTCCAGGCAGGCTTGCAGTTAGGCCACGCAATCTTCATCGGACTGCAGGTACTCGGCGGCATCAAAGGGCTTGATACCCAGCTTCTCATAGGGCAGCACGGTTCATGGCTTTACCCTTTCAACTCTTTGACCATCGCCTGAGCCTTGGCAATGTCTTTTTGCTGGGTGGACTTGTCACAACCACCAAGCGCAACAACGACCACATCCCCATAGCGACAGCAGTACACGCGGTAGCCGGGGCCAGAGTCGATGCGCAACTCAGTCACTTCGCCTCCAGGCTAGCTACAGTCGTTCAACTCAGAATTACCAATGACTGATGATGCTCAGCGCAGTCATTGACTGGAGGCTTCTGCAGAAGTCTGCACATACCTTATCGCGCGTTGACCCAATGATCAACGAAGTGATGCCGCACAGGTGCCAGCTGGGTTGGTAATGCACCTTCGCAAGTTAGGCCCAAGTAGGCTGCTGCACGGGTGGTGCCGACATAGATGTACTTGTCGAACAGTTCCGGCTGGATTTCTGCCAATCGATCAACACCTAAGAAAAAAACGGCCTCGAACTCCAGCCCCTTGATGTGTTGAATGTCAAACACACGCACGCTGCTCTCTTGGCCGACAGCCTGCCCTTTACGACACGCCATAACCGGAATGTTGTGCTCACTCAATAGGGCCTCTAGGGCTTTTGCTGTTGGTTCCACCTCTTCTTCGCTGTTGACAAATACTGCTATTGATGGAAGCTGCTGCACGACAAAACGCTCGATATCAACAATACGGTCCGCGAGCCATTGAATGGTCTGGGGTCCAGGGCTGTTTTCCAGCAGTACTGGAGAAGCAACTTCGTTATTCACTTCCGCAGGAAGGCTGACGTTCTGCTCAGAACCACCGACTGCACGGATGATGTCCTTCGCTAGGTCATTGAGTTGCCTGGACTGGCGGTAGGCGACTGTGATCTCACGAACCTCGACGTTAGGCAAGCTCCACGACAAAGCTTCGGGACTACGAAGACCCCATGTAGTCAGCCGCTGGTTGAAATCACCACAGGCAAAAACTGAACGTGTCCGCGGGTGAGCAAGTGCGTTCATGCATGCCAGTTGCAGTGGCGAAAAGTCGGTCGCCTCATCTACCAATATCTGGTGACGGTGGCAGCTCATGACGCTCTTCAGCGGCGCCCATTGTGGGCTGTCAATAGCGCGCTGGATATTCCGTCGCTCAATTAACTGGTTGCCTGTGTGGAGAGTAGCCAGCAGGATGACATCCAGCTCTAGAGGGTGAACATCGCGTTGGTCAACAGTTCCCGGTTGGTACCAAGTGCTGGCACCTTGCCGTTCACGGCGAAATGCGCGATAGCGTTTGCCCATACCACTGATGTACCCCCTGACGGGTGTGACAAAGCGGCGAGCAGCGGACTGAAAAATCAGCTTACCCCCGATGTCGATGAGGTCACTCTGGGGCAGAACTCGGTCACCCAGCCAGTCGATGATCTTGCCGCTGCGACTGGCCTTGTTCACAGCGCGCTTGGTGGCAGCGTTGCGAGCCAAGGCCCTGAGTGCTTGGTAATACTCGTTGGTTGCGGCCTGTAGGCCTACCTTCGGTGCCTGTGCGTCTTCCTCATCGTCCACCTCAGCTTCTTCTGCATCGTCAGCCTCGGCTTGCTGCAAAGTTTCTAGAAATGCTACGAATTCGTCCACGAAATTGCGATTTATATGCAGCTGCGCAATCAGCGCAGCCTTAAATCGCGCGTTAATTTCTTCTTTGAGTTGGGTAACAAAGGACTGGACCCGAGGCAACTCCTCGGCCAATTGGCTCAAAGTGGCGGGCCAACTATGATGTTCGCTCAGCATCAAGGCCAACACCCTTCCCAACTCACCGACCTGATTGACGTTCGATTCCTGGAGAACCTGGGCCGCAGCAGCTAGCTCCTGCAAGTAGCTTTGACTTTGCCAAGCATCAAAATCAGTGAACCACGCGACTTGGTCCTTGATGGTGGTATCCAGCAAGCTGTTTAGGCCAACCTTCTGGATAAAGGTTCCGCTGCCGGTAGCCGTCTTGAGAATGCCGAAAGTCTGTCTGCAGAGTTCACGTCGATGGTCATCCCAAGTCCGAAGATTCTGATCGGAGGCAGGGACCAGTTCACGATTAAAAGCCTCCTTCAGGTACTGCTTGAGCAGTTCGGTGGGAGTGAACATCAGCCAACTGCGCTCGTGCGGAAGTCTCTGCGAAACGGCGATTTCTTGGACTACGCGTTGCTCGTCTTCATCAAGATACTGGATGTCCAGTTTTTGACTGAGACGACGAATCAGGGTTGTGGTCTTCCCCGTACCTGGTGGACCCAGCAGAACGACTTGATGCGACAGTGGTAGGCGGAACACCTCGTCCTGAAACTTGTCCAAAATGGGTTGATCTCGCAACCCCATTCGCGTGATCACACTCCGACGTATACCTTCCTGGGCAGCCACCTTCTTTGTCTCTACGGCGAGGATTTCTTCCAGCAAGTCGCGTGCGCTGTGTGTCGGGCGCTCTGCCTGCAAAAGGGCTCGGAGTGAGTCAATTGTGACGCTTGGCAGATCCTCTCGCTGCACCACCGAATGCGCATCCCATTGCCCATTAATCTCCTCGGGGCGAAGGCCTGTTTTGGACACTACGATCCAGGTCTGCCCATCGGGGGTAAGGTACTCATCACCGACAGGAAGCGACGCCAGACGGCCCCACTTTGTCAGATAGCTGATGACTCCACGTTCGGCCATGCCTTGGTCGGCACGGCAGAAAAATCTGGTATGGAGACCACCTTTTTCATCTTCAGCCACAACACGGGAGACCAGAGGCTGCTTACTCAAGCGCTGGTAGGCTGCGCGGTTTTGTTGATTGACCCGATCCAAGTTGATCACTGCAGCGTCTGAAATAGACCCAGGCACCAGCGTATTAACACTTGGGCCTCTCTGGTCTACTAGCCAGGCACGCGCAGCTTGGGCAACTTCTTGGAGTTTGCCTAGCACCTCTTCGGCAATCGGTGCCAAACCGTTTTGATCTGAACTGTTCAAGTAATGTTCCCCGCTTTTTTTTGGAGTTCTTAGTTCCCTGATTACGTTGCTTTTTTCGCTGTCCCTTAAACCAGCGTTGCTCGGATGGCATGGGGCTCAGATAGCCTGAGCTTGAATGCAAGCTGCGGCAATTGTAGAAGGCCATCCAGTTCAAGAAGACATTGGTCGCGGAGGCACGAACGATAGCAACGGGTCGCTTTGAGACAGTGGCTACCGAGCTATGCTCGGAAAATAATTACATCAGGTCGAAGCGATAACACTAAAAGTGAACATTTCTGGATGAACTGTGTAGACGACTTGAACGAAAGTCCTCCCGTGGCCACACGAAGTAGGCCATGCATTTAACTTTAAAGGAGGCTCCATGTCTAAGTCATCTCGCAGCGGCGCTCAGTCCCCACGCGGTCTCGGTAAGTCGTCAACAACTCCAGCAGCAGTCGCTCGCGTTCAAAGCGCTGTTGCTAAACAAAGCGGGGGAGGGGTTCCGAAAGGCTCATATGTTGGCCGTATGCAGCAGACCCTTGCAAAGACCACCAATTAATCTAGCCCCTCATCTACTGGAGAACAGAATGTCCCGCCAATCCGACAACGATAACCACGCCAATCAATGCAACCCCAATCATGATGAGTATTGGCACTCACGCGGTGAAGATGATCGTCCCGATGACTGGGAAGACCGAATTGCTCAGGATGACAACGAAGACTGACTGAGCATCCATGCAGGCCACTCGATAGGTTCGCCCTTCTTGGGGCTTGCGTGGGGTAGTTTCTCGCCTTGAGCGGATTGCTGAGCTTCCCACTGTTGGCGACGGTGGTTCCACAAGAGGTTGTATCTCTCAAGGTCAGGTAGCAAAAACGATTTGCCTTTGTCTCGTACCAGCAAGGTCTGCCAATGAAGAGCGAGCATGACTATCGGAAACGGTAGCCCTGGTCCCTGCCCATTTTTATCTAGCGAGAGGTGTTGGCGCATTTGACCCCAGTGGTCATACACAAGGTCTAGAGTGAGTTTTGTGGAGCCATCGAAATAGTTGCTCACGTCGCTATTACTCAAAGCTTCTTGAGCGCCAGGCTTGGAGAGAATACTTGCGAGAACTTGAGGGCCTGGTGCCCCATTGGGCCACTTTTTGTACCGCATATAGAACAGCAGTGCATACAGAAATTCCAGCAGTCGTCGAGACGGGCGGAAGATGATGTTTTTCCTTGAAAGCGGCTTTCGGCCTTCAAGCAATCCGTCCTGCACGCGCACCATCACCAACGGAAATAGTGAGCGCTCCTGGCGACCAGAGAAATAGTGACTATTCCACTCAGCATCTAGCGTACTGATCATGTCCCAGTACAGAGTATCTACAAATTTTTTGAGAAAAACAGTCGTCTGCGCCCAGTCATCCAGGGTTTGCAGCTCTTTCAACTCTTGCTCTGTCCCATGTTCAAAACCGGCTTCTCCAGAAATACTGACCGCTGCTCCATGTCGCTCAATGTGACTCAGCAAAACTTGCTTGAATTTAGCTAGAGCATCCTCGTGGCAGGCTGCTACCAGTGCCTCCGTCAACTCATCTATGGTCAACGCCACTGCTTTGCTCATAGGGAGTGGAACCTCTGGCAGAACTTCAAGCTGATGCATCCAACCAGCCCAAGATGCAGTTTTTCCAGACTTGGTTTGCGGTGCTGTCGCAATTTTTTCGTGGGCGTGGGCAAGCGCTTCGGGGTCTTCGAGGCAATTCTCTAACCACCGTTGCTGATGCTCATCCATTTTCTTTAAGGTGGATGGCCGGACTGAGTCTAGGTTGCCCTTGGAGATTCGGGCTTTCGACAGACCAGTTAAATCATGGATCAGACTAGGGATGGTCTGGTTGGAGCCTTCAGCAAGCATGTGCAGAGGCATAAGTGCAAGTGCCTCTAGTACTTGCCGCGCGGCCGTTGCTGGGTGTACTGGAGCTCTTTCTGCCTTAAGGGTTTCAGGAAGTCCAAACTTCCCGCACGACGTTGCCACAGCTCTTACATCTCCTACATGGGGGACTGCTCCAAGCGAAATTCAATGAATTTCGTAGCCGGTCGAAATCGACTATTTCTGGCCAAGGATGGAATAGAGATCGCGGCGTCGATCATTTCTACTTGATGAAGTTTTCCTGCCCGCGTCCTTGTTCATGTGCAGTGTTGTCCCGACTTGTCCATTCCAATCTTAAATTTAATGGTAGAAAGGATGGTGGATAAAAATAAAAAAGCGCCTAAAAGGCGCTTGTTTATTGACTATCTGGCGGAGGCTGTGAGATTCGGCGTTTGAATAAAAAATCCCTAAAAATCAAAGACTTTTAAGGTGCGTGCATCGATTCGTGTACCAGAGATTTGTACCAGTCATAGTACCACTGCGAGAAGGATCCACAGCCTGCGTGCGCATTCTGATTGAGCTAACCACCTGTGCTGGCCATCACTGGCCAGTCTGCTGGTTGTGACTGGCTGAAGCTAGCGATCATCAAGCCAGCTTGGTCGGCCTGCTTCAGGCTGGTTGCCGTCGCAGAGCATTGGCAAGCCAGTGACTGTTGACGCCGATACCAGACGTGGACCTGCTATCAGGCCAGACGTCCGCTATGCGCCTCAAACCGACAACTGGCTGCGTCGCAGTGCGCCAGACAACCTGAGCAGCAGCTTTCGTCAGCTGCGAACGGGTGTTGCCGACCCAGAACAGACATCCACTAACGTTGACATGCGAGGTGATGACCGGCTGGCCGGGCGACGTCCCCTCGATGGAAGGGTTAGGCCCTTTAGACCTCAACGCTCGTTTCTCCAATTAGTGCGGTAGGCATCGCTTGCAACCCAACCTGCGAAGCCACTGCACACAAGCGAGGTGAACTCTTCTAGCATTGCCATCGGTTGTGTAGGTACTTCTTGTCGCCCTTGGTATGCGGAAGCAAGAAACGACCTGAAGGGCTGGAAGTCAAGGTCAGTTGCTTTTGCCTTGATGTTGTGTGCCACCTTGTTTCTCATGCTGTTGAGATGCTTGATCGCGGCAACCGTCTCGGCTCCGCGTGGGAACACCGAGGGCGGAAATAGGGATGCCTTCTGGGAAAACGTTAGCTTCGTCGCTTCCCACCTCAGTCGTGTACCGAGGGTCATCAGGAATTCGTCGAGATAGTGCTCGATGACCAAATGGCAACTCAGCAAGTAGCCCAGGAACTCAAAGTCGACGCCCTCAAGCTGCTGAAGCTTCAGGTGATTGCCTTCAACGCCGCCGACAACTGGAGGGAGTGTGCGCATGGATTTAACGAACAAGGTAACCAGCCCGCAGAATGCGGGTCAGCTTGAGCGCAGGGTTAAACCGCACTCGCGCCGTAATTTTTGAGATTGAAAGTGCTGTCAACATAGTTGCGGAAAGCTAGCGCGTCTGTTATTAGCGACTCTTTTTCCCATAATGCCCGCTCTATGGATTCCCCGCTCAATACTTCAAGGTCGCGCCTCGCGATGTTTCTCGATAGATCTGCCATGCCTTCTATGGCCAGCAGGCACTTCAGGCCAGCGATAGCGTTCCTCTTCGAGTCTTCATCGCTTCCTCGGCCAAGCGCAAGCAGCATGTCTGCGAAGTCCATGTAAGTGATGTCGTCTTCTCTTTGAACGGTTTGAACAAGCGAGTCCAATTGAGTGGCACGGGCGATATAGAGAATCGCATTTCGTCTACTTGGAAGAGTGGCCCTCTTCAATTTTGATAGTGCGAACAGTGCCATAGCCAACACCGACAGTGCAGCTAAGAGCGCGCTCAGAATAGTAAGTCGAATGTCTTTAAAGGCGCTCGTAGTTGGCAGCTCCTGCTTTCCAAGGGCTTCTTCGCTGCGCAAAAGTAGTGCCGGTTGAATGCCTGTCTGGTTTGATTTCAATAGTGCGGCAATGGAGAAATTTTCACCCTCGAGCATCTTGGGAACAGTTACAACAACCTTGTCAGAAGACTGCTTGGAATCGATAGGTAGACCACTTCCGTTCTCAATCGACGCCGCCACCACGGTGCCCCCTGGAATGGAGAGCTCTCCTCGAAGCGAAGTTAAGGTTCTTTTCCCAGAGTTCGAGACTCTTGCCGACACCACTTGCTGCAACGATCCATCCACTGTGATCTTTGGGCCGAGGACTAAGGTGTACTGCAGGACAGCCTTCGGCTCAGTGGCGACCTCATAGAGTTTCGGAGCAATAGAGAAGAGCCCCGCGATCAGGGCCGGAGTAATTGCGTAAAGGAGAACTTGCTTGATTTCGGTCTTCATGAATGCGGTTGAGGCGCCATGGCGCTGTGTGAAGACTGTGCTGCCTAACTTGATTTAGACGACAGAAAAAACAGCCTCTGCGTTCTTATAAAAATGAATCTATCTGCAATTCTGTGAGTGAGCAATCGCAACCAAACTTTTACAAACCTAAAAATTTCAAAATTGGTGCTTGTTGTAAGTAACCCAAAGGCCAATGATGGAATGACTACTTATGGCCGATAGCGTGTGTTCAAGATGCGTCCCGGCAGCAGTCTTCGACTTGTGAGCAGCAAGTTGCCTGGAGGACTGCTATTGGGAGCAACTACGAAATGGTGCGACCGGCCAGTAGCAGCCCTTGAAGGCACTCCCTCATTTGACTGTTTCAGGATGATTGCAGAAGTACTGTTAGAGGGCCGCGACTCGACCTTGCGGGCGTTGGCTGCTACAAAGCGTCTGAGGGTTCGCACAGTGTTTGAGGTCTGTTTGCGTCTGGCCCTGGCCGTGCGAGTGAGGCTGCTAGGGCGCAGTCCAAGGTTTGAGCGCAATGATGCGGCTGGCGTCTTCCTGGGCCCGCATCCAGGCGGCGGTCGCTGGGCAGCGTAGGCCGATGAGCTGCTCCACCTTGCTCAGGTCGTCGAGTAGGTTGCGTTTGAAGATGGGCTCATGGTGTGCGATGCGGTTACGCAACTGACGCACGGCTTCAAGGTCCTTGTAGATCTCATCTCGAACATCGGCAGTGCTCTTGGACGGGTCGTGGTGGGACAGTACCTTCGTCAGGTGTGGTGTCCAAAGCCGTTTGTCGAACCGTTTTGTGAACATGGTTTGCCAGAACATGAATTTCAGCTCCGGTATGACCTTGCCCGTCGAATTGAAACGGGTAGCAGTTGCATCTAGGTCATTGCGCGCGCGGTAGCCTTTCTGCGGCATGGGGAGGCTGCGCAGGAGGCCTGTAGACCAGGGCCAGTTGGCTCCATAAACGAGTTCCAGTGCATCTGAGACGGCATTGCGGATGGCCACCTCGCACAACTGCAGCGGAAGCAGGAGTGCAGAGGACACCTGGGCGTTCCAGCAGTAGAGCGCCAAGGCGTCGGCCGGATTGGGCTGCTGCGGAATGCGCGTTGTCGCTATTTCGTAGGTAGCCATGCGTGCGCGCGACAGTGTTGTCAGGATGGCCAGTTCTGGGGGATTTGTAGACATTGTTTCTTCGAGTTATACTCACAACACTAGCCATGGGACTTGTCGGCGCGAGCCTCCCCCCGTGGACAGACGATAGTTCGGAAAGCCCACCTCGGTGGGCTTTTCCTTTTGTGACTCCAGATCGTGGAAGCGCGCCAGAATCGGCGGTCATGCCAGGGCGCTGTGCCAAGGCTGTCTCATAGGCTATCCATAGGCGGTGTCCTGTCTGAGCATCGTCAAGCGCATTTCGAGTTCGCTCAATTGGGCTTGCAGCATCAGGCGTTCGGCGCGCAAGGCTTCCAGGTCCACTTGCTCCTCCTGCGCCTGCACCTGAATGTAGTGACCCACATTGAGGTTGAATTCGTTGTTCGCGATCTCCCTCAGCGATACAAGCCGTGAATAGGCCGTGTCCTGCTGGCGTTGTTGGTAGGCCTGCACGATGCGCTGCAGGTCAGCCTGCCCTAGGGTGTTCTGGGTCTTGCCATATTCGAAAAAGTTGCTGCCATCGATGAACAGTACTTTGTCATCTTGCTTTTGGCGGCGTAGCACCAGGACGGCAACCTGAATAGTCGTACTGGGCATCAGCTTGGCAGGCAAAGTTATCACCGCATCGAACAGATTTTCTTCCAACAACTTGCGCCGGATTTGTGCTTCGGCGCCGCCGCGAAAGAGAGCCCCCATAGGCATTACAACTGCCATGCGTCCATGCGACGGAGACATGGATTCAACCATGTGGCTGATAAAGGCGTAGTTGGCCGAGGTCGCCGGCGGCATGCCGCGCCAGAAACGTCCTAGCGGGTCGGCATTCCAGGATTCGCGCTGCCAGCCCGCCAGGTTGTAGGGGGGACTGGACAGGACGACGTCGAATGTGCGCAGCTTGTTGTTCGGGGCGGTGAACTTCGGATCCTGTAGGACATCACCCCATGCCAGGTGGGTGCGGTTCTCGTTGTGCAGAACCATGTTCAGCCGCGCAAGTGCGAGTGTCTCGCCGTTGATCTCCTGACCATACAGTTCGCAGCCTGTGTCGTTACCGGTTTGGCGTGCGCGTTGACTGCCTGCGATGAGTGTGCCTCCTATGCCGCAGCAGGGGTCCATGATGGATTCGCCATCCCGAGGTTCCACCAGTTCTGCCATGAGTTGGCTGATCGCCGAAGGCGTAAAGAACTCAACGCCTCGTTTGCCAAGAGCCCCTGCCATTGTGGACAGTAGGGCTTCGCAGGCATATGCCGCAGTCGCGAAAGCGCTTGCGTCTGCCTGCCGGAAATCCAACGCAGGGTCGCGGCCAATAGCATATATGAGCCGGCCCAGGGTGCGGTCGCGCTCCTTCGCTTCCCCCAAGCGGGTCGATGTGAAATGTAGTCGCTGGATACCGTCCAGATACATGCTATTGGCTTTCGCTAGCGCATGAAAGGCTGCATCCAGCCGGTCGCCAATGCCAGGCACATCGATGCTATTCAGCAGTGCGTGGAAGTCGCACGTTGTCGGCAGCTCCAGATGCCGCAAGGGGCTGGAGACGACTGCATCGACACCGTCTTCGAGTTGCACGTCGTTGGGCTCTTGAATGTCGCAAAGGAACTTCAGCGCCAGGATGCCGACTGAGGCGTCGCGATAGCTCTCCAGATCCAGCGAACCCTGACGGAGGATGGAGCACACGTTCAGGGTTGCCGCATCGACACCGGCAGTGTTAATCGCATCAAACATGGTCGCCTTCCTCCCTCAGCCACAGCTCAGACAGGCTCGCTGCTTCTTTTTCGTCCAGCTTGTTGAGGCGCAAGCGCGTAGCCAGAGTTTGCTGCGTGGCAACGTACAGTTCGGCGATGCGCTTTTGTGTCATGACCGAAGGAATCTCCAGTTCCAAGCTGAGCAACTCATTCTTGTTGATGGCTTGGATGGCGGTGCCAGTAGCGCGCGATTTGATCTTTGCCTGCGTGGTTGGCCGGTTGAGGTACCAGGTCAGGTAGCGAGAGTCGACATTCCCGACGCCATGGATGATGTGGAACTGACCAACCGGGCAAACGGGCTCCGGGGCACCTTCGAACAGCCACACCGGATTCTGGTCTCCACGCGACACGATGACGATGTCTCCCGGCACCAGGCAGTGGTCCAGGAAACGTGGCTCGACCTCGACCTTGCGCAGCTCTGACCAGTCGATGGACTGCCCGCGCACTAGGTGGCGAATAGTAAGCGCACGTACATTGCCCTGCAGGGATTCCTGCGGGGCCTTGTCCCGAAAGACCGGGGCGCTGCGAATGGTGGCAAGTTTAGAAAGTTGCATAATGTTCTACTTCTCCAGCAATTCTAAGAGATTGTATGAAGAGATGCAAGTCGTAATGTTGTACTGCATTGAATGATGGTGGGTGGGCACCCGGTCGGAGTTGGTGAGGACAGCCGTTTCTTCATCCACAAGTCAGGAGTACGCCCCGCCTGCACCCCTTACGAGCTTGTCAAAGCTGCACTTGCGTTATCCGATGCCAAGCGAGAGCGGCGCCTCGCAGGTGGCCGGATGCCGCCTGTCGCACGCAGGATGGTGTGAATGGAGGTGTGTGGTCGGTCAAACAGCTTGCCGATCTCGTGCAAGGTATCGCCAGCTTTCCAGCGATCCCACATCAGCGCTTTCTGAGCGTAGTAAATCAGCAGTCTTTGCTTCATGCCAACACTCCTTGCGCCAGAGGCGGTCATTGTGTTGCATTGACCAGTTGAATCCGCACTGCATAGCAGTCGTTGTCTACCGAAGACTAGATGGTCGCATTGGGTCGGTTCCTGTCGGCGGTCAGATCAAGCATGCCGGTCAACACTGAGTGGAATGTTGGTCAAGGACGACCAGCACCCGCAGCCTACGGTCAGGCTGCAGCCGTCGCGATCTGCATGTCGCCCGGAACTGGGAAATCGTGCCGACCTCAACTGTCTTTGCATGAACTTTGCACTGATGCGTTTCGCAGGTATTGCTTTTTGTATCTGTGTTTCTGTACAGTTGTTTTGTCCGAGTGACGCATGTACCACTTCAAGGAGATCCATGATCGAAAACCGTTCCCAACTTAGCCGTGCTGAACTTAGTGCGTTGGTTGAAGAGATGCAGCCGATGTCGTCTGAAGAAGAGCAGGCTCAAAGCCAGGCTGCTTTGCAGCGCCTTTTTGAGCAGGCGTCAGGTTTTTCCAGTCAAGCGAAAGGTGTTGCTTGCTTTCTGCTGAGCTTGTGGGACGCCGACCGATTCCGGTTTGAACTGAGCGCTTTTCGAAGCTTCGACAGGGCCATCGTTCGGGATTGCTTGACCGTGCTGTATTGGGACAGCGAAGTCCAATCCGGCATGCAGAACCACATTGCCGGTGGTGCGCAGGCACTGGAGGAGTTGGCAGTACATTGGGGACTGAAAGCTACCGTCCCGCCCGAAGGATGTGTAGCCTGAAATCGCTGCCCTTGCCTGCGATAGCGGGTGAGGGCGGCCTGAACGCTGACTTCGTGTCACGGGTCCGTGGCATCGCACTGTCCGTGACCTATACATAAGTGAAGCGGGTCCAGCACCCGACATACGAAGCGCCCCCGAAAGGGGGTGTTCATTCCTTGCAATCCCGCGCCGTGCGCAGCGCGAGGACATACACCGTAATCTGAGGACACTTTTTTATAGCTGCATGCGGCACGCCCTTTGGAGCGTGCCTTGTCATCTTCAGCCCTCGCGACGATCCCGTCGCTTGTCGAGCCAGCTCATTACCTCAGCTCCGACAGCCTGACCGCTTACTTTTCAATACTTAAAGCGTCGGCCGATGGAGCAAAACAGCAGCGCAGTTATCCAGTCGCGTCGATGGGTTTCGTCCTTGCCGAGTGCGACTCCAGCAACGACACGTGGATCAGCCAGGCCGAGTTCTGGGCCCCCACGCGCCGTTTGATGCATTTCATGCGGGTTGGCCTCCTGTTCATTGATCTCGATACTTACAAGGTTCCAGGCCTGGCTGGCATGAGCCCGGATGACCTGCTCAAAAAACTGCTTGCCTTGTGTGAGCAGACCGACATCCCTGAGCCTTCTATCGTCGTGTACTCGGGGCGGGGGCTGCAGGCCAAGTGGCTGCTGAGCAGCCCTTTGCCCGCTAAGGCGTTGCCGCGATGGTCGCTGGTTCAGCATGAGCTTTGTCGGCGCTTGGTGCCCTTGGGGGCGGATGCAAATGCGGTGGATGCATCGCGCGTGCTGCGTCTCGTTCATACGGTCAATAGCCGTAGCGGCGAGATCGTACGCGTGGTCCACAACACGGACGTCCGTCTGGATTTCGATGTGATTGCAGACCGGCTGCTGCCTTTGACGCGCGAGCAACTGCAAGCGGTACGTGAAGCCCGGCGAGCTAAACAGTCAGGCCAACGTCCAGCGACACGCACCAAAGGCCATTTGACCGCCATTGATACGGCAAGCGCGGCCGGCCTACGACCCTTCGTTGGATCCCAGCTTGCGTGGGATCGGCTGGCAGACATGCGCACGTTGGCCAAACTTCGAGGGTGGGCCCACGGTGCCCCTGACGGGTCGCGCGATCTCGCTGTGTTTGTAGGCGCATGTTTGTTGGCGCAGGCATTGCCGAACGTCCCGCGTTTTCATGATGAGCTGCGAGTGCTCGGCCGAGAGTTCGCTCCTCATTGGACGTCGAGCGCGGTTAACGCATCGGTATCTGCTGTGATGGCTCGTATGAGGATGCTTGCCGCCGGCCGGAAGGTCGAGTACCAAGGCATGCAGGTAGACCCGCGCTACCGCTGGCGCAATGACACGCTCATCCAACGCTTTGGTATTACCCCTGATGAAGAGCGCCAACTGCAAACCATCATCAGCGGTACTGAAGCGGCTCGCCGCGATGCAGTACGTGCGCGGATGAAGCGTGAAGCCGCTGGAGCTGCGACGCGAGACGCCTGGCTCGCCTCGCATGAGCAGAAGCGTATCTCTGCTCGCTTGGCGAGAGCTCAAGGTAAAAGCTGGGCTGAAATCGCCACGGTGGTTGGCTACCCTAGTGCAGATGCAGCGCGTAAGGCCTGTGCCTGATGTTTATGCGGACCGGAAAAGTCCGTCCGTATGTATGCTGTGGCGAAGCCGCAGAAGGAGCAAAGGCGCAGAACGGAAGACATCCATTGCTCCGCCCGGGGAGCCCGTAGGGCAGTCTGATGCAGACAAGCAACCTTAACCGAATGCCGCGTGTTCTCAAGTTTGCTTGGATTACTTTAGATACAGCTCAGCATCTGCAACAAGTTCAGCAGCAGAGCAGTGGAGGGCTTGCGAAAGCTTCAGCATTGTCTGGAAGGTGGGTTGTTTCTTGCCGGTCTCCAGCCATGACACAAAAACTCTTTCGATATCGGCTTCAAATGCGAGTTGCTCCTGTGTGAGCTTGGCCGCTTTACGCCGTTGGCGAAGCGCTGCTCCAAACGCCTGTGCTGGCTCCATGACTGCTCCGCAGAAAAACGCGGAACTTAAATTTTTGTAGCGCCTTGGTCTTCATACTTTGGTATACATTTAAGGCGCGTTACACGCTACGCAATTGACCAAGGTACTAACTGACTGACTAGGAATGCTTCAAAAATGAGATCTGGTACTGCAAAAACTACTTTCGTGGCATGCGCTTTTGCGACGTTAGCGGGCTGCGCATCCGTCAATCCTCTCAATAGTCCTGATCAGGTACAGCGCTTGGCCACCGCCTTTAACGCATCCTGCGTCAAATCTAGTGGAAGTGTTGTGAACCCTTTACGCAAGGGATCGGAAGCTGCGTGCACGAAGGAGGGCAACACCGCTGACATGTTCGTGCATACCGCGTTTGTATTTATCGAAACCTCTCGCGGCGCAGATAAGTTAGCGGGAGCGTATGGCGCACTCTCACGTGTGTGTGAAGCCAATCGTGGCAGCTATACGCCGCCGTCATATCGCTGGGTCGGGACAAGGATGGTGTCGGTTGAAAACCGCAAAGCTAGCTGCAAGATCGGTGATACATGGCTAGGCCAAGCACAGCTCGTCGATGGGAGCAAAGTCACGCTTAACGCTGGGGTGCAACGCCGTCCGCGTGGCTCCGACCACGAGGGTTCCGTGAACTTGAAGGATCTGAACGCTGCATTGGAGCTAACGCTGGCGAACTAAGAAAAACCTGACTGGCATTGGCAGCCACAGGCCACCATCTGCCACGGCATGTCACCGTGGCTTGTTCTGTCTCATAAGCACAGGATGTACTCAGCGTCACTTCGTCTTTTGACGCAATTTGTTACATTCATGCGCTTAACAAAAATATGGAGAAGATCTTGAGAGCACGCGTGATAGTCAGCGTTGTGGCATGTGCTGCATTGCTGTCCGGCTGTGTCGCAGCTGATTTGGTTCACCTGGCGGTGCATTCCGCCGAAGAAGGTTTTTCGGTCAAATATTTCCCTAATGTAGACAGAGGGGTGCAGGTCGAGCCATCGTTGAATGTCGTGACTGCGATGCCCTACAAGCGCCACTTTCTGCGCGAAGAAGGCAAGTGCAAGTTTGACGGTGTTGTCGTGCCGTGGGAGCGGACGTGGTCAGTACCCGCCCAAGGTAGCGATGGAGGCGACCAGGCCATGCTGCCTCCAGAGCCCGGCAAGATCGCTGGGTATGCTGCTGTGATTTATCAACGCACCTGTCCGAATGCAGCGCCAGAAGGCATCTTGCACGTAGGCATTCAGGGTACAGGTGTATTTGCCAAGCCCGTCGTCATTCCTGCTTACTCGGTGGGTGCGCAAGATGTCATGAACACACCAGTTGGCAACCGTCCAAAGTGGTTACCGCAGGTGGTGGAACGACTAGTGGATTTGGCTCCGACCAGTGCAGTAGCCAAACAAGCCGTTGTGACTGCGCAGGATAAGCTGTTGGCAGCATTGCCCGAGATAGCGCCTGCGATCAAAGCAGCGGTGCAGTAAGCCGCTTTCGCTGCAAGACGGGCATAGTACCGTTCATGCTGAACAGAGCCATTTGCAGTCAGCTGCCCGGAAGGTCGTTGTGATCACTGCTAGACACTGGGTGAGTGTGACAAACAAGCCTGTGCCTCAAAGTGGCTCAATAGGAATGTCGACTGGTAAGGGGCAACGTTAGCCCCGACGCTCTGACGGCTAATAGGTCGATTGCGGGCAGTGGAGCCGTCAAGCATGCTGGTCAACCCAGGGCCGGTGTTGGCCAAATATGGCCAGCACTGGCACGCTAGCCGCTAGTGCTTCGTCGTAAGCCGTCAGTCTGTTTGGAGTAGGTCAGTATGCTTGCCTTGAGACCCCTTGCAGTCTCTTAAGGTCTGGTTGCTTGCAGAGGAAGTAGTCTTCTATGAGACCACTGGTTATATGCGTAGGAGCAAATGCTACCGCCGGAAATAGCCTTTTAACGTTTCCAGTCCGACCATTGCACTCATATAGCTGCAATAGGTTTGGAAGTCATCGCCTTTCGCACGGTCAGCCAAATCAGAGACTGACTTGATACAGATGGTCTTTACCTGTGACCCCCCGTGCTGCGCAGCAGCGTAATAGAGGCCATAGCATTCCATGTCGACGCCGACCATCTTGCGATGTTGCTCACGGAAGAGCGTCTGAATGTCTGTCGAAGCGACGACTGAGCTACCAGTGACCATCGGCCCAACCACCAACTTTGGCACCTTCCCCGGCTTGGCACCTTGATAAGTCTCATGGATTGCAGTGATACGGCTATCGAGCGCTCGAGCATTAGCGATTAGTTCTGGAGAAGCATCGCGTTGGTCAAGGGCAGTCTCTAGGCGGGCTTGGAATCCGCGATCAGTCGTGTCGGTCGGTGCATCCGACGTTTGCGCTTCAGCGGGCGCAGCACCACCATCTTTCCACTTTCCTGCCTGCCAGTCCCAGCTCTTCTCCGCTACCACGAGGTCGCCGATGTTCACGTGGTCAGCAAAGCCACCGCAGATGCCCGTCATCAACATGATTCTCGGACGGAACTCAGACAGCAGTGCGGTGGCCGCATGTGTCGAAGCAACCGGTCCCATTTGCGCTAGGTGGGAGCATACGAGCCGACGCTCCACGCCATCGAGCATTACTGTACCGGTCTGGTAGATGATGTTCCGGCCAAGCAGTTGTTGCGCGCCAAGTCGCGGCTGCCAAGCGGCCAGCAGCCCGCTGAGTTCCGGTGTTCGGAGCGCATTGAGGACACAGATGTCGAAATCGTTCGACTCACGAGCCGAAGTAATGTGTCGAAGGTAGACGAGGAATCCACCGAGGTCTTGCTTCCAGCGGTGTTCACCGGGTGCGATGTGAAGTACGCGCGTGACAAGGCTCTGAAAGTCTGCCTCGAACTCGGCGCGAGTGTCCGCACTGGCGGTCATTCCTAGGATATGCCGAGGTGCTGGCGTCGTCCCATCCTCCATGATTTGGCGGAGGAGTTCGACGCAGTTCTGACCCAGGGCCGGCGCCCCGCGACGAGCGGGAAGCAAGACGTCAATCAGAAGAACGTCCACCGAGCCGTTTGCTAGCGCCATTCGGGCGCCGGCAGCGTGCTCTGCTTGCAGGATGTCGCTGGTGTCGATGCCTTGCTCGACGAGAAAAGTGCGGACGATCTGCAGCTTCTGCGGATCGTCATCAACTACCAAAAATCTCATGGGGTCTCCGTGAGCGCGAGGCGCTCCAAAATCTCTCTCAGTGCCTGGCGCCAAGCGCCGTGCTGGCCAGCATAGTGAATCACGCCAAGAAAGCGCTCATCCAGCTCGCTTCGGAGTGCTTCCTCAAGGCCTCGCGGGTCTTTTCGCTTTTCACCTTGACGCAGAACGAACTCTTCGTATTGCGTCAAGACAACGCTTTTAGTCGTTTCGGTCTCGGACTGGATGAAGCGCAAAATGTCTGCTCCACCAAAGCCCTGTGGCTGCCCGCCGCCGCGGCGGTCCTTGACTAAGTCAAAGGTGGGAATGGACATGTCAACTACTACGAAGACAACTTCCTGCGAGCTCAGCACCGCAACGGCGCTTGTGAGTGATTCTGCACTCACGATACTCACATCGCTTCGCACGATTTCAGAGAGGCAACCAATGATGCTCCGCTGCTTTGGCTCGTCATCCTCAACGACCAGGAGGATTTGGTTAGTCGTCATAGGCGTCGAATGCTCCGTCACGTTCGTAGAGC
>Ga0308157_10002659_pt1 | contig 28332 bp, 30 predicted proteins | sample PhyBR1_FD_201035 | JGI IMG/M metagenome (GOLD analysis project Ga0308157, IMG submission 201035) | Phyllosphere microbial communities from UC Gill Tract Community Farm, Albany, California, United States - DLSLB.R1 | ecosystem: Host-associated > Plants > Phyllosphere > Unclassified | place: USA...
GATCTGCCCGCGATACGCGCGCACGCGCTTTTGCATGTTGCTGTAACCCATCGAACACCTCTCGCTGTCGGTGTTGCGACGACCGGTTGAATACGGCCAGTTTCGAAGCCGCGCCATGGCCCGGGAACTGCGCCAGCACGACATGGTCGGTTCGATGGGCCGAGTCGGCGCCGCGGGCGACAACGCAGCTATGGAGGGCTTCTGGTCGCTGCTGCAGACGAACGTCCTCAACCAGCAGCGGTGGACGACCCGGCAGGATCTGCGGCTCGCGATTGTCGTGTGGATCGAGCGGAAGTATCACCGGCAACGAGCACAGGACTCCCTCGGCGGCTTGACCCCCATCGAGTTCGAGTCCAAGCTGGCCGAGCCGCTCACCCTCGCGGCCTAAACCACACCTGTCACCAGTTCGTTCCTCACGCCCGTGAGCGCTTTGCCCGTCAAGCCGCGGTCTCGGCGACTGCGGGTTTCCTCTTCGGCGCGACTCATCTGGGTTACTGGGAGCTAGGGATCCTGTCAGTGCTGACCTTTGCCTTTACAGCGATGCTCATGAGCCTGACAATCACCGCGATCTTCACGGGCTCCTTCTGGCAGCGGATGATCCCAGCTGTGATCGTGCATCTTGGCCTCAATCTCAGCATCACATGCCTCGCCAGCGGCGGCGAGCCCATCGGAACGAGCCTCGCTGCGCTCGGTGCTGCCGCTGCGATGCTTATCGTCGCCGCCATTGTGAAAGGTCTTGTCATTCGCCGCGGCCGATAAGTGGCCGAGGGATCAGATCGGCGGTTTCAGCTCATCACATCTTGAACGCTGGGCAGAAGTTGCTCGGTACCGGGACGCTCGCGCAGCCGCGCGGTCCGTCCGGCCGCGATCAAGAACTCGGAAGAACTCTTCCTTCTGCTGATGGGCACATCTCTTCTCTGCCACCGCGGCACCTCTCCTGTGGGTGTATTGCGACCACTGCTGGACTCCAAGGGCACGAGCTCCCACTGGTAATCACCGTCGCACCTGGCCAGTCCGGCGACGCGCCCGCGTTGCTGCCGCTGCTGTCCAGGCTCCGCGTCACGCGCACGGTCGGGCGTCCCCGCACTCGACTGGACGCGGTCCGTGGCGACACGGCGTATTCCTCGCGAGCGATCCGTGCTCGTCTGCGCGATCGAGGTATCCGCGCCGTGATCCCGCCGCCGCGCGAACTGCAGGGGCATCGGAAACGACGTGGGTCGTGCGGAGGGTGACCACCTGGGTTGGACGTAGTTGACTACAAGGGACGCAACGTTGTGGAGCGGCGCTTCTGCGACGTCAAGCAGTGGCGGGGACCGTCGACGCGCTACGACAAGCTCACGGCTGTGTTCTGTGCCGCGGTGGTGCTCAACGCGGTGATCGCCTGAAGCCAAGGACGTTCATGAGACATGCCCTAGTCCGATGTGGGCGGCTGGGCGAGGAGTGCTTCCAGGTCGTGTTCGGTGTTGCCGATACCACTGAGCAGGGTTTGCATGATGCGGTTTGCCCAGTGGGGTGCGGAGTCGTTGTCGGAGCGAATGGTCGCTGCTTCGTGGATCAACGCCATGTACACCCCACGTGCCCACGGGATGTCGATCTCAGGACGGAAAAGCCCGGCCTCCTGGGAGCGCTGCAGAAGAGCGTCGAGGTGGGAGATGTTGCTGGGGTCGATTCCTCGTTGGGCCGTGGCGTCGAGGTCGATCAACTGCCAGGACGCCCGCCAATCGACTTTCAGGTCGAGGGTGGCGACGGTCAGCTGATACAGGGCGACCAGAGGGGGAGCTGTGTCGGTGTTCGCACTGGCGATGGCGTCGCGGAGCTTCGTATTGACGACGTTGACGAGAGCATCTCGGAGATCGTCACGGGAGGAGAAGCGGCGGTGCACGGTGGTGCGTGCCACGCCCGCAGCAGTGGCCACGGCTTCGAGGCTCGCAGAAGGGTCGGCCGCGAACACCTGCTCCGCAGCGATGAGGATGCGGACGATCGACTGCTCGGCGTCGGCGCGTAGAGGCCGCGGGGATCGTTGAGGAATGTCCGGCACGAGGTCAGTCTACAGCACACCTATTGACATAGCTGCAACACATGTGTTGCAGTTAACTCATCGGCGTTGGGCCGATCTGAGCGAAGGAAGACAGCATGGACTTACAGCTTGCGGGCAAGGTTGGCCTCGTGACCGGTGCGAGCAAGGGGATCGGGTTGGAGGTGGTGCGTGTCCTCCAGCAGGAGGGAGTCACCGTGGTGACTGCCTCGCGCACGGTCACCCCGGAGCTTGCTGCGACGGAGGCGGTGACGCTGACCGGCGACCTCTCGGACCCCGAGGTCCCCGTGCGAATCGTCGCGGACGCCCTCAGTGTGTCGGGCACGCTGGATATCCTCGTCAACAACGTCGGAGGCGGGGACGGAACCCCCGTCGAGGCAGGATTTTTGGACTTCACGGATGGGCAGTGGTCATCGACTTTCGACCTGAACGTGTTCGCGGCGGTTCGGGCGACGCGGGCCGCATTGCCCGCGCTGCTTTCTTCCCACGGGGCGGTGGTGAATGTGTCCTCCGACAGTGCGCGACGACCGCACACCGCGCCGATGCCGTATGGCGCGGCGAAAGCGGCGCTGAATGCGGTTACGAAAGGACTTTCGGAGGAGTTTGGGCCGCAGGGGGTGCGGTTCAACACCGTGTCTCCGTCCTCGACCCGGACAGCGCTGTGGGAGGGGGAGCAGAGCTTCGGCGCGGACCTGGCGTCGGTGATGAACGTGACGCAACAGCAACTCATCGAAGCCCTTCCCGCGCAGGCGGGAATGCTCACGGGACGTTTCATCGAGCCACGGGAAATCGCAACTGCGATCGCCTACCTGGTGTCACCCCTTGCGTCCAGCGTCCACGGGTCCAACTGGATCGTGGACGCCGGAGTCGACAAGAGCGTCTGACGCATCGCGGCTTCGCGACTCGCCGCGCACACGCCGGGAGCTCGACGGTCTGGGTCCACGAGCACGTTGGTGTAGCGGTCCGCCGCCGCGTCGGCGTCGGCAGCACTGATCGATTCGCTACTACGGCTCGAACTCTGCATCGATGCGATCACCCTTGGCTCATATGATCGAAACGTCCTACATCGGCGGCGTGGACGGAGAGATCGAATGCCGACACCAGCACATCGACGGGCTCTTCCCGATCATGTGGAAATCCCGTCACTCCCTCCGGCCATGGACGGCTGGTTCGACCTCGTGCAACGAGCCGATGGGCAGTTGACGATCTGGCGTGGCCAAGAAATCAACCTTGCGTACGTCGTTGACGGTCTGACGGCGGCGCGTGCCCTGGACGGTTTCCGCTACGTGCGTGACGGAATTCCGTGGACCGACGTGGCCAGCGACGACCCCGGACAATGGCGTCGCACGTGGATCGTCATCGCGTTCGACAACGGGGGCGCGCCTTTCATCGTCGACCTCGCTCATGGTGGGCTCCCGGTGATGTTCGACGCGCTGAGCGGTCCCTGGGCCCCTGAGTCGGCGCACGCGACGCTGGCTGAGTTCATCGACGCGATCGAGGTCGTCGCACCGTCCGTGGACGTGGCAGAACTGACCCCGCCGGATCCGTACCCAGTGGTCAGCCTGACCGTGTTGGACTGGGGGCCCGCCCGAGGTCGGCTAATCGCCGAGCTGACCCGTCGCCACAACCACCTTTACCAGCCGCGCATGTTCCGCCGCATGGTGGAGACACCGGTCGTGCTTACTCGACGCCTTGCCGAACCGAACGCACGAGGGATCATGAGCATCATCGAGCAACACGGCGGCCGGGCCGAGGTCGGTGCGCCCATTGCGAAACAGCCACCGCAGCCCGACGCGCCAGCGCCATAGACCCTAGATGGTGCCGAACCTGGTCGGCCTCCCGATCGAGTATCTGTTGGGTGACCAAAGCACTCAGGTTGCCTGAATCAGACATTTACTTACCGTGGCGACGCGGTGGAGTTTAGGTTCGCGAACCGAACGTCTCGTGGTGAGCGATGTATGCGTTGTGCACATACGAGCAGGGAAGTGGGCTGTTCTTCGAACCTGAGACGCGCACGGCCGCGCTCATCTTCGACTGGGGACGCGTGCACGCCCGTGCGGGAAACTTGGCCGGACGGCGATCGCGAAGAACTGGAACGGAAGTCGACCGTGTCAATGATGTCGCGCAGATCCCTCAGCGCCGGACTCGGTAGCCCGACCGGACTCACGGCCCTTCGGCTGCTTCGCGCAGCCAGGCTTCGAGCAACGGTCCGGGTGGATTCAGTCGACGTGCAAATCCTGAATCGCTCTCGTCGGGTGGCATCGTCGCGACGAGCAATAGAACTGCCTCTCGCTGAGCTCCGATTCCGAACAATCCTTCGCTATCGAGTCGACGTAACGATTCCTCCATTGAGGCCAACCGTAGATCCCATTCAGCATCTATATCGGCTGCCTCGAACACGTTGCCGCGAGCGGAGAACGCAGATTCTGTCTGCGCTAACCAGTCGTCGCCAACAATCGCGTACGGACTGTCGGCGAGGTTCCATCGGTCCGGCCCGTCAACAGTGACAGTGAGGTACGGGCGCAGGCCTTCCCCCGACGTCACCAGGGCATACACGCAGAACGTTTCGTCATGATTATCGTGCTCCGCGTGAAACCGGGTCACCGCGTGCCTGGTCGCATCGCTCACAGCATTCACCAACGCGGGGTCGCCCTGAGCCTTGTCGCTAGAGTTCATGCTTGACCCATTTCTCGTCGAAGGAATCGTACTGTTCCTTCCGGTCAACCTTCCACTCACCGCCGTGGAGCTGCATTGTGTAGCGAAAACGACTCGCAAGGATATGGTGTTGCAGTGTTTCGATGACGACCGCCTTCTTTACCAGTGCGCCCGCGACGAACTTCTCATCGACGTGGTACTCGGGCGGGTGCCCACAGTGGAGCGCGACCTGACGGCCGGTCTTGCGTTCCTTGCGGGTGCAATAGGTCTCAAAGATCACATCGAGGTCGCGCTTCATGCCCGCGCTTGCTGCACCTCGGCCCTTCTCTGCGATCGCCTGCCAGGACGTGACTTCCCAGTGATGCATACTTTCGATGAAGTGGCGCAACCCCGTGTACGCGTCATCCACTTTGTCCATGTCCCCGCTCCTTCGACGCTGACCCAATGATGGTATGCGCTGGGCTGCGCAGGTGTCACCCCCGCCGCGACGTGACACCGGAGCGGAGCTATCGACGTCACTCGTCACCAGATCGACGACGATCATCCGGTAGGCGCACGCTCGTCGCGCCCGTGTGAATCACCTCCAGTGCGCTGATGAGCCTGATCACAGTGATGTCCGACCACGAGGTGAGCACGCCGAATGTCCCGACGCCGTGGCTCGTGACGCTGTTCGCTGGCCCGGGGCGTATGTGGAGTTGCTCGAGATCTCGGACGGGATGTACACCAACCGGAATCTGAACATTCTTGGTGCTGAGGGCGTCGTGCAGTGCAACGTGGACTATGAGGTGCAGGTCTACTTGCCCGACTATTTCATGATTGGTGACGACGGCGGCGAGAATGCGATCCTGCTGAACCTCGGTGATCGCCGCATCTACGAGGTGGACATGGGGGTCATGGATGAGGAGAGTATGAAGCTCAGTGATGACTCGCTCGAAGAATTGCTTGCGCTTGGCACGTGTTTCGCTGAGCGAGGCGGCGGATGAATATCGCACAACTGAGCCGTGTCCATTCGCCACAGTGGCTGTTCGGTACCGGAAAGCGGATGAACTCCGCTTCAATGTGTAGTCCGGTTCTGGTCTAGCTCCTGGCCACGCCGGACTCAAGTTGACGTGCGCCTTCGTCTCCCCAGAGTCCGCTTTCTGTGATCGGGAGTGACGAACAGATGACAAGGTCAGTGGCGAGAGGGACGTCGTAGCGCTCGGGGATCGCTCACATATGGGGCGGGTCGGTCCGCAGTGCGAGGCTGAAACCGCACACGCGACGTGGGACGCTCCTCCAGGGCTCGTGGAGGAGGCGCGATGCACATAGTGAACACCCACCAGGTCCGTCACCGCCTGGGGGACCGGACCATGACCACAGGCCTCGAGCGCTGGCTCGCCCTGGCCAGGACTTCGCGGACACGCGCTCGGATTCGCCACTGGATGCCGCTGGATCGCGTCATGTCCGAGCGCCGGATGGGCGGGGAGGTCCGGCTCCGCCACAACACTCCCGGTCCCCGGGGCCCGGCCGACGGACAGCTTGGTGGCTGGCCCGACCGGCTTCTCGCGGGGGTCTCATGAACACTGATTCGTCCGCTCGCTGCCGTCCGGTTCGGTCCGTGCTTCGGCGAATCGGCCGCGCGATTGTTCGCGAGTTCACCCCTCCGCCGAAGCCCCGGCCCCGTCCCAATCGCTCAGCCGCGCTGCGTCAGCCGCAGCATCGTCCACGACACGGGCGGCAGGACGGCACTCGCGCGCTTACCGTCAACAGCCGCGCTCTCGTTCACACTCGGCAGCACGGAGTCTGGATCGTCAACCGTCGCCTGCTTCATCGGGTCGGGATGCGAGAGGGTGAGGGCCTCCGCCAAGTGAAGTCCATCCGCGCCACGCACGTTCACCGTGAGATCGAGATCCTGGTCGACCGAACGGTTCACTGCGAACACCGCGACGTCGCCTGTCTCGGGGTCGTGGGTCGCGACTGCGTCGAGCACCGGCGACTCCCCGAACTTCGCGGTGTCGTAGGTGGGCGCGTCGATCGCGACTCGGAGGACCTCGCCGGACGCGTGCCGTGCGGTGAGCGAGAACGGATGGAACGTCGTCTGACGCCAGGTGCGTCCGCCCGGTTCGGTCATGATCGGCGCGATCACGTTGACGAGCTGGGCAAGTGACGCGGAGTGTACTCGGTCAGTGTGACGCAATAGGGAGATCAGGAGGTTACCCACCACGACCGCGTCCGCGACGTTGTAACTGTCTTCGAGGAGCACGGGCGCGACCGGCCAGTCGTCGCCTTCCGGCACCTTCGACTCCGCTCGATTCTGGTACCAGACGTTCCACTCGTCGAACGAGATCGCGATTCGCTTGTCGTGCTTGCCGGATGCCCGAACCGCGTCAGCCGTGGCCGTGACAGAGTCGATGAAGTGGTCCATGTCGATCGCCGAGGCCAGGAACGAGCCGAGATCGTCGTCCTCCTCGTAGTAGTACGCGTGAGCCGACACCATGTCGACCTGCTCGTACGACTCGCTGAGCACGACCCGCTCCCATTCACCGAATGTGGGCATACCGGATCCGGATGATCCGCACGCGACCAGGACGAGATCCGGATCCATCATGCGCATCGCGCGCGCCGTCTCGGCCGCGAGCCTGCCGTACTCCTCCGCTGTTTTGTGCCCGATCTGCCACGGGCCATCCATCTCGTTACCGAGGCACCACATCCGGATGGCGTAAGGCTCTTTCGATCCGTTCGCGCGCCGGAGGTTCGCGAAGTGCGTGTCTCCCGTGCCGTTGCAGTACTCCAGCAGGTCGAGCGCCTCCTGGACGCCCCTCGTGCCGAGGTTCAGCGCCATCATCGGCTCGACGCCGGCCGAGCGGCACCACTTCATGAACTCGTCGACGCCGACCAGGTTCGGATCAGTGGAGTGCCAGGCGAGATCCGGGCGCCGGGGTCGTTCGTCCACCGGGCCAATACCGTCCTCCCATCGGTACCCAGACACGAAGTTGCCGCCGGGATAGCGCACGGTAGTCACACCGAGCTCGTGCAGGAGCTCGACCACGTCGCCGCGGAAGCCGTCGGCATCAGCGGAAGCGTGCTCGGGCTCGTAGATGCCGGTGTACACGCAGCGTCCGAGGTGCTCGACGAACGAGCCGAAGGTGCGCGCACGCACCGGGCCGATGACGAAGGCGGGGTCCACTGTGACGGAAGCGGTCAGCATAGAGGGTTCCTTTCGGGTGGTTGAGCGGAGTGCCGAGGGTGGGGATGGGGGCGTCCGCCGGCGGACGGGCTCATCCGAGCTCGTTCTCGAGGTCCGCTTGCGCTTGGTCGAGCGCATCCTTCGCGGGCACGCCGTTCTCGAAGACTTCGTTGAGCGTCACGGTGCGGAAGAGATTATCGACCGAGGGCCAGTTCGGCTCCGAGAACGACTTCCAGTGGCCGATGCCGTCCTTGACTTCGTTCAGCACGTCGAACAGGTTCGTCTGGAAGTACTCGTTGAACTTGTTGTCGGGGTTGTGCGTGACGTCCTCGTCTTCCCACACCGCCATGTTCACGGGATCGAAGCCGAGCTCCTCCCACACCGCCACGTTCGCCTCGGGCGAGAGCTTCGCGAAGGCGAGCCACTCCGCTGCGAAATCTGCGGCGGGCGACCCCGCGATGACGGACGTGCCCGTGCCGCCGCCTCCGATGGTGCGGACCGCGGGGTCCTCGGTGACGGGCGCGGGCGCGATCGCGATCTTCCCCTTGAGATCCGGCATGTAGTCGACGAACCGCGAGGTGTACCAAGCGGGGTACACAACGGCGGCGAAGTCGCCGTCGTTGATCGCCCCGAACGCCTCCTCGTCATCGGGGCTGCCGCCCGGAATCGTTGAGATCGCGCCTGCCTCCTGCATCTCCTGCATCATCTCGATGGTCTCAACGGCCTCGGGACTGTTCACCTGCGGCTTGCCGTCATCGCCCATCCACTCGCCGCCCAGCTGGGCAGTGATGAGCGGCTCGACGAACGTGACGCCCGTCTCCGCAATGCCGAACTCCTTGTCGGTGGCGTCGTGGTACTTCTGGCCCGCATCGCGGAAGTCGTCCCAGGTCTCGATGGTCGTGTAGTCAACCCCAGCGCCCTCCAACAGTTCTGTGTTGTAGAACGCGACGAACGCGCCGACATGCGTGGGAAACGCGTACACGGAGCCGTCCTTCGAGTACAGATCGAGACGCGCCTGCACGACATCGTCGACGTAGGGCCCCGCGGCCTCGGTCAGATCGGCGAGCGGCGGCTTCTCGCCGCGCACGAAGTTCGCGAACTTGTTCACCTCGATGTCGGCAACGTCCGGCAAGCCCTCGCCTGCGTTCAGCCCGAGCTGAAGCTTGTTATGCATTTCCTCGTACGGATAGACGGTGATTTTCAGATCGATCGCCTTGTCGGGGTTCGACTCGTTCCACGCATCGGCCATGGCCTCGTAGTACGCCGCGTGGACATCGGCGAACACCCACATGTCGACGACCGTCGAGCCGTCGTCGTTGACGACGGGCTCGCCGCTATCGCCGCCACCGCCACATCCGACGAGCGTGGCGCCGGCAAGCGAGAGCATCGCGGCCGACAGAAAGATACTGCGTGTTTTCATGATGGTCTCCTTTGATCATGCACTGTGAGGGACAGACTTGGGCGGTTCAGCCCTTGACCGCGCCGGCGGTCATGCCTTCGACGAAGAATCGCTGGAAGGCGAGGAAAAGCAGAAGGACGGGGATCAGCGAAAAGAACGCGCCGACGATCAGCAGGTCGTAGTTGTTCCCATGCGGTGTAAGCAGCGCGTTCAGGCCGATCGGGAGAACGAATTTCTCGGAGCTGCGCAGAACCAGCAGCGGCCAGAGGAAGTTGTTCCAGCAGAGCATGCCGTTCAAAATTGCCATCGCGGCGACGGCCGGCTTCGCGATCGGGAGCACGAGCCGGAAGAAGATCCCGAATTCCGAGACCCCGTCGACCCGGCCTGCCTCCACGAGTTCGTACGGCACGCCGAGGAAGTACTGGCGGAAAAAGAAGATCGTCATCGCGTGGGCGAGGAACGGGAGGAAGATTACCGTGAATGTGTCGGCGAGCCCGAAATCGTTGACCTGCACGTACAACGGCAGCATGATCATCTCGAACGGAACCGTCATGACGATCAGCACGGCGATGAAGACGGCCTGTTTGCCCCAGAACTCGTACATCGCGATGCCGTACGCGACGAACGAGCTGACCAGGAGTGTAAGAACGACCTGCACGGCGGTCAGCCACAGGCTGTTCCAGAACCATACGAAGTAGTCGCCTGACTCGGTCAGGAGCATGCGATAGCTGTCGAGATCGAACGATGTGAAGTCGATCGCGAAAGTGACGCCGCTGCGCAGCAGCGTCCCGCCGTCCTGGAAGGTGCCGAGGAAGATCGCGACGATGGGGACCAGTGCGATGATCGCGATCACGATCAGGAACGCGGACTGGATCGCCCCTGCCCAGCGGACCTGCCAAGGGAGCTTTGGTCGTTCGTTCCCGACGATCGGGATGCTCGTGCGCGTCTCGCTCATCGAGCCGCCTCCTTACGAAAGGTGCCCGTCGCCGCGAGCTGCGTGATGTTGACGGCGAGCACCACGACCAGCAGCACGACGCCGACGGCCGCAGCGAAGCCCATGTCGTTCTGCTGAATCCCCTGTCTGTACAGGTATCCGACGATCGTCAGGCCCTGGTTGTTGGGCGACTGGTTTCCCGCGTAGAGCATGAAGCTCTCGGTGAACATTGCGAGACCTCCGTAGATGCTGATCGTGAACACATACACGATCGTCGGCCGCAGGTTCGGCACGGTGATCTGAAAGAACTGAGCGACCCGCCCCGCCCCGTCGATCGATGCCGCCTCGTAGTACTCCCGCGGAATCGACTGCATTCCGGCAAGGAAGTACATCGTGTTCACGCCCGCCCAGCGCCACAGCGCAAGGATCAGAAGCACGACGAGGCCCGGCACGTCCTCGCGCAGCCACCGCACCGGATCGAGCCCGACCGCGCCGAAGATCTGGTTAACGACGGCCGTCTCGCTCTCCGAGAACATAAGCCGAAACACGAGTCCAGCCACGACGAGGGAGGTGAGTGCCGGGACGAACAGCGACGCCTTGAAGAACGACTTGACCCGCTCGCTGCCGATCTTTGAATTCAGCACAGCGGCAAGCACCATCGGGATCGGTACAAGGAGCACGAGCGTCAGCATCATATAGCGGAAGCTGTTCCACATCGCCTGCCAGAACACGCGGTCGCCGATCATTCGCTCGTAGTTCGAGATGCCGACGAAAGACTCCTGCCCGTACAGAACCTCGTGGAAGCTCATGATGAACGATCGACCGACCGGAACTGCCCAGAAAACCAGCAGTGTGATGATGAACGGAAGGACGAACAGATAAGGAGCGGCCTTCTTCGAATACAGCAGTCGCTTCATTGCATCTTCCTGAGTAAGGGATTCGGCGCCATTGCCGAATCAAACATTACAGCGCTGTAAATTGTGTCGCAAGGGGGAGTGTCAGTATCCGTTCGTACACTGGGATGGACCGCATTCGTCCGATTCGCGACCGAACGGTGATCGTTGTAAGGATCGGTTCGGATCCTTAGATGGATAGAGTTGCCTGATCTCGATCAGGACGGGAATAGGAGGGGCGATGGCAGCGACGATGCATGATGTCGCGCAGCTCGCGGGCGTGTCGATGAAGACGGTATCCAACGTCATCCACGAGCACCCGCACGTCCGTGCCACCACGCGCGAACGCGTGCGCGCGGCCATCGACCAATTGGGCTACCGCCCGAATATGTCGGCACGCGGCCTCCGATCGGGCCGCACGGGCGTGATCGGCCTCGCCGTTCCCTCGCTTCGCGAGAACTACTTCGCCGAACTCGCCGACGCGGTCATTCGGGCGGCCGAGCGCCGCGGCCTGAGCGTGCTCGTCGAACAGACGGGCGGCGAGCACGACCGCGAGGCCGAGGTTCTCACCGATGAGCGGGCTCGCCTCACTGACGGGCTGCTCTTCAGCCCGGTCGCGCTGCGGAAGTCCGATGCGCCCCTCCTCGACACCGCGTTCCCTCTGGTGCTGCTCGGCGAGCGCATCTTCGGCGGGCCGACTGATCACGTCACCATGCACAACGTCTCGGCTGCACGCGCGGCGGTCGAACACCTCATCGACATCGGAAGGCGCCGGATCGCTGTCATCGGCGCCGAGCACGATGTGGACGACGAGGCGAGCTCGGCCCGGCTCAGGGTTGCGGGCTACGTTCAGGCGCTCGAGGGCGCCAACATCCCGGTCGACACCGATCTCGTCCGCGTCGGACCACACTGGAGTCGTGCAACGGGCGCAATGTCGATCCGGGACCTCCTCCGCGATGGCATCCGATTCGACGCGGTCTTCGCGCTCAACGATTCGCTCGGTCTCGGCGCGCTTCGCGCCCTCGGCGAAGCCGGGCTGCGATCTCCCGAGGACGTCGCCGTCATCGGCTTCGACAACATCGACGAGGCGCAATTCACGGTTCCGTCGATGTCGAGCGTCGACGTCGGTCGCGACCAGATTGCGACCGACGCCGTTGACATGCTCGTCAGACGGATCGAGGACAAGGCCCCGGGCCAGCGGCCCCGCACCGTCAAACCGGACTACAGGATCATCCGGCGCGAGTCGACTGGGTTCCCCGTCCATGGCCGCGAGGACATGGACGGGGAGCGAGTCTAGACGAACAGTTTCGGCAGGAAGTCGATCAGAGACTTCTGCCACACGTCCCAGCTGTGCGGTCCGGGGATCAGCGGGTTGAACTCGTGCACGACGCCGTTTTCCTCGAGGGACGCGATCAGAGCCAGGGTCGGCTCGAAGGTGAAGTCCTGGATGTCTCCGGAGTAGATGCTCAGTAGCTCCGTGCCCGCGTTGAGGGCGTCGATGTCGGCATCCGACGGGACTTCACCGAAGGTGGAGAAGAGCCCTATATAGGCGAACTCCCCAGGGTGCGCGAAGAAGGTGCTTAGTGCGTGCCCCGAGCCCATGGACAGCCCTGCCAGCGCGCGGTCCGCGCTGTCGCCGCTGACATGGAACTCCCGTTCGACCGTCGGCACGATGCTTTCGGTGATCTCAGTCGGGAAGTCGACGCCGTTCCCGTTGCCCATCACGACCACCATCGGCTCGATGTCACCGCGCAGATAGTGGTTGTCGAGGATCTGTGCGGCGTACCCGACCTGGACCCAGTCGCTCCAGGTCTGGCCTCCGCCGTGCTGCAGATACAGCGTCGGATACTCATCGGCACGATCTGGGTCGTAGTCCGACGGCGTCCAAACGTACGCCGAGCGGGTCTCGCCGGCAGTGCTGTCGTACTCCATCGTCGTGACTTCGCCCCGGTCCTCCGGTGCCGCATCCGCGGTGTACTCTCCGCGCAGGTTGTCGCCTGCGACCTGGAACGTGCTCCACGTGGTTTCGGAGTTCACCACCGTCGGGTTCGACTCATCCTTGACATCGACGCCGTCGCCCGTGAATTTGTAGTAGTACGAACCACCGTCGATCGGCCCGACGGTCAGGCGCCACGCGTCGCCGTCTCGGACCATGGGGATCCGCAGCCAGTTGCCAGCGGGGCCCCAGTTGGCCCACACTGTGACGTTCGAAGCGTCAGGGAACTCAGCAGTCTCGAACGTGACGATCCCGTTCTCGTCGATCCAGGGCGTTGGCGTCGTGCCCGGATCGGGCAGCGAGTTCTCGCCGTCGAGCGGCAGGTGGCCCTCGCTCATCCCGGAGTCGCCTTCACCCTGGAACAGGCGTGGCGCGAAGTCGGCCAGTGCCTCCTGCCAGGTCTCCCAAACGTCGCCGGAAGCGGGGTTCGACCCGTCCGCCTCGTACTCGACGCCCGCGGCATCGAGCTGCGCGGCGAGCGCGACGTTGTGGTTGTAGGCCGCGTCGGTCGTGTTGCCGACGTACAGGCGAACGAGGTCGGTGTTCCTGTTGATCTGCTTCGCCTGGCCCTTGCTGATCCTGCCGTCGAAGCGCCCTGAAAATGATCCGATGCTCGAGAACTCCTTTGACTTCTTCGACATCAGGGCCAGCGCCTGGGCGCCGCCTCGCCCGATGCCCGCAATCGCACGCCGATCTGGATCGGCCGAGACGTGGAACTCATCCTCGACGGCGGGGAGCAGGTTCCGGAGCGCTTCGCCCTGAACGTCGGGGGTGTCGCCGTCGCCCATCACGACGACCATGGGCTCGATCTCGCCCGCGAGGGCGAGGTTGTCGAGGATCTGCGAAGCGCGCCCGAGCTCGGTCCACTCGCTGTACGCCTGGCCCTCGTCCTGCAGCAGATAGAGAACGGGGTAGGGCTCATCGCGGTCCGCGTCGTAGCCAGGCGGCGTCCACACCTGCGCCGACCGCTCAGCGTGCGCGACCCTGCTGTCGTAGTCGAGGATCGTCAGCTCTCCTCCGTCCGTCGCTTCCTGCAACCATTCGGCTGAATCGCCCGGGATGAAGAAGGTGGACAGCTCGGGTCGCGCAGTCACGGTCTGATCGACTTCCGGATTCCGGAACTCAACGACCTCCTCATCAGAGGTGATTGCCTCGTATTGGAAGACGTACTGCCCGGGTTCGAGGGGGCCGATCTTGGCCGACCAAGTATCGCCGTCCCGCCCGAGGCTCAGCCGCGACCACTCGTGGCCCGGGCCGAAGTTTCCCTCGACGGCGAAGGTTCCGGGCTCAGACCCGACCGCGTCGATCACGGCGGAGTGTGGAACGGAGAACTGATACACCCCGTCGGCCGGTTCGGATATCCATGGGTCATCGGCGTTGATGTCAGCAGCCGCCGGTTGAACCGCCAGTATGGCGCCAGCGCTCATGGCGCCGGCCGCGAGAAGCGCCGTCCATCTGCGGCCCGCGCTCCGCGGGCGAGGGGCGCGTGTTCGAGTTGCAATCACCATTGATTCCTTTCCGTACGCGAGCGCAGCGGCGCTCGACGCCGTGATCATGTTCTTCGGCGAGGCGACGGAAGTAAACGCTTACTTACAACGTCGTAAGTCGCCTCGCCTGAAAGCATGGGTCTGAACGTGCGGATTGTCAACAGGTATTGCCACGTTGTAAGTCTCGTGCGTCAGACCTGGAGCGCTGGTGGGTCGCCGAACCTGACCCTGCCGTGCGTTTGACAGTGATGGTGATCGCGAACACCACGACGTGTCGGACGGTCACGTGGAGGGCAGACTCACCCTCGAATCCAGCCTGAGCACCGAAGACGGTCCGCTGCATGCTTCTTAGCCGACGAATGATGTCCAGGTCCCACGCGTGATCACGGCGATCGGAGGATCGCTCGGTCTGCTCTGGTGCGTCCTCCTTGGCGTACGCCTAGGGGGCACCGAACGTGGTCTCGGCGCTCTGGCCAGACTCGACTACGTGATTCTCCACGACGGCCGAAGAGTCGCCGATCCGCCTCCCCAGAACGCCGAGGAGGCGCTGCTCGAGAACGAACTGCCCGACCCCAAAGCCGCCCGCGCCCAGGCGTCGGGTGGTGGCGTATCCATAGCGCGGACCGTCGAGCAGCGCGTAGAACGCGGACGCCGATCACTCCTCTGACTCACTCGCTGAGGCACTGCTCCGGAGTCATGATGAGATCGCAGGCGAGACTAGTTGTGCTAGCAACCAGTGGTCGACGATTGTCGTGGGTTGCGTCCGCGAGTTCTCGGTGTGCCATTGCTGCTTCGGCAGGCCACAGACGTTTTCACTACAGAGCTCTGTGAGCTCTCGGCTTTCAAACTAGTCTCAGGCTTCCTCGTAGGGACCAATCTTTACTTCTCGAACGTGAAGCCGCAATGCGTCAGCGGCGAACCCCGCGGCTTCGGCAGCTCCAGATGCGATGTGGAAGTCGGGGTTGGATTCATACTGATCCGCGAGCCCACGGATCATGTCAACGGATTTCGCGGTATCTCCTGCATGAGTAGGAGTTCCCGGAATCTCCGTGAACCACTGCACGTGGACGGACGCGTGTGCTTGTGCGGCTTCGGAATTCGCGTCGTGTCCTTCTTCTTGGATCTCACGCCACCGTGCGAGAAGTGCCTCCGCCCGGTCCTTCCACTCTCTGCTGCTGCACGGACTTGCGATGCCACCAATGGTTCGAGGCTTCAAAAGCGTCTCGGCCCCACCGCTTCACAACTTCTGCCTCGTATCGATCGTTGAAACCATCGAGCATGACATCCATACGCGGCGCGCGCCCTTGGCGACGCATCGACAAGGTGTGCTTCACCGCGTCGATGCGTCGATCCAGCGTCTCGCGTTCCTCGGCGAGTTGATCCAGATGGCCGGTGAGCGCTTCAATCTCCGTCTCCGCAGTGGCAGCGGCCTCGAGCACAGCCGCGATCTCGGCGAGGGGCATGCCTGTGTCTCGCAGAAGGAGAATCCTCTGCAATCGGGCGATCGCGTCGGGCCCGTAATAGCGATAGCCATTGGACCCGACGCGGTCGGGGAGGAGCAAGCCGATCCGGTGGTAGTGGCGTAGCGTTCGGCCGCTGATACCGGCACGCTCTGCGACCTCGTTCACCGTCCACTCCATGGTCTTCCTCCGATCCTGTGGTGTTCTCAGTCTTCTCCATCGAGGCTCAGGCCAAGTCGCGGCACGGCGACGCGCAGGACTTCGTCTGCAGGTGAAGCAACGGCCTGTGCCGCTGTGGTTCCGGTGGCATCCAGGTAAGCGCGCACGAGCCGCGTGCCTGCTGCGTATCCGGCTCCCGTCGGCAGGCCGACAGGCTCTGCGCCAAGAAGCTGGGCACTCGCATCGCCATGAACCCACGCAGTGAAGTTCTGCATGCCGGTGACACTGAGACCCCTCGCAACCGTCGCAAGAACGTCGTCATCGCCGCGGGTCTGCTCGCTGACGAAATGAGTGTATCCACGGCCGCCGTAGAGCTCGGCGGCGAATTCGTCGGCGAGACCTTCTGAGATCACTTGTTCTCCGACCGTTACCGTCATCGGATCCCACACGACGCCTCCGGGCGAGTACCGCACGTTGTGGTGCAATTCATGAACCACAATCGCTTCGAGCCGGTCGAGTATCTGAGGCGTCGGCCAGACCGTGATGGTGATGTAGCCGCTGATGCCTCCAAACGCGGACAGCCCCTGAACCTCGTTCACGAAGTGCTCGTTGGCAGGATCACCTAGGACGAGGAGAACCTGAAGGTCCGGCACATAGATGGCAGGATTGGCCGCCTTCAATGCCGCAACGCCGCGCTGGAGTGCCACGGTGAGGCGACGCCAAGCATCCGCTTCGAGGAGCTTCTCAACGCCCTGCTCGACCAACGGGGTGGGGTTCTCCCAATCGAAGCCGAAGTTCTGCCGGTGCACGGCGGCCATATCCACGCCTCCCGGGACGAAGCGGTACATCCCCGCGAGCGGGGACCACATTTCACGGACGAGGTCGGTGCGCGCGTCCGATGCTGCTTTGAGAACCTCACTCATGGCCGCGGCGCTGTCAATCACTGAAATGGTCATGGAATAGGACGCTAAACCTTGCCGTCGCGTCAAGGTCAAAACCGGTGCGACTAGCGGCGGACGGGCAGCGTTCGCCGCGAGGTGCGGGCATTGCCGGGCCCGCGTTGCGGCGAATGAACGGGCTGGGTCCGAGGGGTTGGTATGCACCGGAATGCGTCGAGTTTAGATCTGCGCTCCAGGACCCGGAGTCGAGGACAGCCCAGAAGCGAGCTTCCGGACCTGTCGAGTTCGAATGCTCTTCAAGCATCAGCTTTCGCGCGGCTGAGGCCCATCGAGACATACGCGGAGAACCCAGCTCGTTTCGCGAATTTGATCCGCCGTCGCTGCGTTTCGGTGAATCCGAGTTTGGCGTACAGCCTGAGGGCGGGGGTGTTGGTGTCCTTGATGTCACGCAACACGAAATCGTCGGAGGGCAGCTCCAGGATCCGACGCATCAGCGCAGTGGCTATGCCTTTGCCCTGATACTGCGGCGCTGTCGTGACGAACGCAATCTCCGTCAGACCGGCGCGGGCACCGTCATAAGCCCCCATGAATTGACTTCGGATGATCCGATAGCTGATGATCCCGTGTATTGGACCGAGCACGCGCTGGAGCTCGTGCCGATCCGGCTCGAAGCATTCCTGCTCGCCTTCGGTGACGACCGCGACCGCGGCGGGCTCGCCGTCGACGAGCGCGATGTGGAAGCGCTCCAGGATGAGCATCGGGGCGAACGCGTCGGCAAGCACACGGGGGTCTTTGGAAAAGAAAGCGAAATCCTCGACGAACCCCTGCGTGAGAACTTCCGCGACCCTGTGCCGATACCCCTCACCCAGTTCGTCTGCGCGCGCGACTTCGATCGTCATCGGGGTCCTCCTGTGAACATTCGTAGGATCAGGTCGACATCGGGCTCCGCAGATCCCTCCCGAAGAGCAACGTGCATCGTCGTCATACCGGCAAGCATGGCGAAGTAGTGAGCGGCCATTCGGGTTGGGTCTCCCGCAGTGATCTGGCCTGCGGCCTGGCCTCGACCGATGAGCAAGGCGAAGGCCCGCCAGAGCGCCCGCTGCGTTGCGGCCAGCCGCGCTGCAGTCCCCTCAGGAGTGTCCGTCGCAAAACTCTGGTTGATCACCATGTAGAACTCGGCCGCGCCGTTGTTCGCTGCGAGGTCCGCCACGTACACCTCGGTGAAGGATCGGATCATAGAGAGCGGGTCCCCCTCGGTCGAGAGCTGTGTGGTGACAGCCACGAGCCCGCGCGAGGCCTGTTCGATCAGTTCATCGAACAGCTCTTCCTTGCTCGCGTAGTGCCGGTAGATCGACCCGGTGCTGACCCCCGCTTCGGCGGCGATCTGGCGCACGTTCGTGGCCGCGAAACCGCGGTGCGCGAACACTCGGACGGCAGCCGTCTCCACAGCAGAGCGCGTGGCTGAGCGCAACGCTTCGTTCTGCTCCGTCGTCCGCGGCACGATGATCCTTTCAATGAACTTGTGTTCATTTTATGCAGTGGTCGCACCGGGCGCAACTGGGTGCCCGACTAGGGTTGCTACGAGGTGCCTGGTGGGCAGTGGAATGATGCGCGGCCACGGGTCGACACTCAAAGGTTGGTACGTGTGGCGACGTGGTCGAGTTTCGCTTCAATGTCTGACGCTCTGCCGACCTGACCGGCGTGCTCTGAAGCCTTCACCTACGAGGATCGTGGGTTGTTCGTGTGCCCGATGTGCGGGCACGAGTGGTCGGCGGATTTCGTCGGCTGCGGCGCGGTGGTTACGGATCCGGTAAGACACCCCGTCGACCATTCCCTCTCGATCGCTGCCCGATGGCAACGGGCGGCAAGATCGGCGGCGGAAGTGAAGCAGACCCGGTAGCCGGTATTAGCCCTCAGGAACCTGTCCCACTTGTTTCGCCGGCACTCCGACCACGATCGCCCCTGCGGGGACGTTTTTCGTGACGACCGCGCCCGCGCCGACGACGGCGCCATCCTCGATCGTCACACCGGGCAGTACCGTCACGCCGGCACCGAACCACACGCCGCGGCCGATCACGACGCGCGCCGGATGCATGTCGCCTCGTCGGCTGGGAGTCATGTCGTGATTCAACGTGGTGATGACCGCGTTGTGGCCGATGAGGGATCCGGAGCCGATGTCGATGCCGCCCTGGTCTTGGAATCGGCATCCGCTGTTGATGAAGACGTCGTCGCCGAAGCGAATGTTCTTACCGAAGTCAGCGGAGAATGGTGGGAAGAGCCGGAACGACTCGGGAACCGCGCGCCCCGTCAACTCGCTCATCAGCGCGCGCACTTCGTCGGGCGAGCGGTAGCTTCCGTTGAGCGCGGCCGTGATACGGAGCGACTCTTGACTCGCTTCGTGCATCGCCGCGTGGTGCGGCGAACCTTCCGGAATCGTCTCCCCGGCGTTCAGCGCGTCGAGGAGGTCGTCAAGTCCTTCAATTTCGGCCATGCGTCTATGGTAGATGCCGCGAATCGCCACCGAGATCCTGTCCGCGCGAATCAGAGAACGGCAGGAGCAAGCAACGTCGATCGGCTGCGAACTGTCACTGCGCGTAGTGCCGAGCCACGGCCGCCATGCCCTGATCGAACGTCATCGCGGGCTCCCACTGCAGTACCTCACGGGTGCGGCGCTGGTCGAACCAGTGTGCGGTGGACATCTGCTCGGCAAGGAACCGTGTGAGTGGCGGCTCGTCGTCGTGCTCGCCGAGGTTCCAGACCGCATCCACCGCGGATCCGGCCGCCAGCGCGGCGGCAACGGGAAGACGCAGGGTGGGCTTCTTCGCGCCCCCCGCAAGCGCGAGCCGTTCGATGAACTCCGCGATCGGCCTCGGCTGCCCATTCGTCACGACCAGTGGTTCGCCGTGCACGCGGGTGACCGCCTCAAGCGCCGCGACGATCGCGTCGACCGCGTTGGTGACATACAGCGTGTCAACGAGCGCGGCACCGGAGCCGAGGATCGGCATGCGGCCCTGTCGCGATCGCTCGATGATCCGCTCGGTGAGCTGGGTGTCGCCCGGGCCCCACATGAGGTGTGGACGCAGCACGAGCACGGGGAAGGCTTCGGAATCGGCGGCCAGGGCAAGGCGTTCGCCTTCGCCCTTCGTGCGCGCGTACTCTCCACGGGCAACCGCCGGATCGGCTGGCGCAGCAGGAGCTCCGACGAGTGAGCTTCCTGCGTTTGCGACGGAGGGCGACGAGATGTGGACGAACCGGGACACTCCTGCGGCCTGTGCGGCCGAGAGCACGTTCCGGGTGCCGTCGATATTGACTCGCTCGAACTCGCGCGGATCACCCGCCATCGAGACCTTGGCGGCCAGGTGGATGACTGCGTCCTGTCCGGCCGTCGCTGTCGCAACGGTGTCCGGTTCGGTCGAGCTGCCCAGAACATCGCGTGCGCCGTCGACTCCGGAGGGGCGACGCTGAAGAGTCGTGACGTCGTGGTTGTTGCTGACCAGTGCTCGCGCGACAGATGAGCCGAGCACGCCAGAGGCGCCAGTGACAAGTACTCTCACGAGGGATCCTTCATGGCCGTGCTCGCCCGCGTCACGGGGTGCCGACGCGCCCGCCGCGCAGCACCGCGTCGGCCCAGACGGCGAGCCGAGTGCGATCGATCTTCGAGTTGTGGCGGATGTCGGTGGGGAACGCGGTCGATACGAGCACCGCGGCGATGTCGTGCGGATAGTGCTCGGCGACGGCGGCACGGATCGCGTCCGCCAGCTCCATCGGCGCGAGCCCCGACGTCATGCGGACGCCCGATCGAGGCTCGACGACGACCACGACCGATTGCGTTCCGGTCGGACCGACGCCGACGACGGCGGAGCGGTACACCTGCGGCACCGTGTCGACGACGGCCTCGATCCCGCCGGGTCCGAGTGGGCCGGACGCAGGGGTGAGCACGTGCTGCACGCGTCCCTCGATCCAGATCCGACCCTCGGGGTCGATGTGGCCGATGTCGTTCGTGCGGTGCCAGATCAGGCCGTCGAGATCATCGCGCTTCGACGAGGCATCCATGTCCCACAACCGGTCGTAGCCCGCCTTGATGTGCGGGGCGGAGACGACGAACTCGCCCAGAACGTCGGTGGCCGCATCATCCGTAAGGAGCTCGTCGCCGGGCACGCCCGCGGCATCGAGGGGCGCGACGGCGAACCGTACGCGGGGAACAGGGCGGCCGACGCACACGCCGTGATCGCGCGACTGCTCCTCGGCGGCGGTCACGCCCTCGCGGTTGATGTCGGTGAGCAGCAAGCCCTCCGTCATCCCGTACGGCGAGCGGATCTCTGCGTTCGGGAAGAGCGCCGCGAGCGCGTCGAGCAGCTGCAGCGGCACGGGGGCCCCGGCCGAGAGCACCAGCTCGATGCCCTCGAACGACGCGCGCTGCTCGGCCGTCAGCTCGCCCGCGGTGGCCTGCACGTTGGTGTAGGCGGCGGGGGAGGCGAAGACCATCGTGGACGCGCCCGCGAGGATCGCGTCGGCGAGCGCGGCGGCCGTCAGCGTGCGCGGCTTCGTGACCGACATGTCGGGCGTCACGCTGCTGATGCCGAGACCGGGTCCGAGCAGCGCGAACGGCGCGAAGCCGGCGGCCCAGCCCGTCTCCTCATGCACGTTGAACTGCTCGCGCAGGGTGCGAGCCAGCGCTCCCAATCGGGCGTGCGTGTACCGGACGCCTTTCGCCGGTCCCGTCGATCCGGACGTGAACAGGATGACGGCGTCATCGGTGAGGCCCGGGTGGGAGATGGGGTCATGGGCCGGCGTGCGAGAGAGCTCGGTCACGCTCGTCTCGACGCCGAGCGCCGCGCGTTCGATCGGGTTCAGCGCATAAACCGAGATGCGCCGACCGGGCCAACCCGCCGCGCGCGCCAGCGCGAGTCCGGGTCTCAGGCCGATGATCCACTGCGGATCGGATGCTCGGATCGCGCGGGTCATTCCGGCCGGGCCGAGACCGGAATCAGCCACCACGGCGACCCCGCCGGCTTTCAGCACGCCGTAGAGCACGGCGGTGAGGTCGTTGCCCGGGGTCACGAGCAACGAGACGCGGTCGCCGCGCTGCAGGCCGAGCCGCTGCAGGCCGCGCGCGATGCCGTCGCTGACCGCGGTGAGCTGTCTCCAGGTGATCGCCTGCGGCGGCGTGCGCGTCATATCGACGCTCGCGACGGATGCGTCGTCGCGGCGCGCGTCGAGCGCCTCGAAGATCATCGGGGCGGGATCGTCATCCACTGCGACATCCGCGTCGCCGAGGGCAGGAACGGCCTCACGGGGGAACTGCTGTCGGAGCCAGCGCAGCACGACGCCGGCGACATCCGCGTCCTCGCTGACGAGGTGCGATGCCTTCTCGACGCGGTGCACGTCGGCGTGCGGCAGGCGGTGGCGCAGATCGCGCAGGAAGTGCTCGACGAACACCGGATCCTTCGGCCCCCACACCAGCAGGGAGGGAGCGTCAATGCCGGCGATGTCCTCGGCGAGCTGCTGCAGCTCGTCGTACGACGGGTGGCCGGGCCGAGCCGGGATGTCGGCGACGAACGCGCCGATGCCGCTTCTCTCGTCGGCCGTCAGATAGGGGGAGCGGAACGCGTCCTTGATCTCGGCGCGGAGCGGCCCCTGGCCGAGCGACAGCGTCGTGCGGAGGAACCCGTCGGTGAGGACCGTTGCCATCGGCAGGACCGGACCACTGAGCGCTGCGCGGAGCGGCGACGGGAGAGGCGTGCCCTCCGACAGGTGCACGCCCGTGTTCAGGCTGATCACGCCGTCCACCACGTCGCGGTTCCGGGCGGCCCAGGTCAGCGACACGATCCCGCCCCAGTCGTGGCCGAGGGTGACGACGGGATGCGGCTGAGCGCCCGCAGCATCCGCCGTGTCCGCGAGCAGCGCGCGCATGACCGCATCGACGTCGCTCACGCGCTCCGCGATGCGGCGGTAGCCGGATCCGTGCGTCGTGGGCAGCGCGTCGTGCGCGAGGCGCTCGGAGTGGCCCATCTCGAGCTGGTCGGGCGCGATGACCCGCCAGATCCTGCCGTCGGTGTCGGCCAACGAGGCCGCCGCGATCCCGCGCCACAGGTACGACCACGTGGGGTTTCCATGCAGCGCGAGAATGGTTCCGGTCGGTTCGAGCCCCCGGGCGCGCAATGCGGGGAGCGTGTCGAGCACATGGAACGTGCGCGCGCCGTCGACCGCGTCGACCGTTACGAGGCGCGACCACTCGGGATCCCATTCGGGGAGCGGGCCGGGAACGGTTGCGGGACGAGCCGCGAACTTCACCAGGTGATCTCCATCATGGCCGTGTTCAGCCCGGAACCCACTCCCAGGCAGAGGATGCGGTCGCCGCGCTTCATACCGGGTGCTCTGCGCGCCAGCGTGATCGGCAGGGAGGCCGGGCCGACGTTGCCGAGCTCCGGATACGTCTTGGCGATCCGGTCCGCGTCGATCTCGATGGCGCTCGTGAGGGCATCGACGTGCACGTTGGAGATCTGATGGGGGATGTAGTGATCCATGTCCCTCCAGCACCAATCGCTCTCGTGCGCTTCGCCCCACGCGGCGGCGATCAGATCCATGCCGTTGCTGAGCAGGCCTTGGGTGTCGGTGAACATGCCCTCGTAGTCGCCGACGCAGAGCTCGTGGTTCCAGGTTGCGGCTCGCGCCACGCCGCCGAGGATCCGGTGCCCCTCGGGGTGCAGGTCCGCGCGGCCGATCACGGCGGCGACGGCTCCGGAACCCAGCGTCAGCGTTGCGAACTCGTTGAGGTACTCCTCGCGGGTGATTCCCGGGCGCTGCAAGCGAGCGACAGTGACTTCCTGCACTCTCGACATGTCTTCGCCCGCGACGATGAGCGCGTAGTCGATCTGTCCCGAGTCGATCATGCTGGCCGCGACGGTCATTCCGTTCACGAAGCCCAGGCAAGCGTTGGTGATGTCGAAGTTCATGGCCGCGGGGCTGAGGCCGATGCTGTCGTGAACCGCTACTGCGACGGACGGCTCAAGCGTCTCGCGCGAGACGGAGGTATTGATCAGCAGACCGATCTGGTGAGCTGCGACTCCCGCCTGCGCCAGAGCGTCGCGTCCCGCGGAGGCGGCCCCCTCGATGTAATCCGTCGGATTCTCCCAGTTGCGCCGAGAAGACACTCCGGCCACGCGCTGAAGGAGCCCCTGCGGAAGGCGCAGTTCCCGGAGCGTGTCGCTGAGTCGCTCGTCGAAGGATCGCGAACTCACCTCGACGGGAGCGATCGCCTCAGCGAGCCCGAGGAGCGCGACGTTCGAATGCCGAGTGGTGGAGTTGCCGTTCGCGATGGCCAGATCGGGCGCGCCAACGGGGGAGGGAGGATCGGATTTCATTTCGAGCAAGCCTAGTCCGGTGGAATTACCCATCCTGCATATACGGCGAGGACGCCGAATGACGGCGTGGTTCCGGCAGTATTCCGAGGTGTTTCGCCCCGCTCGATGCGCGACACGGCTGCGTACACAGTCGGTTCAACGCGGGGTGGCGTTTCGGCTAGCTCGGCTGATCGTCTGTTCCCGGTGTGAAGATGTCCTCAATCGTGCACTCGAAGACTTCCGCGAGGCGGAAGGCGAGCGGCAACGACGGGTCGAATCTGCCTCGTTCGATCGAGATGACTGTTTGCCGGGAGACACCGAGTTCGTCGGCGAGGCGCTGTTGTGACCAACTGCGCTCCCGCCGGCGTGCGAGGAGTGAGTTTCTCATGATCAGCCACGCTTTTTAGCCATGAGGTAGCGCACGAAAGCGCTGAAGAAGGCAATCACGATGACCCCGATGAGAGCCCACATCGCGTCGAACTCGAAGCCCGAGATGGCGAGGGCCGCCAGGGCGAATCCCGTCAGCATGACCGTGTCGCTGAACGCGCCCGACATTGCGGCATCGAGCCACTTCGATTCGATCGATTCATCTGGCTTGTCGATGACTCCGCGCAGTGTGGACCGATCGACGAGGAGCGCCCAGATGAGCCCGATCAGTCCCCAGGACATGGTGATCGAGAATACTCCGGCGATGAGGAGCGCTTCGTCGCCTCGTGAGACGCCCGTCAGGAGAGTGAGTGCGCCGACTCCGACCGCCAGGGCCAGCCCGGCTGGAATCGCGACAGACATTGCGGGCACACGCCCGCCGAAGAAGCGGATGCGGCCCCAGCGCGTGCGAGTGTCGGACTTTGGATCAACATTCATCGTCGTCCCCCTGTGAAGTTCGCTTTACTGGACAAGCAACTTTTACATGTATAGCTCGCTTTACGCAAGGGTGAGCTGCTCAGGCATGACGTGGAGAGCGCCGGCGTTCGTCGCGCGGGGACACGCTCCGGACCCCCGATCGGCGCCGAGGCCTACGATGGCCAACACGGGCACCTTGTGAAAGGAAGGCGACCATGAGTAAGGATTTCGCCGTCGGCGATCACGTTCGCTGGAATTCCGAAGTCGGAGAGGTCTCCGGCGTCATCGTCAAGAAGCACACCAGCGACACCGAGTACAAGGGGCATACGCGCCGGTGTTCTCCCGATGATCCGCAGTATGAGATCAAGAGCGACAAGACGAACCACATCGCGATGCACAAGCCCGGTGCGCTGCACAGGATCCGCTGATCGAGCCGCACGATGGATGAACGTCGCGAGATCTGGACGATCGGCCACTGGACGTTGGAGATTCCCGACTTCCTCGCGCCGCTCGACGAGCACGACATCGAGGTGCTCGTCGATGTGCGCGCCCATCCCGGCTCCCGCCGCAGTCCGCAGTTCGGGTCAGACACCATGGCTGGGTGGCTGGCGGAGGACAGCATCGAGTACCGGCGGTTGCCGAATCTGGGCGGCCGTCGCCCTCGCCAGGACGTCGACTCGCAGCTCAACGCCGCCTGGCAGAACGCGAGCTTCAAGAACTACGCGGACTACACCCTCACCGGTGACTACCGCCGGGGGATCGAGGAGCTCACCGCGCTCGCGCGATCGCGACGCACGGTGGTCATGTGCGGCGAGCCCGTTCCCTGGCGCTGTCACCGCCTGATCGTGGCCAATACTCTCGTCGCCGAGGCGTGGATGGTGAAGCACCTGCTGCCTGAAGGCGCTGTTCATGAGCACGTGCTCGGCCAATGGGGAGCGCCGCCCGTTGTCGGCAACGACGGCCTCGTGACGTATCCGGACCAGTCACCGGGCTGAGCTCTACGGTGCGAACAGGTGCGGGTACTCAGCGCCGCGACCCTGGAAGCTCAGGATGCTCGGGTTCCTGATCACGCCGTCGGCTATTTCGATCGCGTTGGAGATCGCGGGATCCTCGGACCACGCTTCCGGGCCTTCGAGAACCGTGCGCAGGAACGGCAGGATCGCCGCGCTGATCTCCCAGGTCGCCGAGTTCCACAGATACGACGGGCTGTGGTCGACGCCGTAGTAGTCGACCCCCGATCCCACGGTGAACATCGGATCATCGAACGTCGTCGGCTTCGCCCACTCGAACCCCATGCCCTCATCGCACGAGACATCGATGATCAGGCTGCCCGGCGCGAAATCGTCCAGATCCTCGGTGCGCAGGTACGTGATCGGTGCCGCGACGTCCTGCAACGTGCAGTTCACGACGATGTCGTGCAATGCGAGGAAGGCCGGGAGGAGGACGTCGCCGTCCGCGGTGAGGACCGTGCTGAGGTGGGCAGGCCCGTCACCCGTGTTGAGCTGGGTGATGTGCGCGCTGTGGATCGGCGAACCGACGGCCGCGACGCCGCGCTGCGTGAGCACCTGCACGTCGTGGATCCCCTGAGCCTTCAGCGCGGTGACCGCGCCGCGCGCCGTTGCGCCGAACCCGATGACGACCGCGCTGCGGCGCGGGCCGTAGTCTCCCGTCGTTCCGGTGAGGCTCAGGGCGTGCAGCACCGAGCAGTATCCGGCGAGCTCGTTGTTCTTGTGGAACACGTGCAGGTTGACATCGCCCTGCCCCGTCCAATGGTTCATCGCTTCGAAGGCGATGAGGGTCAGTCGACGATCGATCGCCGTCTGCGTCATCGCCGCATCCTGCACGCAGTGGGGCCATCCCCACAGCACGCCGCCCTCCGGAACGGCCGCGACGTCGGCCGCCTGCGGCTTCGGCAGCAACAGCACATCAGCAGAATCGATCACTTCGGACCGTTCCGCGACCCTGCCGACGCGCGCCTCGATATAGCCGGGTCCCAGATGGAAGTCCGCGGCATAGCCGCGCTCCACGATCATCCGTGCTCGCACGTCGGCGTCGATGTAATCGAGGTGATGAGGGTGAATCGGAAGTCGGCGTTCGTTCTCCATCGACGAGCCTGCGAGCAGCCCGAGGGTCAGGAGCCCCGCGCTCGGGGCAGGCGCTGACGTGGCATTGACGTCGAAGGACGGTTGAGCAGTGCTGGACATCCAGCCTCCCATCATTGGGAACCAAACAGCTCCGCTGTTGAACATACGCGTCGCAGGCTTGTCGCTCGCTCTGCGAGCGCGGTGACTGCACGAAATGTCATTAAAACGCTCAACAAGAATGATCGAATCGAGCAGTTATCGTGACACTCGCGCGGAAACTGTGCACGATGAGTTCACGTGGTTCGCCGACAACGAAGCGGGCGGACCTCACCACCGAGTGAGAAAGACAGGACCCATTGACTACGAGCACCGTGACCCAGCAGGAGATCCTCAGCCAGCCCCGGGTGTGGCGACAGGCGCTGAGCATGACGCTCGACGTCCCCGCATTCGGGGAACCGGGGGAGCGGGTCCTCTTTCTCGGATGCGGGACGAGCGCATTCGTCGCGGAGTCGATCGCCGAGTTGCGAGAGCGGGCCGGATACGGCGTCTCGGATGCGGGCTACGCATCCGAATGGTCTCCGGGGAGAGAGTATGATCGCGTCGTCGTCATCAGCCGGTCCGGTACGACGAGCGAAGTGCTCGCGGTGCTCTCGCAGATCCCCGACGGCACCGCGACGACCGCCATCGTCGGCGTCGGGGCATCGCCGGTCGCAGAGGCCGTGGACAGCGCGCTCGTGCTCGACTACGCCGATGAAGAATCGGTTGTGCAGACGCGCTTCCCGACGACGGTGCTGCTGCTCGCTCGTCGCTCATTCGGAGAGGACGTCACCCATCTTCCGGCTCAGGCCGAAGCCGCGCTCTCGCGCGAGACGGCGGTCCGCGCATCCGACTTCTCGCACTTCGTCTTCCTGGGACGCACGTGGACCTATGGACTCGCGCAGGAGGCCGCGCTCAAGGTTCGCGAGGCCGCGCAGGCATG
>Ga0308157_10002661_pt1 | contig 28308 bp, 20 predicted proteins | sample PhyBR1_FD_201035 | JGI IMG/M metagenome (GOLD analysis project Ga0308157, IMG submission 201035) | Phyllosphere microbial communities from UC Gill Tract Community Farm, Albany, California, United States - DLSLB.R1 | ecosystem: Host-associated > Plants > Phyllosphere > Unclassified | place: USA...
GTAAAATCAAGACCAAAGTTTAAACCATTAACCGCAATGGCAATGATACTGCCAATCACCAATAGCAATGATAAAATTGCCATTGGCTTTTCAATGTTCATAAATGGAATAATGCGCTGATCACTGATGGCTTTAACGCCGCCTTCAGCTTGCGCCGCCGCATCCGCATCCAAATAAGGAAGGGTGGCTAACGTATTGGTATCCAGCGCCGTTTTTGTTGGCGCAGGGTTATTGCTGCCTTTACCATTTCGGCGCGGATTGTTTCTGCGGCGGCGGTTGTCTCTACCATTGCCATCACCACCTGACACGGTTGGCAAGCTTGGCGCCTCATTAGGATTTTTTTGTTCAATCGCCATGATAATCTCCTAGCCAATGCTCAAGCGTTTGATGGATTTACGTTTGCCATAAGCAATCTGAATCAGCGCTCGGGTCACCAAAATGGCGGTAAATAGCGAGCTGATAATCCCGATAGCAAGGGTGATGGCAAAGCCTTTAATCGGTCCTGTGCCAATGGCAAACAGAATGAACGCCACCAAAAGGGTTGTGATGTTGGCATCAAAAATACTGCTAAAGGCGCGATCAAATCCTGCGGTGATCGCCGATTTTGGTCGAACGCCATTGGCAAGCTCTTCTCGAATTCGCTCAAAAATCAGCACGTTGGCATCAACCGCCATCCCGATGGTAAGAACGATACCTGCAATCCCAGGCAAGGTGAGCGATGACCCTAAAATAGACATCACTGCCACGATAATGATGACGTTGACAGCTAGGGCTATGTTAGCAATGATTCCAAACAGGCGATAAAAAATAATCATAAAGGCAAAGACGAGTAGGTAACCCACTTGCGTTGAAAATAAGCCTTTGTCAATATTGTCCTGACCAAGTGAGGGTCCAATGGTGCGCTCTTCCACAAAGTACATGGGAGCAGCAAGCGCGCCTGATCGCAGCAATAACGCAAGCTCAGCCGCTTCCGCGTTGCTATCTAGACCTGTGATTCTAAAAGAAGAACCAAGAACGGCTTGAATGTTGGCGCGGTTGATGACTTTAGCTTCTGCGTAAGGCGTGCGCGTTTCAACCGTCTCGCCAGTGGTGGGGTCTTTTTCGTAGCTGATTTTTTGTTTATTTTCAATAAACAAGACCGCCATTTGCTCGCCAACTGCCGTTCGCGTGGCGTTTTGCATGAGCTTGCCGCCAGCGCTGTCCAGCGTGATATTAACTTCAGGGCGACCATTTTCATCCATGCTGGTTTGCGCATTTGTCACTTTATCGCCGGTGACGATCGCTTGACGATTTAGCAATACCGGTGGACCATCAAGTGATTTAAATGGAAAGGCTTCGGTACCTGCAGGGGCAATGCCACCTGTAAAATTGTCACTTTCTTTAGCAACCATTCGAAATTCAAGATTGGCAGTTCGACCCAATACCCGCTTAGCTTCGGCGGTATCTTGAACGCCGGGCAGCTCAACGACAATGCGGTTGGCGCCTTGCGATTGTACCAACGCTTCAGTTACCCCAAGCTCGCTGATTCGGTTGCGAAGGGTGGTTAAGTTTTGGCTGACCGCGTAGCTGTTGATTTCATCAAGCGTGGCATCATTGTAAGTCAAAATTAATGCCGCGCCCTGCTGATCGATTGCAGATTGCAAATTAAACGTCGATCCCATCGCGCTTTGAAGGATATTTTGCGCCCGATCGCGAGCTTGGGTATTGGCAAAATGCAGAACCATGCCTTTTTCTTGCGTTTTGATGCCTTTTACCGCAATTTTTTCAGCGCGAAGGTCACGGCGAACATCACGGCTGGCATTGCTTAAACGCTGCTCAAGGGCTTTGTTCATATCCACTTCAAGAACAAAGCGCACCCCGCCGCGAAGGTCAAGCCCAAGCTTCATGGGTTTGGCACCAATATCGCGAAGCCATTTGGGGGTCGTTTGCGCAAGGTTAAGCGCCACCACATAATCATCGCCCAAGTTTTGGCGCAGAACTTCCTGCGCTTTTAGCTGAGCGACCGGATTATCTAAGCGCACCAACGCGCTGTTGCCCTCAAAAGTGCCATTGTGATAATTGATTCCGGCATCTTTAAGCAGGCTTTGCGACTGAGATAAGATACCTTCAGTCAACTGAGTACCGGCGGTGGCACTGGTGATTTGAACCGCTGGCTCATCGGGGTATAAATTGGGCGCAGCATAAAGCCCTGAAATGACAAGCACAATGGCAATCAGAACATATTTCCAAGCAGGATATTGCATAATCGCTTCTTTCAGTTAATAAATGACAAGCAAGCCAAGCGGCGCTGACAAAATCTTGCCAGCTTCTTGCTAAATCTGAAGTAAACTGCCCATCTTTAAAGCGGTGGACTTAGATTTGGCAACGTATTATACGCTCTCAATGGTGCCAGCAGGCAAGACTGAGATGACCGAGGCGCGCTGAACTTTGATGTCGTTGGTGTTATTTAAGCTAATGACGGCATAGTCACCTTCAAGCTTTTTGATGCGTCCCATAAGACCGCCTGCAAAAATGACCTCACTGCCAACGCTTAGAGCGTTAACCATAGCGCGGTGCTCTTTAGCGCGTTTCGACTGTGGTCGGATTACCAAAAAGTAGAAAATCGCAAAAAAAGCAACAGGAAGTAAAATTTGCCCTAAAAAAGACGCTCCGGTTGCCGCTTCGGGAGCCGCGTGTGCTGCTTGAATAAAAAAGCTCATAATACTCTCAGTATAATCAAATTAAAAATGAAGATAATTAGAAAAAATTAGACGCATAGTAACAAAAATTCTAAGACTTGGTAACTGTTAATCCTAAAAGCCGATTAATTTTAATGTAGCTAAGGCTCAAAGTAAGCCATTGCTAGCGATTGACCGCCATTTAAACTATTTGATCGTCGATCATTTTAATTACCAACTGCTGATTAGCGTCGTGATTGCAAGCTTAGTTTATTGTGAAATCGCCTTATCAATGCTACTATCAAATTTGCTCATTTTAGGTTCAAATTTGATAGCTTTAATCATATATTTTTAAGTCATCAAATATTTTTAAGCGCATATTTTAATTGGCTTAACTGAGCAAAATCGAGCAATGCTTTCTTTTTTTAATTACAAATAGGTTAATACTTGACTGTGTCATCAATATCAAAATCACGTCGCCGAAGGTCGCCCTCTTGCCAGAAGTCGGCGTCTGCTGAACCTCCCCCGATGAGGCGATTAAAACAATTTTATTTGCCCCTTTTACTGCTGATTCCCATAAGCGCTTTTGCTGCTGAGCTACCAAGCGAGCCTACGACCACCAACGTGGTTTTATTGATTATCTTTGTGGCAATTGCAATCGGCACGTCCTTTTTATCCTCTTTGGCTGAGTCGGCACTATTGACCATGACGCCCTCATACATCGCCGATATTCAAGACAGCAATCCTAAAAAAGCGGAGATGTTAAAGCGGCTTAAGGTTGATAACATTGACCAATCGCTTGCGGCTATTTTAACCTTAAACACCACCGCCCATACGTTAGGGTCAATTGGGGCAGGGGCTCAAGCCACCATTGTATTTGGTAACGCTTGGTTTGGCGTATTTTCAGCGTTGATGACGCTAGCGATCTTAATTTTTTCTGAAATCATCCCCAAAACGTTAGGGACAGTATACTGGCGCGAGCTTGGCGGCTTTGTCGCCCACTTTGTTCGCGGCATTATTATGCTGCTTTACCCCGTTATTTGGCTTTCTGAGCGCTTAACCAAGCTGTTGGTTCGCGGTAAAGAAACAGATGTTTTTAGCCGCCGCGAATTTGCCGCGCTTGCCAGCATTGGTGAAGAAGCAGGTCAAATCGACCCGCTTGAGTCGCGAATTATCCGCAATTTGCTAGCATTTGGCGCAATTAAGGTTGAGGACATCATGACCCCGCGATCAGTGATGCTTGCCTTTGATCAACACAAAACGATTGCTGAAGTACTGGTTGATCGCCCAAAGCTGACCTTTTCACGGCTGCCAATTTATGATGGCGACCTTGATAACATCACCGGCTTTGTTTTAAAAACGGATCTGCTGCTGGCAAAGGTCAACCACAATGTCCACAAATCACTTCATGAGTTTCAGCGTGACATCAGCTTTGTATTTTCCAAAATGAAGCTGTTTGATTTGCTTGATTTGATGCTAAAAAATCGCATTCATATTGCCGTAACTGTTGGCGAATATGGTGAGGTAAAAGGTTTGGTCACGCTTGAGGACGTTCTTGAAACCTTACTTGGGCTTGAAATTGTCGATGAAATTGATCGCGTTGAGGACATGCAAGCGCTGGCTCGGCAAATGATGGATCGCCGCGTCAAGCGCTTGGGAATGAAGCTTAATGACGAAGTTGAAGACAATTTGGATAAAGCTGATTCCCTTTAACCTTAATAGTGACGAAGTTTGCGTCAGCAATAATCCCACAGGACGTTACATAACCGTAAAATTTTAGTGATAGGCTATTAAGATTACGGATAAAGTTCATTATTGATTGAGATTATTTCATGAAACCTTTAAATAAAGCTCGGATTTTAACCGTGCTGTTAAAAAGTCTGCCGATTTTAGGTGTTGGCGCGATCGCAACTGGTATTTGTATTTCTGCTCAAGCAGCAGTGATGACTGAAAGCTTGGTTCAAAGCTATGCTGCTGCTATGAAATCGGCGGCAAACAGTCAAAATATTGGTCAAGTTGCAAAGCTGGTGTCGGAGGATGCGCTAATTTCGATGTCACGAAAGGGCAAATCGACCAGCCTTGATAAAGACGCTTATTTAAAATTGTTACAAAGTAGTTGGAGCCAAACTTCAAACTATCATTATGATATCAGCATTGATAACATCGTGATCACCGGAAGCCAAGCTAAAGCCAATGTCAATACGGTGGAAAGCTGGGTCAAAGATGGCAAAAAAGTATCGTTTGTGACCACCTCGCGCGTCACTTTAGCTTTATCTACAGGAAATGCGGTGCTGTTACGAGCTGTCTCGCAAGTGACTATCGATTAAAAAATCGATTAATAAGTAGCTGTCTTATTAAAGTTAACGACGAGTATGACTGCTATTATTTTTGACGATAAGACAGCTGGGTTGTTTTTAATGGCAGCTGTTAAAACTTTAGTATTGTAATTGCGGTAAGTTTTTTTATAAAATCATGACTTTATCATTTTGCAAGGGATGAGGGATTATCCTTTTGCCCCTTTTTTATTTATTTTGCTGTTAGGATACGTTTATTATCATGTCTACTGTGTCATCGACTTCTCGCGCGTTTATTGCGCTGCCTTTATCGCTTGCTGTGACCACCTTATTGGTGAGCGGCTGTAGCAATACTTCAGCGGTTAAATCGACGGGAACGGCGACAACTCCGGTGGTGGTGAAGCGCCCAAGTGGGCAAGTATCAGGAAAACCGGTGACTAAGCCTGCCGCTCAAAGCGACTACTCAACTGCGTTTTTAGATGCTGAAAGCTTAGAAGAGTTGGCGGATTTGTTAGAAGCCACCGACATGACGATGGTTGAGGACAATAAGCTGATCATTCAGCAATATGGGGATTTGTGGAATCGCTTGCGGGCAGGCTACCGCATGAACAACGGTCGCCCTATTTACAATCAGCGAATTGAAGGTCAAAAAAGCTGGTTTGCCAGCCGTCAAGACTATCTAAATCGCTTGACCGCGCGTGCCAGTCGCTATTTATACCATACCGTCCGTGAGGCTGAGCGTCGCAATATCCCAACGGAGCTTGCGCTGTTGCCTGTGATTGAAAGCTCTTATGATCCAACAGGGGTCAGTACTGCAGCGGCGGCAGGACTTTGGCAGTTTGTTCCAAGTACTGGTCGAATATTTGGTCTAAACCAAAGCAGCACTTATGATGGCAGACGCGATGTGATTGAATCGACGCGTGCCGCCTATGATTATCTAACAGCGCTGCACAACCAATTTGGCAGTTGGGAGCTGGCGCTTGCCGCCTACAACGCAGGTCCTGGTCGACTTCAAAAAGCAATCGATGCCAATGCCGCTCAAGGGCTGCCAACCGATTATTGGTCACTCAGGTTACCCACTGAAACCATGAACTACGTGCCGCGATTTTTAGCGGTCGCAGAAATCGTGGCAAACCCAAGTCAGCATGGCGTTTATTTGCCTGCCATTGCTAACCGTCAGCATTTTCGCAGTGTTCCGGTCAACTATGGGGTAAGCCTTGCTGAAGTTTCCCAAATGACGGGCGTAAGCTACGATGAGCTACAAAAGCTTAATCCAGCGCTGACCTCTGCCAAAGTGGATGCCTCAGGACCACAGCGGGTGGTCATTCCAAACGACGTCGATGTGAATATCGATGCCAAACTCATCAAGCTTTATGGCAATGGTACCAGTGACGTTTGGGCAGCGTCGCAATCTCAAAGCCACGAGCCAAGCATTGTTAGTACGCCAAGCTATTCGTCTAGTACCTCAAGCTCGCCAAGCTACTCTACTGCCAATACCACAAATTCAAGCTATAACACCAAGCCTTATGACACCTCAAAGCTTCCAAGTACCGGTCGCGGCTTAGCGGATTACGCGGCAAGTGCAAGCGTACCTCAGCAAACGACCAGCTATATTCCGCCGACAGTGAAAACCACCAGCAGCTCCGTTTATAGCAATCAAGCGGCGGTCTTTAATGAGCCGCCAATCACCAGTAGTGAAACTCAAAAAATCAACGCTGAATTGAAAAATAGCAATAACTTGCCGACCACTTCCGCGCAAATCACCAAAAACAATACCGTCATTCAAGAACCAGCATTATCCCGTGAAGAGCGCGACTTTATTGCCCGTCAAATTCAAGCTCAAACCGCTGAAACCAACGTCATCAGCAGCATTGATGGCAATATTAAATTGTCCGCCATTCAAACTCAGCAGTCGATTTTAGAAGCCAGTGGCAAAGATAAAAAATTAAGCTTTGCAAATCCTACAGCAACCGCCAAACCAAAACCGCAAGGCGTGCGAACCACATATACGGTGAAGCGCGGTGATACGTTGTCCAATATTGCCTCGCGAGCGGGCGTCAGCTGGCGCGATATTGCTGAATGGAACCAAATTGATGCCAATGCCAATTTGCTTTCAGGAAGTACGCTTTATTTATACAATGCTCGCCCGATTGAGCCATTAGCGCAAAGCTCGGCGGCAAGCACCCCTGACAGCTATACCGTTCAGGCAGGCGATACGCTGATTGGGACGGCTAATCGCTTTGGTTTGTCCGTCACTGAGCTTGCCAGCTACAATAATATCAGCAGCCGCGCCGATTTGCTTCGTGGTCAAAAGTTATGGCTCATTCCAGGAAAGGTCAAAGCGCCGGTAAGCACGCCTGCTGCGCCCTCAAAATCGCCTTCTAAGTCTGTATCAAGCTCAAATACCAAAATTTATAAGGTTAAATCAGGCGATGGCTTGATTGCGCTTGCCCGCCAATTTAACATGAGCACGCAAGCCTTAGCCGATTTAAACGGTATGGGCGCAACCGACTCTTTATTTGTAGGTCAAAGCTTAAAAGTTCCAGCAAGCGTTGATTTTTCAACGATGACGACCACCGCTTCTGCCCCTGCTAGACCGAGCGCCCCTACCAATACCAGCTCAGCAGCAACGAGCAATTACACGGTAAAATCTGGTGAAACGCTTATCGGCATTGCAGGAAGCTTAGGGTTGAGCGCCGAGCAAATCGCAGCAGTGAACAGCAACGTTGATACCAACACGCGGTTGCAGCGCGGTCAAACGATTAAAGTTCCGGTCAGCAAATCACAAGTCGATCGCCAATTAAATAACCAATCGGTCAGTTATAAAGTGCAATCGGGCGATACGTTAACTGGCGTTGCCAAGCGCTATAATATTGGCATTAGTGAGCTTGCTGCTGCCAATGATCTGACGGCATCCTCTAATTTGATTTTAGGCAAAACCATCACGATTCCTGCTGCCGGAAGCCGTCCTGCTCAATCGGCAACTGCTCCTGCGCAAACCACAACCTCAGCGCCTGCTCAAGCAAATAGTAGCTCAGGTAAAAAACTTGGCAACACCGAAAGCTATAAAGTGCAATCGGGGGATGGCTTGATTGCCCTTGCGCGCCGTTTTGGTGTTTCGGTTGAAGATTTGGCAGCAACCAACAATATCGCGACTACCGCTCAGCTTCAACTTGGTCAAACCATTAAAGTTCCTAAAGTCACCACCACCTATACGGTTGGCTCAGGAGATAGCCTCATTGGTCTTGCTCGCAAATATGGCGTATCAACCAAAGAGCTTGCGGACATGAACAACATCCCAACCGATACCATGCTGCAAATGGGTCAAAAATTAACCGTTCCTAATCGCTAAACTTTGAACTATAAAAAAGGCTGATGGATATTCAGCCTTTTTTTATGGTTCAATTTAAAACTCCAAAGCTTTAAAACTTACGCCGGATTGTCGATGTCAATAAAGGTGACCGGAATATTAAACTGCTCAGAAACTACTTTGCCAAGCGCTTCTATACCGCCGCGCTCGGTGGCATGATGACCACAAGCAAAATAATCAATGCCAAGCTCGCGAGCACTATGGGTAGTTCGCTCTGAGATTTCCCCCGAAATATAAGCCTCACAGCCCATCATTGCCGCTTGATCGATCATATCTTGAGCGCCGCCTGAACAAATGCCAATGCGCGAAATTTGAGCGTCGCGATTTCCTGAAATAAAAAGTGGCTTGCGACCTAAGACCTTTTCAATGGTTTGGCAAAGCGTGTTGCTATCTTGCGGCGGGCAGGTGGCAATATTGCCAACCGGTCTTGCTTCAGTAGGATATAGCGCTTCGGTAATGGTCAAGCCAAGATCGCGCGCTAGAATGGCATTGTTGCCAATCTCCGGATGGGCATCAAGCGGCAAGTGATAAGCAATTAAGGAGATGCCGTGCTGCATGAGCTTGCGGATTCGCTTGCCTTTCATGCCGGTAATGGGCGCAGGCTCACCTTTCCAAAAATAGCCATGATGAACCAAAATGGCATCTGCACCTATTTTAATCGCCGCATCAATGAGCGCTTCGGACGCTGTGACTCCGGTGACAATGTGATTGATCGCCGCGCCGCCATCGACTTGCAAGCCGTTTGGGCAATAGTCTTGAAAGCTTGCCGCGGATAAATAGTCATCACAAAATTCGGTAATGTCTTGAGCAAAAAGGTCAGAATCTTTTTTCATAAACTTATCTTTTTAATGGGCAAAATAAAGGTTAATAAGTTTTATTTTAGCATATTACTCCAAGAGCATTTTAGCGCAAAAATTTAAGCAAAAATTAGATAACGAGCTATCAGTAAAAGCACAGACAATCCCAATAACTGAAAGGCTACACGATGGGTTACCTTTTTTGCTTGTAGGCGGCTATAATTTAGACATTTCCATGCTTTTTGCCCTAGCTTTGTTAGATTTTCTTAACGCTCAACTTTTAATTTTACGCTGATAATCCGAGGTTGGTTGTATGTCGTCATCCCCAAATGCCAATGATAAGTCAAAGGTTTGGCAGTGGTTACCGTGGTTGTTGCTGCTCATCTTTGTGATGCTGTCGGTTTGGCTGTTTATGCAAATGAAAACGGCATCAGAGGCAAAATGGGAGCCGCCAAGATCGACAACGGAAGCACCGGCAAACGTTCCGGCAACTTCGGACAAGCCGGTTAACGCGATTGCCTCTTACCATGACGCGGTCGCAAGGGCGTCGCAATCGGTGGTCAATATCTACACGACCCAAGCGGTCAGCGAGCACCCTTATAGTGACGATCCGGTGCTGCGGCGGTTTTTTGAGTTTCATGGCGGCGGCGATCCCGATCAGGGCGCAACCAACTTAGGATCAGGGGTGATCGTGTCAAAAGACGGCTATATCGTGACCAACGCTCACGTGGTCGAAAAAGCCGATGAAATTACCGTTGCGTTAAGTGATGGTCGCAAAAGCCGCGCCAAAGTGATCGGCACTGATCCTGACAGCGACTTGGCGGTGATTAAGGTTGATATGCAAGGCTTGACGCCGCTGAGCTTCCGCGAAACGCCGATTCGCGTTGGTGATTTGGCATTGGCAATTGGTAATCCGTTTGGGGTGGGTCAAACCGTTACTCAAGGTATTATCTCAGCAACGGGTCGCACTGGACTTGGTGTCAATAAGTTTGAGGATTTTATTCAAACGGATGCCGCGATCAATCCAGGCAACTCAGGCGGCGCGCTCGTTGATGCCAATGGTGAGCTGGTTGGGATTAACACGGTGATTTTTTCACGATCAGGCGGCTCATTGGGGATTGGTTTTGCCATTCCAACGGCGCTGGTTGAGCAGGTGATGAACGCCATTATCAAAGATGGTAAAGTCAGTCGCGGCTGGCTGGGTATCGAGATTCAATCGCAGCTTCGTGACCCAACTCAGCTTGAAAGCTCCACCGGCGTTGAGGTTATGAGCGTCGTTCCGCAAGGTCCTGCAGCAAAAAGCGGTCTTAAAGTTGGTGATGTCATCTTGACCATTGACGGCGTTGAGATGACCGATGCCAACACTTTAGTTCAATACGTGGCAAGAAAACCGCCCAACATTGAGCTAAATGCCCAAGTCTTGCGCGGCGGTAAAAATAAACAAATCAAAATCATGCTCATGGAGCGACCAGCACAAGAAGAGCCGGATCCGACCATTATTTTTGATGAAAATCTTGGCGGTCAAGATGCGCAAAACCAAGCTCAAATTGCTCCTGAATTGAGCGAAGCAGAGCGCAACCGACTTCGTGAAGAGCTTTTAGAAATGATTGAACAAGATGCCATTCGCCGTCAGCAACAGCAATAATTGTAAAACTTCAGCCATAAAAAAAGCGCGTCATCAAAACGCGCTTTTTTGTAAGTTAAACTCCGTCTTTGATTTATGCTTAATCAATCCTTTATCAACTCGTGATTAAGATGAATTACGCCCTGAACGCGGCAGCAGCACGGTAAGATTTCATCATCATCAATCATCGCAATCGGCTGAATAACATATTCAATCGGCACGGAAACGGACACGCATTGAACTCGGCAACTGCCACAATAGCCCTCGCGGCATTGATAGCTGATATCGTGACCCGTTCGCAGCAGCCCATCAAGCAGCGTTTCTTCTTCGTGCAAATAAAACCGCATCTTTGTCGTTATTACCCAAGTCATCACCAATCCTATTGTTTTTAAGCTTTAACATTGAGGCGCTTTTGGTACGCTGTTGCAACGCGTTTTTTTAACGTTTAACCGTCCAGTTTTTTATTTTACCGAGGTTTTATTACAGCTCGAAGTCATCAAAATCGCTGTTGGACAAATCCGAGTCAATCTGACCGACCAAATACGAGCTGATTTCGGTTTCTTGCGGGGCGACTTGGACATTGTCGGATGACAGCCATGTATTAATCCACGGAATTGGGTTGGATTTTGAATTGGGGAACGCTGACGGCAGCCCAATTGCTTCCATTCGCAAGTTGGTGATGTACTCGATGTATTGGCACAAAATGTCTTTATTTAGCCCAATCATTGAGCCGTCTTTGAACAAATAGCCTGCCCACGCTTTTTCTTGTTCGGCGGCAGTTTTGAAAATCTCGATGCTTTCTTCATAGCAGCTGTCAGCGATGGCGACCATCTCAGGGTCATCTTTGCCATTTCGCATGAGGTTGAGCATGTGCTGAGTTCCAGTTAAGTGCAGCGCCTCGTCACGGGCAATGAGCTTGATGATTTTGGCGTTGCCTTCCATCAATTTGCGCTCGGCAAAGGCAAACGAGCAGGCAAACGACACATAAAAACGGATAGCTTCTAGCACGTTGACCGCCATCAGGCACAAATACAGCTGCTTTTTAAGCGTTTTTAAATCAACGGTGATGCTTTTGCCATCGACGTTGTGCGTTCCTGCGCCAAACTGGGTATACAGCTGGGCGCTTTGATACAGCTCATCGTAATAGCGGGCGATGTCGGAGGCACGCTCTAAAATGTGTTCATTTTCCATAATGTCGTCAAATACCACGCTTGGGTCGTTGACGATGTTGCGGATGATGTGGGTGTAGCTGCGCGAGTGGATGGTCTCACTAAACGACCACGTTTCAATCCACGTTTCAAGCTCGGGGATGGAGACGAGTGGCAGTAGCACCACGTTTGGGCTGCGACCTTGGATGGAGTCGAGTAGGGTTTGGTACTTGAGGTTACTCAAAAAAATGTGCTGCTCGTGCGAGGATAAGTTGCCAAAGTCCATTCGGTCTTTTGACACGTCGACTTCTTCGGGTCGCCAAAAAAAGCTCAGCTGCTTTTCGATAAGCTGCTCAAAGATGGGGTGCTTTTGTTGGTCGTAACGCGCGACGTTGACCGGTTGACCAAAAAACATGGGTTCGGTCAGGGCATTGTTTGGCGTTTGGGAGAAAATGGAGTAGGTCATGGGATTGCCTTTGAAACTTGGGTTAATCTATTAGCGGTTTGGCTTATAAATCGTTTATCATTCTGTTAGAGATAACTCGGGTTGTCTTACAATGACCAATTCATATGGATCTAAGCTTTCTTTAATAAAAAGTTCCGGCGTGTTTTCTTCTTTTATTCCTTCCAACATTAATAAAGCTTTAGCTTGGTCAAATGCTTTGCCTATTGAATTTCCAAAGCCTATAGCGGAGTAAAATTGGGAAGAAAAAACTCGTGCTGCATCATCACCTATACTAGAGTTCATTCCAATAGAAGCTTCTACGTATTTCACTACTGACTGAGCTTGATTACTAGAGTAACAGGTATTAAAGAACACTAGCCTTATATCACTTGAGGATGCCATCATCGTTTGTACGATAGCCTCTTTACTAACAAACTTGGCTTTACCATCGGCATCTTGGAAAACTATTTCATCTGAAGATGAGCCGTGACCGCTAAAATGTACTATAGTAGGGTGAGTCTCATTTATAGCTTGTAACACATCTACTGGTCGAACTGCCCATCTGCTTTCAAAGACTACAGAACTGCGATATTCTGTTTTACGCATCATTTCATTGATTGAGCGCGCTTCTTCATCAAGTCTTAATTGATGACTATCGACAGGATTCGAAGCTAAAAATAGAGCAACAATTTTTTCTGGAAGATTTTGAAGAGCTTTAATATTATTATTCATATTTTTATATATTCCTTCGTGTTCATCGAGGGTATTGTATATTTGACTAATATTTAATAACTGTTGATTGTGTCTTCTCTCATTTTCTCCAGCTTGCTTTAGCGCTTCCTTTTGTTGCTTTTCTGCCGCTTGCTTATTTTTCTTACTCATATTATTTTGTTCTCGAATTAATTTTTTTTCTTCATCTAAAATTTTTTTATTTTTATAATTGATTTTTTTATCGTAATCTACAATTTTTTTCTCTAAGCTAATAATTTGATTTTGAAACCTTTCTATTTCGCGACTTTTAGATTGGATAGAGCTAGCAATTTTGGTATTTAATAATGCTAAAGATGCCGAATGCACTTTCTTTTTTAAATCAGCAATTTTTAACAGCTCTTTATTTTTATTTTGAGACAGGCTGTGTAATTCTTCATACATTTTTCGAATATTTCGCTGATAAGTGTCTATTAATGCCATTAATAAACCTCCAAAAAAAATCATCATTAAGAATTATTTTGTAATAGCGAGTGGTAAGAATGCTATTTAAATTTATAACTCTTACCACTCTTATAACTTAATTTCTAAATCTTACAAGCCCCGCCCGCGCAATCATCTTCCATATCCGCCTGAGCATCGTTCGCGCCGTCCCGCGTGTTGTGGTAATACAGTGTTTTCACCCCAAGCTTATACGCCGTCAGCAAGTCTTTGAGCAGCACCTTCATCGGAACGCGCTGACCTTCAAATCGGGTCGGGTCGTAGTTGGTATTGGTTGAGATGCTTTGGTCAACGAACTTTTGCATGATGGCGACGAGTTTTAAATAGCCGTCGTTGTTCGGCATTTGCCAAAGCAGCTCGTATTGGTGCTTCAATGTGTCAATATCAGGGACGACTTGCTTTAAGATGCCATCTTTTGACGCCTTGATGGACACCAAACCGCGCGGCGGCTCAATGCCGTTGGTGGCGTTGGCGATTTGACTTGAGGTTTCAGATGGCATCAGCGCGGTCAAGGTTGAATTGCGAAGACCATGCGCTTTGATGTCGGATCGCAACGCTTCCCAATCAAAAACGAGCGGCTCTTGGCAAACGCTGTCCAAGTCCTTTTTATAAGTATCAATCGGCAAGATACCTTTTGAATAAGTGGTCTCGTTAAAGGCAGGGCAAGCGCCTTGCTCGCGGGCAAGCTTGTTTGAGGCTTTAAGCAGATAGTATTGCAGCGCCTCAAAGGTTTGGTGCGTAAGACCTAGCGCGCTGTCATCGGAGTAGCGCTTGCCATTTTTTGCCAAATAATAAGCGTAGTTAATGACGCCAACACCCAATGTCCGGCGGCGCATACTGCCATTTTCAGCAGCTTTTACCGGATAGTCTTGATAGTCGAGAAGGGCATCTAAAGCGCGAACGATCAGCTCGGCAGGCTCTTCGATGTCGGTGATGTTGTTTACTTTGCCAAGGTTGACCGCTGATAGCGTACAAAGGGCAATCTCGCCGGTTTCGTCATTGATGTTATCAAGCGGACTGGTGGGTAGCGCGATTTCCATACAAAGGTTAGACTGGCGAATCGGCGCAACGCTGGCGTCAAATGGGCTGTGTGTGTTGCAATGGTCGACGTTTTGAATATAAATGCGACCGGTGCTGGCGCGCTCTTGCATCATCAGGCTAAAGAGGTCGGCTGCCGGAATTTGGCGGCTGCGGATGCTTTTATCATTTTCGTACTGAGTATAAAGCGCTTCAAACTTGTCTTGGTTTTCAAAAAACGCATCGTAAAGCCCCGGAACGTCGCTTGGGGAAAACAAGCTAATATCTTGACCTTTAATCAAGCGCGAATACAGCGTTTTGTTAATTTGAACGCCGTAGTCCATGTGGCGAACGCGGTTGTCCTCAACGCCGCGGTTGTTTTTGAGCACCAAAAGCGATTCCACTTCTAAATGCCAAAGCGGGTAAAACAAGGTCGCCGCCCCGCCGCGAACGCCGCCTTGCGAGCAGCATTTGACCGCCGTTTGAAACAGTTTATAAAACGGAATACAGCCGGTATGCTGAGCCTCACCGCCGCGAATGGGGCTACCAAGCGCGCGGATGCGACCAGCGTTAATGCCGATGCCAGCGCGCTGCGACACATAACGAACAATCGCGCTTGTGGTCGCGTTAATCGAATCTAAGCTGTCACCGCATTCAATCAACACGCAAGAGCTGAACTGGCGTGATGGCGTTCGGACGCCGGACATGATGGGCGTTGGCAAGGAGATTTTAAATTGCGAAGTCGCATCATAAAAGCGTTTAACAAAATCTAAGCGTTCCGCTTTGTCATAATTGGCAAATAAGCACATGCCAACGAGCATATATAAAAACTGCGGACTTTCAAACACGGTTTTGGTCACGCGGTCTTGAACGAGATATTTTCCTGCCATTTGCTCAACAGCAGCATAAGCTAAGTTCAAATCGCGGTTGTGGTCGAGGTAGTCGTTAAGCTCGTCAAATTCTTCGCGGCTATAGTCTTCTAAGATGTGAGTATCGTATTTGCCGTTATCGGTTAAAGTTTTAACCTGATTGAAAAGCGATGGCGGGTTAAATTGACCATAAGCGATTTTACGCAAATGAAAAATCGCCAATCGCGCCGCCAGATATTGATAATCAGGCGTGTTTTCTGAGATTAAGTCTGCCGCCGCTTTAATGATCGTTTCGTGAATGTCGCGGGTTTTGATGCCTTCATAAAACTGGATGTGTGATTTTAGCTCAACTTGCGATACTGACACATTGTCCAAGCCCTCAGCTGCCCACGTGATGACCTTGTGGATTTTGTCCAAATCGATCAGCTCGAGTCGCCCATCACGTTTGGTTACTTGAAGTTTGTCAATATGTGTCATGTTGCCCTCATCGATAACGCTTAGTTTGTCAAAAATTTACTTATAATCGTTTTACCAATCCAGCGCAATTTTGCCTACTTTTTTTAGACAATAACAGTCCGCAAGCTACTGTCAAAAATTGAGCAGTAAACACAAGATATAGCGCCAGTGGAAGTTGGTAGCCACAATATAGCGGGAAAAATCTGAAAATGCTATCTTGATTTTAACGGCGATTTATGCGCCCAAGCTCGATCAATAATCAAATTTTGAGCAAGGTTCGATAGGATAAGGGTTAGGGGAGAATTGGGCTCTTTAAAAAGAAATTGTAAAAGCAAGTTAAAATAAAAAATGCTCTAGGGCTTGCTTTTTTGGAAGATTGATTTTTTAACTGCCTATGTCAAAAAGCGAGGCTTAAGGCAATCGTTGCCCTCTAATTTGGGCGCTGATTGTACCTAAAATTTGCAAAAATCGCCAGCCTAAAGGGTGACGATTGCGAGCTAAGTTTATAACAAATTAAAATAGCGAGCCATTCAAGAAGGTCACTAAATAAAGCTACTTAAAACTACAGCACCATCCGAACGGTTTTAGCATTATCAAGGGCGGCGTAAAGCTCGTTGACCTGCTCGGCGTGAGTTAAGTATAAGTTGACGCGAGCGGAGTGAAAGCGACCGGTTTTGGAAGGTTTTACTTCGATCGATGCCAAATCAAATTCAGGAAATTGACTGCCTAAAATCAGCTTGATTTCGTTGAGCAACGTCTCATGCTCGCCTTCATGACCGATGATGCTCATGGGGTAATCCATCGGAAATTCCCAAAGCTCAGGGTTTTGAATGTCGGTTTTTTTGCCTTTGATGGCGCGCTCGGGGGTAACGTCAGAGAGGGTTACCGCTTTATTTTCAGTTTTTGGGGAAGCATTTTGCTGGTTATGGTCTTTTTTTGGGTCGTTTTTATGGTCGCTCATGAGAAATCCTTAGTGCGAGGCACAATGAGGTGATCGTGATTTAAAAATATTTTGGTCACAAAAAAGCTGAGTCAGGCTCAGCTTTTAAATAGCTTACAATCTTTATAAGGCTTAACGGCGCAATTTCAAGAATCAATCGTTTTCAAGGAAAGATCGCAAGTGCTCGGAGCGCGACGGATGACGCAGTTTGCGAAGGGCTTTGGCTTCGATTTGACGAATACGCTCGCGGGTGACGTCAAACTGCTTGCCGACTTCCTCAAGCGTGTGGTCGGTTGGCATGTCGATCCCAAAGCGCATCTTTAAAACGCGAGCTTCACGTTCGGTTAAGTTGCTCAGCACATCACGGGTAGCTTCACGAAGTCCGGCAGAAGTCGCATCATCGACAGGGCTTGAGATGGTTTGGTCTTCAATAAAATCGCCTAAGTGCGAGTCTTCATCATCACCAATCGGCGTTTCCATGGAAATCGGCTCTTTGGCGATTTTAAGTACTTTTCGGACTTTGACTTCGTCCATTTCCAAGCGTTCGCCTAATTCCTCAGGCGTTGGCTCGCGACCCATTTCCTGCAACAGCTGACGGGATACGCGGTTGATTTTGTTAATGGTTTCAATCATATGCACTGGAATTCGGATGGTTCGCGCCTGATCGGCAATCGAGCGGGTGATTGCTTGGCGAATCCACCATGTCGCATACGTTGAAAATTTATAACCTCGGCGATATTCAAATTTATCGACTGCTTTCATCAAGCCAATGTTACCCTCTTGGATTAAGTCCAAGAACTGCAAGCCGCGGTTGGTGTATTTTTTGGCAATTGAAATCACAAGACGCAGGTTCGCTTCAACCATCTCTTTTTTGGCGCGGCGGGCTTTGGCCTCCCCGATTGCCATTCGGCGAGCCACGTCCTTCATGTCATGGATTTCCATGTCAAGCTTTTGCTCGTAGTCGCGAATTTTGCGCTGAAGTAAAATGACATCATCGATAACTTTTTCAAGCGTTTCGGCAAAGCCCGGTTTGCCTTTTAAGCGCTCAGTGAGCCAATCAACGTTGGCTTCATTGCTTGGGAAGGTTTTTCGAAACTCATTTCGCGGCATGCGACCACGGCGGATGACCAAGCGCATGATTTGGCGCTCAAGCTTACGAACATCGTCATAAACGTCATGCATAATCGCCATAACTTGATCGGACAGGCGGTTGTTAAGTTTGAGCATCATAAAGCGCTCAGCAAGCTTAGCGTAAGCGGCTTCGGCTTCACGGCTACCACGACCATGCTCATTAAGCGCCGCTTTAGCAATGGTAAATAGCGCTTCGATTTCCTCTAAGCGAATGCGAACTTCTTCAGGGTCAATGCCGCTTGATTCTTCTTCAGCATCTTCATCATCGACCGCATCGAGATCTTCTTCGTCTTCATCGTCATCTAAATTGACGTCTTTGCTGCTGCCTTTGGCTTTGATGACCGGAATATTGTCATCGTCATCGGTGGGCGCAATCTCATCGGTTTCAGGGTCTAAAAATCCGGTGATGACGTCGGACAGCTTTTTTTCGCCTTCCAAAACGCGCTGATACTCATCAAGCACAAACTGAACCGTTCCTGGCCAATATGCCATAGCAAACTGAACGTCGCGGATGCCTTCTTCAATACGTTTGGCAATGGCAATCTCGCCCTCGCGGGTCAGCAAATCGACCGTTCCCATCTCGCGCATATACATTCGAACCGGATCCGTGGTGCGACCCGGCTCAGTTTCAACCGACGCCAATACCGCCGCTGCCTCGTCAGCTGCCATATCGTCATCGCTTGCGTCATCGCTCATCAAGATGTCATCGTCATCGGGCGCAGACTCAAAGATTTTGATGCCCACATCGGTGAGCATTTGGACAATATCTTCGATCTGATCGCTTTCGGTGATGGACTCTGGCAGCTGATCGTTGACCTCAGCATAGGTCAAATATCCTTGCTCTTTTCCCATCTGAATTAAGGTGGCAAGCTGCGAGGTGGACGTAGAAACTGACTTATCGTTCATAAAAACTCACTTTCAAAATTGCATGGATACGGAAGGCTAAAACAGCAAAATGATTCAAATCGGCTACCTATAACCTCAAGATTGCGTCAGCACAACTACCCTAAAAGCTCACGATATTGCCGATTGGCAGATGTCATGACTGATGACCGTAATATGAGTGGTGAGGAGGCTAAGGATAATTGGTGCGTAGTTTATCACAGACTACAAGACCGCATAATGATAATTCATGGGGGCGATGGCTTATATTTAAAGGGCAGGGGTGGATAGCGATCAAAGCTAAATGCTCATCATTTGCGCGGACTGCTCGGCGTGATAAGCACGAAGCCAAGTTTTTAATAACTGAGCTTGGCTGCGAACAATGGTCATGGTGATGATATCAGGATTTTTAATCAGCTGTTTATGTTTATTTTTCATATGCCGCTCAAGCAGACCGCTGACCAGCTCTTCAATTAAACCATCGATTTCTAAAATATTTCTAAAAATTAACGCTTGATAAAAGTCAACCCAATAAGCGCTTAACTGCTGCCTTGTGCTTGGGTTAAGATTCGATAAAATAAAATGCGCGGCGGCGTTGATATCATTTGGGAGCACATTTTGGCAGCGTTGAATGGTGCTGACCACATCCAAAAGCTCAGCGTCTTGAAGATCCGCCCAAGCCAGCGTTCGACTGGCATCACTTGGCGCTTTGGTTTTAATATGCTCCGGCAAATTGAGCTTATCAATGCCGGCTTGTTGCCAAATGGTTTGAATCGGGTCATCCACCAAAGCTTGCGGCTGAAATAAAAAGCACAGCTGCAAATGCTGGCTTGTGGTCATGCCGCCATCAAAGTTTAATAGCGCATCTTTAGCATCACGGTTTTGATTGCGCTTGCCGCCAAGCTTTTGATAAATGTCATTGTTGAGCAAATAGCGAAAGCTGCTGCCTTTAGGCAATAGCGCCCCAAGCTTGCGAACTTGCGCCATCAATTTGGCTTTACCTTCAGCCAAGCCCAAATCATGCTGAGTGCTCAAATAAGCAAAGATATATTGCGATAAGGGCATGGCAGAAGCAATGTGCTCGCGCATCGCATCCGCCCCATAAGCTTTGATAAAGGTGTCGGGGTCATGATTGTTCGGTAAGGTTAAAAAGCGCAGCTCTTTATCATCACTTAATATGGGAAGGCTAATTTCAAGCGTTCGCCAAGCGGCTTTTTGACCGGCGCTGTCGCCATCAAAGCTTAACGTTAACGTCGGGTTGAGCTGCAATAGCCGCGCAATTTGTTGCTCATTGACCGCCGTTCCCATAGATGCCACCGCGCCATAAATTCCGGATTGATAAAGCGCGATGACGTCCATGTAGCCTTCAACCACCAGCCAATCGCTGGCGCGCTGTTGACGCGACTCATAATAGCCATAAAGTACATGCTGCTTATGAAATACGGGCGAGTCTGAAGAATTGATATATTTGGGCTTAACCTCATCGTCAAGCGCGCGACCAGCAAAGCCAATGATGCGACCTTGGTTGTCTTTAATGGGGAAGATCACCCGATCGCGAAGCAAGTCATAATCGCGACCTGAGTCAGATTTGCGAACTAAGCCGAGCAGTTTTAGCCCTTCGATATCCTCAGGAAAAGCTTGCTTTAAATGCTGCCAACCAAACGGCGCGTAGCCTAAAGCAAAGGTTTTGATGCTTTCATCACTGATGCCGCGCGCCGTAAAATAGTGCTTGGCATGAGCGTGTATTGACAAATTGTCTTGATAAAATTTGCAAATTTGCTCAAGTAACTCGTATAAATTGCCGTCGCTATTGGCATTGGCATCATTTACCGGATTTTCGGCGCTTACCGACTGTAAATAATCAGGCGGCGTGTCATAAAAATTTTGCGAAAAGTCATTTTGAGAAAAATGATCTTCTGAAAAAGAAGGCGCCGCCAAATCTTGATAAAAGTCGCGATCAGCAAATTCATAGCTTACCGGACTGGTGGTTGAGCTTGCGCCATAACCATAATTGTCATTAGATTGTGGATGATTTTCGCGATCATGACTTACCGCGGGGGTTTTTGCACTATGATGATGCGCCGCTAAAACCGCCTTTTTTGGTGCCGCTTGTTTTTTATAGTGGATATTTTGCCGATCTTCTTTAGGAACTTCAATTCCGGTTTGCCGCGACAGCTCTTCAACGGCTTCCATAAAGGTGAGGTTTTCATAATCGCGCAAAAACCCAAGCGCATTGCCGCCTGCTTGACAACCAAAGCAGTGATACATATTTTTTTGCGGATTGACAAAAAATGACGGCGATTTTTCCCCATGAAAGGGGCAGCAGCCGCGAAATTCATTTCCTGATCGTTTGAGTGTGGTGTGGCGACCAATGATGCTGACCAAATCAGCTTGGCTGTTTAATTGCTCAAGGATGTGGTTTGGAATACTCATGCAATCAAAAATGTCGCTTTTAGAGGGTCACTGGTTTTAACAGAGAAAATAAAAGGTCAACTGCTCGGGTTGACCTTGTTGTTGCTATTCTAGCACAGTTATTAAGACTTTTTTTAACTTAAACATCAGCCGCAATCGTAAAAAATAAGTCAAGGCAGCAAAGCTTATGCCGCGCTTGACCTTAACGATAAAAAGCCAGACGCTGAAATTTTTTCAGTTGTAATTTATCTCAGTCGCCAGATTTATTCGCTGCGAGGCGCTGGCGAATTTGGGTTGATTTGAAGTTGGCTACTGCCAGGAAGCGTGGTTCGGCGTGTGGGGTTGGTGACTTCAGGATCAACCTCGGCATCAAAAGCGGCGTCACTGGCGCTACCTTGACCAGTGATTTGTTCAGCGGCACTTTCAGGAAGTCCAAGACCGATATTCACCCCGCCGCGCGGCTGAGCTGAAAACGGTAAGCGACCTTGAGTACTTGCGCCGCTATTTGGCAAGCTGAGCTGAGCGGCAGTTCGGATCATTTGCGTTTTGGTCGCACCGGTAAATTGACCGCTTGCCACGGAGTCATCTTTCATGCTGGCGCGACCAAGCTGACCAAAGGTGAGTTTATTAACCCAAGAGCGGTCGGCTTTGGTGGCGAGTTTCACTCGACCATCATTGGTGAGCCAGTTTGGATAGTTGATTTGCAACAGCTTTTTATAGTCATTTGCCAAGTCGTTCAGCCCAAGCTTTTCATGACTATATGCCAAAATGGCAATCGCTTCAGGAACCGACTCACTTAGTGGATAGTATTGAAATACCCATTTGGCACGGTTAACCGCAGCAACATAAGCATCACGCTTGATATACCAATTGGCAGCAGCAAGCTCGCTTTCAGCAAATTGATTGTAAATAAACGTCATTCTTTGCGCGGCATCTGGGGCGTAAGGGCTGTTTGGGTATTTGTTAATTAATTCTTGGAAATTGGCAAAGGCTAAGCGGTAATAGGCGGTGTCGCGCTCAGCTTGGTTGACCTTAAACAGCTTAATGCCTTCAGCGCCGCCTTGCATATTGGCAACGCCGCGAACGTAATAAGCGTAGCTGACTTGCGGGTTTGAGGGATAAAGGCGGATAAATTGCTCCGCGCTTGCCGCTGCCATCTCATATTTGCCGCTTTGGTATTGTGCGAACATCATGTCCAAAAGCGCTTGCTCAGCAAATTCGCCCGTAGGATAAAAGGTGCGCAAGTTGGTTAAATCTTCAACCGCTTGGGTAAATCTGCCTTTATCAATTTGAGCTATGGCATCACGGTAGTAGGCTTCTTCTGATTTTTCAGCTTTTTCGACGGCATCTTCTTTTTTATTGGTCAAATTTTTAAACGTCTGACAGCCAGTTAAGCTGACACTCAACGCAATCAGGGTAATTGAGGATAATTTTAACATCGAGGTGCCAGCGCGCATAACGTCTTCTCCGAAAAACAGACCGAAGCCTTGTCGCCATCACTTAGCAACAAACCGGTTTTAGATCACTTTTGAGAAATAATCAGTTAGAATTGGATTGGGGTAAAATTAGCCGTGACAGTTTAGCATGACCTATGCCTGTTTGGGGTAGCAAAATCGCAATTTGGGAACAAATATACACGAAGCAACCGACGCGCAATAATTAAGTTAAAAAATAAAAAGGCAACTTATTAAACAATGAAAACTAAAAAAGTAGCTCAATAGCAATCAAAAAGATAACGGCGCACCACAGGGGCTAGGGCTTTGATGACGGTCATGTTAAACTAGCGCTTGACTTATTATTTGATGATACCGCCATGACTTCTTTATCTGCTCCTGCTCAACCATCCGCTGTAAATGCTGACCTTGAAAATTTAACTAGCGAGGATTTGGGATGTGATAAAGAGGTTGATAATGATGCGTTTGATGAGAGCGCCTTTGACGATGACGGCGTTTTTACAGTTGAGCGCGACAATGACAACTTTAATCAAGATATTGATTTATCGCATACGGTAACTGATGCCGAAGCAGGGCTTCGACTTGATAAAGTTGCCGCAATTGCGTTTGCGGATTTTTCCCGAGCGCAGCTTCAAGATTTTATTAACGATGGCAAGCTTTGCTGTAATGGCGCGCCGCAAAAGCCCAAATACCGCTGCAAATCAGGCGATGAGCTCACCCTTGTTGCCACCCTTGAGCAGCACGGCAGCGATTTGCCCGAAGACATCGCCCTTGATATTGTCTTTGAAGATGACGCGGTGATTGTGATTAACAAACCCGTTGGCATGGTCGTTCACCCCGGCGCTGGAAACATGACCGGAACGCTCGTTAACGCGCTGCTGTTTCATTTTCCAAACCAAAAGCATCTGCCGCGAGCAGGGCTGGTTCACCGAATTGATAAAGACACCTCAGGGCTGCTCATCGTTGCCAAAACCAAAGCCGCTCAGATGGATTTGACCGATCAGCTAAAAGATAAAGCCGTTTATCGCCATTATCAATGCGTGGTGGCAGGGGACGCGCTAAGTTTGCAGCGCCATCGAACGATTGATGCGCCCATAGGTCGCAACCGCAATCAGCGCACCAAAATGGCAGTGACCAGTCAAGGTCGCGATGCGGTCACCCATTTAATTGGCATCAACGCATTAAACGACAATTATTGCTTGCTTGATGTGGCGCTTGAAACAGGGCGAACGCATCAAATCCGCGTTCATTTAAGCCACTTAGGTCATCCGCTGGTCGGCGACCGCGTTTATGGCAGCCGCCGGCAATTGCGAGCAGGGCTTAGCCCATTTCAGCGCAGTTTTATCGAAAAATTTCCACGGCAAGCGCTTCATGCTTATGAGCTTGGCTTTGTTCATCCGCTCACCGGCGAGGACATTGAAGTTCAAGCGCCATTGCCGGATGATATGCAGCAGCTTATTGACGTATTAAAGGGCGATATTGTTGAATAAATGGCTAAATAAAAACCATAATAAAAATTAAATAAAAAAATAAGGCAAAATTATGGTATCAACCGTATTTGAGCAATCCAAACTTCCCATAACTTTGATTGAAAAGCTGGATAAGGTCAGTGTTTTTCAAACGGCTGCCTTTACCGAGGCGTCGTTAAAAAATGCCGATGTTGATACTGAATCAAGCACAAGTTACGGCGATTTTAATTTAGGGCTTCATGTCAATGATGACCCAACCTCGGTGCTTGCTAACCGAATGCAATTGCTTGCCGCCATAAACCAAACGCTTAATAAAAATAACCAGCCTTTGATTAATCAGCTATTTTGGCTCAATCAAGTTCATGGCAATCAGGTGTTTCAAGTGAAAACATCTCATCTTGGCATGATACCGCCAAATGCGGACGCTCAAATCAGCGATGAGGCGGGCACTGGTCTTGCTATTATGACCGCCGATTGCGTTCCTATTGTACTTTATCAGCCGGAATCAAACAAAATTGCCGCAATCCATGCCGGCTGGCAAGGTTTGGCTTGCGGCGTCATCAAAGAGACGGTGAAGCAATTGAGTGATACGCCAATTATCGCTTGGATTGGGGTGGCTATCAGCCAAGATAATTACGAAGTTGGCAGTGAAGTTTTAGCCCAATTAAAATTAGCTTGCCAAAATGAGCAGTTGGTAGCGCCGGCTAATTTAGCAGATTTTGATGATCGTTACGCTAAAAAATCTGCTCCCGATAAAGTATTTATTAACCTGCCAAAGCTTGCCTTTGACCAACTAACGATGCAAGGCATTCGCGTTCAATCTGCGGCAAACGCTTGCAGTTATGGCGATGCGCATTATTATTCTTACCGTAGGCAGTCGCATCAACATCAAAGCGCAACCGGACGAATGGCGCTGGTGATGGTTCGCCACGATTGAAAATAACTTTTTTAATCGTCATGATAGTTAACCCATAGTTTTTAACCCTTAATTTGAGCTTTCACCATGACACCAAACGATAACTTGCCCTCTGATTTGCGCATTGCCGTCATTTACCACAGCAATTATGGTCATACTAAGCGCGTGGCAGAAGCGGTGGTGATGGGCGCGCAAAATCAGCTTGCCAAAGATTGCGTCAAAGCTGTGGATGTTCACAAGGTTGATTGGGAATTTTTGGATGCCGCTGATTTGCTCGTTTTTGGTAGCGCCGTTTATATGGGAAGCGTCACGGCAGAATTTAAAACCTTTATGGATGAAACGTCCAAGCGCTGGTATCATCGCCAGTGGGAGGGCAAGTGGGCGGCAGGATTTGCCAACTCAGGCGGGTTAAGCGGTGATAAACTTGCCGTATTGCAGCAAATTTGCCTTTATGCCATGCAGCATGGCATGAACTGGATCGGTTTACCGTTGATGCCGACCGGTCACGGGGAAGAGGATTTGAACCGCTTGTCGAGCTTTTTGGGACTCATGACGCAATCGCTTGACGCGCCGCCTGAGGAGTCACCCAATAAAGGCGATATCAATACCGCGATTTGGTTTGGTGAGCATCTGGCAAAAACGATCCTTAAACATCAGCCAAAATCGCCAAATTGATTTAAAAATTGAGTCGTTAAAAGCAGCCAATCGTCAGGCTGCTTTTTTTTAGTCTTTGATTAAGTGTTGATTAAAATCGGCGGTTACCGGAATGGGGCTGTCCACAAATTGGATCGATTGGCATCCTGATACTGTTAAAGTCGCTATCAAGCTCAGCGCTAGCATGGCGTTTTTCATAACCTAACCTCTAAAATTATTGCGTCAAATCCAAGTAAATAACGCTAAAAGTAAGCTTTTCTTTCAAATAGTGGAAATTAAAATAAAGTGCTTAATGTAATAACTGTGTAACTGCCTCAAACCGAACCAATTAGCGCTTGTGCCACTCAAATCAAGGGATTGATAGTTTTTCAAAATTTTAATGATTGATTTGGTTTAATTTTTTCTCTAAAAAAACATTATTTTATTAAATATATTGATATTTAAACAAGTTATAAGTTTTTGAGTAAGAGTATTTACTTTTGTAAATAATTGAGAGAGAAAAGTTAGCAATCAAGCAAGAGTTGCGAAATAGTTTTATTCTAATTAAACGCCATTAGGATGGAATCCTTGATTCATGACAGCTACATGAGGATATTATGAAGCCAACTTTAAAGCCACTTTCCGTGATGTTGACCGTGATTGCGATCGGAACCTCAGGAGCTTCAATGGCTGAAGGAATTAGCCTTCCCAATGTCAGCCCCGCGAACAGCGATTTGGTCAACAAAGGCGCTTATATCGCGCGCGCTGCTGACTGTATGGCATGTCACGGCGAAGATTATAAAGGCGGATCACCGATTGCCACGCCGATGGGTGATATCTACGCCACTAACATTACGCCATCAAAGCGTTATGGCATCGGCAATTATACCAAACGCGATCTTGAAAAGGTATTAAGAGAAGGTCGTGCGCCAACGCATTGGTTATATCCGGCAATGCCTTATTCAGATTATCAAGGTATGACCGATGAAGATATCGATGCGTTATTTGCTTATCTGCAAACGGTTGAGTCGGTTGACGCGCCGCCTGAATACAAAACTAAATTGCCATTTCCTTTTAATATTAGAAGTTTGATGATCGGTTGGAACGTCATCAATTTAAAAGAAACCATGCCGCCTAAAAACCTAACCGCCACGCAAAAACGCGGTCAATATTTGGTCGATCACTTAGAGCATTGCGGCACGTGTCATACCCCAAGAAACAGCACGATGGGCGCGGATACCCAAAAATATCTGGCAGGCGCACCACTTGGTAATTGGTTTGCGCCCAATATCACGCCGGATAAAGACAGCGGTATTGGCAGTTGGAGCGAGTCAGACATTGTCACCTTTTTACGAACCGGCGAGCTTGATGGTCGTGCTTACGCCGGAGGTCCCATGGGCGAGGCGGTGGCTCACAGCACACGCTACTTAACCGATAAAGACTTGGGCGCTATTGCAAACTATTTAAAATCTGTTCCCACCATTAAAACTGACGATAAAGTCCATCAAGTTGCCGATCATAACTTTGTTAAACCGCTTAATGCTTCTATCACTCATGATTTGATTGCGCAAAAAGACGTGCTTCAACGTGCCAAAGAAAGCGCGGGCAGCAATGACTCACCAAAAGCGCTTTATTTAGCCGCTTGTGGCAGCTGTCATGGGGTTAATGGCTACGCTCAACCAGATGCCAAATATGCGCCAATCGTGGGACTTAGCAGCATCCGCCGTGACCGCCCTGATATGCTCATTAATATCATTGCCCACGGCATCGATGGCGCAAGTAATACCAGCCCAAGTATGCCAGGGTTTGCAAAAGATCTAAATGCGGCGCAAATTGCAGGGATTACCAATTACGTTCGGGTCAATTTCGGTGGTATCCAAGACAGTAAAGTGAGCGCAGCAGAGGTTGAGCGGGTGCTGAGCGCTAAGCCTGATCAGCCTTTTTTGATTAAATATGCAGGAATTTTAGCGGCTCTTGGCATTATTGCTGTTATTTTGATTATTGGATTTATTATTTGGCGGCTTTTGCGATCACGCCGCGTTTAATGTGCCATCAAACCGCTGATTGCTAAATAAGGACACCATTATGAAAGACACGCTTCAATCGCCCACCCGCCGGCAACTGCTCTCGATGATTGGCAAAACGGCAGGCGCAACCGCCATGTATCAGGCGATGACCACGCTTGGATTTGCGTCTGAATCAACTTTTAATCAAGAGCTCAATTTAACGGGCGCGCCAGAAGGCGCAAGCATCATTATTTTGGGGGCAGGGCTTGGCGGCTTAACGGCAGCTTATGAGCTTCGCAAAGCCGGCTATAACGTTAAAGTGCTTGAGTTTCAAAATCGCGGCGGCGGTCGTAGTTGGACGATTAACAGCGGTGGCGACTATACCGAACTTGGCGGTGGTCGCGTCACTTGCAACTTTGAAGAAGGCAACTATTTAAACGGCGGACCTTGGCGACTGCCAAGCCATCACTATGCGGTGTTTCATTATTGCAAAAAATTTGGCGTTGAACTTCAGCCCTTCATCCAAACCAACGACCGCGCTTATTTACACCGCTCTAACTATTTTGGCGGCGTCCCTCA
>Ga0308157_10002662_pt1 | contig 28304 bp, 29 predicted proteins | sample PhyBR1_FD_201035 | JGI IMG/M metagenome (GOLD analysis project Ga0308157, IMG submission 201035) | Phyllosphere microbial communities from UC Gill Tract Community Farm, Albany, California, United States - DLSLB.R1 | ecosystem: Host-associated > Plants > Phyllosphere > Unclassified | place: USA...
TGCCCGCGAAGGGTCGCAAAGCGGCCCCAAATTACTTAACTGGCAGGCATTATCGACGAGACCAGCGAAGTGCTGGACAGCTTCGGCCTGAAGATCTCCCCGCGGATGCGCGAGCCGGGCGACTACTTGATCGAGCGTGCCTTCGTCGAAAAATAAGGCGCAGACACGAAGAAGGCGACCTTCGGGTTAATGCCAGTCAGTTAAGCGTTACTGGGGCTGCTTTGCAGCCCTTCGCGGGCACGCCCGCTCCCACGGGTTTGGCGCTGAACGCAAGAAAAGCGCGATCCCCTGTAGGAGCGGGCGTGCCCGCGAAGGGTCGCAAAGCGGCCCCAAATTACTTAACTGACAGGCATTTATCCATTGGCTGTTGCGGCCTATTCAACCCGGGTCTCGCCGCTGTACACCAGAATCTCCCGGCAACGCTTGCACAGGTAACGGCGGCCCTGGCGCACCAGCTTGTGCCGTTGGGCGGTAAACGGGAAGTCACTCTGCGGGCAAGGGCAGCGGTAGATGTAACGAGTCACCACCCGCCGTTGCACCTCGTAGTTGTGGCAGCGGTTTGGCGGCAGTTCGTACACGCCGCGCATGATCAGTTGCCATTCCTCGCCATGGGCCTGAATGCGGTCACCGAACAATTGGTGGGCCACCAGGTGCGCCACTTCGTGCGCGACCGTCTGGCGCAGGAAGTCTTCTTGGTTTTCACGGTACAACTGCAGGTTGAAACGCAGCAGGTTCTCGTGCAGGTGGGCAACGCCGGCTTTTTGCCCGCGCAGCTTGAAGCTGACTTCCGGGCGCGGGAACCGGCGTTTGAAGAAGGTTTCGGCTTGCTGGTAACAGGTTTCGACGCGTTGCTTGAGCAGCTCGGGCATGGCGGGGTGGTTCTCCTGACCCGATCATTATGCCGCAACCTCGGGCCATGTGCCGAGCCACCGGTCAGCGCTCAACCAGGGGCCGCCTTGCGGCGGCCCCTGGTTGATGCCCCGGTGTTGGTCGAGTCTGTTCTAGTTGGTGTAGACGGGTCCCACGCCCAGTCCCCAGATGATCACCGTGGCGGCCATGATCGCCACCAGCACTACCAGGCCCACCGCCAGCACCGAGCTGGAGAACAGGAAGCCTTCGTCGGAGGGTATGTTCATGAAGGTCGGCAAGCCGACGTACAGCAGGTACACCGTGTAACAGACCGCCGCAGTGCCGATCAGCATGCCCAGCCACAAGTGCGGGTACAGCGCCGCCAGGCCGCCGATGAACAATGGGGTGGCGGTATAGGTGGCGAACGCTATGCACTGGGCCATGGATGGGTTGGCATCGTAGGTGCGGGCCATCCAGTGGATGAACGCGCCCATTACCGCTACCCCGGCCAGCATCGCCAGGTAGGACATGATGCTCATCCACAGGGCACTTTCCATGGTCAGCATCACAGCCGGCCGGTCGCCGATCACCCAGCCGACCTGGGTGGTGCCGATGAATGCGGACACTGCGGGAATCGCCGCGAGGATCAGGGTGTGCGTCAGGTACATGTGGCTGATGGATTCTTCTTCGCCACGGATTTCCCGCCATTCCTGGTCGGGATGGGTAAACAGCCCCACAACGTGATGAATCATGCCGTCACTCCTCTCAATGTTGCCAAACGCCCCCAAATGGAGCGCAAGCGGCCCTAGGCCGAACACCGAAGCAAGCGGTAATGTGGCCTTATGTCGCAGTATAGGAAGCGGTTACCCGCACAAACCGCGCTTTTTAGAGCAAATTGCGCTGTCGCCCGCCCTGTTGATTACATTGAAGTCTTTGTCGGAATGCCTACAGCACGCGCGCGTTTGTGCGTAAAATAGCCGCCTTTTGTCACACCTCGCGGATTCAAGCGCTATGGGCACCCTCTCGGTCAACCAGAACAAACTGCAAAAACGCCTGCGTCGTCTCGCCGGCGAAGCCATCACCGACTACAACATGATCGAGGATGGCGACAAGGTCATGGTCTGCCTGTCCGGCGGCAAGGACAGCTACACCATGCTCGATGTTCTGTTGCACCTGCAGAAGGTGGCGCCGATCACCTTCGAGATCGTTGCGGTGAACATGGACCAGAAGCAACCAGGGTTCCCCGAGCACGTGCTGCCGGCGTACCTGAAGGAGCTGGGGGTCGAGTACCACATCGTCGAGAAGGACACCTACTCGGTGGTCAAGGAGCTGGTGCCCGAGGGCAAGACCACCTGCTCGCTGTGCTCGCGCCTGCGCCGTGGCACGCTGTACACCTTCGCCGACGAAATCGGTGCGACCAAGATGGCGCTGGGGCACCACCGCGACGATATCGTCGAAACCTTCTTCCTCAATATGTTCTTCAACGGCGCGCTCAAGGGTATGCCGCCGAAGCTGCGTGCCGACGATGGCCGCAACGTGGTGATCCGCCCGTTGGCCTACTGCAGCGAGAAGGATATCCAGGCCTATTCGGACATGAAGGCATTCCCGATCATCCCGTGCAACCTGTGCGGCTCGCAGGAAAACCTGCAGCGCCAGGTGGTCAAGGACATGCTGGTGGAGTGGGAGCGCAAGCACCCGGGCCGTACCGAGAGCATTTTCCGTGCATTGCAGAACGTGGCGCCGTCGCAGTTGGCCGACCGCAACCTGTTCGACTTCACCAGCCTGAAGATCGACGAAAACGCGGCGCCGCGCTTCCTGGACGTGGTGAACATCTAGGCCTATGCGCGATTATCAGTGGCTGCATGAATACTGCCTGAACCGCTTCGGCTCTGCCCAGGCGCTGGAAGCCTTTCTGCCGCAGCCGCGCACGCCAGCGCAACTGCGCCACATCAGCGACGACCGCTACCTGTCGACCTTGGCCCTGCGGGTATTTCGCGCTGGCCTCAAGCACAGCCTGGTGGATGCCAAGTGGCCAGCCTTCGAGCAGGTGTTTTTCGGCTTCGACCCGGAAAAAGTGGTGTTGATGGGCGCCGAACACCTGGAGCGGCTGATGCAGGATCAGCGCATCATCCGCCACCTGGGCAAACTCAAGAGCGTGCCGCGCAACGCACAGATGGTGCTGGACATTGCCAAGGTGCATGGCAGTTTTGGTGCGTTCGTTGCCGACTGGCCGGTGACCGACATTGTCGGGCTGTGGAAGTACCTGGCCAAGCATGGCAACCAGCTCGGCGGTTTGTCGGCGCCACGGTTCTTGCGCATGGTTGGCAAAGACACCTTTGTCCCGACCGAGGACGTGGCGGCGGCGCTGATTGCCCAGAAGGTGATCGACAAGCAGCCGACCAGCCAGCGCGACCTGGCGCTGGTGCAGCAGGTGTTCAACCAGTGGCATGCCGAAAGCGGGCGGCCGCTGTGCCAGTTGTCGGTGATGCTGGCGCATACCGTCAACCATTGAGATCGCCGGGGCCGCTGTGCGGCCCAATCGCCGGCAAGCCAGCTCCCACAGGTTTGCACAGGGCTTGAGGCTGATGCGGTCGAGGTGGGAGCTGGCTTGCCGGCGATTGGGCTGCAAGGCAGCCCCTTGACTCAACTGCCTTCGCCCGCCATGCGCCGTTCATGCTGGAACTTCCAGCGCACATACAGCAGCCCGGCAATGAACAGCCCCAAGCTGACCAGCACTTCACCCCAGCCAAACACCGCCCGCGCCGGGTCGAAGGCTGCCAGCACGCCCTTGATGAAGTAGATATTCACCACGAAGCAGGTCCAGGCATGCGCCCGGGCGCTGCCCAGCAGCATGCCCGGCAGCAGCAATAGCAGCGGCACCAGTTCGATCGCCAGGATCACCTCGACCCGAGCCCCATGCAGGTTGGCGAACCACAGGTTGTTCACCACCAGCAGGGCAATAAGGCCAAAGAAAAACGCCAGGCTAAGCGCCCGCGTCAGGCGCAAGCGCGGTGCCAGCCAAGCCAGCGGCGGCAACACCTTGGGCTTCTTAGCCACGCGCGGCCTCCAGGGCCTTGGCGGTGCTCGCCAGGCGTTGGCCAAGGGCGCGGCACAGGGCGATCTCGTGCGGGTCGAGTTCACGCTTGCCGTCTGCCCCGGCATGGTGGCTGGCGCCATAAGGGGTGCCACCACCGCGGGTTTCCAGCAGTGCCGATTCGCTGTAGGGCAGGCCCATTACCAGCATGCCGTGGTGCATCAGCGGCAGCATCATCGACAGCAGCGTGGTTTCCTGGCCACCGTGCAGGCTGGCGGTAGAGGTGAACACACCGGCGGGCTTGCCGACCAGTTCACCGCCCAGCCACAGACTGCTGGTGCCATCGAGGAAGTACTTGAGCGGCGCCGCCATGTTGCCGAAGCGGGTCGGGCTACCCAGCACCAGGCCGGCGCAGTGGCGCAGGTCGTCGAGGGTGGCGTACAGCGCGCCGCTGGCCGGAATGTCCGGGGCCACAGCTTCGCATTCGGTGGAAATCGCCGGCACCGTGCGCAGGCGCGCTTCCATGCCGGCCAGCTCGATGCCGCGGGCGATGTGCCTGGCCATTTCGCTGGTGGCACCATGGCGGCTGTAGTAAAGCACCAGGATGTAGGGTTGGCTCACGGCAGAATCTCCAGCACTTTTTCCGGTGGGCGACCGACCACCGCCTTGTCACCGGCTACCAGGATCGGCCGCTCGATCAGCTTGGGGTGCTGGACCATGGCCTCGATCAGCTGTGCGTCGGTCAGTGCAGGGTCGGCCAGGTTCAATGCCTTGTATTCATCCTCACCCGTGCGCAGCAGCTGCCGAGGGGCCAGGCCCAGCTTGCCGAGCAAGGCCTTGAGGGTGGCGGCGTCTGGCGGGGTCTCGAGGTAGCGCACGATGACCGGGGCCAGGCCACGGGCTTCGAGCAGTTCCAGCGCGCCGCGGGATTTTGAGCAGCGCGGGTTATGATAGAGCGTGAGGTCAGTCATGTGGGGTCGCATCCAGCTGGTTGTGGCGGCTATTCTAACCGCAGCGACTGACCAGTTTGCTTTAAAACTCGAGAAGGATTGACCCATGGCAAGGCGTCTGGCAGCAGTACTGGCCATCACCGCGAGCCTGATGCTCGGTGGTTGCGGTGCCGATTATGGCGTAGACCAGCACGGCAATACGGTTAAGGCCGAACAGATCGACGGGCACTGGCTGGTGCTCAATTACTGGGCGGAATGGTGCGGGCCGTGCCGTACCGAAATCCCGGAACTCAATACCGCGGCCAAGCAGTGGGCGGCCGAGGGCATCAAGGTGGTGGGGGTGAATTTCGATGGCCTGCAGGGCCAGGACCTGAAGCAGGCCGCCGAAACCCTGGGCATCGGGTTCACCGTACTGGCCCAGGACCCGGCCGAGCGCTATGACCTGCCGCGCAGCGAGGCGTTGCCGGTAACGTACATCATCGATGACAAGGGCAAGGTGCGTGAGCAGTTGCTGGGCGAACAGACCCTCGAAGGGCTGCAGGCCAGGATCAAGGCCCTGAAGCAGGGGTGACAAGCTGCAAGCTGCAAGCTGCAAGCTGCAAGCTGCAAGCTGCAAGCTGCAAGCTGCAAGCTACAAGCTACAAGCTACAAGCTAAAAGAAAAGCAGGCCGGTGCTAGGATCTGCTTTTTCTTGAAGCTTGAAGCTTGAAGCTTGAAGCTTGAAGCTTGCAGCTGCGCTCAGCCTTCTTCAGCCCAGAAGCGCAGCGGCTTACCCTCGGCCGGCCAGAAGCGCAGTTGCTCGATGGGTGATACATCCCAGCGCTGCACCGTTTCCAGCGCCTGCAGGAAGCGTTTTTCCTGCTCCATCAGCGCCGGCGCACATAGCTTGCGGGTTTTGCCGACCTTGCCGAAACTCAGGTGCTCGCCGTCCAGCGTGTAGGGCGCAAACCAGTGGTTGCAGCCGGCATTGCCATAGGCACGGCCATCACTGGCCAAGGTCAGGGTCAGGTGGCTGTAGTCGATCAACGGGCGCTCACCAATCCACTCCAGCACATAGCTGCGCTCCTGCTGCAACTTCGAAGGTTGCGCAGCGCAGCCGAGCAGGCCGGTGGCAATCAGCGCGCCGGTCAGCAGATTCTTCACTCGGCGCTCTCCTGGCAACGTGGGCACACATGCTTGTCGCCACGGCTGGCCCAGTCCAGCTCGGCGATACGAGCGCTGGCTGCAGGCTGGCGGGCTTGCTTGCCCAGCTTGGCGTCTACGGCGAACTCGAAGTCCAGGGCGGCGTCACAGTGGTCGCACTCAACCTTCCAGTTGAGGATTTCCAGCGCGTTGAACACCGGGCCAGTGGCCACGGCAACCCACTGGCCGCGCGGGTTGATCAGGTGGCGCACGCTCTCCACGGTCAGGCGCATGGCCAGGTCCTTGCTGCCTTTGAGGGTCACCAGCAGGGTATCGCCTTTGTGCATCGAACCGCCGTTGCCAGTGACCTGATAGCGGCCTGGCACCAGGGCGCGGCACTCGATCAGGGTGTGTTGCGGGTTGAAAAGGGTATAGCGGAAATCGTGCTCGACCATGGGTCCTCCAGAAATGCCGCGTATCCTAGCACTAACCCATGACCAGATTCTGTGGATTGCCTGCCGCCCAGCAGTTGATGTTGTCCAGCGTGGTAGTGGCGATCGCAGCCAGCGCCTCCCGGGTCAGGAACGCCTGATGCGCGGTGATGATGACATTGGGAAAGGTCAGCAGGCGTGCCAGCACATCGTCTTGCAGCGGCAGGTCGGAGCGGTCCTCGAAGAACAGCTGGGCTTCTTCTTCATAGACATCCAGCCCCAGGTAGCCGAGCTGGCCGCTTTTCAGCGCGTCGATCAGTGCCGGGGTATCGACCAGTGCGCCGCGGCCGGTGTTGATCAGCATGGCGCCATGCTGGACTTCGGCCAGGCTCCGGGCGTTGATCAGGTGCCGGGTATGTTCGGTCAACGGGCAGTGCAGGCTGATGATGCGCGCTTCGCGTAGCAATTCGGGCAGTGGCAGGTAGCGCGCGCCGAGGGCCAGCAGTTCCGGGTTGGGGTAGGGGTCGTAGGCCAGTAACTGGCAGCCGAAACCGGCCATTATGCGGGCGAAGGCTGCGCCGATCTGGCCGGTACCCACGACCCCGACCGTTTTACCATGCAGGTCGAAGCCGGTCAGGCCATGCAGGGTGAAGTCCCCTTCACGGGTACGGTTGTAGGCCCGGTGCAGGCGCCGGTTTAGCGCCAGGATCAGCGCCACGGCGTGTTCGGCGACCGCGTGCGGTGAGTAGGCCGGTACACGCACCACGGCCAGGCCCAAGCGTTGCGCAGCAGCCAGGTCGACGTGGTTGTAGCCGGCCGAACGCAGGGCGATCAGGCGCGTGCCGCCGGCGGCCAGGCGCTGCAGTACCGGGGCGTCCAGTTCATCATTGATGAAGGCGCAGACAATCTCGTAGCCGTCGGCCAGCGCTGCGGTGTCGAGACTCAGCCGGGCAGGCTGGAAATGCAGGTCCAGTGGGGTACCGCTGGCGGCTCGGGTGAAGCTTTCCTGGTCGTAGTGCTGGCTGCTGAACAATAGCGCGCGCATGGTCAGGGTTCCTTTGTCGGGCATGTCCGGGTTGGCAGTGAGCTCAAGCGCTCGACCGCGCCTGGACGGCCAGGCGGCTGATCGCCGCATCCAGTTCATCCAGTGCCTGGTGGGCCTGCGGGCTTTCCTGCTTGAGCAAGGTTTCAGTGCGCTGGCACGCCGCGCGCAACTGCGGCACGCCGCAATAGCGTGAAGCCCCGTTCAGGCGGTGTACCTGTTCGATCAGGCCCTCATGGTCATTGGCCAGGCGCGCGGCGTGGATGGCTTCGCGGTCGGCCTCCAGCGAGGCCAGCAGCATGTTCAGCATATCGGCGGCAAGGTCCGCTTTCCCGGCTGCCAGGCGCAGGCCTTCCTGCGGGTCGAGCACCTTGAGTTCATCACCGTTGGCGGTGGGTTCAGTCGGCGCCTGCTGCGGTGTGCCCAAGCTGAGACCGGTCCATTTCATCACCACCTGTGCCAGTTGCCGTTCACTGATCGGCTTGGTCAGGTAGTCATCCATACCGCCGTGCAGCAGTGCGCGTTTCTCGTTGGCCATGGCATGGGCGGTGAGGGCGACGATCGGCAATGGGTTGCCACTTTGGGTGTTTTCCCAGCGGCGAATCTGTTCGGTACAGGCGCGGCCGTCCATGCCGGGCATCTGCACGTCCATCAGCACCAGGTCGAAGGGTTCCTGCTGCACGGCCTGCAGTGCCGCATAGCCATTGTCGACGGCCAGCACTTCGGCACCCAGGTCCTCGAGCAGCGTCTGCACCAGCAGCAGATTGGCAGGGTTGTCGTCGACACACAGGATTTTCGGCCGCCGCGGGCCGTTGCTGCTCTTCACCTCGCCCAGCAGGCGGCGGGGTTGGACCAACTCCAGCAGCAGCCGGCGCAATTTGCGCGTGCAGGTAGGCTTGGACAGCAACTGGCCATGGCCATTGGGCAGGAAGGGGTGGTACAGCGCCTGCTCGGTGGTCGGGCACAGCACCACGCACTGGCAATGGTAGCGTTCGAGCTGTTGATGGTAGCGGCCCAGTTGTTCTGGCGACAGGTTGCCCAGGTTGGCGCCCAGCACAGCCAGCTCGAATGGCTGCCCGGCCTGGCTGGCGGCCTGCACGGCTTGCAGCAATTGGTCGTAGGAGGCGAACAGGCTGACACTCAGGCCACAGTCTTCCAGCTGGTGCTCCAAGGCTTGCCGGGCCAGTTCATGGTTATCGACGATGGCGGCACGGCGGCCCAGCAACGCTTGCAGCGGCAGCTCTTCGATATCGTCGTGCGCCTTGGGCAGGTTCAAACTGATCCAGAACTGCGAGCCCTCGCCCGGGGTGCTGTCGACGCCGATTTCGCCACCCATCTGCTCGATCAGGCGCTTGGAAATCACCAGGCCCAGGCCGGTACCACCTGGCTGCCGGGCCAGCGAGTTATCGGCCTGGCTGAAAGCCTGGAACAGGGTGCGCACGTCCTGCGGTGACAGGCCGATGCCGGTGTCCTGCACGCTGATGCGCAGCTGGGCATGATCTTCATGCTCATCGTCGAGCATGGCGCGTACGACAATGGTGCCTTCGCGGGTGAACTTGATGGCGTTGCTGACCAGGTTGGTGAGGATCTGCTTGAGCCGCAGCGGGTCACCGACCAACGACGTTGGCGTGTCGCGGTAGATCAGGCTGAGCAGTTCCAGCTGCTTGGCATGGGCGGCCGGTGCCAGAATGGTCAGGGTGTCCTGGATCAGGTCGCGCAGGTTGAACGGGATGCTGTCCAGCACCAGCTTGCCGGCCTCGATCTTGGAGAAGTCGAGAATTTCGTTGATGATGCCCAGCAAGTTGTCGGCAGACTTTTCGATGGTGCTCAGGTAGTCCAGCTGGCGCGGGGTCATCTCGCTTTTCTGCAGCAAATGGGTAAAGCCGAGGATGCCGTTGAGCGGGGTTCGGATCTCATGGCTCATGTTGGCCAGGAACTCCGACTTGATGCGGCTGGCCTCCAGTGCCTCCTTGCGCGCCATGTCCAGTTCGATGTTCTGGATTTCGATGGTTTCCAGGTTCTGGCGCACGTCTTCGGTGGCCTGGTCGATGCTGTGCTGCAATTCTTCATGAGCGTTGTGCAGGGTTTCGGCCATGCGGTTGATGCCGCGTGCCAGTTCGTCCAGCTCATGGCTGCCCATGGTCGGCAGGCGCTCTTCGAGGTGGCCGTCCTTGAGCTGGTTGACCGCATGCTTGATACGTTCGATGGGGTCGTTGATCGAGCGGCCCATGCGCAATGCCAGCAGGCCGCTGAGCACCAGGCAGGCGAGGATCAAAAGCAGGCTGGTGAACAGGTTGCGGTAGCCGCGCAGCAGGGTGCCATCGTGGGACAGCTCGATCTCGACCCAGCCCAGCAGCCGTTCGGCTTCGGCGGGCACGGCATCGGTGGCCAGGTCCCGGTGGTGGCCGAACACGGGCATCAGGTAGCGGGTGGCGTCATTGCCGCTGCGCTGCAGCAACTGGGTGCCGGTGCCGCCGCTGGGTGGCTGGTTGAGCATGCTCGGCCCGGCATGGGCCAGGCGTGTGCGGTCCGGCGCCAGGAAGGCAACCGAGCGCACGTCGCTCTGCTCCAGGGTTTGCGCGGCAATGCGCTCCAGCTGTGCAGGCGCCAGCCGGGCCATGGCCGGGGCGGCCAGCGGCGCCAACTGTTCGGCGATCATCTTGCCGCGCTGCAGCAGCTGGGTGCGCAGGTCGTTTTGTTGCAGCCAGGTGAAATAACTGCCCAGCACCAGCGCCATCAGGCCTGCCGGTAACAGTGCCAGCAGCAGGACCCGGCTGCGGATTCCCAAACGATCGAGCACACGCGCCTCCTGTGATGTGCCTGGCCACCGTCAGTTGGTGACGGCTAAGGCGCGACGTTACTCCGCCTGCCACGCCATTGCACCTGTTTAGTCGGTGTTTTGCGCCGATCCCGCAGCATGGGGTGCAGCGCAGTTGCCTGGCAGGCCGCCTATACACAATAATCGCGCAATTGAGAATGCATGGCAGTTGCCAATGAGTCCTGTAGCTATTCACAACGCCAATGTCCTCGCCATCGAAGACGACCCGGTGCTTGGCGCCTACCTGCATGAAGCGCTGCAGCGCGGTGGTTTCCAGGTCACCTGGTGCCGCAGTGGCCTGGAGGGGCTGGAAGCGGCCGGCCGCCAGGTGTTCGACGTGGTACTCATGGATATCCTGCTGCCGGGGTTGAATGGCCTGGACGCGCTGGCCCAGTTGCGCCAGCGCATGACCACACCGGTGATTCTGATGTCGGCACTGGGCGCCGAGGCGGACCGCATCAGCGGCTTTCAGCGCGGGGCCGACGACTACCTGCCCAAACCGTTCAGCATCGCCGAGCTGCAAGTGCGCATTGAAGCGATCCTGCGCCGTGTCGCGCTCGAACGCCGCTACCAGGCGCCGCAGCCGCCGGCAGAGGCGGGCGCGCTGCACTTCGACGAGGGCCTGTGCGACGTGCGCCTTGATGGCCGCCTGGCTGGGCTGACCCCCAGTGAGTTTCGCCTGCTCGACACCCTTTACCGCAACCAGGAGGAAGTGCTGAGCAAGGCGTTCCTGTACCAGCAGGTGTTGCAACGCGGCTATTCGCGGCACGACCGCAGCCTGGACATGCATGTCAGCCAGATCCGCCGCAAGCTCAAGGGCATCGGTTATCAGGGGTTGCAGATCCGCACCGTATGGGGCAAAGGCTACGTGCTCGGCGCGGGTGAGGCGCAATAGCCATGCTCGACCGCCATTCGCTGTTCTGGAAACTGGCCATCCTGCTGGTCGGCTTCTGCCTGCTGATGATCGGCCTCAGCTACACCTGGGGCCAGCGCATGGAGCTGCAGAGCGCCTTCTTGTCGGAGCCGGCGCGCCAGACTTTGCGCGGCTATGCCAGCGAGGCCGAGCAGGCCTGGCGCAGCCGTGGTCGAGCCGGGCTGGACCAGTGGGTGGCGGCCATGCACCAGCGTGAACACGGCTGGGTGGGTGTGCTCGATATCAACCTCAAACCGCTCGACAGCGCGGCCCTCAACCCGCAGATCATGCAGCGCCTGACCCGCCTGCGCGGGGTCGATTGGCCGATGAGCCGGCGCAGCGCCGAGCAACCGTGGCTACGCATCCCGTTCCCCGGTGCGCCCGAGCAGGGCATGCTGGTGGTCGAACTGCCCAAGCGCTTCAACCCGGACCAGCGCCGCGTGCTGTGGCGCATCATCACCAACGGCATCATCCCGGGCCTGTTCACCTTGCTGCTGTGCGTGGGCCTGTACCGCATGCTGATCGTGCCGTTGAACCAACTGCGCGAGCAGGCCCGGGCCTGGCGTGCCGACCAGCTTTCGGCTCGCCTTGATTCGCGGCTCATCGCCCGGCACGACGAGCTGGGGGAACTGGCCCGCGCCTTCGACCAGATGGCCGAGCGCCTCCAGGGCACCGTCACCCTGCAACAACAGCTGCTGCGCGACCTGTCCCATGAAATGCGCACCCCCCTGAGCCGTTTGCGCGTGGCTTGCGACGGGGAAACCGATATGCAACGCCTGCGCGAGCGCCTCGGCCGGGAACTGGACGGCATGCAGCAACTGGTCGAGGCAACCCTGCAACTGGCCTGGCAGGACGCCGAGCGTGCGCCGATGAACCTGGAGCCGATCGAGGTTCAGGCCTTGTGGGACCTGCTGGCCGAGAATGCCTGCTATGAAAGTGGCTGGGCGCCCACGCGGCTGCGGTGCGAAGTACCAGGCGGTTGCTGGGTGCAGGGCAACCTCAACCACCTGGCCCAGGCCCTGGAGAACCTGCTGCGCAATGCCATTCGGTATTCGCCGGCCGACGGTGTCGTGCGCTTGGGTGGGCAACGTGAAGGTGGCTACTGGTGCCTGTGGCTGGAAGACGAGGGCGGTGGCGTTGGCGACGATGAGCTGGAGCGGATTTTCGCGCCGTTCTTGCGGCTGGACGGTTCGCGGCCTGGCGTGGGTGGCTTTGGCCTGGGGCTGAGCATTGCCCGCAGCGCCATCCAGCGCCAGGGTGGCACGCTGTGGGCGCAGAACGGCAAGCGTGGTTTACGCCTGTGCATGAGGTTGCCGGTGCAGCAGCCCCCGTCATATAGCCTGTAGCTATATCCACTACAGATTGCGTGATATGGCCGGGAAGGGTTTGCCGGTATGATAGGCGCCCCTGCCGTCCGGATTGTGAAATACGCCATGACCTTGCAGTACCCAACCATCGCCGATTGCGTCGGCAATACGCCACTGGTTCGCCTGCAGCGCATTGCTGGCCAAACCAGCAATACCCTCCTGCTCAAGCTCGAAGGTAACAATCCCGCCGGCTCGGTGAAGGACCGCCCGGCCCTGTCGATGATCACCCGCGCCGAACTGCGTGGCCAGATCAAGCCCGGTGACACCCTGATCGAAGCCACCTCCGGCAACACCGGCATCGCCTTGGCGATGGCGGCGGCGATCAAGGGCTACAAGATGATCCTGATCATGCCAGACAACTCCACCGCTGAGCGCAAGGCGGCCATGACCGCCTACGGCGCCGAGCTGCTTCTTGTGACCAAGGAAGAGGGCATGGAAGGTGCCCGCGACCTGGCCGATAAGCTGCAGCGTGAAGGCCGCGGCCTGGTGCTGGACCAGTTCGCCAACGGCGACAACCCGGTGGCCCACTACAACAGTACCGGCCCGGAGATCTGGCAGCAGACCCACGGCAGCATCACCCATTTCGTCAGCTCCATGGGGACCACCGGCACCATTATGGGCTGCTCGCAGTACCTCAAGGAACAAAACCCTGCGGTGCAGATCATCGGCCTGCAACCGATGGAAGGTTCGGCCATCCCGGGTATCCGCCGTTGGCCGCAGGAGTACCTGCCGAAGATCTTCGACGCCACGCGCGTAGACCGCGTGGTCGACATGTCGCAGCAGGAAGCCGAAGACACCACCCGCCGCCTTGCCCGCGAAGAGGGCATTTTCTGCGGCGTGTCTTCCGGTGGTGCGGTTGCCGCCATGCTGCGCCTGTCCCGTGAGGTGGAGCATGCAGTAATGGTGGCGATCATTTGCGACCGCGGTGACCGCTACCTGTCCACCGGCCTGTTCGATCCCAGCTAAATGGCCAAGAAAAAAACCAACAGCGGCCTGCGCTTCCAGCCGGCCGGCGGTAGCCGCAGCCCCCAGGTCCCCGTGGGCAAGAAGCAGCGCCTGGACATCGAGCGCCTGGCCGGCGACGGCCGCGGCATTGCCTTCCATGAAGGGCGTACCTGGTTCGTCAGTGGCGCCCTGGCCGGTGAGGCTGTGGAAGCGCGGGTGCTCAATGCGCGCGGCAAGGTGGTCGAGGCCCGCCTGGAGCGTGTGCTGCAGGCCAGCCCCGAGCGCCGTGAAGCCCCCTGTCGCCATTACAGCCGCTGTGGTGGCTGCACCCTTCAGCACCTGCCGCACGAGGCGCAACTGGCGCTGAAGCAGCGGACCTTGGCCGAACAACTGCAACGGGTGGCCGGTGTGCAGCCCGACGCCTGGGCGCCACCGCTCAGCGGGCCAGCGTTCGGCTACCGGCGCCGTGCTCGCGTGGCGGTGCGCTGGGACGTCAAGGCGCGTGAGCTGCAGGTCGGCTTCCGTGCCGAAGCCAGCCAGGACATCATCGCCATCGACGATTGCCCGGTGCTGGTACAGCCCTTGCAGTCGATTCTGCGCCACCTGCCGACCGTGCTGCGTTCGCTGGACAAACCGCAGGCCCTGGGCCATGTGGAGCTGTTCAGCGGCTCTGCGCAAGCGCTGCTGGTGCGCCATGTGGCGCCATTGCCGGCGCAGGACCTGGCCCGGTTGCAGGCGTTCTGCGAGCAGGCCAACGCGCAGTTATGGCTGCAAGGCGAAGCTGAACCGGCGCCCGTCGAACCTGCGGCACCATTGGGCTTTGCCCTGGCGCCGTGGCAGCTTGAGCTGGCCTGGCGCCCTGGCGACTTCGTGCAGGTCAACGCCCAGGTCAATACGGCGATGATCGAGCAGGCGCTGGCCTGGCTTGCGCCGCAGGCCGATGAGCGGGTGCTCGACCTGTTCTGCGGCCTGGGCAACTTCGCCCTGCCGCTGGCACGCCAGGCGCGTGAAGTGGTGGCAGTGGAAGGTGTGCAGGCCATGGTCGATCGGGCCGCGGCCAACGCCAGAAACAACAATGTGCATAACGCACGGTTTTTTCAGGCCGATTTATCGCAGCCATTGGCCGGCACCGGATGGGCCGCCGAGGGCTTTTCTGCGGTACTCTTGGACCCACCGCGCGACGGTGCTTACGAGGTGGTGCAAGGCATCGCCCGCCTCAAGGCCAGCAGGCTGGTCTATGTATCGTGCAACCCGGCCACACTGGCGCGAGACGCCCAGGTGCTGGCCGGCCAGGGGTACCGGTTAACACGGGCCGGGATTCTCGACATGTTTCCTCAAACGGCGCATGTCGAGGCCATGGCGTTATTCGAAGCGGGCTAGCTGACTGGCCCCTTGGTGCGGCCGCCACGGAAGGGTGGTCGTACGGTGATCGCCAGCGCCGCCGTGAGTGCAGCGCTGTATGGAAAGGTAAAACAAGATGGTACAGGTGAGAGTGCACCAGCCGGTCAACACGGACGGCAGTATCAATCTCGATGCATGGCTGGACCATGTGGTAAGTGTCGATTCGGCACTGGATCGCGCAGCGCTGAAAGAAGCCTGCGAGTTTGCTCACGAGGTCGAAAAAAAGGGCAACCCCGCCAAGCATTCCTGGGCGGACGGCACGTCCAGCTTTCAGGCAGGGCTGGAAATTGCCGAAATCCTCGCCGACCTCAAGCTCGACCAGGATTCGCTGGTGGCCGCGGTCATCTACCGTTCGGTGCGCGAGGGGAAGGTCACGCTGGCCGAGGTCAGCCAGCGCTTTGGGCCGGTGGTCTCGAAGCTGATCGACGGCGTGCTGCGCATGGCCGCCATCAGCGCCAGCCTCAGCCCGCGGCAGTCGCTGGTATTGGGCTCGCAGGCGCAGGTCGAAAACCTGCGCAAGATGCTTGTGGCCATGGTCGACGACGTACGCGTGGCGCTGATCAAGCTGGCCGAGCGGACCTGCGCCATCCGTGCGGTCAAGGCGGCCGACGATGAGAAACGCCTGCGCGTCGCGCGTGAGGTGTTCGACATCTATGCGCCGTTGGCGCACCGCCTGGGTATCGGCCATATCAAGTGGGAGCTGGAGGATTTGTCCTTCCGCTACCTGGAGCCCGAGCAGTACAAACAAATCGCCAAGTTGCTGCACGAGCGCCGGCTGGACCGCGAGCGGTTCATCAGCGACGTGATGAACCAGTTGCAGAACGAACTGCTGGCCACCGGGGTGAAAGCCGACATCAGCGGCCGGGCAAAACACATCTATTCGATCTGGCGCAAGATGAAGCGCAAAGGCCTGGAATTCAGCCAGATCTATGACGTGCGCGCAGTGCGTGTGCTGGTGCCGGAAATTCGCGACTGCTATACCGCACTGGGCATCGTCCACACCTTGTGGCGGCACATCCCCAAAGAGTTCGATGACTACATCGCCAACCCCAAGGAGAACGGCTATCGCTCGTTGCACACGGCGGTAATCGGGCCTGAGGGCAAGGTGCTGGAAGTGCAGATCCGTACCCACGGCATGCATGAGGAAGCCGAGCTTGGCGTGTGCGCCCACTGGCGCTACAAAGGCACCGACGTCAAGCCCAGCTCCAACCACTACGAAGAAAAGATCTCCTGGCTGCGCCAGGTGCTGGAATGGCACGAAGAGCTGGGCGACATCGGTGGCCTGGCCGAGCAACTGCGGGTCGACATCGAGCCGGACCGGGTTTATGTGTTTACCCCGGACGGGCATGCCATCGACCTGCCCAAGGGTGCGACCCCGCTGGACTTCGCCTACCGCGTGCACACGGAAATCGGCCACAACTGCCGCGGCGCCAAGATCAACGGCCGGATCGTGCCGCTGAACTATAGCCTGCAAACGGGCGAACAGGTCGAGATCATCACCAGCAAGCACGGCAACCCGAGCCGCGACTGGTTGAACTCCAACCTGGGCTATGTCACCACGTCGCGGGCACGGGCCAAGATCGTGCACTGGTTCAAGCTGCAGGCGCGCGACCAGAACGTGGCCGCTGGCAAGACCTTGCTCGAACGGGAGCTCAGCCGCCTGGGCCTGCCGCAGGTGGACTTCGAGCGCCTGGCGGAGAAAACCAACGTCAAGACCGCCGAAGACATGTTCGCTTCGCTCGGTGCTGGCGACCTGCGCCTGGCGCACCTGGTCAACGCAGCCCAGCAGTTGCTGGAGCCCGAGCGTATCGAGCAGATCGAACTGGTGCCGCGCAAGCCTGCCGGGCCGCGTACCGGCAAGCGTGGCGACATTCAGATCCAGGGGGTTGGCAACCTGCTGACGCAGATGGCCGGCTGCTGCCAGCCACTGCCGGGCGATGCCATCGTCGGTTACATCACGCAAGGCCGTGGCGTGAGCATTCACCGCCAGGATTGCGCCTCGGTGCTGCAACTGGCAGGCAAGGAACCGGAGCGCATGATCCAGGTGAGCTGGGGGCCGATACCGGTGCAGACCTACCCGGTCGACATCGTCATTCGTGCCTACGACCGCCCGGGGTTGCTGCGTGATGTGTCGCAGGTGCTACTGAACGAGAAGATCAACGTGCTGGCGGTGAACACCCGCTCGAACAAGGAAGACAACACCGCGCTGATGTCGCTGACCATCGAAATTCCAGGCCTGGACGCGCTGGGGCGGTTGTTGGGGCGCATCTCGCAGTTGCCGAACATCATCGAGACGCGGCGTAATCGTACCCCTTGAGACCGCGGCGCCTGCTTCGCGGGCTTGCCCGCTCCCACAGGTACGGTGCAGGTTTCGAAACCTGCACCCATCCTGTGGCAGCGGGCAAGCCCGCGAAGAAGCCACCACCGAAGGACCTGCCTGAATGACCTACACCCTCGAAGACCTGCTGCACCTCATGGCCCGCCTGCGTGACCCGCAGTACGGTTGCCCATGGGACCTGCAGCAGAACTACGCGAGCATCGTCCCGCATACCCTCGAAGAGGCCTACGAAGTCGCCGACACCATCGAGCGCGGTGACTTCGAGCACCTGCAAGGTGAGCTGGGCGACTTGCTGTTCCAGGTGGTCTACTACAGCCAGCTGGCCAGGGAGGAGGGGCGTTTCGAGTTCGATGGCGTGGTCGACAGCATCACCCGCAAGCTCATTCGGCGCCACCCGCATGTGTTCCCCACGGGTGAGCTGTATGCGCCGCTGGACATCCCCCGCTTGAGCGAGGCCCAGGTCAAGTCGCGCTGGGAAGAAATCAAGGCCCAGGAACGGGCGGAAAAAAGCCTGCCTGAGCAGTTGTCCCTGCTCGACGACGTACCCACGACCTTGCCGGCGCTGTCGCGGGCGGCCAAACTGCAAAAGCGTGCGGCCACGGTCGGCTTCGACTGGCCCGCAGCGCTGCCGGTGCTGGACAAGGTCCGTGAAGAACTGGACGAAGTGCTGCAGGCCATGGCCGATGGCGATGCCGATGCGCTCGAAGATGAGGTCGGTGACCTGCTGTTCGCGGCCGTGAACCTGGCGCGCCACCTCAAGCAAGACCCGGAACATGCCCTGCGCCGCGCCAATCGCAAGTTCGAGCGCCGTTTCCGCTTTATCGAACAGGCATTGCGCGACAGCGGTCGCCCTATTGAAGCGTGTAACCTTGACGAGCTGGACGCCCTCTGGGGCGAAGCCAAGCGTCAGGAAACGAACCTGCCCAGCTGCGGCTGAGCTGTTGCATAAGTGAGTGAACATTCATGAGCCTTTCCCTTCGCGACCAATTGCTCAAAGCCGGTCTGGTCAACCAGAAACAGGTCTCGCAGACCAATAAAGCTGAAAAGAAACAGAAGCGCATGGAGCACAAAGGCCAGGTCGACGTCGACGACAGCCAGCAGCGTTTGGCCAAGGAAGCCATGGCCGAAAAGGTCAAGCGCGACCAGGAGCTGAACCGCCAGCAGCAGGAAAAGGCGGAGCAGAAGGCCCGTGCCGCACAGATCAAGCAACTGATCGAAGCCACGCGCCTGCCCAAGCTGAGCACCGATGACTATTACAACTTCGTTGACGACAAGAAGGTCAAGCGTATCGCCGTCAACGCGCTGATGCGTACCAAGCTGAGCAACGGTGCGCTGGCAGTGGTGGCCCATGCCGGTGGTTACGAGGTGATCCCGCGCGAAGCAGCGGTGAAGATCCAGGAGCGCGACCCCAGCCGTATCCTGTTGCTTAACACCCATGTCGAGGAAGCGGACGAAGATGACCCGTACGCGGCCTACAAGATCCCTGACGATCTGATGTGGTAAACACGAAAAACCCCGCTTCGGCGGGGTTTTTCATGACGAATGGGGTCATTGCGTGGTGCGCTGGTTTTCCAGGTTCTCGAGCTCTGCCCGGTACTGGTGGGCCTCGTGTTCATTGTGGAACATGCCGACCAGTTGACCTTGCTGGTGCACATCCCAGATGCGTACGCCAGCGGCCACGCCTTCGTGGGACATTTTCGATTCGTCGCGTTCGGTTACTTGGACTGTCATCGTTAAACTCCACTTCTTGAGAGGGCTGCGACACTCTGTCGCACACCTTCTTTATAGAGTTTGTTAGCAGCCTAAGTAAATAAAACGGGCATGAAACAAGTTTCATGAAGGCTCAAAGGTGTAGTGCCTGGGCTGGCCCTATCGCCGGCAAGCCAGCTCCCACAGGGACCTCCTGGAGCCTGAGCCTTGCATAGAACCTGTGGGAGCTGGCTTGCCAGCGATAGGGCCAGTACGGGTCACCCAGAAACCCGGGTACAAAAAAGCCCCGCACTAGGCGGGGCTATTGGATGTCACTGGCAACGCTGGCTCAGTTACCCTTCACCGGCTTGCCATCGACCGTACCATCCTGCAGCACGATCACATACTCCTTGCCATCGGTCTCCACCTGGCGCAGTTGCACCAGCAGGTAGTCCCAGTTCTTGGCAAACCACAGCTCGGTGATGCGCTTGCTCTGGCTTGGATCGCGCACGCGCTCGACCTTCACCGCATCGACCTGGCCAGTCTTGGTGGTGACTTTTTCAGTGCCCAGCACGCGGAAGTCGTAATTGTCGATCTCGTCGCCATCGACTACCTGGTAAGTCATGCTCTTCTTGCCTGCCGCCACGTCATGCTGCAAGGCCAGCTGGTAGGAAGACTTGTCCAGTACGCCGCGGTTAAGCGGCAGGGTAATGGCGTCGCCCCGGTCGCTACCGGTGATCTTCTTGGTGTTCCAGTCGAAGTTCAGGTCGACCTTCTTGGCCTTGCCCAGGCCGCCACGCTCGAAGTGATACTTCTGTGGCAGCAGGGTGTCGTTTTCCAGGCGCAGGGTGCTTTGCTCGGTCAGGCTGGCGATCATCATGGAAGCCTTGAAGTTAAGGTCCCAGGTACCGTTGGCATTTTTGACCAGGCTGCGCTCGGCGGTGCCGCTCATGGGCAGCTGCTTCCAGTCGGCGGTGTAGCTGGCCGAGAAGGGCTTCAGATCAGCTGCCTGGAGCGGCAGGGCGAGCACGGCGAGAGCCAAGAGCAGGGCACGACGCATAAGTTCTCCTAGGATCGAATCAAGTGACCGCTGGCCGCCAGCGGCTGGCCGTCCAGTAATGCACCCTGTTCAGCAAGGCGCAAGCGGCCGTCGGCAAACCAGCGCACTGCCAGCGGGTAGATCAGGTGTTCCTGCTGGTGAACCCGGTGGGCCAGGCTTTCGACGGTGTCGTCTGGCGCCACCGGCACTACTGCCTGTACGACCAGTGGGCCGCCATCGAGTTCCTCAGTCACGAAGTGTACGCTGCAGCCATGCTCGGCGTCGCCTGCCTCCAGCGCCCGGCGGTGGGTATGCAGGCCTTTGTACTTGGGCAGCAACGACGGGTGGATATTGAGCAGGCGGCCCTGATAGTGGCGCACGAAGTCGCCACTGAGGATGCGCATGAACCCGGCCAGCACCACCAGGTCCGGGGTAAAGCCGTCGATGCACGCCATCAGCGCTGCATCGAAGGCTTCACGGCCGTCGAACCGGGTGTGGTCAAGCAGGGCGCTTTCAATGCCGGCGGCTGCGGCGCGTTGCAGGCCGAAGGCATCGGCGCGGTTGGAGACCACCGCACGAATGCGCACCGGGCTGTCCTGGCCTTGGCAACTATCGATCATGGCTTGCAGGTTGCTGCCGGAACCCGACAGCAGTACCACTACATTGCAGGTCTTGCTCGGCATCAGTGTGCCTTGAGGTTCTGCAGCTCGACCTGGGCGGCGCCTTCGGCGGCTTCGGCGATGTGGCCGATGACCCATGGCTGTTCACCGGCGGCGCGCAGTTCGTTCAGGGCCGCTTCGACCTGGTCCTGGGCCACGCAGATGACCATGCCAACGCCGCAGTTCAATACGCGGTGCATTTCGTGCTCGTCGACGTTGCCTTTTTCCTGCAGGAAATCGAACACCGCCGGGCGCTGCCAGCTGGCCACGTCTACCACGGCCTGAGCGTTTTTCGGCAGTACGCGCGGGATGTTGTCGAGCAGGCCGCCACCGGTGATGTGGGCCATGGCTTTGACCGCGCCGGTGTTCTTGATCAGCTGCAGCAGCGGCTTGACGTAGATGCGGGTGGGGGCCATCAGCAGGTCGGTCAGCGGGGTGCCGCCCAGCTGGGTGTTCTCGATGTCGGTGCCCGACACTTCGAGGATCTTGCGGATCAGCGAGTAACCGTTGGAGTGCGGGCCGGAGGACGGCAGGGCGATCAGTGCATCGCCAGTGGCAACCTTGGAACCGTCGATGATGTCGGCCTTTTCCACCACGCCCACGCAGAAACCGGCCAGGTCGTAGTCTTCGCCTTCGTACATGCCAGGCATTTCGGCGGTTTCACCACCGACCAGCGAGCAGCCGGCCAGTTCGCAACCGGCACCGATGCCGGTGACCACGGTGGCCGCCACGTCGACATTGAGCTTGCCGGTGGCGTAGTAGTCGAGGAAGAACAGCGGCTCGGCGCCGCACACCACCAGGTCGTTGACGCACATGGCGACCAGGTCCTGGCCGATGCTGTCATGCTTGTTCAGGTTCAGCGCCAGGCGCAGCTTGGTGCCGACGCCGTCGGTGCCGGAGACCAGCACCGGCTGCTTGTAGCCGGCCGGGATCTCGCAAAGGGCGCCAAAGCCGCCCAGGCCACCCATGACTTCAGGGCGTGCGGTGCGTTTTGCCACGCCCTTGATGCGTTCGACCAGTGCTTCGCCGGCGTCGATGTCTACACCGGCGTCCTTGTAGCTCAGGGAGGGTTGCTTGCTCATTGATCCAGGCCTTTAGGAGGGAGGGATTCTTAAAAACGACCATGACGGCCAAGGCCGGCGGGTGAGCGACGGCTGCCTGAAACGTCAGTGGTCTGTGAAGGCGCGCGATTTTATCAGGGTTGCCGGGCAGCGGCCATCCTCAGGCCGACGGGCAGGCCGGTAAATTGCTGAAAAATGGCCCAGGGTGGTTGATGGGGTTGCATGTGTATAAGCTGCAACCAGCGAGCCTCAGGCCGCAAGAAAATGCAGCGCCGCGTTGGCGCTGCATTAAGCTTGTAGCGTGAAGCTCACGGCTTGAAGCACGACTGGACGGAATCCTCGATGCGCTTGATCTCTATTCTGGCAGCCGGTTGCCTGGCCCTTGTGTCGGCCGCCGCCATGGCTGAAAACGTCTCCGACCTTTACCAGGTGCACGAACCGCTTGCGGGGCAGGGCGCCGAAGCGCGTACAGCTGCTACCGGCAAGGCCCTCGAAACCCTCATCCTGCGCCTGACCGGTGACCCCAAGGCGGTGCAAAGCCCAGGGTTGGCGGGCCTGCGCAAAGACCCGCAGCAAATCATCAACCAAGTCGGCACCGAGGCGGGCCCGCCGGAATCGGTTGTGGTCGAGTTCGACCCGGGCAGTACCGAGCGCGCACTGCGCAAGGCTGGCCTGGCCTTGTGGGGGAGCAACCGGCCGTCGATCCTCAGCTGGTGGCTCAATGACAGTGTCGAAGGCAGCAGCCTGGTCGGTGATGGCCAGCCCAGTGCCCAGCCACTGCGGCGTGCCGCACAGCACCGCGGCTTGCCGCTGCGCCTGCCGCTGGCCGACCTGCAGGAGCAATTGGTAGCCAATGCCAAGCAACTCGAAGGCAGCGACCCGGCGCCGCTGCGCGAGGCCGCCGAGCGTTACGGCGCCGACGCCATGCTGGCGGTGCATGCCCAGGAAGCCGATGGCAAGTGGCAAGGTAAATGGCAGCTGTGGCTGGGTGACCAGCGCGAGCAGGGCACCGCCGAGGGCGCCGACCAGGCCGCACTGGCTGATGCCGTGATGCTGGCGGTGGGCAGCCGCCTTGCACCGCGTTATGTCACCCGGCCAGGGGCCAGCAGCCAGTTGCAGGTGCAGGTGCAGGGAATGAACCTGCAGCGCTACGCCGAGTTGGCTCGGGTGCTGGAACCCTATGGCCCACGCTTGCAGTTGGCTGATGGCACCACCTTGACCTACGGCGTGACTGGCAACCGTGAGCAATTGCGTGCCCAGCTGGGCCTGGCCAAATTGCAGGAGCTGCCGGTGGAACAGGCCGCCGCCGTACCTGCCACGCCGGCGCCTGCCGGCGGCCAGGCCCCGGCTACCGAGCCGCAACCCGCACCCCGGCCGTTCGACGGCCTGCGTTTTCGTTGGTAAGGAGTACTGACATTGACTGACCTGCGTCGCTGGATCTGGCTCGGCGCCATACTGCTGGTGGTCGTGCTGTTGTATAGCTTGCACAACATTCTCACGCCCTTTCTGATCGGTATTCTGCTGGCCTACCTGGCCGACCCGCTGGTTGATTGGCTGGAGCGCCGTGGGCTGTCGCGGACCTGGGGTGTGGTGTTGGTGTTCGCGCTGTTCACCTTGCTGTTCATGGCGTTGTTGCTGGTGCTGGTGCCAATGCTGGCCAAGCAGCTGGTGCGCCTGTACGAGCTGGCGCCGCAGATGCTTGACTGGTTGCAGCACGTGGCCTTGCCGTGGGTGCAGCAGCGGCTTGGCCTGGCCGATGGTTTCTGGAAATTCGACAAGATCAAGTCGGCTATCAGCGAGCACATGGGCCAGACCACCGACATTGTCGGGGTGGTGTTGTCGCAGGCGACTGCTTCGAGCCTGGCGCTGATCGCCTGGCTGGCCAACATGGTGATGATTCCGGTCGTGGGTTTCTACCTGCTGCGGGACTGGGATCTGATGATGGCCAAGCTGCGCAGCCTGTTGCCCCGCCAACAGGAACCCCAGATAGTCGGCCTGGCAGGCGAATGCCATGAAGTGCTGGGCGCCTTCGTTCGCGGGCAGCTGATGGTGATGGTGGCGTTGGGCATCATCTATTCGGTGGGGCTGATGCTGGTGGGCCTGGAACTGGGCCTGCTGATCGGCATGCTCGCCGGCCTGGCGGCGATCGTGCCGTACATGGGGTTCATTATCGGCATCGGCGCGGCGCTGGTGGCCGGGCTGTTCCAGTTTGGTGGCGACCTGTACCCGATGCTGGGCATTGTCGCGGTATTCGTCATCGGGCAGGCACTGGAAGGCATGGTGCTGACACCGTTGCTGGTGGGCGACCGCATCGGCTTGCACCCGGTGGCGGTAATATTCGCCATCCTTGCAGGGGGCGAGCTGTTCGGTTTTACCGGGGTATTGCTGGCGTTGCCGGTGGCGGCGGTGATCATGGTGCTGCTGCGCCACGTGCATGATCTTTATAAAGAGTCGGACATGTATGCCGGGGACGTCGACCCGGAGCTGTAACCCCGGCCACCGCGTCGCGGCTTCATGGGGCGCTGCTGCCATGGCGCAGTCTCGGGGCTTGCAGCGCAACCTGTTGATTTTGCTTGCGCTATCGGTTGCCGAGATTGTGTACCCCGCGTTGCGGGTATAGACTTTGCAGATTGTTCACCTAAGGCCCCCTGCGGTCGCATTGACCGCCCGCGAGCATGAAACCACCGATCCAGTTGCCCCTGGGTGTGCGCCTGCGCGATGACGCCACCTTCATCAACTACTATCCGGGCGCCAATGCTGCGGCATTGGGTTACGTCGAGCGGTTGTGCGAAGCCGACGCCGGCTGGACCGAAAGCCTTATCTACCTGTGGGGCAAGCAGGGTGTTGGCCGTAGCCACCTGCTGCAGGCCGCCACGCACCGTTTCCAGCAGCGCGGTGAGCCCGCGGTCTACCTGCCACTGGCGCAACTGCTCGAGCGTGGCGTAGGGCTGCTCGACTACCTGGCGCAGTATGAACTGGTCTGCATAGACGATCTGCATGTGATCGCCGGCAAGCCAGACTGGGAAGAGGCCATGTTCCACCTGTTCAACCGCCTGCGTGACAGCGGCCGACGCCTGTTGCTGGCCGCTTCGGCATCACCGCGCGAACTGCCGGTGAAATTGCCGGACCTGAAGTCGCGGCTGACCCTGGCCCTGGTGTTCCAGATGCGTGGCCTGTCCGATGAAGACAAGCTGCGTGCGCTACAACTGCGTGCCTCGCGCCGCGGCCTGCACCTCACCGACGAAGTCGGGCATTTCATCCTTACTCGTGGTGCACGCAGCATGAGTGCGCTGTTCGACCTGCTCGAGCGCCTCGACCAGGCATCGCTGCAGGCCCAACGCAAGCTCACCATCCCTTTCCTCAAGGAAACCCTCGGCTGGTAACCCCCTGAAATCCTTGGGCCAGAGCAGCAAAACGAAAAAGTCACATCTTTTTCGATAAAATTTGCAAATGGCCATGATAGAGGGCATAGTTTCCCCCTTCTAAAGGATTACAGACACGGTCGTGCCCATGCTGAAGCGCTTTGCACCCCTCGTGCCACTCGCACTCGTGACCCTGCTTTTTGGCTGCGCGGCCCAAGGCCCGGTTTCCCAGCCCCAGGATTACACCCCTGTCGCCGTTCAGGCGGCAGTTAAAACCCAAGCCTCGCCTTCGTCGGTATTCGGCGAACCGGAAGAGCTGGCTACCGAAGATGACCTCGCGTCGTTCTCCAGCAGCAAGCCTTACCAGCTGCCGGTTCTGGCCGACAGCATCCTGGAGCGCGGCATGTCGTTGATCGGCACCCGCTATCGCTTCGGCGGTACCTCGGAAAAGTCCGGCTTCGACTGCAGTGGCTTCATCGGCTACCTGTTCCGCGAAGAGGCTGGCATGACCCTGCCGCGCTCCACGCGTGAAATGATCAACGTCGATGCCCCGAAAGTGGCGCGCAACAAACTCAAGCCAGGTGACCTGCTGTTCTTCAGCACCAATGGCCGCGGTCGCGTCAGCCATGCCGGCATTTACCTGGGTGACAACCAGTTCATCCACTCCAGCAGCCGCCGCAGCGGTGGTGTGCGCATCGACAGCCTTGGTGACCGCTACTGGAGCAAGACCTTCATTGAAGCCAAGCGCGCCTTGGCCATGGCGCCGACCAACATCGCGCGCAACTGATGGCAAAATGCTGTACCCTGCCACGGCGGTGATGCTTTTTAAAAAAAGCTCGCCGCCGTGCGCATTTACAGAAAGCGTCTAATCTAATTTCTCAACTCTTTTCAGCTGCGGCGCAGCGGTCTCAGACAGGAAGTTATGGCCATGGTAAAGATGGCGCGCTTCGCATTCCTCTCCTTGGCAACCTTGCTGGCTGCCTGTTCCAGCCGTGCGCCTGCGCCGGCCCCTGTGATAAAGCCCCAGGTCACCTCCTATAGCCAGGCCAGCCCTTCGCCGGTTGCCGATGACGTGTTGATTCGTGCCATTGGTCTGGTGGGCACGCCCTACCGCTGGGGTGGCAATACGCCGGATTCTGGCTTCGATTGCAGTGGCTTGATCAAGTACGTTTACCGGGATGCCGCCGGCATCAGCCTGCCGCGCTCGACGCGGGAGATGATTGTCATGCGGGCGCCCACCGTAAACCTCAACGCGTTGCAGTCCGGTGACCTGGTGTTTTTCGCTACCAGTGGCGGCTCGCAAGTCAGCCATGCAGGTATCTACGTAGGCGACGGGCGCTTCGTGCATGCCCCTTCTACCGGTGGCACCGTGCGCCTGGACTACCTGTCCAACAGCTACTGGGCCAAAGCGTACCTGCAGGCCAAGCGGGTGATTCCACAAGGGCACCTGGCACAGAACCCCTGATAGCCGTCGCTTGATGGCCCCGCGACCTTTCAGGTTCGAAGGGGGGGCGGGGCTACGGCGCGGTGGCGGGTGCCTTGCTCACCCGCCAGACCACGTTGCCCACATCGTCTGCCACCAGCACCGCCCCGCGTCCATCGTTGATGACCCCGACCGGGCGCCCCTTGGCCTGGCCCTGTTCATCCAGAAAGCCGCTTAGCAGGTCCACGGGGTTGCCTGCAGGTTTGCCTGCACGATCGAACGGCACGAAAATGACCTTGTAGCCACTGTGAGGCTTGCGGTTCCACGAGCCATGTTGCCCAACGAACGCGCCGCGCTGGAATGGCGCTGGCAGCGCACCCGGTTCGGCGAACGCCAGCCCCAGCGAGGCGGTGTGTGGCCCCACGGCATAATCGGGGACCAGCGCCTGGGCTACCTTTTGCGGTGCGGGCGGTTGCACACGGCTGTCCACATGCTGGCCGTAGTAGCTGTAGGGCCAGCCATAAAAGCCGCCGTCCTTCACGGAGGTGATGTAATCGGGCACCAGGTCGCTGCCGATTTCGTCGCGTTCATTGACGGCAGTCCACAGGCTGCCGCTGTTCGGCTCCCAGGCCAGGCCGTTGGGGTTGCGCAGCCCGGTGGCGAACAGCCGGTGCTGGCCGTTGGCCGGGTTCACTTCCCAGATCGCTGCCCGCCCTTGTTCCTTGTCCATTCCGTTCTCGGCGACATTGCTGTTTGAACCTACCGTCACGTAAAGGTGTTTGCCGTCGGGGCTGGCGATCACGTTCTTGGTCCAGTGGTGGTTCAGCGGGCCGCCGGGTAGCGCAGTCACCACCTGGCCTTTGTCGGTGATGTGTGTTGCGCCGCTTTGGTAATGAAAACGCAGCAGCTTGTCGGTGTCGGCGATGTAGAGATCCTCGCCTATCAAGGCCATGCCGAACGGTGAGTTCAGCCCTTCAATGAACGGCACCTGGGTTTCTGCCGAACCATCGTGATCCGCATCGCGCAGCAACGTGATGCGGTTGGCGCTGGGTACACCAGCACCTGCACGCGCCATGACCTTTTTCATGGCCCAGCCGCGCAGGCCCTTGGCGTCTTCCGGCTTGGGTGGGGCATTGGTCTCGGCCACGAGAACGTCGCCGTTTGGCAGAAGGTATAGCCAGCGGGGGTGGTCGAGGCCGCTGGCGAACGCGTTCACCTGAAGGCCGGGGGCTGCCGTGGGTTTTGCATGTTCCGGCCAGCCTACTGCTGGGGCGATGTTCACGGTGGGCAGGGGCGTGCGTACGGGGGCGGGTAGCTGGGGGGAAGGGCCGGTGCCGTCGTTTACACTCAGCAGGGCGGTGTCGCCGCAGGCGGTCAGGCTGGTGGCCAGCAGCCATGGCATGAGGTGTTTCATGGGCGGCGTTCTCCGCAGCGGGCTCATGAGGGTGAGAGGTCGGCTGGGCTTGCAGGGTTCCCCATGGTTTATCGCGGTCTCTGTTCCTATGCGGTTTCAACGCCCACATTTTTGCAGAGCTTGAAATCTTGAGCGCTGGTTTTTGGTGGCGCGAAAACTCCAGCTGCGATAGCGACGCATAGTCACCTTTTCGCCCTTACGGCGAGTCACTTTTTGTCAGACGCGACAAAAAGTAACCAAAAAACGCTGCGCTCCCGTCATCCGGCCCCTGCGCTGCGCTCCGGGGTTCCCTCGCTACGGTCATGCTCCCGGGAGTACGCGCTGCAGGCCCCATCCCTGGGGCCTCAGCGCTTGACGGGCATCCATGCCCGTCACCTCCCTCCGCATGCCCTCCGCTCGGCCTCCTGAAGTCGCGAAGATCAAGATCAAGATCAAGATCAAGATCAA
>Ga0308157_10002663_pt1 | contig 28285 bp, 24 predicted proteins | sample PhyBR1_FD_201035 | JGI IMG/M metagenome (GOLD analysis project Ga0308157, IMG submission 201035) | Phyllosphere microbial communities from UC Gill Tract Community Farm, Albany, California, United States - DLSLB.R1 | ecosystem: Host-associated > Plants > Phyllosphere > Unclassified | place: USA...
TCAACGTCACCGTGGCCGAAAAGGGGTTCTGGGCGTCGATCACCGGAACGGCGACCGTGCAGCAGGATCTCGAGCGCAAGAAGCGGTACTGGAGCAAAGCCACCGAGGCGTTCTTCGGTGACTCCCAACCAGAAGACGCGGACATCGTGCTGTTGAAGGTCGACCCCGACACCGGTGAGTACTGGGACTCCCCCGGGCTCCCGGCCACGATCGTGGAAGTCGTGAAAGGCATGGTCCGCGACGAGCCGGCACGCCCCGGAGAGAGCAACACCGTCGACCTCTGAGACGGGTGAGGAGTGAAGCGATGGCTCGAAATATAAGGGTGCTGCACTGCAGGCCCGAGGATGTGTTCGAGGTGCTGGGTGACGGGTGGCTGTACCCGTCGTGGGTGGTGGGTGCCTCGCGCATGCGCGACGTTGACGAAGCTTGGCCCGAAGTGGGCGCCACGCTGGACCATTCGTTCGGAGTCTGGCCCGCGCTGGTCAACGACAAGACGATCGTCGAACAGTACGTGCCGCCGCGCATGATGGTGCTGCGCGCTCGAGGTTGGCCCGCCGGAGAGGCTCGCGTCACGCTCGAGGTGAAGACGAGCGGCGATGGGTCGGTCGTCCGCATCCAGGAGGAGGTCATCACGGGGCCGGCGCGTCTCGTCCCGCGACCGATCATGGATCTCATGCTGCACTGGCGCAACACCGAGGCGCTGCACCGCCTCGCCTATCTCGCGGAGGGTCGAGCCGCGGCCGCGTCGAGGCGGCTACCGCAGCCGAGCACCGCCGAGGGCGAGACGCTGGCATCGTGAACGCGCGTCGTCCGCGCGGCGGATCGGATCTCGATGCGATCGTCGTGGGAGCCGGGCCGAACGGTCTTTCCGCGGCTGTGACGCTTGCGCGCGCCGGGCTTCGCGTGCGGGTGTACGAACTCGCAGATCAGCCCGGCGGCGGCGCGGCCACGCGCGAGCTGACGCTGCCCGGTTTTCACCACGACGTCTGCTCGGCGGTGCATCCGATGGCGCTCGAGTCCCGGTTCTTCCGGGAGTTCGGGCTGCGGGAGCGCGTCGAGTTCGTCACGCCCGAGGTGTCGTTCGCCCAGCCGCTCAGCGCGGGGCAGGCCGGCATCGCCTATCGCGATCTCGTTCGCACCCGCGACGGGATCGGTGCCGACGGCAAGGCGTACGAGCGCCTGCTGAAGCCGCTCGTCGAGCGATCGACCGAGGTCGCAGATTTCACCGGATCCTCGCTGCTGCGCATTCCTCGTGATCTGCGCACCGCGGCAGCGTTCGGGCTGCGCTCGCTCGAGCAGGGCACCCCGGCATGGAACGTGAGATTTCGCGAGGATGCCGCGCCAGCCATGCTCACGGGCGTCGCCGCGCACACCATCCTCGCGCAGCCGAGCATTGCGGGCGCGGGCGCGGGCCTTGCGCTCGCCGCATACGCACACTCGCGCGGTTGGCCGATTCCCGTGGGCGGCAGCCAGGCGATCACCGATGCGATGGTCCGCGACCTTCGCGCCCACGGCGGTGAGCTGGTTCTCGACCACGAGGTGACTGCGCTCGAGGCCCTTCCCCCCGCCACCGTGACGCTCCTCGACGTCACGCCGCGCGCGTTCATCCGCCTCGCCGGCGCAGCCATGCCCGCGCGTTATCGCCGCGCACTGCAGCGATTCCGCTACGGCGACGGCGTTGCGAAGCTCGACTTCGCCCTCAGCGAGCCGGTGCCGTGGACGCATCCTGAACTCCGCCGAGCCGGCACGGTGCACGTCGGCGGCACACGCGCGGAGGTGGCGGCCGCCGAGAACGAGGTGCATCGCGGACGCCTTCCCGAGCGGCCCTACGTGCTCGTCTCGCAGCCGTCACTGTTCGACCGCACGCGTGCGCCATCGGGCATGCACACACTGTGGACGTATACGCACGTCCCCGCCGGGAGCCCCGCAGATCGGAGGGAAGCGGTGGTGCGCCAGATCGAGCGCTTCGCGCCGGGCTTTCGCGACACGATCGTGGCGATCAATGCGCGCAGCGCCGTCGAGGTCGAGCAGCACAACCCGAACTATCCGGGCGGCGACATCGCCGCTGGCTCGCCCGATCTGTGGCAGCTCATCAGTCGCCCCGTGCTGCGCCCCGACCCGTGGCGCACTCCGATTCCCGGTGTGTACCTCGCGTCTGCGGCGACCGCACCGGGGCCGGGCGTCACAGGCATGCCCGGCTGGTTCGCCGCGCTGAGCGCGCTGCGCCACGACTTCGGCACGAGTGCCCTGCCCAACCTCTCGCCGAACGATAAACCGTGAACCGCGAGCGGAACCGCGTCGTGGTCGTCACCGGTTCCCTCCGTGGATTTCGGCATCCGAGCGGATGCGACGCCCCTCTGCGACGAGTTCTTCTTCCTTCTTCTCGTGCTTCTCGATCTGCCGCGTGTCGCGCGGGGGCAGTTGAATGTCGTCCTCCGCAGCGATTCCTCCCTGCAGCTGCCGCCCGCGCTCGAGCTCCGCGTCGAATTCGGCGCCGAACAGCAGCGCGAGATTCGCGATCCACACCCAGAGGAGGAAGATGATCACGCCGGCGAGAGAACCGTAGGTGCGGTCGTAGTTGGAGAAGTTCGCGACGTAGATACCGAAGCCGAGACTCGCGATCGCCAGCACCACGATGGCAACGATCGCGCCGGGGCTGATCCACCGGAACTTCGGCTGCTTCGCGTTCGGCGTGGCGTAGTAGAGCACCGCCACGAGGAACACGACCACGAGGACCAGCAGCGGCCACTTCGCGATGCTCCAGGTGAGCTGCAGGGCGGAACTCGCTCCGATCGCTTCGCCGACGGCCGTCACCACGTCTCCCGAGAGCACCAGCGTCAGTGCCGCGATCGCGAGAGAGACGACGGCGATAATCGTGACGACGAGCTGCATCGGGCGCAGCTTCCAGAACGGGCGCCCTTCGTCGATATCGTAAATGCGGTTCATGACTCTGCTGAAGGCTCCCACATAGCCAGAGGCTGACCACAAGGCGGCAACGATACCGGTGACGAGTGCGATGCCGGCGCCGGAGGCGTTGGCGAGTTGCTCGATGGGGCCGCGCACGGCCTCCGCCATATCGCCGGGGGCGACTTGCTCGACGATGCCGAGCACGGCGTCAGCCGCTTCCTGGTTCTGGCCGACCACGCCCAGCAGCGAGAACGTCGCGACGAGCGCGGGGAACATCGCGAGGATTGCATAGTAGGTGAGGGTCGCGGCCGCGTCCGTGCACTGGTCCGAAGAGAACTCCCTGATCGTCCTCTTCAGAACGTACTTCCAGGAACGCTTCTCAAGATGCGTCGGCGCATCGGGCTTGTCCTCATGCTCGGGATCGCGCCCCTGCCGCTCCGGTTCGGTCCCGCTGCGTCGCTGCTCCATGATCTTCCCTTCCCTCGGGACGGGCGGAGCACGACGGCCCCACCCGATTCCGCTCAGCTGTCGGTGACGTTGTGTCGAGCCTCTTGCGTGCGATCCTTCACCCTCTCTCCTTCCGGCGCCCGTCGTGTGCCAGCGTGTTGTCTTTCTTAATCGCCACGACGAGAAATGCAATTGGGCTTGTATTGACGAAAGCGATGTGGAATAGCGGCCGACGCTATGTGATTCCCCGCAGCGCACGTCAGTGCCGAAGCGGCGATCGGCGCCGCGATCTGCAGATCGGTGCGACGCCCTTGCCGTTTCAGTATCCGTTGCATACGGTCGCGGCATGGACACACGAATCGGAAGAACCTGGCTCGCGGGGTCGGCGGCCGTCGTCCTCGCGCTGTCCCTCACCGCCTGTGGAAACGGGGATGTCGACCAAGCTGCCTCGCCGCAGGAACAGCCCTCATCGGGCCCCTCCGCACCGGCGGTGCCATCCGCCTCCGCGGAGCCGCCTGCGAGCACGCCGCCTGCCGACGAGTCGCCGGGAGATAAGACAAAGGACACCGACCTCGCCGACGCCGAGTTCGCCCTGAGCTGGGAGGATGCGCTCGACCTCGCTGGCCAGCAGTTCGACGGGCAGCTGCACTCGATCGGCGTCGACTGGAATTTGACACGGTTCACTTACACCGTGCAACTCGTCTCCGATACCGAGGAGTATGAGGTCGAGATCGACGCGGACAACGGCGACCTGCTCACGGAAGAGACCGAGTCTCTGGACGGCGGCGATGCGGCCGAGATGTCTAGCGAGATCGTCGACGTCAAGCGGGTCGTTCCCTGGTCAGACGCACTGGATGCCGCTCTGAACGAAGCCGACGGGCGAATCGTCGAATGGAAGCTGGAAGGCACGGACCACGGCGCCCAGTACCAGTTCGACATCGACCAGACCTCAGGCGAAGACCTGGAGATCTCGGTCGATGCGTACACCGGCGAGTTCCTCGACCGGGACGATTGACCACGGTGCGTGGCTACACGAGGTTATTCGGGGAGCGCGAGCCGGATGCGAAGATATTCAGCCCGAGGGCTCGTGACAGGTATGCGGTCGCGATCTGTCCGCGGATGCTGTTGCCGGCCTTGTCGAGGCGCGGCGCGTAGGTGCCGATGGCGACCTTTCCCGGTGCCACTGTGACCAGTCCGCCGGCGACGCCGGACTTTCCGGGCAGCCCGATCTCGAACAGCCACTCGCCCGAGTTCTCGTAAAGTCCGCTCGCGGTCAGCACGGCAAGCGTGTCGCGACACGTCTCGGGAGAGACGACGCGTTCTCCGGTGAGCGGGTTCACGCCACCGTAGGCGAGCGTCGCTCCCATCACAGCGAGATCACGGGCGTCGACCCGCACCGAGCATTGCCGGGTATACAGGTCGACGACTTCGGCGGGGTCCCCCTGAATGCGGTCGTAGCTCTGCAGCAGCTGCGCGATCGCCCGATTGCGATGGTTGTTCAGCGACTCCGAGGTGTACACCACTTCGTCGACGATCAGCTCGCGCCCGGCGAACCGCGACAGCCCCGTTATGATTCTCTCCCAGCGGTCGTCGAACGTGTCACCGGGAATGAGCGCGGTGGTCGCGAGCGCCCCGGCATTGACCATCGGGTTCATGGGATGGCCGTCGTTGATCTCGATCGCGACGACCGAGCTGAACGAGAGCCCCGTGTTGTTCGCTCCGACGAGATCGAACACCTCGTCGTGCCCGACCTCTTCCGCCAGCAGAGCGAACACGAACGCCTTCGAGATCGATTGGATGGAGAAGGCCGTGCGAGTGTCGCCGATCTCGTGCAGCCCCCCGTCGACGTCAGCGATGCACACACCGAGCGCGTCGGGATCCGCCTGCGCGAGCGCAGGAATGTAATTGGCGATCTCACCCCCGACGTTCGCCGCGCACCGCAGGTACGCCTGCTGCAGCAGCTCGTCGATCTGCGCATCCGACGGCACATCACCCGTCGATGCCTCTTGCGTCACGTCTACGACGTCGAGCTCGCGCTCTCTCATGGTGTCAGCGTATGCGCCACGGGTCGGGCGACCCAATTGTTTGTCGAGAAGACGCGCCGGGGCGAGCGCGGCGTATCAGCCGACTCTGGCCTCCGCCGGCATGGGCGCGGTCGTGGTACCCCCGCGCGCCCAGAGCCCGGCGAAGTGGCTGATCGGCCCGTGACCCGACCCGACCTCAAGCTCGTGCCCGTGTCGGATGCTCTCGGTGAGCCAGCTCTTCGACTCTGCGGCGGCCCGCGCCCACTCGCCCGTGATGGAGACGCGCGTGGCCAATGCGGACGAGAGAGAGCATCCGGTGCCGTGCGTGTTGGTGGACGCCACGCGTATGCCGGGGAACTCCGTGACGGAGACGCCGTCTTCGGTGGCCTCGACGAGCGCGTCGGGGATGAAGTCGCCGGCGAGGTGACCGCCCTTGGCGAGCACCCGCACGTCGTGCCGCGCGGCGACCCGGCCCGCCTGGGCGATGATGTCGTCCCAGACCTCCATGACCGGTTCTTCCGCGAGGATCGCGAGCTCGGGGAGATTGGGCGTCACGATGGCGGCCCGGGAGAGCAAGCCGCGCAGGGCGTCCTCGGCGTCTGCGCTCAGCAGCCGGTCGCCGCTGGTGGCGACCATCACGGGATCGAGCACCACGAGCGGCGGCCGCACCCGGTCGAGCCAGCCGGTCACCACGCTGATCACATCGGCGGTGGCGAGCATGCCGATCTTGACCGCGTCGATCTGTACATCGTCCGACACCGCGTCGAGCTGCTCCTCCAGAAACGAAACCGGTGGCACGTGCACGGATCGGACGCCGCGCGTGTTCTGCGCGACCAACGCGGTCACGACGGCCATACCGTAGCCGCCGTTGGCCGCGATGCTCTTCAGATCCGCCTGGATTCCGGCGCCGCCGCTCGGGTCGGTTCCGGCGATGCTCAGGACCCGCGGCACCCGCCGCCGAGCGTTCACGCTGCGTTCCGGGTCGGCGGCCTCGATCAGATCAATCTGCGTGCGCGTCATGCGCGACATCCCTTCGCTAGTACGAACTAGAGCAGGTTCTCCGGGTGTGATCTCAGCCCCCATCGGGGCACCCCGTGTCATGTGGTTAGGCCCAACCTACACGTCGGGCTCTGGTGGCGGCACGCCCGCCTCGCGGGTCTGCGGGCGCAACTGGCCGCCCGCAGACCCGCGCACTCACGCGCGCCGAGTGGTTCGGACGCGCACGATGACGAGCACCGTTCCCAGAGCGATGAGCGCGAACGCCCCGCCGATCAGCGCGGGCGCGGCGGATCCGCCGGTCGGGGCGAGGCCCGCACCGCCGACGTTCTCGATGTCCAGCGCTGCCGACGCGGTGATCCCGCTGTCGGTACCGGTGACGACGACCGTGTGCGCACCCGTTTCGGTGCTGCTCGGGATCGTGACGTCGGCGTGGACGGATCCGTCGTCGGCCGCCGTCGCCTCGCCGAGTTCGACCGGCGTGGAGTGCAGCTCGATGCGCACGCTCTCGCCGGGTGCGAAGCCGGCGCCGTCGAGCGTCAGCCTGTCGCCGGCGGTGACGTGATCGCCGCTGAGCGTCAGCACCGCAGTGACCGCCTCATCGAGCGATGCGGTCGCGGTCGCGGCGTCGAATCCCGGCTTGCTGCCGGTCACCGCGACGCTGATCATCTGCCCGACATCGGCGTGGCCGAGGGTGTAGCTCGCCGAGGTAGCGTCGGCGATGGCCTGCTCTCCGCGGAACCACTGATAGCCGATTTCGACCGGCTCGGGGCCCCACGTGCCGGGGTCGACGGTCACGGTCGTGCCCGCGATCGCAGCACCGTCGATCAGAGGCTCGCCCGCAGCGAGCGCGCTGGGCTCGGCTTCCTTCTCGACGAGGTGCACGGCTCCGTCGCGGATCTCGACCTCGGGGTCGTAGCCCTCCGGCGCCCCGGTCACGGTCAGCGATGAGAACTGTGCTTCGTCCGCAACGTCGCCGAAGGTGGCGATGACGACGTCGTCGCCGGGCACGATTCCGTCGGCAAAGGCTACCTCGAGGGCGCCGTCGATCGATGCGGTGCGATCCACGGCGAGCGCGGGCGCTTCGCTGTCGAGGGTGAGCGAGAGCGTGCCGGTCGCCGCGAGATCGAGGTCCCCCGCGATGCGGATGGTGTCGTCGGCCTCGTCCGCCAGAACGGCGTCGTCGGCCGTCGCGACGGATCCGGTGCCGAACGCTATGGCCGATGCTGCGATGAGTTCGCCGCCCGCGACGGTGGTGTCGCCCGTGTAGGAGTTCTCGCCCGAAAGTGTCAGCGAGCCGGTGCCCGACTTCGTGAGCGATCCGGCGCCCTCGATGTCGTTGCGCCAGATGTCTGCCGCGCTGAAACCGCCCGCGGCCGCATCCATCTCGACGGCGACGTCGGTGTCGAAGGCGCTGTACCCGTCGGCGGCAGCGAAGAGGTTCATCCTGCCCCACCCCTCGGCGTCGTCGAGCAGGGCGTATCCGGAGGGCAGGCCCGTCGACTGCAGCACCCATCGACGCTGCTCGTCGGTGAGATAGGGCAGGCGCGTCTCGAGCAGCACCTCGGCGCCCTTGGGCACGACGACCGGCAGCGTGGTGTCGCCCACGCGCGGCAGACCGTACGTCAGGCGTTCGGCGTACAGCTGCTCATTGCCCGCACGATCGGCCCAGGGATCCTCGCTGGTCCCCTCGGTCTCCATGAGCGCAATGCCCGCCTTGCGCGCCTCCTCGAGGAGCGCTTGGTTCTCCGGTTGGTTGAGTGCGGCCGCGGCGACGGCGGACGACATGATCCGGCCGCCGACGACGTCCATCGCCGAGTGCATGCCCGCGACGATGCGGCTGTTGCCGATCTCGGAGGCGTTCGTCAGCAGTTCCGAGAAGCGTTCCGGCGCCGAGTACGCGAGCGCGTAGGTAGCGAGCCATCCCGCGTTGGTGTGTCCGCTCGGATACCCGCCGTCGTTCATCGCCTCGGAATCGGGCTTCTTCACCGGCATCAGCTCGGGAAGCACGGGCACCTCGTCGCTCCACCGGAACGGGCGCGCGTAGGAGAAGTACGACTTGGACGGGTTCGTGGACGCCGCCGAATCCCGGATCGTGTTCACGAGCTGCACGACCGATCCGTACGCGGAGTCTTCCTCAGCCCAGTTGCCGTTCGCGTTGCCCTCGTCGTCGTAGCGCACGGTCGTCGCGTCGGCCGGGACCTCGTCGGGGATCGTCGTGCCGGTGTTCGTGCCGTCGCGGAACTCGCCTGCCCACGGCCCGAGTCCGCCTATCGCAGAGTAGTTCTGGTTGCGGCGGTCGATGATCCACGCCTGGTCCGCCTGTTCGGGCGTGCGGTTCGCGGCGATGTCTCGCGTCGTAGCGATGTTCGCGTCCAGCACCTCGCGGTTCACCACGGATCCGACGCTCTCGGGCAGGAACGTGCCGTCCGCATCCCACTCAGGCGTCAGCGGCACCTCCGGCTGCCAGTAAGCCTCCATCGTCGACAGAAGTCCGATTGCCACGTTCGTGTCGGGAGACGTGTTCTCCGTCGTGTTCGACGCCCATGCGTCGACGTAGTGGCGGCCCCACTCATCGGGCACCGGGGCGATCGGATCACGCGGATCGGCGGCAGACGCGGCAGGGGCGGCGACGCAGATCAGGGTGACTGCGGCAACGCACGCCGCTGCCGCTCTCGTCATTCGCGTCAAAGCGGGTATAGCCATGGGGTGAAAGCTCCTCAGGACGAACGAAAGCGCCCGGCTCATCAGCGGGCGCTCGGTCCATCGAAGCCAGATCGGGTGTCTCGTCGGCAACGTCGAGGTGAACGACGGGGGGACGCGGTCAGTGCGAGCCGCGCTTCCGAACTCATTGCTCGAAGCTCCACTTCGAGTCTTCGCGGAGGAACGGCGAACCCGGTCCTGGTCGGACGGGCCCACCTTCGCCTCCGAGACGGACGCCGTCGAGCTTGTAGCCGTCGCGCCAGACGTCGTCGTGCGCTTCGGTCAGGAAGACGACGGAGTCCGCGAGCTTAGGATCGCGGAATGCATAGACCTGCCAGGTCGCGCCAGGGGCGAACCGGTGCAGGCAGGAGGCGTCGATGAGGTCAGCCAGTTCCGCGTCGTGTCTCTCGCCGTCGACGCCCTCGTAGCGCACAATGATGTCCTGCCTGCCCTCAGCGTCCTCGGTGTTGAGCGTGACTCGCGCCGATCGCGGCGTCCGATCCAGTGCCGGGAGCGGGCGTCTCGTCTGCATCCACGTTCCGAGGGCCGCAATCGCCGTAAAGACCACTGATCCGACGCCGGGGATGGCGAATGCCCATTCGGGAAGGGTGTCCGGGCCGCGCCAGAAGACATACGGGATACCCGCGGCCAGGGAGATGGTCATCGCGCTCCATCCGAATGCGGAGATCGCTTCGCCCGCCCAGACCGCTGCGGGCTCGCCTGCGCGAAGACTGCGCCACGGATCGATGGCAAGCCAGACGGCCATGACCAGGCCGAGCCCGAGTCCGAGCCACACCATCGTGGCCCGGCCCCAGTCGCTCAGCGACAACACCACCATGCCGCCGACGATGACGATGAGACCGATCACGATGAGCGCACCGACGTGTTCAAGCCAGAACGGCGTCTTGTCGTCCTCTCCATAGACGACGACGCGTTTGCGGGACGTAACTTTGACTCGCTTGCTCATCACTCGCCCCTCTCGCGACGCGAGCGCCGCTGCTTCTTGTCGGGCCAGCCGGCGAAGTGCACGTCGTCCAACTCAGCGGGATCGAGCGTGTTGTGGCGGAACCGCATGCGGCCCCCGACGCGGCGGTCGAGCGATTCCCCTTCGACGTGCAATCGGCGGTGCAGCTTCTGGCGGATCTTCTCGAGCTTCTTCGGCACCGGGACCGGTGTCATGAGCACCTCGCCGTCACCGTCGCGGGGCTCGGTGATGAGGATCCACCGGTGCTCGGTCGTGTCACCCGCGATCGTGGAAACCGGCAGATGGAGGATGAAGTGGCCGCCCTTCGCCTCAGAAGAGAACAGCGCGGTCGAGGAGATCGGCGTCGCGCCCGACGGCGGCAGCCCCGACTGTGCGAGCCATTGTTCGAACGCGGCATGGATTCGCGCGGCCTGCCGGTCGCTCAGGCGATGATCGAGTGCGGTGTATGTCGCCCAGCTGGCCTCACCATCGTCGTAGTCCACGGACGTGCGGTGGATCGAGTGGGCGACGCCGTGCTCGTAGATCCACATGTTCTCGACCCGTAGGTCGCGGAGGATGCTGAGCCGGACGAGCAGCACTCCGATGGCGATGAGCAGCCAGATGCCGACACCGACCCAGACCTGCCAGAAATTCCACGGTTGTCCGTTGTTCTGCTCGTCAAAGAGATTGCCCGTCCAGCCATCACCGGGATCGGTGATGATGCCCCAGACCAGGAATCCGCACGCCGCGAGTGGCAGGAACACCCAGAACACGGGTGCGTGGATGAGCTCAGTGTTACGCAGATTTTCGCTCCCCGCCCACTTCGCGACCTCTTCGACCGACTCCGGCCGCGGCACGTCGCGGGGTCGGTCAAGACGAGACCGAGCTGGCGTCGGGGTGTGTGCCCAGATTGAGGATTGACTGCCGGACACGGGGCCGGACGAGTTGTGCTGTGGCATGCCGCCCCTCTCCTTCAGATCAGGGATCGCCACGGTGCAGCGTCGTCACCAGGCGTCCGAGCAATGCATCGGCTGGTGTTCGTCGGTGTGGCGTTCCCTCCGTCCGTACATATTCCTCTTCGATCGGTACTCCCGATCACAGAAAGCATCGCGACTGAAGACCGCGGCTGAGCGGTCCGACCGCACGTGTGCACGGCGGCGGCGCGCACCTCGGTATGGGTTCTTAGAAAGAGGAACCCCGCGGGTCATCAGCCTCGCGCGCGGCCCTGGCTCAGTTCTCGAAACCGTTGAGGATCGCAACGACCGAGTCGTAGTCGCCACGGGCGTCGCCGTAGCGCAGGAACTTCACGCGCTCGACCTGAATCTCCTTCGCGTCGGGTTCTGCTTCGAGGATCTGGAGAACCTCATCCGCGAAGTCGCCCAGCGGGAGGGCGTGCGGATCCTCGGCGTGCCCCGGCATCAGATCCGTCTGCACAGCGGGCGGGACGAGCTCGACCACCTTGACGCCCGTGCCCGCCCATTGCAAGCGGATCGACTCGCTGAGCATGTGAATGGCCGCTTTGGACGCGTTGTAGCTCGGGGTGTGAGCGAGCGGAGCGAACGCTAGACCGCTCGAGACCGTCATGACGGTCGCATCCGGCAACGCCGAGAAGTGCTCGGTGAAGGCGGCGATGAGGCGGATGGTGCCCAGTACGTTCGTCGTAACGGTGCGCTCGGCGTTGGCTAGGAACCCATCGGCGTCGGTCCAGTCTTCAGCGCTCATGATGCCGGCCATCGTCACGAGCACGTTGACCTCGGGATAGGTCGCGATGACCTCGGCGGATGCCTCGGCGATACTGACGGGATCCGCCACGTCGATGCGCACGGTGCCGAAGCCATGCTCGGCCTCGAGCTGCGCGAGCAGCTCCGTACGGCGACCGCCGATGACGACAGTGTTGCCCTTGGCCTGGAGGCGAAGCGCGAGAGCGAGGCCGATTCCGCTGGTCGCTCCGGGGATGAAGATCGTGTTTCCAGAAATGTTCATGGTTCGATCGTCCGCACCCCCGCGCGACGCCGCCAGAGAGTGGTTATCGTCGGACTCCGGATCCCTGTCTTCGATGAGTCAGCGCGCCCATACTGGAGGGATGGATCGCGCCGCGCTTGCTGATTTCCTGACCAATCGTCGAGGATCCTTGCAGCCGAAGGATGTCGGACTCACCGTCGGGCAGCGTCGTCGCGTGCCGGGGCTGCGCCGCGACGAGGTCGCACAGCTCGCCTCGATGTCGACGGATTACTACGCGCGCCTCGAGCAGCAGCGCAGCACGCAGCCGAGCGTGCAGATGCTCGCCTCGCTCGCGCGCGCGTTGCGCTTGAACACCGAGGAGCGCGACTATCTGTATCGCGTTGCCGGACACACTCCGCCCGATTCCCGTTCGCTCTCCGAGCACGTCTCCCCCGGTCTCATGAGGATCCTCGACCGTCTTACTGACGCCCCGGCGTTCGTCACGTCGGCACTGGGAGACGTACTGGTGCAGAACGCGCTCGCGCGGAACCTCTTCGGCGATGCCACCGGATACACCGGGATCGAGCGCAGCGGAATCTACCGGTGGTTCATGATGCCGGACACGGAGCGCGCGATCTATCCGGAAGCCGATCGCCTGCACCACAGCCGCTCACAGGTTGCCTCGCTCCGCGCCGCGTACGGCTTCATGGGTCCGCACTCGCGAGCCGGCGAGATCGTGCGCAAGCTCACCGACCGGAGCGAGGAGTTCGCCGATCTGTGGAAGCAGCAGGAGGTGTGGCGCCGTTTTGCGGAGCACAAGGTGCTCGTTCATCCGGAGGTCGGCGAGCTCGAGTTCGACTGCCAGGCGCTGTTCTCTGAAGACCAGTCGCAGGCTCTGATCGTTCTCACCGCTGCTCCGAACAGCACGGCCGAGGAGCGGCTGAAACTGCTGGCCGTCCTGGGCGATCAGAAATTCGTTGAGGGTCGCTGACGCCTACTGACCATGCGGAGCGAGGCGCTCGATGATGAGCTTCATGACCCGCTGTTGTGCAGAATTCATGTGTTCGTTCATGAGCACGGTCATCGCGTTCGCACCCATATCTTCGCTGACGCGCGAATCGAAAAGCGGGAGTGCGTCGCCTCGCTCGGCAAGGAATTCGGTGACGAGCGCGGCTCCGCGTTCGGCGAGCGCAGTGATCTGCTCTTCCGTGGTTTCGGGCGGCAGGCGCAACAGTTCTGCGTTGAGCTGGGTGAGCGCGTCGGGGGCCTCTCTCATGGTGTCAGCGAAGGCTGGCATGTCATCTTCCGGCAGCAGTCGCGCGAGCAGGATCGCGACGTTGCGAGATCCGGGGTCGGTTCCGAGTGCTTCCATCGCGAGGAGGGCTTCTGGCGAGAGATCGGGTGAGACACCGCGAACGATCATCTCGTCGATATCGGCGCGGATGCCGGTGAGTTCGGCGATCCTCTTGTCGAGTTCGGTGCGGAGCCCGCGTAAGGACTTCTGGCCATGTTCTTCGGAATCGAGCATCGCGTCGGCGTGCTGAAGGCTGAAGCCGAGGCCGGTGAGTCGGGCGATGCGAAGGGCGAGCACGAGGTGTCGGGCCGTGTACTGCTTGTACCCGTTACTCAATCGTTCCGGTTCGGGCAAGAGCCCGACCTCGTGCCAGTGGCGGATCGACCGCAGCGTCACCCCGGCGAGGTCCGCCAGCTGCTTCGTACTCCACGCCATGCTCACCCCTCCTGCCCGTTCGGTGGTTCTATTGTGTCCAACCCTCGGAACGCCGGGGCGAACAGCGCGATGGATCCCGTGACGGCCATCAGAGCCGCGATCCCGATTCCTGCCGCCGTGAGCCCGAAACCAGACGCGATCGCCGCGATCGGCGCGGACGTCAGAGCCGGGGCGGCCAGCATGAGCGCGTTCTGAGCGCCGAGCACACGGCCGCGCATCCGATCCGGTGTCGCCTCGATGGTTGCGACGCCGAGCACCGCGGACATCGGCGCGTTGGTGAGACCGATCAAAACGGCCGCGGCGATCACCATCCACGGGGCGCCCAGCGCTCCCAGCACCGCGAATCCGATCACGCTGCCCACGATTCCGATCGTGAACCACGCGCGGCGCGATGCCTTACCGATCGTCGCGGTGTACACGCCCGCACCCACCAAGCTACCCAGTGCGATTCCGGTGACCGCGAACCCGCTGAGCTCCGGCAGTTGTTCACGACTGAAGTACGCGGGCAGCACCGTTGCCTGCAATCCGGCGAGGACTGCGACGAACACGGCCGTCACGATGCTCGCCCCCAGTACGAGCCGGCTCCCCAGCAGGAACCGCCACCCCTCCACCAGATCCGTGAAGACGCGGCCCACTCCGCCCGAGTTTCGGGATTCTGCAACGACAACGATCGGCTCGATCTCTCCGGCACGCGGCGAGATCGCGAACGTGAGTATCGCTGCCGCAAGGCTCGTTGCGGCGGTGACGAAAAGCACGGCCGAACTCACACCGAGCAGGTAGACGAGCAGACCTCCGACGCCGGGGCCGATCAGCAACAGTGCAGCCGACAGCGACTCACGCGTACCGACCAGCCGGTCCAGTGCTCCTGGCTTCCCGCCATCGAGCTGCACGATGCGGGGCAGCATCGTCTCTCGTGCCGTCATGCCGGGCATGTCGCCGAACGCACCGATCACGCCGAGCACGATGAACCATGTCAGGTTCAGGCCCCACAGCGCGTCTACGACCGGGAGCGCGGCGATCGAGCCTGCCGAGAGCACGTCACTGATGATCGACACGGTGCGCCGGTTCACCCGATCCACGAGGACCCCAGCCAGCACCCCGACCACCGCGGCAACCGCAGCAGTGACGGAGGCCAGAATTCCCGCGGCGAGAATGTCGCCTGTCTTCGCGAGCACCAGCAGAGGGAACAGCACCGTAGCGATCCCATTGCCCAGCAGGGACAGGCTGTACGACCCCAGATAGACGAAGGTGTTTTTGCTCATGGAGCTATCACAGACTATGCCGTCACGGCATAGTCAAATGTGCGTCATCCTGGCTCGTACTGCTTGTCCCTGCTTAGTCAATTGGCACAACGCCCGCATCCGCGCTCCACGTTCGGAAACGTCCCGTCCGACGAATTCGAGTGCGCCTACTGCGCTGGCATCGACATGCTTCATCACTCCGTGCTGGGTTTCAGCGGTCGGGGTCGATCTTCAGCTCGACTTCGATTTCGTCTGCGGCGCGGCGCCCGGTTCTCTTGCGGGTCTCGGCGTTGAAGGAGATGAGGTAGCGACCACCCATGACCCCGATTGTCGTCTTGTAGGTGTAGCCGCCGTCAATGGTCACGATGACCGGCACGCGCTTTCCTCGGTCGAATGCGAGCACGAGGTCTTCGGGGACGACGATGCCGACATTGTTGCCGCCTATTGGTTCCAGCACAGTTCGGAAGACGGTCATAAATGCTCCTGTGTGGGCGATCGCTGAGCAAGCACGGGGTGCGGGGTCGCGGTGTAGAGGTGGGCGGAGGCGAGGGCGAGCCAGAGCCAACCGGCAAGGTCGGACAGCCACAACAGGACGATGCCGATCGCAGACTGCGCCAGCACTGCGCCAGCGAGGAAGCCGACGAGGATGACGACCGCACTCCAAAGACCGAATCGTGACCGGCCGATCTCCCCCCGCGATGAAGCCCATCGGGCATACGCGAACGCGGCGGCAGCGAGGCAGACGAACCCGATGGCCCCGAACACGAGGTGAAGGATGCCGCCGGTAGTCGCGACTCCACCGGCCTGCCCGGAAGGGAATCCTGTAACGGGATCGGGGACGAAGGTCGCATTCAGGAGGAGGCAGACCCCATACGCTCCGGTCAGTATGCCGATAGCGAGACCTCGCCCGGATCGAACGGCGCGAAGTACTCCATAGGCTGCGGCGAGCACCATCACGCCGGAGAGAACGAGATTGGCGCGCTGCATCCATCCATGCTCATCGAGAGTGAGCAAGCTCAATGCGTGACGGGTGAGGTCGAACCCGGGCCGGGTGAGCGCAAGCACCAATCCGACCAGGATGTAGAAGGGACCGGCAACAACGCCCCACCCGAGCAGGCTGCGCGTGACGGCGGAGGTCTCAAAGCAGACGGTGTACAAGCAGTTCACTGACAAGGAGAGTCTGTTCCGGGAGATCGTCGAAAGCGTCACCGGGAATTCCGACGGCGTGGTCGCGATTCTCACGGAGGCGTTCGGCGAGACTCTCGCCGTCACGCGAAACGAGTTCGAGATGCGGCTGCGCATCGTCGCTCGGGTCTATCTCGACGCCGTGCTGCGCGCGCAGGTGCTGTCCCTACGGCGGCTCATCATCGCCGAGGCCGAGCACTTCCCCGACCTGGCGGGCCGCTACTACGAGCAGGCGCCGGCGCGAGGCATCGACGTCATCGCGGACTGCATACAGCCGTATGCCGATGCGGGGTTGGTCATCACGGACGACGTGCACCTGGCGGCAGCGCACTTTGCCTATCTCTCTCTCGGGCCTGCTCAGGACCGGATGCTGTTCTTTCCGGCCGAGCCGCCAAGCCCTGAACAGCGGGAGCGTTTCGCGGACGCCGCGGCTCGCGCGTTCCTCGCCGCCTACGGCGTTGAGAAAGATGTTCACGAGGAATAAGGCATAAACGGTCGACGTTCCACGACGAGGTTCTCACTCACCGTCAACGAGTTTTTGTTTCTCGTCGCCTGTACTGCGCCCACGAACGAGGGGCAGGAAAATCTCGTCGACGATCTCGACGATGACGTCGTCAGGTACGGTTGGGGTCCCGCGCAACGCGTATTCGCAACGCAGCAGCGTCAACGGCAGCGCGGCGACCCGCGGGTGCACGGCGCCAGCGGGTGCCTCGCCGCGTGCGGCGGCCCCTTCGAGAAGGTCGAGCCACACGGTGCTCATGGGCTCTGCACCGGCGTGCTCACGCAGACGTTTCAGTAACGCCGGGTTGTCGGACGAGGCGATGAGCAGGTCTCGCAAGATCGCCCCGCGCGGGGACGACCAGTGGGCGTTCGTACGTTGCAGAAGCTCCAAGGCAGCGTCGCGGAGGTTGCCGGCCTTCGACGCCAGCATGGGGGCGTCAGCGAGGCTCGCGTAGGCGTCGATGGCGAGTGCGACGCGCTGCGGCCAGCGACGGTAGATGGTGTTCTTGTTCGTGCCGGCGCGGCGTGCAACCTTGTCCATCGTCATGCCGGCGTATCCGGAATCGGCGAGCTCCTCTGCCGCGGCGCGCAAAATCGCCTGCTCGAGCGTTGCTCCTCGCCGTCGTGTTCCCGCCACGGTACGCATCGTACTCTAATCAAGTAAGGTACAGACGGTACCTAAAGTGAGGATGAACAATGCGCGTCTGGGGAGTCACATACGACACCGGCTTCACGAACGGTGGCACCACCACCCACGAGCCCTTCGAACCCGACATCGTCGCTCGCGAGATGCGGATCATTCGGAACGATCTGCACGCGGACGCCGTGCGGATCACGGGAGGTGTCGCCGACCGGCTAGAGATCGCCGCGCAGCACGCGGCGAGGGCGGGACTAGAGGTCTGGTACTGCCCGTTCACCAACGACCTCACCACTGACGAACTGCTCGACTTCCTCCGAGATGCTGCCGAGCGCGCCGAACGAATCCGTCAGGGTGGCGCATCCATCAGGTTCCTCACCGGTTCCGAGGTCACCATCATGACTTCCGGCATCCTTCCCGGCGAAACGCTGACCGAGCGAGCCGCGGCGCTCGCCGATAGGGCTCGCTTGCGCGAGATCCTCCCGGGCGCGCAACAGCGGACCCGCCCCCTACTGGCCCGCGCGGCCGCGGACGCGCGAAAACGATTCAGCGGGCCCATCGGGTACGCGTCTCTCCCGTTCGAAGCCGTGGACTGGACACCGTTCGACTTCATCGCGACGGACGGCGGCTACCGCGACGCCGACAACGCCGGCGCGCTGCCTGCGACCCTGCGGGCGTTTACGTCTCAGGGAAAGCCGTTCGCCGTCACCGAGTTCGGCTGCAGAACATTCGTCGGCGCCGCTGACCGTGGCAGTCGCGGAGAGATCATCGAATACGATGAGGACACTGCGCAGGCGGTCGGATTCAGCGAAGTCGTCGAGCGCGACGAGGCCGAACAGGCCCGCTATCTGCGCGAGCTTCTCGATGTCTATGACGAAGGCGGCGTCGACGCCGCATTCGTCTACACGTTTGCGTCCCGGCACCTGCCAACCTCCGACAACTCTGTACAGGACTTCGATCGCGGCAGCTTCGGGCTGGTGAGGGTCCTCCCCGGCGGGCGCTCCGGCAGCGCCTACCCGGGGATGCCGTGGGAGCCGAAGGCTGCGTTCTACGCGCTCGCAGAGTATGGCCGCGCCCGTTCAGGGCTTCGTCGGCAGAACCGAAATGAACAAGGATGAGCACCCGGATCTTCGCTCCCATGAACGCAGCGCCTCTCGACCGCTGTTGATCTCACGGGACGCAGCTCGGTTGAGGTCACCGCCCTCGCGCCACCGTGGTCACCGTGCACGGATCGAACGCCGGTGCCTCCGCAGTTGATTTCACAACACCCTTGGCCGTCCACACCGAGAATCGCGACGTCACTGTCGAGGAGATCGCGGGGGATCTCTGCTTGAGCAGCACCAGCACGCTACCGGGCTGAGCACAGAGTGGATCGACGTTCGCGCCATCGATGGGCATGACCCCGTCCCTTCGAGTAAGGAACGGAACCAAACCCAGGGGGGTTTTCAGGCCGAAGAATTCGCTGGCCCGCAGATTAGTGCACCTCGTGGGCACCTTTGGTCCACTCCAGCAGCATCAACGTCGACCGAGAGTAGTCCACTCCGACAGCACGCCGATTAACCGGGTCGGGGGTGGGCCAGTCGGTGGTCATCCCCAGGAACGACGCAACCCTGGTGAGAGTTACCTCTCACCAGGGTTCTTTGTCGGGCTGACAGGATTTGAACCTGCGACCCCTTGACCCCCAGGTAGACGGTTCGACCCGATCCCTCGATTTTCCGGGCATCTCTGCCCTCAGACGGCGCCGTTTCATGTCATGACTTGCATGAATTGCATGCATCAGGTCCCGAGCAGGTCCCGGCGCTTGGCGGGCACACCGGCCTCGAATCGACTACGCGGAAACCGAAGCATTCCCGCTCATGTAAAGGTACGTTGCGGCGCCAGTAGCGTCGTATTCGTTGCAATACCCCCTACATTTGTCTGCTTTGAATTCCGTCCTGACCCGGCATTTGTCGATGCACCTGGAGCCGTCCGACACTCCCCCTCTGAGCGCATTTTCATCTCTGACGCCCCGAGGCGCGAACGACTGGTCTCCCCCTGCTCTGGTCGACTACGAAGCATCACCCCTACGCCGGACTCGTCGGCACGGAGTCTCCACTCTCAGAATCTGGGATCTCGAGATCGCACTCTGGACCCGTCCTGCCACAATGCCGAGCGAGGCGGGGCGGGTCTTGCGTCGAGCGCCAATATGGTGACTTCATGGCGCGGACATGCGCGGCCTTCATAAACGATGGGAGCGGGCTCTGATGACACGCGTCGCTTGGGAAAGATATGAGGGCAATGACGTCGAAGCTGTCGTCGCGATGCTCATCAACCTGGAACACCCCAACTCTGTGCGCATCACACCCTCAAGGGGCGATGGCGGAGTCGACATCCTCGACCGAGGCCCGGCCGCGAATGGCGGGGATGTCGTCTATCAGGTCAAGCGATACACCGCGCCGCTCTCAACGGCCCAACAGAACAACGTTGAGGAGTCATGGACTCGGCTGCAAACCGATCCGCGGTGGGCGACACTCAACGTCGAGGAATGGCATCTAGTCACGCCTTGGGATCCCACGCCCGAGGCCGACGCTTGGCTACAAGGCCTCGACGACAGCGGTCGCACTGTCGTGTGGCACGGCCTGACATACATCGAGGCCCTCGCCGCAAGGTATCCGGAAGTCATCGATTACTACCTGGAGGGTGGCAAGAGCCGCATCGAGCAGGCCTACCAAGCAGTCGTCGCCCTGCTCGCTCCCGCCGACGCAGATCAGAAGTTGGACGTCCCAACCGTGTCATCCCGGCTGGCGACAGCGCTCACGGTTCTCGACGGAGATCCCCACTACCGGTACGAGCTCCGGTTCGGAGAAGGAGAGCTGCCGGGCCTAGTCGAACGGCCGAACCTGATGATGACATGGATTCAGTCCGACGGGCCGGGCAAGAAGTGGCGGGCCGTCGACGTCATTGCTCGATGCGCAGCCTCGGCTACTGAGCGTCCTATCGTCATATCCGGAACCGTGAGCGCGCAAGGCGGCTCCGATCTGGCGACGGCTCTTCAGGACTTCTTCGACTACGGCGCACCGTTTGCAGCACCGGCTGGAGCGTTCGCAGGCAGTATCGATGCGCCCGGTGGACTCGGCGGCCCCTTGACGAACGCGGCGATGCAAGTCTTTCCGGTTGGTGATGAGGTGGGAGCTGACCCAGACCTCATCCTCACAGCCCGCACCGCCGAGGGCGCGACGATCGCTGAGACCGAGGTAACCCGAGTCGAGCGAAGCGAAGGCACGAAAGGCCTCCGCGTGGTGTTACAGCAGAAGAACAACGTCTTCACGATCGAGGACCGCTACACAGCGTCGGCGGGTGGGAGACGACAGTTCCGCTTCGGTGATTACTCGAACCAGCCCGCGCTGGAGGTCCGCGATGCTTTGACCTTCATGACATCAACATCACGTCCGAGCAGTGTTCACGTGCGGCGGAAAGGCGCCCCTCCCCTGAGGGCGACCGTCGATCCAAACTGGAACATCGACTTCCCCGATGAGATACGCGAGGTCCTCGACGGCGTCATGGTTCCCGTTGACGCGCTTGCGCGGCTGCAACAGCACACAGGCACTATCGTCCGAGTTCCAGACCTGACCGAGACCACCTTCGCTCAGGTTGCGGAATGGCAACGCGCGGCCACAATCCTCGAGGGGAAAGAGGTCATAGCCGCTTACCCCGAGGGCTACGCCCTGGGAGTCGAACTTCCAGCGGACGTCGACACGATTCCGGGCCTTCTTGCAATCGAAGTCCCTCTTGACGTGACTGTGGGTCATCAGACGATCCACTTCGGCACGACTCTCATCTGGATCGAGGACGCAACCATCCTCGAACGACGCGAAGTCGATGGCCGCTCTGTGCACTGGCTCTCGACGCCAAACAGGCGGGTCCGATTCTCGCTGCCCAAGGACCATGCAGACGACACGACAGGTTGAACACCCGGTTGACGGAGCCTCGCTGCGAATCAGTCGAACGTGATACTCCCGGGGGTCCAGTCAACGATCTTCGCCGTCGTGACACCAGCGTCAGCTCCGGGGATCAACCGGAAGGTATCCCCAGGGCGGAGAGCCGCGGGATCGATCCCTGGTTCGACCTGGACTGAATGCGCGGTGCTGGCGAGAGGATGGTCGATCGTGTACGTCCGGTTCCCGAGTTGGAACACGGGTGCTTCCACTTTGACCAGATGACCGCCCGTGGCGGCACTTACAGCGATCTCCTTGATGCGCGCCGCCTCGGCAGAATCCTCGGGCACCTGGACGGTGACTTCTGTCCAATTCCAACGATGCGCGGTGCCACCGTAAATCGAGGCCAGAAGCGAGAGGTACCGGAACTGACCGTCGGTGATCTCGCCGATTGAGGGCATGACGAGCAAGGGCGACGTGCGAGCTTGCAAATGCACGAGATGCTGCGCGACGGGCAGATGAATCGCCTCGAGTGCGGTCGGCAAGACGGTTCCGTGCGCTCGAATTAGTGACTGGCCGTTGCCGGTCTCCACGGAGATGACATCACCATCACTGATGCGCAGTAGGGCTTCGAGCTCATCGCGGACAGCCTCGGGGTTGCGCCCATCAACATCCCCCATTTGCGCTTTCGCTTCAGCGTCCTCGCCCTGCTTGAAACGCAGCTCGAAGTTGAGCGCCCGCTCGGGTGTGTCGACGACGAGACGCAACCAACCGGTATGCGCGCCGACAGTCCGTGCAGTGACGACCAGCGGCAAGCGGAACCGACTCTCGCCCTCTCTTGTGATGCAGCGGAGGTAGAGCTGTGGCGTGTCATCGCGGCCCCTCTCAACGAAGGAGACCAATGATTCGACCGGCTCGTCATCGGAGAAGGGGCCACCCACGGTGGTCGTTCTGACGTGCGCGTCCTGGAACGGAATGCCCCATTCGGACCACGCTCGCACGGCGTCGTGTTCGGGTGTCCCCGGCGCCGCCAGAAACTCCATGTTCAAGCTGATGGGATCGATCTCGACGGCATCGGCGGAGCGCGGCACGACGGACTCGTACTTCCACCGAGAGTCCCCGAGATAGGTAATCCGGTGATACACCGCCGGATCATCATCAGCCGGCAGCGGAACCTCATGGGCGTTAGCCGCCGTGCGGGTGCCATGCTCGATGCGGTAGTTCTCGCTGACCATGTCACGGATGGCGTCCAGCGCGTCCTGCCGGGTCTCAATCGCGTCGAGCATCGTCAACGATTCGCCGCGCTCGACCGGCGAAGATGCCAGCATCGCCTTCTGGCTGATGAACTGCTCCAGCACCCCCTCTCCGTGAACGAACCGCTGCATGGTCTCGGGATAGCGGTCCGCAAGACCAGCGATGAAAGCGTCGCCGTCCCACTGGCACGGGAACGATGCGTCCGCAGTCAGCTCATCGAACAGAGCGATGCGCTCTTCGGTCGGCGTCCATGGCGTCACGAGGTGGTAGCGGACGATCCGATGCTCGTCTGGAGTGACGTGTTCTTCCACGAACCGTTCCCAGGACTTCTTGACCTGGCGGAACTGGCTGTCGGTCATCGCTGTCGTGAAGCCTTTGATCTGCCAGATCACGAGACCATCGCCTGTCGAGCGAAGGATGTCGATGCCGCCGTCCCCCTGTGACGGATTGACCTGCCGGGCGTCGGTGTGCTCGCGGCGCAAGAGAGTCGCGACAAGAGACTCGATCGAGTCTCCACTTCGCTGCTGAATCAGCGGCCAGTCGTATGTGGGCACAGTTCAAGACTACGAACTGGGACGGAGACGTTGGCTGGGACGCGCTGCTACGTGATGCACGAGTCGGCTTACGGTCAGCGCGTGGCGATCGCATCCCAGGACGCGGTCCTGAACCATTGAACGAGTCCATCTCCGTCGGTCAGTGTCGCGCGCAGTGCAGAGGTGAGGAACCGCGAGGGGTCCTTGGCGAACACTCTCCCGTTCAGCGCGGGGACCGCTGCGGTGTGGGACAGGATGAGCCCGTGCCGGGCGCGTGACATCATCACGGACAGGACGCGCGCCTCTTCACGCAGGGCCTCTTCGCTCTTCGCCTCGAAGAAGGGAACGTTGCCGTCTTCGAGGCCGATGACGACGACCCAGTCGAACTGCTGTCCTTTTCCGGCGTGGCCGGAGAGCAGGTGGACCCCCGGCTTGGTGAGCAGGGTCGAGTTGTCACCGACTCGGATCCGTTTCGAGATCTCCGCCGGTGTCAGCCCTTGCGTGAGCAGTTCGAGTACCCAGCCCAGGGCGTCGGCAAGCGCGAGCCGATCCGCGGGGTCCTGGATCTGATGGAACTCGGCGAAGTCCCGCAGGAACTCGATCGAGTCGTCCGCGCCGAGGACTGCTGCAGCGTCCATGCTGGCCAGAACGGGTTTGACTCGACGTGCGGTATCGGTGTCGAGCACGCCATCGTCCCACCTGTGGACCTCGAATTCCTGCTCGGCGGTGAATGCGGCGTCCGCGAACCGGCGTCTCGAGCCGATGCGAGAGATGACGCCGATGCGCTGACCCGGGGCGCGGGACAGGATGGCCTTGGCGAGTTTGACGATCCAGGCCGCTTCATCGTCTGCGGTCTGATGGCTCACTTCGACGGCGACGCCACCGGATGGCCATGTGTCGGGGGCTGCGCAGGTGAGCGCGGTTCCTTGCGTGAGCGGCACTAGCGCGTTCACTGCGGCGAGCACGGCCGGTGATGAGCGATGCGACTCGGTCAGCTGGACGATCTCACCTACTTCGTCGGTGATCTGTGCGTACACCTCCTCGGGTTTGGCTCCGGTGAATCCGTATATGCCCTGGGCGAGGTCGCCGGCGTAGGTGGTGCGGCCGGCGCCGATCCTGTTGATGATCCGCAGCTGCTGTGGGGTGAGGTCCTGGAACTCGTCGACGACGACCGCGGTGAAATGCACCCGGTACAGGTCTGCCACTTCGTCGCGCGCGAGGATCAGCTCGGCCATGCGGGGCAGGTCGTCGTAGGTGAGCTGCTGGTCCTGTACGCGAAGCTGCTCGATCTCGAGGGCGTCGACGTTTCCGTGTGCTTCGACAAGCCGGAACACGTCAGCGTCATTCACGGGGTCCTGCTTGATGCGCTGAAGCACTTTGTCGACACCGGCGGCTTGGCCGTAGTTGAGTCCGGCGCGCTGGCACTGTTCCTTCACCCAGTCGTTCTCCGGCAGAGTCCACTCTGGATCCAAGCCGATCGCGGCGGCGTGCGACCGGTACAGGCGAGCAGAGAGCCCGTGGAAGTTGATGACGCTCACCTTGTCGCGGAGCTCTGCCGGGGTTAGGTAGTGGCGCAGGCGTTCTCGGATGTTGTCCTTCGCGCGGTTAGAGAAGGTCGCGACCAGGATGCGACGGGCCCCGGCGGCGACGCCCCGGCGGAGCATCCCCTGCACGCGCAGTGCGAGCGCTTCGCTCTTGCCACACCCTGCCGGTGCGACGACGAGCATTCCCATCTGGCTACTGTCGCGAATCTGGACCTGTGCCGCGGTGGGCTGGATCTTCATAGCGAGGCCTCGACCTGCGCCAGCATTCCCTCGATGCTGCCGATCGCACGCGCGGCTGCCTGGTCGAGTAGCGAAACAGCGACCAGCGCCGCGTTCACCTTGTACGACCGGCAGAAGTTCGCCACGTCGGGGTCAGTGAACGTTCCGCCCTGGCCGGTAGCCCGCAGCGCGCGTAGCTGGTTCGGTTTGAATAGCGTCGAAGCGGCCAGCGCGGCCTGCAGGGGCGCTGCTCCGATGGCGGCGACGTACTCGTCTTCGAGATCCGCTCGCGAGACCCACACGAAGTTGGCGTTCAGGTCCTTCGGATGTACGCCCAGTTTGGTGGCGGTGGCGGTTTCCGCGTCCTCGTCGATCAGCAAGGACAATGGGACGTTGAAGCCGCTGGGGCCGAACAGGGTGTTGATCGCGCCCATGTCGCCCGCGCCGTTGGTTTCGATGAGCGAGACCCCGAGCCGGTCGAGGGTCCGGTTGGTGAGGTCCGCGGCTCGCTCGACAATCATCCGGTCGGCGATTCCTTCGACGGCGATCACTCGGCGGGCGGTGAGCGGCTCGAGCCTGTCGCGCACCCACCAGCGCACCGTCAACCGTTCGTCGCTGGTGAGGAATCCGGCCAAGGGCTGTACCAAGACGCCGCCGGCCTTGACGACGACGATGGAGTCGGGGTCGAACGCGCCGACGATATCCGGTGAGTGTGTCGCGATGATCTTTTGATTGCTGCTGGCTTTGAGGAGACGCGCAAGGCTGCGCTGGCTGGTCGGGTGCAGGTGGATCTCGGGTTCGTCGATTCCCACGACGTTGGCACCCGAGCTTGTCAGGTCGTACAGCGCGATCGCATACAGGGCACGCATCCCGTCGGACTGTGCCGTGAGATCCCGCAGCGTCCCGTCCCACTGGATCTGCAGGCGCACATCGCTGAGAACGTCATGCTCCGCCGATGAGCCGGGCACGAACGCTAGATCATCTGTGTCGATCGTGGCCGGCAGCGCCTTCGTCAGCTGCGCGGCAAGGTCTTCGCGGACGCCTTCCATCACCGTCGACTCCGACAGCACAGTTGCCAGTTGCTGCACGGCACCGTCGAAGTCCGCCTTCTCAGCGCCCAGCTCAACTGCTTCCAGGAGGTCTTTGAGTGCCGAGCGACGATCATCGCGAAGTTCACGCGCCTGGCTCGTGGCGCTGAGGAACCGCCATCCGATCGCATCGAGTTGCGCCCTGGACAGTTGACGTCGGGTGCCCGCGCCCACGGCGATCCGCTCGACGTTCAGCGTCTCATTCGCATCGATGCTCGCGCTCAGACGAAGCGCCAGCGTTTTGGCCCCAGTGGTCGCGTCGACGTCAATCTCGTCCGGAAACGCCGCCTTCTCATCATCCGAGAAGTCCACAAGCTCGACCTCCACGACGAACTCGCTGTCGGCATCTCGGAAGTCGTCCCCGGTGATCTGCGCGTACAGCTGAGCGGTCGACGCCCCGAGAACAAGCTGAAGGCAACGCAGCACCGAGCTCTTACCCACGTCATTCGCACCCACCAACACCAGATGGTCGCGGATATCGATCGAAACATCCGCGATACGACTGTGATTCGCGATGTGCAGGCGAGTGAGCTTCATCGGGTCCTCATCCACTAGAGCAAGCGTCCACCCGCTGGTCGACTGCCTCGACGTCGCGAGGCATAGTCCCATTCTGGCGAAGGTGTCTCGGCGCCGCCACTCATGCTCGTCTCGATCTGATAGCTCTTTGCGAGCGCGACAGCGAACAAGATCCCGTCCGCCCGCGACGGCTCTCACAACCTAGGCGCGAACAAGGCCGCGGTCCTGGTGAGGACGGTGAACGGCGTGGGGCGGGATCTATGAAGGTCCGACGCGTTCGTGCCTGTCGAGGACGTCGAAGCCGCCAAACGGGAAGCCACGGCAGGGGTCTACCCGGCGAGCGACGAGCCGTTGCCTGACGTCGATCAGGAGCGTGTCCGTCGGCGACATCGCTAAGCGGGGCGATGCCGGGCGCTCGGCTCCTTCCGAACGAAGGCCTGTGGAGGCCGAAGCTTCCGGTCGACGTTGCCGTGCTCGTTGCAAGCCGCCCATCATGATTTTCGTTCAGAGCGCTCTCAGAGAAGCAGAACATGCTGCCATTGCGTCGCGCTTCGCCAGATCCTCGAGTAGCGCGACACGCCGAGCACCTAGTGGTCCGAATCGATCTCGTCCCAGCCCAATAACGTGATGCGTAATCGGCACTCGCCGTGACATCGTGCGTCGGCATGCGGAAACTCCGGGTGCCATCTCAGCGAGGAGCATTATGAGTCCGGCCCCGTGGCCCATCGAGGTTGTTGACGTGTCGGACCTACGCTTGGACCCAGGCAATGTGCGGATCCGGGTGATTTCTCCTGTGGACCAGACGGCGATCTTGAACTACCTGTATCTCAATGATGACGTCGATGAGCTCGCTCACGACATCCTCCGTGATGGTTACATTGACAACGAAATTCCGGTTGTCGTCCGCGAGGACCACGGGATCGTCGTGATGGAAGGAAACCGCCGAGTCTCGGCCTTGAAGGGCCTACTCAAGCCGGCAGACGTGCCGGCGCGCGAAAGCCAGCTCGATCGGCTCTTGCGTCGCTACCCCGGAGGGGTCATTCCTGAATCCATTCGCGTCATGGTGGCCCCCGATCGTGAGGCTGTGCAGCCTTTGCTTGCTCGTTTGCACACCGGTAAGCCAAAGAAGGCGTGGCCACGAGAGCAGCAGGCCACGTTCTACTACGCGCAGTACGAGGGCGGGAAGACGGTGGCAGAGCTGCGTCAGCAATATCCGGTCGCTCCGGGCCTCGTGACACGCTTCATCAGGATGGGTGAGATGAACGTGTTGCTGCGCAAGCTCCGGTTCGACGATGATGCGCTACGAAAGTGGGCTCTCGGAAGCCTGACTATGAGTGCGTTTGAGTACTCGTACAGCAAGCAGGATATCCAGCAGGCGCTCGGAATCGCATTCACCAGCGACGGGCTGCTCACCAGTAAAAACATCACACCGGGCCTCCGCGCGGGGCTGCTCTTTCTCATCGAGGGCTACCGCTCGGGAGTTCTCAGCACCCGTTCTCCCCAGCTGCGCGCGTCCGACCCCGCTCACCAAGCGTTCGCCGCACAGTTGGCTCAGATCGTTGCAGAGGCAGACGCGGCCGAGGCGCCGACGCGCGGCGATGCGACCCCTGCTCCGGGACGCCCTTCGGGTGCAAGCGCGCCATCGCACGGAACCGCATCCCCCACACCTGGTGGCGGTCAAAGTGGCGGCGGTTCGACGCCCCCGGCGCCTGTTCCTGGCGGAAGTGGCGGCCCTTCGACCGGTGCACGTCCGCGACCCACGCGAGGCCAAGTCAAACGCAAGCTGGATCTCACCGGTATCGATTACCGTAAGGCTTCTCCGGGACTGCGTCGCCGCTACGAAGTGTCAAGTGTCGTGTTTGGTAGAGGCTGATTTAGTTGGATTCGGTCAGTGAAAGCTCGCGCTGGGTAGCGCGGTAAGCCGCTTCGAGCTCGGCGGGTG
>Ga0308157_10002664_pt1 | contig 28282 bp, 25 predicted proteins | sample PhyBR1_FD_201035 | JGI IMG/M metagenome (GOLD analysis project Ga0308157, IMG submission 201035) | Phyllosphere microbial communities from UC Gill Tract Community Farm, Albany, California, United States - DLSLB.R1 | ecosystem: Host-associated > Plants > Phyllosphere > Unclassified | place: USA...
GCGCCCAGCGCTCCCTGGTCTACCAGCGCAGCAAGGGCCAGCCCGACAGCCGCCCCTTTGGCACCCAGCTGGATGTCAGCGCCAACGGCTACGAATGGGTGAACCATTCGCTGCAGCCCAGCACGCTAGCCTCGCACGACTTCCGCACCTGGATCGGCGGCGTCCCCGGCCAGCCACACGAGGGCGTGGCGCCCTGCACCCAGCCCTACCAGGCCAGCGTGTTCAACATCTCGGCCATGAGCTTTGGTGCGCTGTCGGCCAATGCCATCCTGGCGCTGAACCAGGGCGCCCGCACCGGCGGCTTCGCCCACGACACCGGCGAAGGCTCCATCAGCCAGCACCACCGCGTGCATGGCGGCGATCTGATCTGGGAAATCGGCTCCGGCTACTTCGGCTGCCGCAACGCCGACGGCAGCTTCAGCGCGGAACGCTTTACCGCCAATGCGCTGGATCCGCAGGTCAAGATGATCGAGCTCAAGCTCAGCCAGGGCGCCAAGCCCGGCCATGGCGGCATGCTGCTGGGCGCCAAGGTCACGGCGGAAATTGCGGCTGCCCGGGGCGTGCCGGAGGGAGAAGACTGCATTTCGCCGTCCAGCCACAGCGCCTTCACCACCCCGCTCGAGATGCTGCAGTTCATCGCCAGGCTGCGCCAGCTCTCCGGCGGCAAGCCCGTGGGCTTCAAGTTCTGCGTGGGCCATCCCTGGGAATGGTTTGCCATCGTCAAGGCCATGCAGCAGACCGACATCACGCCCGACTTCATCGTGGTGGACGGTGCCGAAGGGGGCACCGGCGCAGCGCCGGTGGAATTCACCGACCATGTGGGCGTGCCGCTGCAGGAAGGCCTGCTGCTGGTGCACAACACCCTGGTCGGCGTGAACCTGCGCCACCGCATCCGGCTGGGTGCCGCCGGCAAGGTGATCACCGCCTTCGACATCGCGCGCATGATGTCGCTGGGTGCCGACTGGTGCAACTGCGGGCGCGGCTTCATGATGGCCCTGGGCTGCATCCAGGCCCAGACCTGCCATACCGGCCGCTGCCCCACCGGCGTCACCACCCAGGACGCCCGGCGCCAGCAGGCCCTGGTGGTACCCGACAAGGCCACGCGCGTGGCCAACTACCACCGCCAGACCCTGCACGCGCTGATGGAGCTGGTGCAGGCCGCCGGTCTGCAGCATCCGCGCGATTTCACGCCCCACCACATCGTGCGCCGCACCGGCGACAGCCAGGTGCACCTGCTGTCGAATGTGGTGCTGCATGTGCAGCCCGGCGCCCTGCTGGGGCCGCTGGATGGACAGCACAATGTGTTCCAGATCTACTGGCCGCGCGCCTGTGCGGAGAGCTTTCACATCGCCCCGCCGCCGATGACGCCTTCGGCCGAGCGCCCGCAGAACGTGCCCCAGGCCTGAGCGCCGCCACGGCTCCGGCCGGCCAGGGCGACGTAAGGCGCCGCAAAAACGGCACAATCCGCTGTCCGCACACCGGCCTGACCCCGGTGGGCCCTGTGCCCTTGTTTCCCTTTCGATCGCTGCCCGTGCCCGCTACCGACCTGCCCGTCCCCACCCTGGATTACGCCGCCTTTCTGCAGCAGCATGTGCTCCTCCAGCCGCACAGCGTGGTGCGCTATGTGCAGCCCACGGAAACGCTGTGGCTCAAGCGCGTGGGCCGTAGTAATGCCGCCTGGCGCTACCGCTTCCTGGGGGCCGTGGCGCGCGGCCTGCGCGTGCCGGTGCTCACCCCCGTTCCCAACCCGGGCGGGCGCGTGGCGATTGCCACCGAGGTGGCCCGCCTGCGCGATCTGGCGGCCCGCGGCCTGCGCGTGCCCGAGGTGCTGGCCGCCTGCGAAGACGGCTTTCTGATGCGCCACCTGGGCGCCCCCGGCGAGAACACACCCAGCCTGGGCAACGAGATGGAACAGGCCGTGCCGCGTGGCAGCGCCACCGTGCTGGCACTGTGGAAGCAGGGGCTGCAATCGCTCACCAAGGTCCACCGGGCCGGCACCTGCCTGAGCCAGGCCTTTGCCCGCAACCTGGTGCGCTGCCCGGATGGCGTGATCGGCTACATCGACTTTGAAGACGACCCCGCCACCGCCCTGCCGCTGCCGCTGTGCCATGCGCGGGATGCGCTGTGCTTTGCCCATTCCACGGCCTGGATCCTGCACGCTGCCGACGCCCTGCCCGCCGCCCGCACCCAGTGGCAGGCCTGGGTGCAGACGCTGACTCCCGCCGCCCAGCAGGCCCTGCGCGACAGCGTGGCCCGCATGGCCTGGGCCGGCCGCTTCCCCGAAAGCCGCAAATGGGGTCGCGACGCACAGCGCATCCGCATGGCCTGGGAACTGCTGCGACCCTGACACCCGCGTTGCGCCCGCCGCACAGAGGGATGTCGGGGCGCATGGGCTGCGCGATACTGGGTGCCGGAGCACCATGCGCAACCTGATCCACCTCACCAACCGCCACCGCACCCCCGGCACCAACCTCACCCTCGGCCTGGTGCTGGCGTTCACGGCCGGCGCCATCAACGCGGGCGGCTTTCTGGTGCTGCACATGTACACCTCGCACATGACGGGCTTTGCCTCCCAGCTGGCCGATGCCCTGGTACTGGACAACCACCGGCTGCTGCTGAACGCGCTGGGCGCCATCCTGGCCTTCATGGCCGGGGCCGCCACCTGCGCCGTGCTGGTGAACTGGAGCCGCCAGCGCCATCTGCACAGCGTCTATGCCCTGCCGCTGATGCTGGAGGCGCTGCTGCTGTTCCCCTTCGGCCTGATGGGCGCCGCCACCCTGCGCTGGAACACCCCGTTCGCCGTACCGCTGACGGTGCTGCTGCTGTCCTTCATGATGGGACTGCAGAACGCCGTCGGCTCGAAGACCTCCGGCGGCAGCATGCGCACCACGCACATGACCGGCAACATCACCGACCTGGGCATGGAACTGGGCAAGCTGCTGCTGTGGCAGCGCAGGGCCAGCGCCAGCGCGCAGCCCGTGCCCCACCACTGGCCGCGAATGAAAGCCTCTGCGGGGCTGCTGGCGATGTTTGTGCTGGGCGGCATGGCCGGGGCACTGGGTTTTCAGCACCTGGGCTTTGTCTGCGTGGTGCCGCTGGCGGCCTTGCTGCTGGCCCTGGCCGTGCCTCCGCTGCTGCGCGATCTGCCGCGCTCCCGGCAGCGGCACGGCCCGCGCTAGCCGCACGCGCGGCCGTGCGCACCGCAGGTGGCGGCTCAGCAACAAGCCGGACCGTGCCACAGGATGTGCAGTGAGCGCGGTGGCAGACCGCGCCGGCACAGGTGATACACCACCCCAGCCCGACGCAGACGCGCCAACACCCAAGGGTTAACCCCAATCTCCATACTTTCCTATAGTTCTAACAATAGAACTATGAAACCAAAGAAACTCACGCCGGACTGGTCGATCGGCAAGCAGCCCCTGTACCTGCAGCTGGCCACCATCTTCCGCCGCCGCGTGGAAACCGGCCTGTGGCCGCGTGGCGAACAGACGCCGACGCTGGAAATGCTGATGCGCGAATTCGGTGTGGGCCGCGTCACCGTGCGCAGTGCGCTGGCGGAGCTCGAAAGCGAAGGCCTGCTGGTGCGCTCCCGCGGCAAGGGCACGTTCATCCAGGACCTGCCCGCCAATGCGGCGCAGAAATTCGTCGTGGGCACCACCTGGGAAGAACTGGTGGCGCGCGGCAATCTGAATGCCTTGACGGTGTCGCTCAACACCGCCAGAGAAGCAGCCTGGCCGCTGCCGGCCTGGTGCGGCACGCAGGCGGGCCAGAACCAGAAATATTATCTGCTGGAGCGCGTGTATTCACGACAAGGTATTCGCGTGTGCTACAGCCGGGTTTTTCTGGAAGCCAGCATTTATCGGCGGCTGAAAACTGAAATCCGCCAGCAGGCCGTCCTCACCGTGCTGGGCAATGACCGCCAGACACACATCCAGTCCGGCAAGCAGAGCATCACCATCATTTCCGCCGGGGATGACACGGCCGCCCATCTGCATATTCCGGTGGGTTCACCGGTGGCAGAAATTACCCGCAGCATTTATGACACGGAGAATAAATTGATTTATTGGGCCTGTGTGCATTATGACAGCCGATATATACGACTGGATTTTGATTTAGTGAAGTAAATCATTCTCCGGCATTAATAAATACATCAAAGGAGACCTTATGCCATTCACGTTCCGTGCCCTCTTGCCTGTGCGCCTGGCCGCCGCCGCCGCCCTGGGACTGGGTCTGACCGCCAGTACGGCGGCCCAGACTGCATCCCCCTACCCCAGCAAGCCGATCTCGCTGATCGTCCCCTATGGCGCCGGGGGCAGCACCGACGCCCTGGCCCGCGCGCTGACCGACCGCATGGGCAAGAAGCTGGGTCAGCCCTTCATTGTGGAGAGCAAGCCGGGGGCGGCCGGCACACTGGGCGTGACGCAGATGGTGCGCACCCGGCCAGACGGCTACAGCCTGACCTTGGTGCCGCTGTCGGTCTTCCGCCAGCCCTACCTGACCAAGGTGCAGTACGACCCGCTCAAGGACCTGTCGTACATCGCCACGGTGATGAACTACACCTACGCCATTGCCGTGCCCTACAGCGCGCCGTGGAAGAGCATCCAGGAACTGGTGGCCGACGCCAGGAAGTCGCCCGACAAATACTCCTATGCCGGCTCGGCCCAGTACAGCTCCAACCATCTGGCCATGACCGAGCTGGCGCGTGCCGCCCAGCTGCAATGGACCTTTGTGCCCTACAAGGGCGATGCCGAGGCCATCAACGCCCTGCTGGGCGGGCATGTGGACATCATCAGCGCCACCAGCACCATCCTGCCGTTCGTCGAATCCAAGAAAGCGCGCGTGCTGGCCGTGGCCGGTGCCGAGCGCTCGCCGGATTTCCCCGGAGTCCCCACGCTCAAGGAGGCCGGCTATCCCGTGGAAATGGCTTCGCCGCTGGGCATTGCCGGCCCAGCCGGCCTGCCCAGGGACATCGTCGACAAGCTCGACAGCACGGTGCGCGAGGTCATGCAGGACCCCGACTTCATCCAGCAGGCCCGCATGCTGGGCGTCGAGCTGAACTACCGCGGCAGCAAGGCCTACACGGCCTGGGCCGCCGACACCTACGCCAAAGAAAAAACCATCATCACCCGCCTGGCGGGCCAATAACCCTGTGATCTGCTGACAACGCCATGACATCTCTCCCCCCTCTCGCTCCCGCCACCTCTGATCTGCAACTGGGCAGCCAGCCCTTCACGCCCGGCACCAGCCGCGTCACTGTGCTGGGTGCCGGCGTCATGGGCCCCGGCATTGCCCTGGTGTTTGCCGAACACGGCTACCAGGTGGATCTGTGCGAAATCCACGAGACCGGCCTTGCCAAAGGCATGCAATCGCTGCGCGACGGCCTGGCGCTGAAAGTCAGCGAACAGTTGCTGACGCAGGAGGCCGCCGACGCTGCCCTGGCCCGCGTGCAAGGCCATGTGGGCAGTGACGTGGCCATCGCCCGCGCGGACCTGGTGATCGAGGCCGTGTCCGAGAACAAGGAGGTCAAGCGCCAGGTCTTCGACACCATCGCCCGCATCGGCAAGCCCACGGTCATCACCTGGAGCAACACCTCGTCGCTGGATGTGTTCGCCCTCAGCGACGCCAGCATGCGCGGCCGCCTGGTGGTGGCGCACTGGTTTGCGCCGGCCCAGATCATTCCGCTGGTGGAAGTGGTGGGTTCGGCCCCCCACACCGACACGCTGATGCAGCAGACCTGCGAAGTGCTCCGCGCCGTGGGCAAGACACCGGTGCGCCTGAACAAGATGGTCAACGGCTTTGTCATCAACCGCCTGCAGCGCCTGCTGGGCCGCGAAATCTTCCACCTGCTGGAAAGCGGCGTCATCAGCCCGGAAGACATGGACATCGCCGTGCGCGCCAGCATTGCCCCGCGCATGCAGGTGCTGGGCGTGGTGCAGCGCTACGACTTCACCGGTCTGGGCCTGAGCGTGCGCAATTTCCGCGACCCCGACTTCCAGGACCCGCCGTTCGAGGAGGTGCCCAAGCACCTGCTGGACCGCGTCAACGACGGCCACCTGGGCGTGGCCACCGGCCAGGGCTTCTTCGACTACGGCACCCAGACCATGCTGGAGCTGCAGAACGAACGCGACCGCCACCTCTACCGCGTGATGGAGCGTTTGAGCCATTACGTCGATGGTCCCCGCCCGGTGCGCTGAGCCCCCTGCAGGTGCTGCACCGCCACCGCAGCACCCGCCGCTTTCCCTACTCCGCGCGGGACTGCGCGGTGCCCTCCGCGCCAGTCCACCCCGCCCCCTCTTCTTTTGCATCCCCCATGCACACCATCGACTTTGCTTTGCGCGCCTTTGTGCCTGGCGCCCAGGACTCGGAATTTCCGCTCCAGAACCTGCCCTACGGCATCTTCAACACCGCCCGGGCGCCCCGGCCCCGCGTGGGCGTGGCCATTGGTGACCAGATCCTGGACCTGGCCGCTGCCGCCCAGGCCGGTCTGCTGGTCAGCGTGTCGGCAGACGCCCTGCTGCAGCCCACACTGAACGCGCTGGCCGCCCTGGGCCGCGCGCGCTGGACCGCCCTGCGGGCCGAGCTGGCCGCGCTGCTGCAGGAAGGCTCGCCACTGGCCACCTACCCGCAGGCCACGCAGCTGCTGGTTCCCCAGGCCGAAGCCCGGATGCACCTGCCGTTCGCCATCGGCGGCTTCACCGACTTCTATGCCTCGGAAAACCACGCCTACAACTGCGGCTGCCTGTTCCGCGACCCGGCCAACGCCCTGCCGCCCAACTGGAAGCACATCCCCATCGGCTATAACGGCCGCGCCAGCAGCGTCATGCTGGGCGGTGCGCCGGTGGTGCGCCCCAACGGCCAGCTGCCCGGCAAGGAGGGGCCCAGCTGGGGGCCCACGCAGTCGCTGGACTTCGAACTGGAGATTGGCGTCTTCATCGGCCGTGACACGGAGCTGGGCCAGCCTCTGCCCGTTGCCCAGGCACAGGACGCCATCTTTGGCGTGGTGCTGCTCAACGACTGGAGCGCGCGCGAGGTGCAGCGCTGGGAATATGCCCCGCTGGGCCCGTTCCAGGCCAAGGCCTTCCACACATCGATCTCGCCCTGGGTGGTCCCGCTGGACGCGCTGCAGCCCTTCCGCGTGGCACTGCCGCCGCAGCAGCCCACCGTGCTGCCCTATCTGCAGCAAGCCCAGCGCCATTCCTACGACGTGCAGCTGTCCGTGAGCCTGCAGCCCGGCACCGCCGACCGTGCCACACCCATCAGCTGCAGCAATCTGCAGCACCTGTACTGGAGCTTCGAGCAGCTGATCGCCCACCACACCGGCAGCGGCTGCAATCTGCGTGTGGGCGACCTGCTGGGCACCGGCACCATCAGCGGCACCGACCACGATGCCCTGGGCTGCATGCTGGAGATGACGCGCAACGGCCAGGAACCGCTGCACCTACTCACCGGCGAAGCACGCCGCTTTCTGGAAGACGGCGACACGCTGCGCTTCAGCGCCCAGGCCCACCAGGGCGGCATCCGCATCGGCTTCGGGGAGCTGTGCAGCACCGTGGCACCGGCGGTGGCCTACCCGCAGGGGTGAGCCCCGGGTAACCCGGGTCGCGGCCACAGCGCCCGGGAGCTTGCAACCAGAAGCACCACCCCATAAAAAAACCGCCCCGGCTTCCCAGCCAGGGCGGTTTTTTTGGATGGCACTGCTACGCAGTGGCCGAGCGCAGCAGCCCGCAGGCTACCGACCGTGCTCAGGCATGGGCGCGGTGCCCGGGTTCCTCGAGCTCCACCGGGTTGCCCGACAGTGCAGCGTCCAGCTTGTCGTGGTCCAGGGCATTTTCCCACTTGGACACCACCACGGTGGCCACGGCATTGCCGATGAAGTTGGTCAGCGAACGACATTCCGACATGAAGCGGTCCACGCCCAGGATCAGGGCCATACCGGCCACGGGCACTTCGGGCACCACGGCCAGGGTGGCGGCCAGGGTGATGAAGCCGGCGCCGGTCACACCGGCCGCGCCCTTGGACGACAGCATGGCAACCAGCAGCAGCGCGATCTGGTGGCCCAGCGTCAGGTGGGTGTCGGTGGCCTGGGCAATGAACAGCGCCGCCAGCGTCATGTAGATGTTCGTGCCGTCCAGGTTGAAGGAGTAACCGGTGGGCACCACCAGACCAACGACGGACTTGCTGCAGCCGGCCTTCTCCATCTTGTGCATCAGCGAAGGCAGGGCCGATTCGGAAGACGAGGTACCCAGCACCAGCAGCAGCTCGTCCTTCAGGTACTTGATCAGCTTGACCACGGAGAAACCGCAGAAGCGGGCCACGGCACCCAATATCACCAGCACGAACAGGGCAGAGGTGATGTAGAACGTCAGCACCAGCTCGGCCAGGTTGACCAGCGAACCCAGACCGAACTTACCGATGGTGAAGGCCATGGCTCCGAAGGCACCGATGGGGGCGGCCTTCATCACGATGTTCACCAGCTTGAAGATGGGCTTGGTCAGCGATTCCAGGAAGTTCAGCACCGGCTTGCCGCCTTCGCCGGCCAGGGCCAGGGACACGCCAAACAGCACGGCCACCAGCAGCACCTGCAGGATGTTGTCACCGACGAAGGGACTGACCAGGGTCTTGGGGATGATATCCATCACAAAGCCGGTCACCGTCATGTCGTGGGTCTTGGCCACATAGCCCTTGACGGCGGTCTGGTCCAGATCGGCCACGTTGATGTGCATGCCGCCACCGGGCTGCATGACATTGGCCACGATCAGGCCCACCACCAGCGCCAGCGTGGAGAAGGTCAGGAAATAGGCCATGGCCTTGCCGAACACGCGGCCCACAGCGCTCAGGTGCGTCATGCTGGCGATGCCGGTGACGATGGTCAAGAAGATCACCGGCGCGATGATCATCTTGATCAGCTTGATGAAGGCATCGCCAAACGGCTTCATGGCCTCGCCGTAGGCGGGCTCGAAATAGCCCAGCAGCACGCCGATGATGATGGCGAACACCACCTGGAAGTACAGTTGGCGGTAGAACGGCTTGCGCAGCGTCTGGATGGTTTCGGTGGGAATGGCGTGCATGACGCAGGCTCCTGAAAACGCAAAAAATGCACCACCTCGGTGCACCACTGCCCGCATTGGACTGCGGTCCGTTTTCCGTGCCGATAACCTATTGGTATTAGACGCAGAGGCTTCCCTAGGCAAAATGCAGACAACCAAGGGTAAACACCTAATACACCATGTCACCCCCAGGCCACGCCGGGCTGGGGTCAGGCCTGCCGTTCCGCCCTTCTCGCGCCCACCGGCGCCACTGCACCGCACCACACCGTGAGCTCCTTCAACCTGTTCTCGCCCCGCCGCCACCCGGCCTGGACCCTGCTGATCCTGCTGGGCGGCATGTGCCTGTGCATGACCCTGGCCTACCAGCTGGCCTGGCAGCATGCACTGCGCGGTGAAAGTGAAAACGTGCAGCGCCAGCTGGGCCTGTACGCCCAGGCACTGGCCCAGCGCATCGACCGCTACCGCACCCTGCCCGAAGTGCTCTCGCTGGACCCCGAACTGCGCAGCGCCCTGCACCAGGCGTTGGACCAGCCGCTCAGCCCGTCCCAGGTGGACCATCTGAACCGCAAGCTGGAGCTGGCCAACGGCGTCAGCCAAGCCTCTACGCTGACCCTGATCGATCTGCACGGCAAGGCCCTGGCCGCCAGCAACTGGCGCGATGCGCGCAGCAATGTGGGCGAGGACTACAGCTTCCGGCCCTATGTGCAGCAGGCCCTGGCCCAGGGCAGCGGGCGCTTTTACGGCATCGGCATGACCACCGGCCTGGCCGGCTACTTTCTGTCGCGCGCGATCGAAGACGAGCACGGCCGCATCACCGGCCTGGTGGCCATCAAGATCCTGCTGCACGAGCTGGAGAGCGAATGGCTGCAGGTGCCCGACACGGTGCTGGCATCGGATGCACACGGCGTGGTCTTTCTGGCCAGCGGCGATGACTGGCGCTACCGCCTGCTGCAGCCGCTGAGCGCGGCCGACGAGGCCGAGCTGGCCGCCACCCGCCAATACGCCAACCAGCCGCTGCGCCCGCTGCGCTACAAGGTGGAGGAGCAGCTGGACCATGGCGGCACCCTGGCCCGGCTGCAGGAGCCGGCACTGCCCGGCCGCACCCTGTGGCACACCCAGCTTCTGCCCGCCAGCCGCTGGCAGCTGCACCTGCTGCACAACACCGATGCCAGCCGCACCACCAGCCGCTGGGCCGCCGCCGCCGCCGGCGGCGCCTGGCTGGCGCTGTGCCTGCTGTGGCTGTTTGTGCGCCAGCGCCAGCGCATCACCCGCCTGCGCCTGCGCAGCCGCCAGGAGCTGGAAACCGTGCTGCACCAGCATGCCCAGGAACTGCGCACCGCCCAGGACGGCATTCTGCAGGCCGCCCAGCAGGCGGCACGCACCACCGACACCGGACTCTCCCCCAGCCTGGAACACCTGCCCCAGGGCGTGGTCATCATCGATGCCGACCTGAACCTGGTGGCCTGGAACTCCCGCTACGTGGAACTGTTCCGCTATCCGGCCGAGCTGATGCGCGTGGGCCATCCCATCGAAGACCTGCTGCGCCACAACGCCCGACGCGGTCTGCTGGGCAGCGGCCCGGTGGAAGGTGCCATCCAGCGCCGCCTGCAGCATCTGCGCAGCGGCAAGCCCCATCTGCACGAAAGCGCCAAGGGCGATGGCACGGTGCTGGAGATTCGCGGCAATCCACTGCCCGGCGGCGGCTTTGTCACCAGCTACGCCGACATCACCAGCTACAAGAACGCGGCGCGCGAACTGCGCTCCCTGGCGGACACGCTGGAAAAACGCATTGCCGAGCGCACCCGCGATCTGGATGCCGCCAAGCAGGAGGCCGAGCGCGCCAACCGCTACAAGACCCGTTTTGTGAATGCCGCCGTGCACGACCTGCTGCAGCCGCTGAATGCCGCGCGCATGTACACCAGCCTGCTGCCCGGCCACCTGCACGACGCAGCCGGCCGCCAGGTGGCGCACAGCATCGACCAGGCCCTGGCCTCGCAGGACGCCATCCTCACCAGCCTGCTGGACATTGCGCGCATGGAGTCCGGCCAGCTGGAAGTCCATGTGCGTGACTTCGCGCTGAACGCCCTGCTGGAAGTGGTGCAGAACAACTTCGGCATGCAGGCCGAAAGCGAAGGCCTGACCCTGCGCTGCCTGCCCACGCACTATGTGGTGCACAGCGACGAGGCGCTGCTGCGCCGCATCCTGCAGAACTTTGTCTCCAACGCCATCCGCTACACGCGCAAGGGCCGCATCGTCGTCGGCTGCCGCCGCGTCGGCCAGCAGCTGCGCATCGAGGTGCACGACCAGGGGCCCGGCATTCCCGAGAGCCTGCAGCAGGAGGTGTTCGAGGAATTCCGCCGCCTGGACGAAGGCCACGCCGACGACCGCGGCACCGGCCTGGGCCTGGCCATCGTCGAGCGCCTGGGCCGCCTGCTGGGCCACGAGATCGGCCTGCGCTCCCAGCTGGGCAAGGGCAGCGTTTTCTGGGTCACCGTGCCGCTAGGGGACGCCACCGCGCTGGCCCCGCAGCCCGTGCCCAGCCATGTGCAGCAACCGGACACCGGCCCGCTGCACGGTGCCTGCGCCTGGTATGTGGAAGACGACCCGTCCACCCGCACCGCCACCTGCGCCCTGCTGCAACGCTGGGGCTGTCAGCTGCCTTTTGCCGGCGGTGCCCCCGAAGCGCTGGCCGAGGCCGCCCCCGGCAATGCCCCCCAGCTGGTGCTGCTGGACGTGCACCTGGGCGCGTTCTACGGCCCGGATGTCTACACCCAGCTGTGCGAACGCTGGGGCAGTGCGCCCCCCGTCATCCTGCTCACCGCCGAGCGCGACGCCACCTTGCGCCGCCAGGCCGCCGAGCGCGGCTGGGGCTTTCTGGCCAAGCCGGTCCGGCCGCCGGCGCTGCGGGCATTGATGAGCCAGACCCTGGTCCGGGGGCGGGAAGGCGGATAAGGCAGGTAAGGCCGCGGAGCGGAACGCACCGCGCATGGGTGCCGAAAAGCTGCAGCGAAGGCGCATCCTAGAATGCCGGACTGGATATCCGTCGTGCGCGCGCCTGTGGCCTCCCCGCTGCGGCGCATAGAAAAACCCCTTATCCGGTTCCGTGTCCATGCAACTTCCCATCCACATCGTCGACGCCTTCACCCCCGAGCGTTTCAAGGGCAACCAGGCGGCCGTTGTGCCGCTGGAGGCCTGGCTGCCTGCCGCCACACTGCAGGCCATCGCCACCGAGAACAATTTGTCGGAAACCGCCTTCCTGGTCTGGAGCGCCGAACGCTCCGCCTTTGAGATCCGCTGGTTCTCCCCGCTCAAGGAAATCGACTTCTGCGGCCATGCCACGCTGGCCAGTGCATTCGTGCTGTTCGCGGCCGATGCCGCCCTGCGCAGCATCACGTTCTGGGCGGCGGCCGTCGGCAACGTCACGGCCACACAGGAGGCCGAAGGACGCATCCAGATGACCTTCCCCCGCCGGGATGCCCGGCCCGTGGAGGCCCCGCCGGCCGCGCTGGTCGACGGACTCACCCCGCGCCCGCTGGCCTACCTGGTCAATCAGCAGGCCTATGTGGCGGTCTATGCCTCGGAAGCCGATGTGCGCCAGGTGCAGCCGGATCTGGACAAGCTCACCATGCTGGGACCGCTGGATGTGGTGGTCACCGCCCCGGCACCAGCCGGCGCACCCTATGACTTTGTCAGCCGCTATTTCTGGCCGGCCAATGGCGGGGTTGAAGATCCAGTCACCGGCTCCATCCACGCGGCACTGGCCCCCTACTGGGCCGGACAACTGGGCAAAAACAGCCTGGTGGGCCACCAGGTCTCGCAGCGCACGGGCACGCTGTTCTGCGAGGTGGGCGACACCACGGTGCAGGTGTCGGGCCACTGTGCCTGCTATCTGAGCGGCACGATCACGGTCTGACGCGGGCCCCTCGGCCGCATGCGGCCGAGGGCGAACCCTGCAGCCGGTCGGTTACCAGCCCCGGCACACAGCGGTTCGCGCACCCGCGCGTGGTACTGCAGTGCTCCAACGCACTCACTCCACTTTCGCTGAAGCTGCGTCCCTCTGCGCCGCAGTCCCTTCCGGCACGCCGGCTGGAGGCAACCCCGCGGGGGCCAGCGCCGGTGCATCCTCCAGCACGATGCGGTTGCGCCCGGCTGCCTTGCCGGCATACATCGCCGCGTCGGCCCGGGAGATGACGGCTTCCGTCGGTTCGCCGAGGCGGTAGGCACTCAGGCCCACAGTGCAGTGCACCTGCAGGTCGGCATGCACCAGCTGGGCCCAGGGCAGCTCGGCAATGTGCTGGCGCACGCGCTCCAGCAGCACCTGGGCCTGGCTGGGCGTGGTGCCGGGCAGCACCAGCAGAAATTCTTCTCCGCCGTAGCGGCCCACGCAGTCGATGGCACGTACCTGGGCGGCCAGCAACTGGCCGAAAGCGCGCAGCACGGTGTCACCACCGTCGTGGCCGTAGCGGTCGTTGATCTGCTTGAAGTGGTCGATGTCCAGCAGCGCCACACACAGCGGCGTGCCCTGGCGTTCCACGGCCTGCTGGGCCTGCTGCAGCCGCTCCATCACGCCGCGGCGGTTGGCCACGCCGGTGAGTTCGTCGCTGCGGGCCAGGCTTTCGATCCGGGCCAGTGCGCCGGCCAGCTGGTCATGGGCACCGCGCAGCCGGTACTGCATGCCGCGAAAATAGGTGACCAGCAGGCTGCAGCGGAACACACCCCCCACCATCACCGCCACAGCCAGCAGCTGGCCGGCGGGGGTGTCGGTGGTCATGCGCATCTGCGGGCCCAGGACGTAGACGATGGCGGCCACGGCCACCAGGGTGCAGCCCCAGGTCATCCAGAAGCTGGTGCGCCGCCGCGCCAGAAAGCCGTCGGCGCTGAAGGCCAGCAGCATGACCATGGCCTGGAAGGCCACCTGGGGCGCGGCCATCCACAGGCCCAGGGTGCCGCTGATGGCAATCAGCTGGTGCGCCAGAAACATGCCGGGATCGCGCCGGGTCTGGCTCCAGCCACTGGCGTAGGCCCAAGTGATGAAGCCCATGCCGGCCCCAATCCACAGCGCATACCAGCCCAGCGCCTGCCAGGGTGCATAGCCCGCCCAGGCATGGCCGACGAACAGCAGCAGCGCATAGAGATGGCTGAGCACGACGGAGCCATGCAGCTGCCAGGTGCGCCGCCGCCACCGCGCCGCATAGTCGGTGTCGCCCGCCGCTTCCGGCCCCCACAGCAGGCGGCTGTCCGTCGTGTTCGCAGGAGAATCGGGCGGGGTCATAGTCAAAGCACGGGCAGGGCAATGGCGGGGATTAATGTTTCCTATTGTGACATTTTGGGCTGACACCCCTGCTGGCGGTGGGGCCGCCGTCCCTGTGGCAGTGGGCTGTGCGTCTGGCCCCGACCACCAGGCGCTCGGAGCGCGCGGAACCGGCCGCGCCGCAGCGTTTACAGCGTGTTCTTGTGGATCTGGCCGCCTTTCATGATCACACGCAGGTGCTGCCCGGGATCGGCCAGAAAGTCTAGGTTCACCGCCGGGTCGCCATCGGCCACCAGCAGGTCGGCCCAGGCGCCTTGGGCAATGCGGCCCAGCATGCCGGGGTAGGGGTTGCGTTCACCCGACAGCGCCAGCAGTGCGCCATTGGTCCCCGTGGCCTGGCCCAGCAGGGTCAGCGGATCGTAGAAACGCGTCAGCTTGGCCAGATGCCGGCCCTGGCCAGCCGTGTTCTTGGGGTTGAACAGAATGTCCGTCCCCCAGCCGGTATGCACACCGTACTTCTGCGCCATGGCATAGGCGTTGACCGTGCCTTCGGCCACCTGCTTCTGGCTGGCACGGCGGGCAGGGTCGGGATAGGGGTTGCTGTCCTCGTCCTGCAAAAAGGGCTGCAGGCTCCACCACACGCCTTCGTCGCGCATCATGCGCACGGTGGCCTCGTCGGCCAGCTGCCCGTGCTCGATGCATTTCACCCCGGCGCGGATGGCCCGCTGTATGCCCTTGGAGGTGTACACATGCGCCATCACATAGGTGTTCCAGTCGCTTGCCGCCTCCACGCCGGCGCGCAGCTCGCGCTCCGTGAACTGCGTGCTGTCCAGCGGGTCGTACTGCGAGGCCACCCCGCCGCCGGCCAACATCTTGATCTGTGTGGCCCCCAGCATCAGCTGCTCGCGCACACGGCGCAGCACCTGCGCTTCGCCGTCGGCGATCATGGCCACGCCGGTGTTCTCCACCAGGCTCATCGGTGCGCCGTCGGCGCGCGGCAGATCACTGCGCAGGCGGAAATCCCCGTGGCCCGACGTCTGCGAAATCATGGCCCCGCTGGGGAAGATGCGCGGCCCAGCCACCAGGCCTTCATCGATGGCGCGCTGGAGCGCGAACGCCGGCCCGCCTGCGTCGCGCACCGAGGTAAAACCACGCAGCAGCGTACGCTGCGCCTCCTGCGCCGCCACCAGGTACAGATAGCCCAGATCGGCTGTCATGGCCACCATCTGCGAGACGCCCGCCAGCATGGTGTGCCAGTGCACATCAATCAGGCCGGGCATGACCAGCTTGCCCTGGCAATCCAGCACCCGTGCACCTTCCACCGTGGCGGCGGCGGGCAGCAGATCGGCGATCCTCTGGCCCTGGACCAGCACCTGCACGCCATGGCGCACCGGCTTGCCCGTGCCATCGAACAGGCGCAGATTCGTCAACAGCAGCGGGCGGTCATCGCTGGCAGACGCAGCCGTGCCCGGCAGGGCAAACGGTGCCAGCATGGCCGCCATGCCGCCCAGAAAGCGGCGGCGCGACAGATCTTCACTCACCCGGTGGTGCAGACGCTGGCACATGGCACTGCTGCAGGGGCAGGCCAAGGCGCGGATGGGGCCCAGGCGCCAGGGCAAAGAAGAGGCGGAACCGGCGGGAAACGTCATATGCACCATCCTTTGCTGCAGACAGGAAAATCTGCCCCGCACACGGTGGCGCGGGAGGGAAAACCACAAGCGGGCCACGCCGTGGCCCACACCCGTTTGGCACGTGGGCGCGTCCACCGCGCCGCCGTGTTCGGCGTTTATTCCAGACCGCTGATCTTCCAGGCGCCGTCGGCCTGCAGGCAGAACCAGACGTTCCAGCTCTCGGTCTGCTGGCGCTGGCTGACCTTGGCCGACAGCAGACGGCACTGGCCGGCCGACTGCGTGGCGACGGTGGCACCCGGCGTCAATTGCACCTTCACGGGCTGCTTGCTGCTGCGGGCGCTGCTGTTCCATTCCTGGGCCACGCCGGCCTGGCCTTCATTCAAGGCCTTGCCGATGAAGGCACGGAAATCCGGCACGTCCCGGGCAGGGATGTGCAGCAGCACCGACTGGTTCAACGGACCCAGCGACAGGGCCTGTGCGCCCAGAGGCATGAACAAAGCGACCGCAGCGCAGGCCGCACCCAGGGAGATGGCTTTTTTCATTTGCAACATCACCACACGATAACGCCGAATGGCGGCCATGGCGCGTTTTGCCCGCACAGGGGCATCCGGACTGTAGCGGATCCCGCACGGACGCAACGCCGGCCCCCGACGGGTGTGGACGCGGAGACCGGACCGGTGGCAGCCGACCTGCCACCACAGCGGCCTCACATATCCTGGTCGTTTTCCAGGCTCTTGACCAGCACCGCTGCCTGGGTGCGTGAATAGCATTCCAGTTTTTTCAGAATGGCCGTCACATGCACTTTGACGGTGTTCTCGGCCAGGCCCAGTTCATGGGCGATCTGCTTGTTCAGCAAGCCGTCGGCCAGGCACAGCAGCACACGGAACTGCTGGGGCGTGAGCTGTGCCAGGCGGGCGGCCAGTGCGGCATCGGCCTCGGAGCGTTCGGCCACCATGGGGGGAAACCAGTTGTCTCCGGCCAGCACCGCGTCCAGTGCCGCACCCATGGTGTCGGCCGGTGTGGATTTGGGGATGAAGCCCGCCGCCCCGAATTGCTGGGCACGGCGGATGACACGGGGGTGGTCATTGGAGGAGATGATGACCACCGGGATCTCCGGGTACTCGCCACGCACATGCAGCAGCACCGAAAAGCCGCGCGCACCGGGCATGGCCAGGTCCAGCAGCACCAGTTCCACCTCGGGGTGGGTCTGCAGCGCGGCGCCCAGGGTGGCGGCACTGGCGGCTTCCACAATGGCGTACTGCGGCAGGCGTTCGCGCAGCACATGCATCACGGCGGCGCGAAACAGCGGGTGGTCGTCGGCGACGAGAAGCGTGGGGGCGGACATGGAGGGCAAGTCTGCCATGCCCAGCGGCAGCGACGACGACGCAGCACAAAAAACCATCCCGGGCAGCGCGCGCCGCACGATCCGCCGCCACCCAGCCCCATCACTGACATTCAGAGTTCTGGAGCAGACCGCATGGTTGTGCCCCTTCGGCCTGCCGCCGAACGGCAGCAGGCAACAAAAATGCCCTGCAGCCGGTGCTGAAGGGCATATTGCTGGGGTGCCGCCAGGGCACCCTGTCCGCCGGGAAGTGACCGCGCGGCGGGCGCGGCAAGCCGCAGGGGCTTACTGGCTGGCGACTTCCAGGTGGGCCTCGCGGGCTTCGTGGATGAAGTTGATCAGAGAGTTGATAGCTTGGCGCATGACAGACCTTCTTTCGTAATGCTACGGAGAGATGCACTTCCACTGAGGGTGGGAATGGCTGCATCTCGACGGCCACTCCTAGGGTTAAACCCGATAAGTGTTAACCCTTAGACCTAAGTATAAACCACAATCCAAATTTGTGCATAGCAGCATCACGCAGCGGCCACCATGCCGTCGGTCCCGGGGGAGAACCCGCACAACGCCGCCCAGGTGACTGTGTTGCAGCGCCGCGACTGTCCACACTGGCAGGCATCTGTTCAGGAGGACCGCAATGACCCGCAATGTGACCGTCGCCGTGGCACAGACCGCCACCGTGTTGTTCGATACCGCCGCCACCGTGGCCCAGGCCCAGCGCCTGATGCACGAGGCCGCCCGCCAGGGTGCCCGGGTGCTGGTGTTTCCCGAGGCCTATATCGGCGGCTACCCCAAGGGGGCGGACTTCCACATCTTCATCGGCGCCCGCACGCCCGAGGGCCGGGCCGACTACCAGAAGTACTACGAAGCCGCAGTCACGCTGGACGGCCCCGAGCTGGCGGCCCTGGCCCAGACCGCGGGCGAACTGGACCTGACCGTGTGCGTGGGCATCATCGAGCGCGACGGCGGCACGCTGTACTGCACCGCCGCCTACCTGGGCCGCGGCGCGGATGGCCATGGCACGGTGCTGGGCCACCACCGAAAGCTGATGCCCACGGCGCTGGAACGCCTGGTCTGGGGCTATGGCGACGGCTCCACGCTGCAGGCCATCGACACGCCCCACGGCAAGCTGGGAGCGGTGATCTGCTGGGAAAACTACATGCCCGCGCTGCGCATGGCCATGTACCAGCAGCGTGTGGCCCTGTACTGCGCGCCCACCGCGGACGACCGCGACACCTGGGTCAACAGCATGCAGCACGTCGCCATGGAAGGACGCTGCTTTGTGCTGTCGGCCTGCCAGCACCTGCGCCGCAGCCAGTTCCCCATGGATGCCATGCACAACCGCCTGCCGGCCGCCGACGACACGGTGCTGATGCGCGGCGGCAGCGTGATCATCAGCCCGGCCGGGCGCATCCTGGCCGGACCGGTGTATAGCGAGGACGCCCTGCTGACCGCCGAGATCGATCTGGACGAGATTCCGCGCATGCAGATGGACTTCGACCCGGTGGGCCACTACGCGCGGCCCGATGTCTTCCAGCTGCGCGTGCACACCGCCGCACAGCGCGCCGTGGATCTGCAGCCTGGCCACGGGCAATAAAGCCGCAGTGGCGTGCACCGGAACGGCGCAAGGCCGCATCCAGTGGCACGGGTTCCATGCCCCGGCTGCTAAGCTGCCGGCATCCGGGGCCCATGGTCCCGGTCTTGTTCAACCCTGCCAGGAGCTGCCGCCATGATCGTGACCACCACCCCCAGCATCGAAGGCCAATCCATCACCCGGTATTGCGGGGTGGTGGCCGGCGAAGCCATCCTGGGCGCCAATATGTTCAAGGACATGTTTGCCGGCATCCGCGATCTGGTGGGCGGGCGCAGCGCCACCTATGAACGCGAGCTGCAGAAGGCACGCGAGATTGCGCTGCGCGAACTGCAGGAGCGCGCAGCCGCCCTGGGCGCGAACGCCGTGGTCGGCGTGGACCTGGACTACGAGGTGCTGGGCCAGGGCAACGGCATGCTGATGGTCAGCGCCAGCGGCACGGCCGTGGTGGTGCAGTGACGCGGGTGCGCAAAGTGGTGCGCCCGGCCGGCTGAAAAGGATTTTTCAACCGGCGCGGCACATCCCCTCAAACAGCCATCCACCCCGCGCGCTCCGCTTACGCCTTCCACGCCCCCACATGCGGGGCGGTGGCTTCGTCGATCAGGGACGGGCCGGTGCACTTCATGGCAAACGGCGCCGCACGGAACACATCGCGGCAGGAAAGCTCCACGTCGCGCTGGTCCAGGCGCTCGCCGCGGAACACGCGCAAGCGGCGGTCGTCGATGCCATAGACCACGCGGCGGATATTGGCCCAGAAGATGGCGCCGGCGCACATCACACAGGGCTCGCCGGACGCATAGATGGTGGCCGTCTCCAGCGTGGCGCGGTCGTGGCGCTGGCAGGCGTCGCGGATGGCCTGCACCTCGGCATGGGCCGTGCAATCACCGGTTTCGCCATTGCTGTTCCAGCCCTGGCCCAGCACCGTCCCATCGGCACCGATGATGACCGAACCGAAAGGCCGGTTGCCCCGCTCGCGCGCGGTGCGCGACAGCGCGATGGCCTGGCGCAGATAGCGGCCGTCCCGTTCGTCCACAGCCTGCTCGGCGGCCAGCACCGCCTGTCCGGCTGGCGGGCCTGCAAAAATGTTTTCAACGGCGTTCATGCAGCGCTCCCTTGCTTGACGGCGGTCGGCAGGAAGGCGGTGTTCCACAGTTTCTCGGGCGCCGGCAGCTGGCCCAGCGCAAAGGTCTCGCCCACCTCGGCGATCTGCTGCTTCAGCACCGCAGGCACGATGCGGCCCAGGCCGGCAGCCTGCGTCTCGGCGGTGGCCAGGTAGCCGCGGGTGATGGCCCAGCGCGCGGCTTCCAGATCGGCGCGCAGCAGCGGGTCACGCTGGCGTACGGCATCCAGGCCGGCCTGGGGGTTGGCCAGCATTTCCACCAGGGCACGCTGCGTGGCACGCAAAAAGCCTTTCAGCGCTTCGGGGCGCTCCTGCATCAGCTTGGTGGAAGCCAGCACCGCATTGCCATACAGGTGCACGCCGGCATCGGCATAGGACAGCACGCTCAGCTGGGCCGGCGGCATGCGCTGGAACAGCGAGACCGCGGAATCGTGGAAATAGGTGGCGGCATCTACATCACCGCGCACCACCACGTTGTCGCGGGCGGAGAAATCGGTGGTCACCCACTGGAACAGATCGGCGCCCAGCTTCTGCTGCTTGGCCACCATGGGCCAGCTGCGGCGGGTGGACTCCACTGCCGCCGCCGCTACCTTCTTGCCCTGCAGGCTGGCAAAACTGGTGCCCACACCCCGGTCCTTGCGACCGATGATGACAAACGGTGCGCGGTTGTAGTACTGGTAGACGGCCTGCACCGGCAACGCGGTCTCGGCCTTGGCATGGGCCTCGATCAGTGCACTGATGTCGCCCAGGCCCAAGTCGTAGGCACCGGAAGCCACACGGGTGATGGAAGCCACCGAGCCGGAGCCGGAATCGATCTGCACCTCCAGGCCTTCGGCCGCGTAATAGCCTTTGGCGGCGGCCAGCACAAAGGGCGCGGTCTGGCTGCTGAACTTGAAATCCAGCGTGAGTTTGAGCGGCTGCAGGGCCTTGGCCTGGGCGTGCACGGCCAGCGGCAGAGCGGAAGCAGCGGTCAGCGCACAGGCGCTGGAGAGGAAGTGGCGGCGTTGCATGACAAATCTCCTGGGATCGTGGGTGCCACGCCGCCGCCGGAAAGCAGAAAGCAACCGGGCCCGCGCCCATGCCACAACCCGCTCCCTTGCAACGGTGGTGGCAAGGCAGGTTGAGCAATTTCCGGGCGTTGGCGGCTGGATACAGCCGCCTTGCGCTGAACGCTTCTACTCGTTCGGCGCTGCAAGCATTTGCCGTGCCAGATGTTTGATGCAGCGCAAAAACTTCCGCAACTTTGCGCCGGACCGCCGCCACGGAATCGGGCCGCCATGCCATCGGTGCACGGCACGCCCCGGCACCCGGTCCGGCACGCTGGCACAGCTTGTGCATGCATGTGCAGCGCACGAGTAGAAGCGTTCAGCACCGTCCCCGGTACCACAGGGGGCGGGCAGGAAATTGCTCAGGCCGCACGGTGGCGGGAAGCCCCCGCACCGTGCGCCGCGCCTGAGGGCTGGACGCCACCTGCAAGACCGCTGCACCAGCAGCGTGCACGGCCACCCAGCCTGGGGCATTCACCACACCGGAGCACTCACCTGCTCCCTGTTTTGGAAAGCCAGCCATGCTGAACCCTGTCACCACCACTCCCCCCGCCCCCTCCGACTTCGCGCTGGAAGAACTGCGCAAGGAATCCACCATGGGCACCGAAGGCACGACCGTGGCGCGCGAAGTGCGCGTGATCGATCTGAGCGACTTCGAGGCCCGCCGCGCCGAAATCACCGAGCAGCTGTGGAGCGCTGCGGTGGAAATCGGCTTCTTCCAGGTCAGCCACCACGGCATTGCCCAGGCCGACATCGATGCGGCATTCGCCCGCTCTGCCGCCTTCTTTGCGCAGGCCGAAACCACCAAGGCCCAGTGGCCGCTGGCGCGCAACGCCGGCTGGGAAAGCCGTGCGCAGATCCGCCCCTCCACGGGCAAGGCCGACCTGAAGGAAAGCTACCAGGTCACCCGCCCGCGCATGGCCGGCCTGTGGCCGACCGAGGCCGAACTGCCCGGATTTCAGGCCGACACCCTGGGCTTCGAGGCGCAATGCTGGGCCGTGGGCATGCGCGTGCTGTCCTGCTTTGCCGACAAGCTGGGCATGGAGCGCGACTTTTTCACCCGCGCCCACAACCCGGCCAGCCCGCACTACCAGAGCACGCTGCGCATGCTGCGCTACTTTGCGCCCCAACCCGGCCAGGAACCCGGCGCCTGGCGCGCCGGTGCGCACACCGACTTCGACTGCCTGACCCTGCTGTTCCAGCGCCCTGGCCAAGGGGGGCTGCAGGTGCTGCCCGGCAAGGAAATGGAAGGCCGTGCCTGGACCCCGGTGGAGCCCGTGGAAGGCGTGATCACCTGCAATATCGGCGACATGCTGATGCGCTGGAGCGATGACCAGCTGCCCTCCAACTTCCACCGTGTGAAGAACCCCGCTGCGCATGAATACCAGGGCGACCGCTACAGCCTGGCCTTCTTCTGCCAGGCCGACGAGGACGTGCTCATTCACAGCAAGAGCGGCAAATACCCCGACATCACCGCCGCCGAGTACCTGAAGCAGCGCATCAGCGCCAACTTCTCCAACAAGTACTGAGAAAACCCGGCAGCGAAGGCGCGCGCCCCCGCAGAAAAGCACGGGGGCAGCCTGCGCACCGGCAGCGCCCGTATCCGCCCCCGGATGCGGGCTCGGCCCGCGCGGCGGGCGCCCGGTGGGCCTGGGCACTGGCAGGCGCGGCACGGGCACATGCTTTTCCTACACCGCAGCCTCACGGGCTCCCACGCCACAGCAGGGGATAAACGGCGCATAACGGCAGCACGTCGCTACGGAGCCCTGCCATGCGCCACACCCTCCACGCCCACCGGGCGCATGACCGCCTGCACTTCCGGCTCCATGCGCGCTCCCACCCGCAGGCCTCGGTGCCTCCCTTGCACCTGCGCTACCGCAGCCAGTTGCTGGTGGCGGCCGCCGTCATCGCGACCCTGGCACTGTTCAGCGGCATCTGGCTGCAGCCCGCACCGCCCGACCCGGCCCAGAGCCCCCCCAACACGTCCGCCGTGGAAGCGGACCAGGACCTGGCGCCCGCGGAGTGAACGGCATCAGCGAATGCACGGCATGCAGGCGCCCACGCTACGGCCATGGCCGCGGCACTGCCGCTGCGTCACGGCGGTGCATGGCAGCGCCCACCCGCTCAGGCCTGGTGTGCCCGGCGTGCGCGCACCGCGGCTGCCAGCTGCTGCAGCACGGGCACGGTCTGCTCCATGCTGATGCAGGCGTCCGTCAGCGACACGCCATAGGCCAGCTCGGCGCCGTCCACGATGTCCTGGCGGCCTTCGTGGATATGGCTTTCGATCATCACGCCGGTGATGCGGGCATCGCCACCCGCCACCTGTTCCGCCACATTGGCGGCCACGTCGATCTGGCGGCGGTGCTGCTTGCTGCTGTTGGCATGCGACAGATCGACCATCACCTGCGGGCGCAGGCCGCTCTTTTCCAGCAGCTCGCACGCGGCCTGCACATGGGCCGCGTCGTAATTGGGCGCCTTGCCGCCGCGCAGAATGATGTGGCAATCCTGGTTGCCACGTGTTTCAAAGATGGCGCTCTGGCCCATCTTGGTGATGCCCATGAAGGCATGGCTGGACGCTGCGGCCAGCATGGCGTCGCTGGCCACCTTGACGCCGCCATCTGTGCCGTTCTTGAAACCGACGGGGCAGGACAGGCCGCTGGCCAGCTGGCGGTGGCTCTGGCTTTCGGTCGTGCGGGCACCGATGGCACCCCAGCTGACGAGATCGCTGATGAACTGGGGCGACAGCAGATCCAGAAACTCCGTGCCCGCCGGCAAGCCCAGCTCCAGCACATCCAGCAGCAGGCGGCGCGCCATCTCCAGCCCTTCGTTCACGGCAAAGCTGCCATCGCGGTGCGGGTCGTTGATATAGCCCTTCCAGCCCACCGTGGTGCGCGGCTTTTCGAAGTACACGCGCATCACGATCAGCAGATCGTCCTGCAGTGCATCGGCCTGCACCTTGAGCTGGCGGGCATAGTCCATGGCCTGGTCGTGGTCGTGGATGGAGCACGGCCCCACCACCACCACCAGGCGGTCATCCTGCCCGTGCAGCACGCGCGAGATGGCGGCGCGGCTGGACTCCACCAGTGCATACGCCTGCTCGGTGATCGGCAGCCACTCTTCCAGCAGCGCCGGCGTCAGCAGCGGACGCACGATCTTGATGCGTGTGTCGTCCACACGGGTCTTGTCCAGCGTGGTCAGCTTGGGAGAGGCGGGCACGGCCTTGCGGACCGTTGCAGCAGTGGGAGGCAGGGGCGTCGTGGAGGAAGTCATCCCGCTATTGTCGCGCCATGCGCTTCTCCCTTGGCGATGACCTGGCGTGCGGGCACGGGCAGGCTGGCGGCCCCACTCCCGCTAGACTGCGCTCCGACTCTGGCCGCACTGCCCCCCGCTTGCCCCGTTGAACACCACCCCATGGAACTGCAGTTCACCATCACCCCTGCCCACACCGCCATCCGCCTGGAGGCCGCGCTGCAGCGCGAGATCGCGCAGTTGCAGGGGCAGCAACGCCGCGCCGTCGCCCACGTGGCGCACTGGCAGAGCCGCTGGCTCAGCCCCTTGCTCTACTGGCTGTGCCTGGGCGCAGGCCTGCTGGCGGAGTCGTACATCGCCATGCTGGTGTGGGTGCTGCTGTTCACCCTGCTGTGGCGGCGCTACGCCCCGCGCCTGCTGGGCGGCGTGAGCGCCCGCCAGACCGGCCGCCAGCCGCCCCTGCAAGGCCTGCACCAGCGGCTGACACGCAGCATGCTGCAGACCGCACTGCAGCGCGAGGAAGGCCGCTGGCGCCTGCTGCTGGATGCACAGGGCTTCACCCTGGTGCACGCCCGGCGCAACCCTCTCCGGCAGACCCGTGCCGCATGGGCAGACATCGTCCGCCTGCAGGCCACGCCCGACTTCTATTGCCTGGCCACGGCCGCGCTGGCGGCCCAGGGCAAGGCCTACCACCTGCCCCGCCACAGCGATGCCATGGACCCTGCCCTCTACCAGCAACAACTGGCGTTGTGGCTGCAGCGCTGCCCCGTGGCACTGGAAACCCCTGCCATGCCCGAGGCCACTGTGGACTTGGTCCAGAACACCGCCCAGGCAGTCACTCCGCAGACAGCTTCATCAGCACCAGACCGCTGACGATCAGCACGGCGGCCAGCATGCGCAGGGCGCTGACCTGCTCCCCCAACACGGTGATGCCCACCACAAAGGCGCCCACGGCACCGATGCCGGTCCAGATGGTGTAGGCCGTGCCCAGCGGCAGCGTGCGCATGGCCACCGACAGCAGACCAAAGCTTGCGATCATTGCCACCAGGGTGATGGCGCTGTATTTGAGGTTGGTGAACCCGTGGGACTGCTTCATGGTGAAGGCCCACACCACTTCCAGAACGCCTGCGATCAACAGATACACCCATGCCATAAACCACTCCTGAAACGGTTGCATGGCCGGGTCGTCCCAGCAAGCGGCGGCTGCCCCGCAGGGGCCAGCGGTGCAGGGCCGTCCCTGCACACCGAAAACATGGTCATCCTAGCCGCAGCAGCGGCCGTGGGCACAGACCGTCCGCATGGCCCGGCCGCGCATAGGTGGTTGGCACGCCACAGTCGTCCGCAAAAAGGTGAGCGGCCGGCGCCCACTGCCCTAGGATGAAAAGGTATTTGCGCACGCCCCAGCCATCCCCACGCCACCCCATGCTGACCACACTGAACCACCTGACCCTGGCCGTGACCGATCTGCCGCGCAGCCTGGACTTCTACACCCAGGTGCTGGGCTGCCGCCTGCATGCGCGCTGGGATGGGGGCGCGTATCTGACGCTGGGCAGTCTGTGGATCTGCCTGTCACCGGATGCGCAGCGCGTGTCCGTCAGCAGCCCGCCGGACTACACCCACTACGCCTTCAGCCTGTCGCAGGCCGACTTTGCGCCTTTTGTTGCGCACGCCCGTGCCCTGGGCGTGCGCGAATGGAAGACCAACCGCAGCGAAGGCGATTCCTTCTACTTTCTGGACCCCGACGGCCATGCGCTGGAAGTCCATGTGGGCACGCTGGAGAGCAGGCTGGCACAGTGCCGGCTGCAGCCTTATGCGGGCATGCAGTTCTTTGACTGATCAGACCGCTGCGTCGGCCGGTGCCAGCGCCGTCCCGGCGGCCGGCTCGGCGGCGTCCAGCACCACCACATTGCCCACCGTCGCACCGTAGTGCGTGGCCACGCGCTTGCGCTGCTTGAGCACGGCGCGGTCCTTGCTGACCAGCACCGCCTGGTGCAGGCTGGCCAGATCCAGGAAATGCTGGTCGTCCGGATCGGTACAGGTGAAGCGGATCTTGGGCGCCTCGGCGACGTATTCGACGGCCGCGTCAAAGTCCGCCATCACGCCTTGCGGCGTCTTGCCGTAGTAGCTGACGCGCGGCGCGATCTGGCTGTAGTGGAGCACGCGCTCCAACTCGATGCGCTGGGCCTGGTCGGCAATCCAGCGCACCTCACCCCGGGCGACCAGTTCCCGGATGGAGGGAATGTGCGGATCGTCGAAGATCAGCATGTCCAGCACCACATTGGTGTCCAGCACCATGGGACGCGGCAGCGGACCGGCATAGCCGTCGTTGCAGGACGGCCAGCGCAACGGAGCGATTTTCATGCCCCGTGCCCTTCGGCCCCAGGGCCTTGCGGTGCGCCCGAGGCACTGTCCTGCTTGCAGGGCTTGGTCGAGCCCTTGACCATATCGAAGCAGAACAGACGGCATTCGATCGGGCCATTCCACATCGGCGTGCGGCGCGATTCCTTGAGGCGCATCTTGCCGGGCAGCTTGAGGTCGGGCGTCAGCATCCACGCACTCCAGCCGCTGTAGTTCTTCTTCCAGTGGCTGGCCAGCTGGCTGAAGAACTCGCCGCCGTCTTCGGTCTGCGCGGTTTCACGGCCTGCGCGCTCCACCTGCCCCATGCGCTCGGCGGCATTGCGGCCGGCGGAACCGGCCGCGGCGATCCGCTCGCCATAGGGCGGGTTCAGAATCAGCATGCCCGGCTGCTCGCAGGGCGGCATGCGCTGCAGCGCATCACCGCCGCGCAGCTGGATGGTGTCGGCCACCCCGGCGCGTTCGGCATTGCGCTGGGCAAAGTCCACCATCCGGAAGGCGATGTCGGAACCGTAAATGCCCACGGGCGACTCGGGCAGGATGGCGCTTTCCGCCTCATCCAGCATGGCTTCCCAGACATGGCGCTGGAACGGCACCAGCTTCTCGAACGCAAAGCGGCGCAGAATGCCGGCGGGAATCTTGCGCGCAATCTGCGCGGCCTCGATCACCACGGTGCCGCTGCCGCAGCAGGGGTCGTACAGCGGCTGCGGGTTGTCGCCATGCGGGTCCCAGCCGCTGGCGGCCAGCATGGCGGCGGCCAGGGTTTCCTTCAGCGGAGCGTCCCCCTTGTCCTCGCGCCAGCCGCGCTTGAACAGCGCTTCGCCCGAGGTGTCGATGTAGATGGTGGCGCCGTCGGTGGTCAGGTGCAGGTGCACGCGCACATCGGGGTGGTGCGTCTCCACGCTGGGGCGCACGCCATGGCGCTTGGCACGGAAGCGGTCGGCAATGGCGTCCTTCACGCGCAAGGCGGCAAAGTTCAGGCTGGTCAGCGGGCTGTGCTGGGCAGTGACCTCGATCTTGAAGGTCTCCTGGGGCGAAAACCAGATCTCCCAGGCCACCTCGCTGGCCGCGCGGTACAGATCGTTCTCGTTGCGGTACATGCTGTGCGACAGCTCGATCAGCACGCGCTGTGCCAGCCGGCTGTGCAGGTTGAGCAGCAGGGCGTCGCGCCACATGCCGCGCAGCATCACGCCGCCCCGGCCCACCAGCAGGTCTTGCCCGGTGGCGCCGGTGATGGCGTGGACCTCGTCGGCCAAAAAGCCCTCGACGCCGGCGGCGCAGGGCAAAAACAGGTGCAATTGGTTCATAGCAAGCCGCCAAGGATACGCGAGACACCCCGGCCACGGCGCGCGGTGGAGTTTCTGCGCCCCCCTGTCCGGAGCGTCCAGGCTCCCCTGCTGGCCTCCCGGACACTCCGCACCGCCGGGATTTGCGTACGATGCGGGCATGTCTACGCATTTCCTGACCTCTGTCCCGGCACTGGCCCGTGTCCGTCTGCTGCTGACTGCTTCGGCCCTGGCCCTGCTCAGCGCCTGCCAGTCCGCGCCCACCCGGCCGGCAGCGCCTGCCACCGCCGGCCAGGCCATGCCCGCCGCAACCGCCGCACCTGCTGTGGCCGAACCCCAGCCGCTGGACGAAACCCCGGAGCCGCCG
>Ga0308157_10002665_pt1 | contig 28258 bp, 24 predicted proteins | sample PhyBR1_FD_201035 | JGI IMG/M metagenome (GOLD analysis project Ga0308157, IMG submission 201035) | Phyllosphere microbial communities from UC Gill Tract Community Farm, Albany, California, United States - DLSLB.R1 | ecosystem: Host-associated > Plants > Phyllosphere > Unclassified | place: USA...
ATTTCTTCTACCACGAGATGATCAGCCACCCGGTGCTGTTCACCCACCCGGCGCCCAAGCGCGTGGTCATCATCGGCGGCGGCGACTGCGGCACCCTGCGCGAGGTGCTCAAGCACCCGGGCGTGGAAAGCGCCACCCAGTGCGATATCGACGAGCAGGTCACCCGCATGGCCGAGAAGTATTTCCCGGAACTGTGCGAATCCAACGGTGACGCCCGCGCCGAGCTGCTGTTCGACGACGGCGTGGCCTACATGGCCAACTGCGCCCCGGGCAGCGTGGACGTGGTGATCGTGGACTCCACCGACCCGGTCGGCCCGGCCGAAGGCCTGTTCAACAAGGCCTTCTTCGAGAGCTGCTTCCGCGCCCTGAAGGACGACGGGCTGCTGGTGCAGCAGAGCGAGTCGCCGCTGGCCCTGCTGGAGCTGATCAAGGACATGCGTTCGGAAATGGGCAAGGCCGGCTTCCAGTCGTTCAAGACCCTGCCGTTCCCGCAGCCGTGCTACCCGACCGGCTGGTGGTCGGTGACCGTGGCCAGCAAGCAGGCCGGCTTCGGTTTCGGCTTCCGCGAGGCCGATTCGGCCGCCAAGCCGTTCGACACGCTGTATTACACCGCTCCGCTGCACACCGGCGTGCTGGTCAGCCCGCCGTTCGTGGCCAAGGCGCTGGGCGAATAAGCCCCCTGCCAGCACCGTGAACCGAACCCCGCGCCCGCAACGGCGCGGGGTTTTCGTTTTCTGGCCATGACGCACACAGGCGCGCGTCACATCAGCCACGCCATCGCAACAATCATTTCCGTCACACGGCGCCTACATTTTTTTTACATTCAGCAATTCATGGACTGTGCAGTTTTATAATTTCCGCACACCCTCGCCCGCCCAGGGCACGTTAGACCGGCTTTGCAAGACGCTTTCCGCGCCATGCCCGCGTCAGGAAGGTTTTGATGAATACATTGCCCAGCTTCGACGGCGAACACGCGATTGTCCCCGCCCACCATCTGCTCAAGCGTGGCGAACGCCTGCTGGAGCCAGACGTCTACCGCACTGAACTTGACGGCCGCCCGGCCGTGGTCAAGGACTACCGCCGCTACCAGGGCACGCCGCTGTCGCCGGTAGCGCGCCTGCTGGTGCACCGCGAAGCCAAAGTGCTCAAACGCCTGCAGGGCTGGAAGCATGCCCCGGCGCTGCTGGGCACCCTTGGCGGCCTGGCACTGGGCATGGAATTCATCCCCGGCGACACCTTGAGTGCCGGCGTGCAGGGCGTCACCCAGGAAGTCTTCGACCAGTTGCAGAACGCCTTGGCGCGCCTGCATGCGGCCGGCATCACCCATAACGACCTGCACGGCACCAATGTGGTGGTCAGCGCCGGCGTGCCGGTATTGCTGGACTTCACTTCGGCGCTGCGCTCGCCACGCTGGTTCCGGAACTGGCCGATCTCACGCCAGTTGCGCCGCAGCGACATGAAGAACCTGGTGAAGATGCGCCAGCGCCTGACCGGACAGCAGCCCTCCGCCGAGCAGGCCGCAGCGCTGGCCGAGCCAGGCTGGGTGCAAGCGGTGCGGAATACGTGGAAGCGGCTTTATCGGCGAATCAAGGGCTAAAGCCAAAGCTACCCCTCCCAAACCCTCCCCTTGGCTGCGCCAAAGGGAGGGGGCAGAGCGCTTGGCCCCCTCCCTTGCGCAGAGCGCAGGGGAGGGCTGGGGAGGGGTGCTCTAAAGCTCTAAAGCTTCAAATCCCCAAAACCCCAAAACCCCAAGACCCAAAACCTCAAAGCGCATCCCCATCGAGTTCACCGGTGCGGATCCGCACCACGCTGCCCAGGTCATACACGAATACCTTGCCGTCACCGATCTTGCCGGTACCGGCGGCCTTGACGATGGCTTCCACCACCTCGTCGGCCTGCGCATCGGTCACCGCAACCTCGATCTTCACCTTCGGCAGGAAATCGACCACGTACTCGGCACCGCGATACAGCTCGGTGTGACCCTTCTGCCTGCCAAAGCCCTTGACCTCGGTGACGGTGATACCGGCCACGCCGCGTTCGGCAAGCGCCTCACGCACGTCGTCCAGCTTGAACGGCTTGACGATGGCCATGATCATCTTCATAGGTCGGCTCCTTGGGTGATACCTGAAGCATACCGCGCAGGCTGACGTGTCACTAGCAAGCTTCCGGACTATCCTTACCATTGGCACTAACGGATACCGATGCCCGCAACCAACAGCCGCCCTCTAGGCTCGGCTCACCCCTGCGGAGAAACCCCATGATCGACCTCAACCACATTGATGCGCTGGCCCGCCGACTGAGCGACCTGGTGCCGCCAGGCCTGCGCGACTCGCGCGAAGAACTGCAGGCCACTTTCAAAAGCGCACTGCAGGCAGGGCTGGGCAAGCTGGACCTGGTCACCCGCGAAGAATTTGAAGTGCAGCGTGCCGTCCTGCTGCGCACCCGTGAAAAGCTCGACGCGCTGGAACACGCCGTCGCCGCCCTGGAAAGCCGCGCCACCGACAAGAACGCCTGAGCGCCGGGCGGTGAGCCTGGCGCTGGTGCACAGCCGCGCCCGTGCGGGTGTGCACGCACCGCTGGTGCAGGTGGAAGTGCACCTGTCCGGTGGCCTGCCCTTCACCCAGATCGTCGGCCTGCCCGAGGCCGCTGTGCGCGAATCACGCGACCGGGTGCGCGCCGCCATTCTCTGCGCGCAGTTCGACTATCCAGCGCGACGCATCACCATCAATCTGGCACCCGCGGACCTGCCCAAGGAAGGCGGTCGCTTTGACCTGCCCATCGCGCTCGGCATCCTCGCCGCCAGCGGCCAGATCGACCGCAATGCCTTGGCCAACTACGAGTTCATCGGCGAGCTGGCACTGACCGGCGAATTGCGTGCGGTGGATGGTGCACTGCCGGCCGCAATCTCAGCCGCCAACGCCCAGCGCTGCCTGATCGTGCCGCCGGCCAACGCTGGCGAAGCGGCACTGGCCCAGCACGCAGAAGTCAAAGTCGCACGTACCCTGCTGGAAGTGTGCGCCGCGCTGGGCGGCAACAAGCAGCTGCCCGATGCACAGGTACCGCCAACAGAACCGGCCGCGCCGGCTGACCTAAGCGATGTACGTGGTCAGCAACATGCGCGACGGGCCTTGGAGATTGCCGCAGCAGGCGGCCATCACCTCCTGCTGCTGGGTTCTCCCGGCTGTGGCAAGACCCTGCTGGCCTCGCGCCTGCCCGGCATCCTGCCCGAGGCCAGCGAGGAAGAAGCACTGGAATCCGCAGCCATTGCCTCGATCAGCGGCCGCGGTGTTGATCCGAGTCGCTGGCGGCAACGCCCTTATCGCTCGCCACACCACACCGCCAGCGCGGTTGCACTGGTTGGTGGTGGCTCGCATCCGCGACCTGGCGAAATATCTCTCGCGCACAACGGTGTTTTGTTCCTGGACGAGCTGCCGGAATGGAATCGGCACGCGCTTGAAGTGCTGCGCGAGCCACTGGAATCCGGCACGGTCACCGTCTCACGCGCGGCGCGCAGCATGGAGTTTCCGGCGCGATTCCAACTGGTGGCAGCAATGAACCCTTGTCCTTGCGGTTGGGCCGGCGACAGCAGTGGCCGCTGCCATTGTTCTGCAGAAAGCATCCGTCGCTATCGCGCGCGTATCTCCGGGCCGCTGCTGGATCGCATCGACCTGCATCTGCAGGTGCCACGGCTGGCACCCAGTGAGTTGCGAGGTGATGCCGCCATTGGTGAGAGCAGCACCGAGGTACGCGAGCGGGTGATGCGGGCAAGGACGCGGCAACTGCAGCGTGCCGGCAAGGCCAACGCACATCTTGGCCAAGCGGAAACCCTGCGGGACTGCGTGCTATGCGCTGCTGACAGCGACCTGCTGGAACAGGCGATGGAGCGATTGCAGTTGTCGGCACGCTCGATGCACCGGATCCTGCGCGTCGCAAGGACGATTGCCGATCTTGCCGGTGAAGCTGCGATCCAACGGGGACATCTGACCGAGGCGATTGGTTATCGGCAATTGGACCGTGGGGATGTTGGGGGTGAGGGATAGGTTGTTTGGGGTTTTGGTGCTTGCTTGGAGCCACCGCAGCGGCAAAGGCTTTACCCCTCCCCAGCCCTCCCCTGCGCTATGCGCAAGGGAGGGGTCAGAGCTCGGCCCCCTCCCTTTGGCGCAGTCAAGGGGAGGACTGGGGAGGGGTCAGCTCTTAAAGCACCACATTCAAGACAAATCCCAAAAATCCGTTCACCATCGCCAGCAGCCCCCGCAGAGACCGGCCATGGAACGTATCGAGCGCCCTTACTTCCCGATCATCTACGTCCGCGGCTACGCGATGACCCGCGACGAGATCGTCGAAACCACCTCCACGCCATTCATGGGCTTCGAGGCCGGTTCCACCAAGATGCGCCAGGCGCAGGACGGCAGCATCGTCAAGTTCGTCTTCGAGTCGCCGCTGGTGCGCTTGATGAAGGATTACAACTATCGGGATGTGTACGAGTTCGGCGCCGAGCGTCGCGACCGCATCTCGCCGCGCTGCATCGTCATCCATCGCTACTATGACCCGGCCGACCCCGCCTTCGGTGATGGCAAGACGCCGTCCATTCCCGATGCCGCCGCCGCGCTGGGCAAGCGCATCGAGCAGCTGCGCGACAGCATCTGCGGCAACAACGCGACCATGCGCAAGGAGTTCCGCGTCTACCTGGTCGCCCATTCGATGGGCGGGCTGATCTGCCGTTGCCTGCTGCAGAACCCGGACGTGGCCAGCGCCGAGGTGCGGGCAATGGTCGACAAGGCCTTCACCTATGCCACGCCGCACAACGGCATCGAGGTCGGCGGCATCAACCTGCCGAACCTGCTGTCGATCAACGACATCAACAACTTCAACCGCAGCAACATGGGCAAGTACCTGAAAGTACCCAAGGACAAGGTCAACACCTTGGGCACATCCGGATTTCCGCCCGAGCGCCTGTTCTGCCTGATCGGCACCAACGCACGCGATTACGCCGCCGCACACGGGCTATCGTCATTTGCGGTCGGTGCGTTGAGCGACGGGCTGGTTCGTATCGCCAACGCCTACGTCGAGGGCTCGCCGCGTGCCTTCGTCAATCGCAGCCATAGCGGCTACTTCGGCATCGTGAACTCCGAGGAGGGTTACCAGAACCTGGTGCGCTTCCTGTTCGGCGACACCTGCGCCACCGCCCAGCTGGACATCACCGCCCTGCCCTTCCCGCCGGAGATCGAGACCGCCCGCAAGCGCGGCAAGAAGATCGAGTCCTCGTACTACATCGAGGCCACCGTTGCCCCGCGCGGCGCTTACACCTACGAACTCACCTCGCGCACCCAGGCCAACCAATGCGCCATCCGTCGCGAGTACGGCGACATCTTCGACGCACGGGGCAACCTGCTGAAGGACAAACGCTCGACCGTGCTGTTCTCGGTATTCCTGGACAGCAGCAAGATCCTGGCCGGCAGCGAAATCGCGTTCTCGATCGATCTGGCGGTCAGCAATGCCGGTTATCAGGTGGACGGCGCGCTGTTCCTGAAGAACCACATCCCGGGTGAGTACCTGTTCCGCAACACACTGGTGGTCTTCGCCAAGCCCGACGATGCAGGCGGCTGGCGCCTGCGTTATGTCTGGAGTGACGACCAATGGGCAGGCGGCCCGAAGAATGAGGCCGAACTGGATACCGCCCGCACCAAGGCGATCGGCATCAACCAGCAGGCACCGAACATCTTCGCGATACCGCTGCAGTCAGCCAAAGGCTTCAACGCCGAGTTGAAGCTTTCGCTCTCCGACTGGCATTGAACACTCGCCGTTCCCCGCCGTAACGGGCGCTGGACCAGCATCAGGCCAGGACCGCGGCCTGGTCCATCTCCTCACGCAGGCTGTCGACGAAAACGCTGTCATTCAAATAGGCAACGTTCAAACGTGTCCACGGCGACACCTGCTCGGAGTCGATGTTGAAGAACGCGCCCGGCGCCAGCACAACGCCGCGTGACAGCAAGCGTGCGGTCAGCGTGCGGGTATCGTCGATGCCATCGAAACGTGCCCACAGGTACAGGCTTTGTTCCGGCGTCGCGTAGACGGTTGCATCCAGCCGATTCAACACCTCCAGCCCTTCCGCGGTGGCGGCGCGCGCCCGGTCCTGCAAGCGCCCGACATGGCGCAGGAAGTTGCCTTCGCGCAGGATAGCCTCGAGCACTCGCTCTCCATACTCGCTGCTGCCGATGTGCAGCAGCATCTTCAGGTCGGCCAGCTCTTCAATGTGTGCGTTCTCGCCGGCGATGAAGCCGCTGCGCAATGCCGCCGACACCGACTTCGAGAAGCTGCCTACATACAGGGTATTCCTGAACTGCGACAACGAGGACAGGCGGAACGCCGAATTCGGCTTGAAATCGGCCATCGCGTCGTTCTCGACAATCAGCACGTTGTGCGCCGCCGCCAGCTCCAGCAAGCGCTTGCCGACTTCTGGCGCCACATCGGTACCGGTCGGGTTGTGCGCGGTGGTCTGCATGAAGAAGACACGCGCCTTGCTGGCCAGCAGCGCCGCCTCGAACTCGGCAAGATCGGGACCGTCCACACGGCGTGTGATGGCGATCGGCTTCGCGCCTTGCAGTTGCAGCTTGCCGAACAGCGGGTAGTAACCCGGCTGCTCAACCAACACCGTATCGCCCGGCGCGACGTAGCGCCGGATGATCAGGTCCAGCGCATGATTGGCGCCAAAGGTAGTCACCAGCTGCCGCGGACCAAGCTCCATGCCATGCATGGCCATGCGCCGGATCAACTGCTGCCGCAACGGCAGGTAGCCGTAACGGTTGCCGTATCGAAACAAACTGCCGATGCCACTGCGCGCGACCTGCCGATGGAAGCGATCAAGTCGCATATAGGTCAACCAATCAACCGGCGGAAATCCCTCAGCCAGATGTGATCGCCCCGGCTCACGGATGGCCTGTTGGCGCATCATCCACAACGTGTCGATCACCCTGCTGTAACCAACGGGCTCCTCATCAACATCCCGTTCCGGCGGTGCTTCCACGCCCCGCACAAAGAATCCCTTGCCGTGCTGCGCCTCCACCAGCGCCCGCTCGCCAAGCAGGTCGAACGCCGAGATCACAGTGTTCTTCGAATAGCCATTCAATCGCGCGTACTCACGCAATGATGGCAGCTTGTCTCCTGGCTTCAGCACACCGGCAAGGATCTGACGACCGATATCCATCGCAACTTTTTCCGCTAGTGAAATCTTCCGTGGTTCAGAGCGCATAGGAATCCATACAAATTTCTTCGGGGGCGCTCACTGTATCTATGCGCCCGCGCGCGCTGTAAAGAGCATAAATAGACATTTTGATATGAATTGGCAGACACGCCCCCGCAGCCTATCTGTACGAGAAAACTGTACCTTTCGCCCGCACGCTTCAGAGCACACGACGTTCCGATGATTGAGTAATGCTCGACGCAGATGAATCGACCGGGACAATCACCGTTGAACGCAATCAATGCACATGCAGAGCACACAGCGTCATCCGATTCGACGCCAGCAATAGCGCACATTCCGCGCAAACCAGGCACTGACATAAGACTGGACAGCGCTTCCGAAGCAGCCGCTGCGAATGACGCCGTTCCAATACCTGGGAGGCAACACATACGTTCGGATCAGCCAATCACCTTCATCGACGAAGTGCCGATCAACGGCACGAATCAGCGAGTTGCAGTCGCGGAGCGTCAGCCGGGACAGGCAGACATCCTGCAACGCATCGCCGGGCGTTCGCGTCAAACCGGTGGATTTCATGTATTTGGTGCGACCCGACTGCTGCGTGCCAGCATCCAGTTCAGTGCGATCCGCCACGTGCATGGTGCACGCGAGCATGTACTGCAGCTACGCAACCAGCTGGTCGGACTCGTCAACGCGATGAACCCTGGACTCGTCTCGGGTGGCGGCGGCTGCAAGGAGCTTGAAGCAGTGGTGCGCATGAGCAGCGCCATGGAGCCGCAACTGGAAGTTTCAGTGCTTTTAGAAATCCCAGATAGATCTGACATCCGGGTCATCGACGAGCTGATAGCGAAGTTGGCACCTTTGATTGAGCAGCTGACCAAGGGTACGAAGACGCGGGCGTCCACCACCGAGGTTACCACTCACCAGTTGCTACGCGCGCAGGTAGCTTTCGACCCGGGCACCTTTTCGCTTGCAGCCGCCGCAGGCCATACGCTGGCGGGACGTATCGTTGATCTTCACAATTTCACCTGCCTGGCCAGGGAGCGCGTCCACAAGCGCAACGCGGACATTCTCGCAACCGCGAATTCCATGCTCGCTGCCACTGGAGCTGCGATCGGCAACAAGCGCACTACATGGACAGCCGTTGACGACCCAGGAGTGCCGCTGGTGATCTGGTACCGCGATCAACACGGTCATCTGGCGGGGCGAATCTCGCTGCCGGTGCAGGCGGAACATGCAGACTACATCGGTGCTTCGACGTGCACCGCTGCCAAGGTTCCGTGTACGTATCCACTCACTCCCGCCGTCGCGGCGATCGGCTTGGCGCAGAGCCTGACCAACCTTCATGCACATGCAGCCGAGGCAGTCGCTCAAGGTGATAGCGGCCAACATGCCTACGACCTGGCATTGCTGGCAGGCGCTCGCGACAGTGAGATCGTTCACGTGGTCAAAGCCCTGTTGTCCGCGCAGAGCATCCACCTGGATCTCGCGATAGCTGCGCTCGACAAGTTGCGGCGGCGATGATGGACAGCCACGATGAAGCCCAGGAAGATCATGTCCGCATCATCGAGGTTGGCGCACGAACTGGCCATGCGCACCAGGCCAAGGCACTGCCGGCCATCGTCCGCGTGAACCTGATCGAATTGCTGGAATCGGCCGGCATCAGGGAAATCGAACTGGGCTCGTTCACTTCATCACGCCGGGTGCCACAGATGGCCGATACCGCGGCGCTATGCACGCTGCTGGGGCCACCGCCGATTGACCGCGTCCGCTCCGCGCTGGTCTCGGACATGAAGGGACTGGAGATGGCAGTCGCCAACGGCTTCCGTGATATCACCATTACCTCGGCCGCATCGGATACCTATTGCCGCGCAGTACTCAACTGCAACATCAGCGAAAGTCTGCGCCGTGCTGACGAGATCAGCGCGCACGCCTTGGCCCTCGGCATCCAGGTCCGTGCCACGTTGGCGACGATCATCCATTGCCCCTACGGTGGAGCGGTGACGACGGCGGAGGTCATCCGTATCGTGCGCACGCTCTACCATATGGGCTGCCGCGAGATCAGCCTGTGCGATACCACAGGCAGAGGTACTCCAGCGTCGGTTGGTGTGCTGCTTCGAGCCTGTGCCAGCGAAGTGCCGATGCACCGCGTGGCAATGCACTTCCATGACACCTTCGGCCTGGCCATCGCCAATGTCATCGAAGCACTGGAGCATGGCGTGCGTGCGTTCGATGGCGCTGTTTCCGGGCTTGGCGGTGACAGCCATGCTCCTGGTGCGGCAGGCAATCTGGCTAGCGAAGACCTTGTCTATCTGTTCTCCGAACTGGGGATCAACTGCAACGCCGATCTCGACGGCCTGCTGCTGGCCGCTGACTACATCGACTGCGTGCTTGAGCGCAGAACCGGGTCGCGTGTGGGTCGGGCGCTGCGGGCGGGAAGAAAGCAAGGCAAGGACACGGCCAGAATCTGGACGGGATGAGCTGGTTTGGTTGCTGCGGCCGTTGCATGGCACCCAGCCCGGGTAGCGGCCGTCGTGGAGCCCGTTGCCCGTGTGTGGCCGGCCCACGGCGTTGACGTGCGCGCAGTGGTGCCGGATCAGCCCAGCCTGCTCCGTCGCCGGTGTCAGTCGCATGGCGTCGGCAATGCTCGCCACCCTTCATCTCCACGGAACCGCCCAGGTTCTGTCATTTGCCATGTTCCATGGCTGCCTGGAACACTGCCAGGCCAGGCGCGGAACTGACACGCACTCGGCGATGAACGTATGATGTGCCGGTCAGCGAGCATAGCGGCCAGCCGACCACCCGATGCCGGCGCCGAGCGCCGTGGAGAGATCCCCATGCCGCTGCTGTCGAATCCGGGGTCGTGCTGGCGGAAGCCGCAGCGCCATGCACCTGCCCGGCCCCACAACGCACTTGCCCGCATGTCACAGCTGCATGCCGCTGCCGGCTGCCAGCACTGATGACTGCGCCCAGCTCACGCTTGATTGATGCCTTCCTTGGTCTGTACGGCGAGTTGAAGCGGCATCTGCGGCGACGTACCGGCGACAGCAGCCGTGCCGAAGAGGTCATGCAGGAAACCTACCTGCGCCTGCTCGAGACCGACAGCCGTGTGCAGCAGGAGCAGATCCGCGACCAGCGCGCTTTCATCTTCCGCGTCGCCGGCAACCTCGCCATCGACGTGGCGCGTCGTGAGCAGCGCGCAGGCGGCAACGGCGAACCCGACCCCCAGCAGGCCGACCCTGTCGCCGGCCCCGAGCGCAATGCCATCGCCCAGGACCGCTTGCGGCAGCTCGATGAGGCCTTGCGCGAGCTGCCGCCCAATGCACGCCTGGCCTTGCTGCTGTTCCGCGTCGACGGCCTGTCGCATGCATTGATCGCGCGCCGGCTTGGCGTATCCGAGAGCATGGTGGCCAAGTACCTGGCGCAGGCGCTGCGGCATTGTCGCGACCGCCTCGGGCCAATGTGAGGACAATGATGGAAGATGATCACTGCAGCCACTGCAACTTTGGCATTGGCGAAACGTCTTATAGGTAGACACCCCCTTTTCCAGCGCAGCCCCCTAGCCACGCCACGATGTTCGACCGCTTCCGAACCCGGAACAACGCGCTCAATGACGAATCCATCCAGTGGGTGATACGCCTGGGTGCGCGTCCGTCTGCGGGCGATAAAGCCGCGTTCGAGCAGTGGTGCCAGCGTTCCCCGGCCCATGCCGAGGCTGCACGGCAGGCATTCGCGCTACTCGATGGCGTCGGCCAGACCGAGCTTGCGGCCGAGCACCGCCATTGGGTGCAGGCGCTGACACCTGCACCGCGCCGTATCAGCCGCCGCGCGGTGTTGGCAGGCGGACTGTCGGCAGCAGCGCTGGCTGGCGTGGTTGGTACGGGCATGTTGGGGCCAGTCAGCGGCGTGCTTGCCGACCACCGCACCCGCATCGGCCAGCGCCGGCAGGCATCACTGGGTGACGGATCGACCGCCTGGCTCAACAGCGAGAGCGCATTCTCGCAGGCGTTCTCCAACGTCCGCCGCACCGTATCCGTGGCCGCCGGTGAACTGCTGTTCGACGTCGCCCCCGACCCGCAGCGGCCCTTCGTGATCGAGAGCCGCGACGGCAGCGTTCATTGCAGCGTTGGCCGCTTTGCCCTGCACCGCGAATCACGCCGCAGCACGCTGACCGTTGTCTCCGGCCTGGCCGAGCTGCGCAACCGGGCCGGCGCCAGTATCGAAATGATCCCCAACCAGCGCGTTACCTTCAGCGCCGATGTACTGGGCAAGGCCGAGACCGTCGATGCCGGTGCATTGACCGCCTGGGTCCGCGGCAAGATGATCTTCAACCAGCAGAGCGTGGCTGCCATCGCAGGCGAACTGCAGCGCCACGTACCGGGGCGCATCGTCGTGATGGGTGAGTCGCTGCAGCAACTGCAGCTCACCGGCGTGTTCGAGCTGGATGACATCGATGCGCTGCTGCGCAATATCGCCGCGCTGGCCGGTGCGGAACTGATCCGCCTGCCGCTGCTGACCGTGATCCGCTGAGCCGCCGAGCAGCGCTGTAACCCTGCAAGCGGCCCGCCGCGCAGGCACACGAAGCGGCGGACATTTTTTTTCTGCTGACCCTGCAAGTTTCGCCCGCGACGGCCGTCTATAGGAATGAGACTTATTCTCATAAAGTCAACGCCAGTACTTCCAGGCGTCCTCTTCCTATTCCTTCGTCGGACCCATGAGCCCTTCCAACTTTTCCCGCCGTTCCCTGCGACTGCCCGCCGTGCTGGCGGTCAGCATCGCCCTGGCACTCAATGCACCGCTGTATGCCGCCGCACAGAGCAGCGGCACCAGCGGTTCCACGCAGCGCACCACATTCGATATCCCGGCACAGTCCCTGGACAGCGCGCTGACGCGATTGGCGGACCAAGGCGGGGTTCGCATCCTGTTCGTGTCCAACGATGTCAGCGGCCTGCAGGGCACGGCCATCAAGGGCCAGCTCAGTGCGGCGCAGGCACTGGATCAACTGCTGGCGGGCAGCGGACTGGCCTGGCAATGGCGCGAGCCCGGCACCGCCGTGGTGACGCGCAGCGGCGCTGCTACCGCCGGCGCGAGCACCCCACTCGTCACCGGCACGCTGAGTGTCACCGGGCAGCAAGGCATCGAAGCGACCGGTGCGCAGCGCGACCTGCGCGGCCAGGACGAGGTCTACGACCTGGACCTCTCCACCGCCTACCTCGGCCGCACCGAGATCGAGCGCTACAAGGGCGCGACGCCTTCGGACCTGCTCAACGGCGTCGCCGGTGTGTTCAGCGGGGATGCCCGCAACAGTGGCGCGCTCGACGTCAACATCCGTGGCGTGCAGGGGCCGGGACGCGTGCCGGTCACCATCGACGGCACCGAGCAGGCTGTCACCGCCTGGCGCGGCTACAACGGCATCGGCAACCGCAACTACGTCGATCCCAACCTGATCGGCGGCATGCAGATCTTCAAGGGGCCATCGCTGACCCGCAACGTCACCACCGGCATCGGTGGCGGCGTGGTGATCAAGACACTGGACGTTGACGACGTGGTGCCGGAAGGCGAGTCGTTCGGCGGCGAGTTCAAGATCGAAGGCAGCAGCAATGCGGTGGCACCACGTCTGCCGGGCCGGTTGTACACCGGCATGAACCACCGCGACGTGCCGGAACTGGCCACCGGCAGCCCGACCAATGACCCGACCCTTCGCGTGCAACCGCATACCGGTGGCGGCGGTTACAACGTCTTCGATGGCGAAGACCACGCCTATCGCCTGGCCCTGGGCTGGAAGTCGGACACGCTGAGCCTGTTCGGTGCCTATGCCTACCGCGACCGTGGCAACTACTTCGCCGGCAAGCGCGGCGCCGGCTACTACTCGCAGCCGGTGGAGAACATCGGCGCCGGTGACTACATCATCACCATGGCCAACCGCCTGCGCCCGGGCGACGAAGTGACCAATACCTCCAGCCAGATGGAATCGTGGCTGTTCAAGGCCACCTGGAACCCGACACCCGACCAGGTGCTGCGCTTCGGTTACCGCGACACGCTGTCGCACTACGGCGAGATCATGCCGTCACGCATCAACCGTACCCCGCTCGGCCTGCCGCAGTGGTCGCTGAGCCGGGTCGACTCCACCGCCTACAACCTGGAATACAAGTGGCAGCCGCAGGACAGCCGCTGGATCGACCTGTACGCCAACCTGTGGCGCACCGATACCGACAGCAACGCGAACACCGCCGGCAGCTACCCGAACTACTGGAACGCGGTAACCCAGCCGATCATCATGAACGGCGCGCTGGATGATTCCACCAACACCCGCAACGGCGTGACCCTGAGCAATCTGTTCCGGCTCAGCGATGCGCTGGACCTCACCGTCGGCGGCGACTTCCAGCATGAGAAGCTGCGCTCGCATGACGAGTACATTGGCCCCTCGGCAGCCTGGCGCATGTTCCCGCGCGCCGGCCGTCGCGAGGAATGGAACGCCAACTTCAACCTTGAATGGCGTCCGGTCGACTTCCTCAAGATCAATGCCGGTGCCCGCTACTCCTCGTACTGGGCGTACGACGATTTCCTCGCCGACCATCCGAACACGTTCCTGGCCTCGGTATCCGGCTACCAGGCGACCTACCGGACCATGTCTGCGGAGGAGCGCAGCAAAGCTGAGACGCAGGCGCGCACCGTTTACCAGGTCTGCACGGCGATGCCATTCTACTGCGATCTTTTCGGCATTCCGGCGGGGATAAGCGAAGCGGAGTACGTCGCTTCCAAAATTCACGAAGCCGCCAAATCGAACACCATTCAATGGCTTCCTGATGCCGAAGGAAAGTTCCATCGCGTCGATAATCCCTGCACCAATGGCATGCTGAACGGCATAGCCGATCTGTATGAGGGCGGGAACTGCAGCATCGGCCTCACCTCCAACCCGATTGCTTCCCGCTACGCCGTGGCAAAGAAGCGCCGCGATCGTGGTTGGGCTCCATCACTCACGGTGACCGGCTTCTTCTCCGATTACAGCCGCGCCTACTTCAGCTACAACGAGGCACTGCGCTACCCGAACATGTTCGAGAGCGTGATCGCCTTCGGTGCCAGCGTCAGCCCCTTCCGCGACCTCAAGCCCGAGCATACCTACAGCTACGAGCTTGGCTATATCCAGGAGCTTGGGCACCTGTTGGGTAATGACACCATCGCCGACGTCAAGCTCAGCTACTACCACCGCCGCACCGACGACCTGATCGAACGCGACAACAACTTCCTGTTCCGCAACATCGAGAAGCAGCTCGTGCAGGGCGTGGAGTTCCAGGGCCGTTACGACAATGGCCGTTTCTTCACCGACCTCGCCGTTGCGCACACGCTGAAGAACGAGGTCTGCGATGAACACACCTCCATCACCATCGATCCCAACGTCAACGGCACACCCACCTGCGTGGACCAGGGCTTCATCGGCAGCTGGCTGCTGACCCAGGCCTCGCCGGAAACCTCGGCCAACTGGTCGCTGGGCGGACGCTTCCTGGACAAGCGGCTGGAACTGGGCACGCGTGTTGTCTATTACCAACGCCGCAAACCCAACCGCGACCTGGAAGCGTTCGCCGACGTCACCAACCAGAACCTTGCTGTGTTCAACGTGCCGTTCTCCTGGGACACCACCTGGCTGTTCGACGCCTATGCCAGCTACCGCGTCAACGACACCGTGCAGCTTGAGCTGATCGGCACCAACCTCTCCGACCGCTACTACGCCGACCCGGCCACCCGCTCACTGCTGCCTGCGCCTGGTCGCACGCTGAAGCTGAGCGTGACCGCGCGCTTCTGATCAACCCGTAGCACCAAGGAGCCCACCGCAACCCGAACCGTCACTGCAGTTCAAATTTCTTCATCACCTCAAGAGAGAAATGATCATGAAAATGCACAAGCGCATCTCCCAACTCGCCATCGCCCTTACCGTGGTGTCCCTTGCGGGTACCGCCGCTGCCACCAACATCGTCGGCGCCCAGACCGCTGGCTCCGGCACGTCGACCATCAGCGTCGGTGAGTCGCAGGTTCCGTTCGGCCCGCACACCGCAGGCAAGGCGGGCGCCGGCATTTCCAGCTATGCCGGCGGGATCAAGGTCGACTTCCAGGGCCTGACCCCGTCCAGTGCCGCCACTGTGCTGCATCCCGGCACGGACAAGGGCATGACCGTCTACAAGCTGCATGACCCGATCACCACCGGCACCCCGGGTGATCCGAACAACCCGGCGCACGCAGGCCTGGGCAGCTTCAACTTCGTCAAGGTCGGCACCGGTGATGTGTGGTTCGGCGAATGGTCGACCAACGGCAATACCGGCAGCCCGACCTACCAGAACCGCCAGGTCTATTACGTCGGCGACAAGACCGGCTATACCGCCGCCACCGGTACCGCGGTTGGCTACACGCTGACCGGCCTGCATCGCTACGGCGCCAACACCCACCTGACCGGCAGCTTGACCGCCAACTTCAGCAGCCGCACCTTCCACGGTGACCTGTCGATCGGTGCAACCCAGATCCGCCTTGGCACCAGCGGCAGCCAGATCGCGTTCGACACCAACGGTCATTTCGATGCAGCCAATGCCGGCCAGTGGGTGATCCCGGGCAACCTCGTGCTGAAAACCGGCGATGTAAAGGGTGACTTCTTCGGCGCAGGTGCCACCGCCGTCGCCGGCATCGTCGATTTCAAGGACCAGACCATGAACATCGCCTGGGGCGGCACCAAGAACTGACGGCTGAATCTTTCCGTCAATCGCTGTAATTCGACTGCTACCGGCAAGGACCAGCCAGCGTCCGCCAATCCTTGCCTCCCTCGATGGCCATTGCATGCACTCTCGCTCTTCCACCGACCGTCGACGCCGGTCTGTCTTCGCGCTTCCCGCCGCCGTGTTGCTGGCCGGCCTGCTGTTGCCCCTTGTCAGCTTCGCACAGGAGCAGGCCGATACACGCCGCCTGCTGGACCAGCACATTGACCAGCAGGCACAGGCGCGCGAGCGCGAGCTGCTCAAGGACGAACTGGATGCCGAGCGCCCGACGCTGACCATCGACGGCGAGCGTCGCGTCATCGGTCACAACGTCGACGACGTCGGCCGCGCACTGTACCTGGCGCTGCAGCAGCGGCAGTGGGGGCTGGCGGCACATTTCCTCAATGAATACCTGACCCTGCCCGACCACGACAAACTGCTGGTGCATTACGCCCAGGGCGGCCTGCTGCGCATCCAGGGCAAACACGCGCAGGCAGCCACCGAGTACCGCGCACTGCTCGCCCTGCAGCCGGACTTCATGCCAGCCAGGCTCGAGCTGGCCCGCACCTTGTTCGAAGACCAGCAGGATCGCGAGGCAGACGCGTTGTTCGCGGAAGTCGGCACCAGCATCGATGCCAACGACCCGAAGACCGAGGGCGTGCGCACCACCATCGCCAGCTTCCGCCAGGCCTTGGCCCAGCGCGAACGCTGGAGCGGCTCGTATGCTGCCGGACCCAGCTGGACCGACAACGCCAACCGCACCTCGGCCAGTCGCACCTGCCTGTTGCTGCTGATCACCGGCGATTGTCTTATCGAGCGCAAATTGCCCGAGGCCATCACCGCCACCGGCATTGACTACGACGCCACCCTCAACAAGCGGCATGCGCTGCGCGGACACCACGGTGTCTACCTGCGCGCACTCGCGTTCGGCCAGAACTACCGCGACAACAGTGCGTACAACGAGCTCAACGCCGCGGTGCAGGCCGGCTACAGCTTCCGCAGTGCGCGCCACACGGTGGCACTTGCACCGTCGTTCGATTACTACGCATTGGGCAACAGCGCCTTGTTCGGCGCGCCGGGCGTGCATGCCGAATGGAGCTGGACGCCTGGCCAGCGCTCCATGCTGAAACTTGAAGCCGACTGGAAGGATCTCAGCTACCGGCAACGCGACTACGCGCGCAATCTCGACGGTGTGCAGCGCACCGCTTCGGCCACCTACTTCCGCAGCCTGGGCAGCCACTGGATGGCCTTCGGCGGCCTCGATGCACTGGACAGCGATGCCCGCGACCGCAGCAACAACTACCGCTCGCTTGGCGCCCGCCTCGGCGCATCACTGCAGTGGCCCGAAGGCTTCAGCCACACCCTGTTCGCCTCCTATCGCCGCCGCAGTTACGACCTGTACAGCCCGATGCTCGGCGTCCGCCGCGATGACGACGAGCGCAACTACACACTGATCATCAAGGCCAAGCGCCTGGCTTTCGCCGGCTTCACGCCCTTGCTGAGCCTTCGCTACAACGTCGTCTCCAGCAACGTCGACTGGCTCTACAGCTATGACCGCAGCACCGCCAGCCTGAAGCTGGAACGCAGCTTCTGACCCCAACCACTTCCTGCATCACCGGGGATTGCACATGAGCACACACAGCACCGTTGTTTCGCGCAGCCAGCAACTGAAGGCCGCCACCCACAGCACCCATGACAGCCTGGACAAGCGGGTCATGGCAGCAGACATTTTTGCCAGCCGCGACAGCTTCACGCGCTTCCTGCGCGTGCAGTATCGCTTCCACCGCGATATCGATGCGCTCTACTCGCATCACGGACTACTGGCGTTGATCCCCGATCTGGCCGAGCGCCGGCGGTTGGCCAGGATCGCACTCGACCTGCAGGATCTCGGCAGCGGTATTCCCACCGGCAGCACTCCTGCAGTGGACGCCAACATCGCCCTGCCCGACGCCCTGGGCTGGCTGTACGTGGCAGAAGGCTCCAACCTTGGCGGCGCCGTACTGTTCAAGCTGGCGCGGGACCGACTGCAGCTGCACGCCGACTTCGGCGCCCGCCACCTGGCCGCGCACGCCGACGGCGCAGCGCGGCACTGGCGCAGCTTCACTGCCGCGCTGGACGCCGCACCGCTGGCGGCCGCGCAGGAAGGCTCGGTGGTGGAGGGGGCACGCGCGGCGTTCCAGACCGTGCGCAGCCATGTCGAAACGGAACTGCATGCCGACCCGGTGGCGGTGACCTGATGCGCTGGCTATGGTTCTGCGCCGGCTGCTGGATGCTGGCACTGGGCATCATCGGCGCACTGCTGCCGGTGATGCCCACCACCATCTTCCTGATCCTGGCGCTGGCCTGCTTTGCGCGTTCGTCGCCGCGGCTGGAACGCTACCTGCTGCAACACCCGCGCTACGGCCACAGCCTGCGCCTGTGGCGTGAGCAAGGCGCGGTCAGCAGGAAAGGCAAAACCTTCGCTGCGCTCGGCATGGCGGGGGGCTACCTGGTCTTCCTCTGCACGGCGCACCCAGGCTGGAAGCTGGCGCTGGGCATCGGCCTGTTCTTCATCGCCAGCGCCGGCTACGTGCTGTCGCGTCCCGCACCACGTGCGCTCATCCATTGAGGATACTGATCATGCCCCTGACAACGCCGGCCAGCCTGCCGCTGCCAGTCCGCAACATCCACTCGGCGATACTGCGTGGCGCCGGCATCCGGGTGACCTCGGCGCGGATTGCCACCTTGCGGCTGGCGCCGTTGGTGTTGGCTGCACACGGACGCCTCAGCCCGCAATTGCTGCATGCCGCTTCCCTGAAACAGGGCGACATGCATGTCTCCACCAGCGCTTTCTACAACACCTTGTCGACGCTGGGTGCAGCTGGCTTGCTGCCATCCCCCAAGCAAACGCACCCATCACCACCCGCGGACAGCGCGACCAACCAGGAGCACGCATGACGACCAACCTGCCCAGCAATCTCAGCCCATGGCAGATGTTCCTGCATGCGGACTGGGTGGTGCAGACGGTGATGGTCGGTCTGGCCATTGCCTCGCTGGCAACGTGGACGGTACTGCTGGCCAAGCACCGGCAGCTGCGGCGCGAGGCGCAGCGCATGCAAACCGCACGCGGCGCACTCGCAGCGGCGGACAACCTGCCCACGGCATTGGCCACGTCCGGGCGGGAAAGTGCCATCGCCTCGGCGTTGCTGGCCGAGGCACAGGATGAGCTGCAGCGCTCGCCCAGCGTTGGCAGCACCGACGGCATCAAGGAACGGGTCGGCTCGCGCCTGCAGCGCATCGAACTTGCGCATGCACGCCAGCTGCGCAGTGGCACCGGGCTGCTGGCGACCATTGGTGCCACCGCACCCTTCGTCGGCCTGTTCGGCACGGTGTGGGGCATCATGAACAGCTTCGTCGGCATCGCCCAGGCCAACACCACCAATCTGGCCGTGGTCGCACCCGGTATCGCCGAAGCCTTGCTTGCCACCGCGCTTGGGCTGGTCGCGGCGATTCCCGCGGTGGTCATCTACAACCAGCTGAGCCGCCAGCTTGCAGCGCTGCGCGGCGACAGCGGCGACCTGTCAGCCAGCGTGCAGCAGCTGGTCTCGCGCGACCTCGACCGCCGCGCCTTCACCCCCTCCGGAACACCGTGAGCATGGCGATCAGGACCGAAGAGCAGGACGATGTCCCCGATGAGAACCACGAGATCAACGTCACCCCTTTCATCGACGTGATGCTGGTGCTGCTGATCATCTTCATGGTCGCCGCGCCATTGGCCACCGTGGACGTCGCCGTCGATCTGCCGGCATCAACGGCACTGCCACAACCGCGTGCCGATGAGCCGGTATACCTGACCGTGCAGCAGGACCTGTCGCTGCGCTTGAACCAGGACCCGATCACTGCACCGACCCTGGCCGCAGCACTGGATGCACTCACTGCCGGCAACCGCGAGCAGCGCATCTTCGTGCGCGCCGACAAGGGTGTCGCTTACGGCGACTTGATGGATACCTTGAACAGCCTGCGTGCTGCCGGCTACCTGAAGGTGGCCCTGGTCGGGCTGGAGCAGGCCGCGCCGTGAACTGGACACCACCTGCGGCCGAGGGCCCACGCTGGGGTCGCAGCCTGTGCATCGTGCTTGGCGTGCATGCACTGGTGGTGGGCGGCGCGGCGGTCTGGTCATCGTGGTCGCCGCCACCCGCGCCGCCGTCGCCTCCGCAAGCGGTGATGGTGGAGCTGGCGCCGCTGCCGAGCGCCCCCCCGGTGCCGCCCACGGATCTGGCACCGGGGCCGCTGCAGCAGGAACAGCAGCCGCAGCCCGTGCAGGCAGCGGCGACACCAACGGCGGCAGTTGCGCCGCCCTCACCCACCCAACCGGCAGATGCAGCACTGCCACCGCCAGCCGCCGAGCGACAGCAACAACAACCTGCCTCAGTGGAAACTGCCGAGGTGCTGCAATCAACTGCGCCACCCAGCGTGCAGGCTCCCAGCGGCACCCGCTATGCCGCCCGGCAATCTTCGGCCGGTGCTGACACACCGTCACAGGCCAACTGGCAGGCGTTGGTGCTGGCGCATCTGCAGCGCTACAAGCGTTATCCGCGCGCAGCGCAGCGACGTCGCAGCGAAGGCGTGAGCCTGGTCGAGTACGCGGTGGACCGCAGCGGCGGCGTGCAGTGGGCACGGCTTGCCCGCAGCAGTGGCAATGCCTTGCTGGATGGCGAGGCGCTCGCCGCCGTGCAGCGCGCCAACCCGTTACCGTCGCCACCAGATGAAGTACCCGGCGATCCAGTGCAGATCACCACGCCCGTGGAGTTCTTCATTCGCTGACAGCAGCTGCGTCGGATTCGTTTCCGTTCGCTTGCCGCGAACGCATCACCATCGTCTTTGTTAGCAACCAGCGGCGTCCGCGAACAGAAAGCCCGCCCGGATCCACATCCGAGCGGGCTTTGTCATTGCATGCGGCGCTTTCAAGCACACCGCACGGGGTCAGAACCGATAGTTGAAACTCGCCTTCAGCGTGCGGCCCGGCGCCAGCATGGACGAGCGGGTCAGCGGATCGATGTAGTACAGGTTGCCCAGGTTGGTCCCCACCACTTCAACCGTCGCACGGTCATTGACTCGCCACGTGGCGTAGGCGTCATACGTGGTGATGCGGCCCCATTGCAGTGGCGTGTTGAGGTAATAGGAAATCGTCGCCGACTGGGTGCCGTAATTGTCCTTGAACACGCTCTCCTGCGGTGCGTGGTGGACGATGCGGCTGCCAAGCTCCAGGCGGCCATCAAACAGGCGCGTCCCCACCGTCCAGTTGAAGGTGTAGCGTGGGATGGCCATGGTCACCAGGTAGCCACCGACGAAGCCGGTTTCCACGCAGTTGGAGACGCCGCCGGTATTGTCCAACAGCATCGCGGTGTGCTCGTCGCAGACACGGTTTTCCAGATTCCACGCACCGCTGATATCGGTGAAGAAGCGACCGTTGTCGAAGCGTCCCTGCACTTCGACGCCGCGAATGGTCTGCTCGTCGATGTTGGAGAAGGTCAGCTGCGGGCTGCGCTCGATCACGTCGCGGGTACGGTGGTGGTAATAGGCGATCTTCAGGTCCGCCAGCGGATTACCGTCCAGCAGCTGGCCGAAGTCCTGCACCCACGACAACTCGGTGTTGAAAGCATGCTCCGGCTTCAGGCCATAGCTGTCCTGGACGCTGGAGAAGCCAATCGTGCTCTCAAACAAGGCCGGGAAGCGGCGCACCTGGCTGTGGCGCAGGTAGACGCGGCTGTGCTCGCTGAACTCATAGGTCGCGGCGAACGACGGCACCCAGCCGGCGCCGCGCTGCCTGCGCGCGGTGTTGTCGACCGTTGCGAAGGGAATCAGCTCGCCATTGACGCTTTGGCCGGGATAGGGGCCATCAGACCAGCACTTGCGGCCGCCGCTGAGCTCGACGTTGCTGAAGTCGATGGCGCCGTTGATGCAGGGATTGTCAGCGCGGTTGTAACGGCCCTGGCCATCGTGCTTCCACAGCATCTCGTTGTTGGCGGTGTAGGTGGTGCGGCTGCGGACTTCGTCGAGGGCTGGGGTCAGCAACTCCGCCACGAACTGCTCACGTGTATAGCCGAAGAACTCCTCGTAGATGGGCCACTGGCTTTCCATGATGTCGGTCATCTGGGCCACCGACGTGTCGATCTCGGCCTGGGTGTAGTGCTCCAGCGTGTTCCACTTCATCACCCGACCCGAGGCCTCCTGGCTGCTGGTCGGCAACACGCCGGCCCGCTGCTGGCGCGCGAGGAACTCATCGAACGACTGCCAGTTCTGGTAGCGCACGCCTGCGCTGAGCAGCAGCTTGTCGATCGGCCGCCATTCAAACAAGGCACTGAGATCATACTCACGGCGCCAGCCTGCGCGCGGCTTGCCACGCCAATAGCCGGTGATCTCCGGATCGTTGTAGACATCCTTGGAGCTGAGGGTTTCCTTCTGCAGGTTGCCACCGACCGTCAGGTCCAGGCTGTCGCTCAGCTGCATCTTGTTGTCGAACGAGAAGCCGGTGCGCGCGTTCTTGCTGTTGGCTACCGCGGTGTTGCGGAAGTGATCCGGGGTGACATAGACCTTGTCGACGTCGTTGTACCAGTTCATGCGATCGTTCGGCAGGCCGCCGCTGCTGTAGGTCGCACTGTCGGTATCGGTGCGCCACAGGTTGGCGCGCAGGTCCACCCAATCCAGGCCTGGGCGCCACTTGTATTCCAGGTTCACCGCACGCGCATCCACCTGGCTCAGCGGCCACTGCGGAATGCCATCGGTGACGGTGTTGTCCCACTGGATGCGCGAGGGCATGATCTCGCCATAGCGCGACTGCGTGTCGCGCACGTTGAGCTGCAGCACCTGTGTGTCGCTCAGGCGCCAGGTGCCCTTGACCAGCCACGATTCCATGCGACTGGAGGAATTGAGGATCTCCGAACCCGGCACATAGACCTTGGCCAGGTACGGCACATAGTCCCAGCTGGTGGTCGGTTCGTTGTCATAGAACGAACTGCCATGCTTGCCGGCGAAGTGGTTGCCCTTCTCGCGGAAGGCATAGGCCGCCATCAGGTCGAAGTTCTCCTTGCGCAGGCCCAGCGCCAGCCGCCAGGCCTGGTCACTGCCGAAGCTGCCGCTGCCACTGGTGCGCGGATGCTGGTACAGGGTCGGGTCGTAGAAGTTGACCTGGCTGGCCGGGAAACCCGGCACGCTGCCGATCGGCTTGCCGGTCAACAGGGTCGGCAACTTCGGATCGATGGCGTTGTCGCTGGCCTCCATCTTCAGTTCACCGCCGAAGCTCTCGCCTTCCAGCAGGATGTCGTCCACGTCCAGCGTCTTGATCTGCACCGCGCCGCCCACCGAAGTGTTGGCACCACGCAGCATCGCCGGGCCCTTGATGACCTGCATGCCGCCGATCAGGCTGGGATCGATGTAGTTGCGATTATTGGCGCCCATGTAGCCGCGCCAGACCGTCAGCGCCTGCTCGGTGCCATCGATGGTCAGCGGCACGCGGCCCGGGCCCTGGATGCCGCGGATGTTGGGATCCAGCGCACCGCTGTTGCGGGCATCGCCACTGTAGACGTTGACCATGCCCTTGAAGATGTCAGCCGGTGCAGCGCCCTTGTAGCGTTCGATCTGCTCGCGCCCGGCGTAGACGGTGGACAGGTCCAGATCGTAGACATCGTCATAGCCGCGCTCATCGCGCTCGATGCCGGTGGGATCGGCCGAGCGCTCACCACCAACCCGCAGCGTACCGATCACCACGGCATCGCCGTCAGTGCTGGCCACGCGCTGGATGCTCCACGCCCCCGGACTGACCTCGCGTGCCACCAGATCCGTGCCCTGCAACAGCCGCGCAAGCGCTGCGCGCACCGTGTAGCGGCCCTGCAATGCGGGCGCAGCACGGCCGGCAACCAGTGCCGGGTCATAGCTCAGCGAAACACCGGCGGCCGTCGCGGTATCGTTCAATGCCCGCGCCAACGGCGCGGCCGCGAGGTTGAAGCTCACATTGCCCTCGCTGGCTGCGGACGTGCCGCTCTGGGCGAAGGCCAGCTGCGGCAATGGCAGCGAAAGCGCGACGAGGCAGGCCAGGGCCAGCGAGGTGCGGACGAAAGGGGGACGCGAAGACATGGCGGAGTCCGTGACAGAAAGGAATTGAAAGGGTTCACTTCCTTGCCCGGCCAACCGGCAAAAAGGGACATCCCCGGCTCAGGCGGGGTCGACCATCACCCATAGACGGCTGCGGTAGCGCACGCGCAACGGGAAACCCGCCTGCAGCAGCGCGAGCACGGTATCGGTGTCGTCCAGCTGGAACACGCCGGACACCAGCAGGCCGGCGATCTCCGGATCACAGCGCACGACGCCGCTGCGGTAACGCGCCAGCTCGGACAACAGTTCTCCCAGCGGCATGGCCTCGGCATGCAGCACGCCCTGCACCCAGGCCAGGCTGTTGCGCTGTAGCGCTGTGACCGCGCTGATGCTGGTCGCGTTGAAGACCGCCTGTTGGCCTGCGCTCACCAGCTGGGTGACATCGCCGCGATCACCGAGCTGGATCCGCACCGCGCCCTGCTCCACCGCCACGCGCGCATGGTCATCCCACATGCGCACGGCGAAGCGCGCGCCCAGAGCAGATAGATGCGCGTTGCGCAGCTGCAGCAACAGGGGTCGTGCTGGAATGCGATCATCCGTCGCTTCATGCAGCAGCACTTCACCGCGCAGCAGCTGCACTTGCCGCAGCTGCTCATTGAAGGTGAGCGCAATCCGCGTATCGGTGTTGAGCTGCAGTTCGCTGCCATCTGCCAGTCGCAGCGCGCGCCTCTCACCGATGCCGGTGCTGCTGTCGGCAACAAGGTGTTGCCAAGGCTCGCGCTGCCACGCCAGACGCGCCAGCGGCGCGCCGATCATCATTCCCATGATGGCCGCCAACGCGGCGCGGCGGCCCTGGCGCGTGCGGCGAGCCTGCTGCAAGGGCGCACTGCCTACCGCATCCGGCACATCGTCGAGTAGACCGGTCAAGCGCTCCGCGCGTTGCCAGGCGCGCCTATGCAGGTCGTTGCTGGACAGCCAGCGCTGCCAGGCCGCGCGCTCCCTGGCATCGAGTTCACCTTCGCGGAAGCGCAGCAGCCATTCGGCCGCTTCATGCAGCACCGGCGCGGGAATGGGGACATCGCTCCTGGCCAATGGCTCCTGCATGCGGATCAGTCCATGGCCTCGAGGCAGGCCGCCATCGCCAGCACGATGTCGCGCTTGATGGTGCGCTCGGTCACGCCCAGGCGCGTGGCAATCACCGCATAGGTCTGCCCGTCCAGCTGCGACAGCAGGAAGGCCTCACGTGCGCGCGGAGGCAATGCGTCCAGCATGCGGTCGATGCGCAGTAGCGCTTCCAGGGCTATCTGTCGCTGTTCCTCATCAGGTACCAGCGCCTCGGGCAGGCTGGCCAGTACCTCCAGCCACGCACGCTCCAGCGCGCGGCGCTGCCACAGATTGATGACCAATCCGTTGGCGATGCGGGTCAGGTAGGCGCGTGGCTGCTCCAGCGTCGGCAACTGTGGCTTCTGCAGCAGGCGCACGAAGGTGTCCTGCGCCAGATCCGCTGCTGCCTCGTCCGCGGACATGCGTCGGCGCAGCCACTGCAACAACCACCCATGGTGCGCGACGTACAGGCCCTGCAGGGAATCAGGCGCCGGTGCCGGCGAAGCGTTGACCATGGGCAAATATTGCGAATAGGAATCACTATCATCCGATAAATCAGGGGTGATAGGCAAACCCGGCCTGCGTTCGGGCGCGGCAACAGCGGTTTCCGAGCAGCGAAGCCATTCGATCCGCTTATCCGACCCAAATAATCGATACAACCATATGTTTTAAATGCAATAAAGATAAATTTCACATTGAAGATACCCCCATTTATACCCCTTAGTTGATTGGATGCTGTTGGACTTGCTTGGACAAGAGTGCCGTTTGTCGTCGAAGCCCCTCTTAGCCATTGATGTCCGCTGTCGGCCAGAAGCAGACGTTAGATTGCGCTGCCGAAACGCGCCTCACCGAACTGGCGGCGTTAACACGTCATTGCCCAACCCGCCATGGCAGCCAGTAACACGACCAGGACCGGCGGAGCACGCGCAACGACCAGTAGCCCGAATGCGACCAGTGCCATCGCGACATCCCATCGGTCATGGATCGCGCTCGTCCACACCGGGTCATACAACGCCGCCAGCAGGATGCCGACTACCCCGGCATTGACGCCTGCAATCGAAGCTTGGAGATCCTTGCGGTGGCGCAGGGACTCCCAGAACGGCAGCACCCCCACGAGCACAAGAAGGGCTGGCAGGAAAATGACCACCAATAGTGCAAGGCCGCCTGCCCAGCCACCCAGCGGCCCCTCGGCCATAGCCCCCAGATACGCTGCAAAGGAGAAGAGAGGGCCCGGCACCGCCTGCGCCGCACCGTACCCGGCGAGGAGATCCGCCGTGCTCACGGTGCCGCTCTGGACGACCGCGGTCTGCAGCAACGGCAGCACGACATGGCCGCCGCCGAAGACCAGGGCGCCAGCGCGGTACACACCCTCCAACAGCACGGCCAAGGGGGAGCCGCTAACCACCGCCCACACGGGCAGCAGAACAAGCGGCAGCACCAGTAGCACCAGTGCCACTGTGCCGGTTCTTCGCGAGACGGGATAGCCGCCGTCTGATTGGCCAGAAGCGGGTTCGATCTTCAGCATCCAGCGACCGAGCAGTCCGCTGAAGATGATCACCACGATCTGGCCGGCGACCGAGGGTATGGACAAAGTCAACACAGCGGCAAAAAACGCCATCCCTGCCCTCAGACGGTCCGGGCACAGGGATCGGGCCATTCCCCATACTGCTTGAGCCACCACAGCAACTGCCACGATCTTCAGGCCATGCAGCCAGCCGGATTCAACGATGCCCTGGTATTTGGCAACCCCCAAAGCGAACAGGATCATCAGCACGGCCGAAGGCAGCGTAAAGCCAGCCCAAGCGGCCAACAGGCCAGGCCAGCCAGCGCGGCGCAAGCCCAACGCCATCCCAACCTGGCTGCTGGCCGGGCCTGGCAGTAACTGGCACAGGGCCACCAGATCAGAGTAGCTACGGTCCGTCAGCCAACGGCGGCGTTCGACGAACTCGAGGCGGAAGTAGCCCAGATGGGCGATCGGGCCGCCGAACGACGTCAGCCCCAGCCGCAGGAATACCAGGAAGACGCGCCACGCGCCGTCGCTTGTTGTGGGATCGAGCGCCGACATTGACCATGACCTCCTGTGGTTCTCAACGGCGGCAAGCCCAGCCAGACACTGGGATCACGGCGTCGAGCTTCCCGCGTGCCCGGTCACCAGCTCTCCATCTTCCTTTCGGAACGGTCCGGGCAGCGACGGCAGGATCTCCAGCACCACTTCCGAAGGCCGGCACAGACGAGTACCACTATCGGTTTGTACGAGAGGACGATTGATGAGTATCGGGTGCGCCAGCATCGCATCAAGCAGCGCGTCGTCGCTCAGTGCTGCGTCGCCTAGCCCGAGCGCTTCATACGGCGTCCCCTTCTGCCGGATGGCATCGCGTACGCTCAACCCCGCCGCCGTAATGAGCTCGACTAGGCGCGCACGGCTGGGTGGGTTGGCCAGGTAGTCGATCACTTCCGGCTCGATGCCGACGAAGCGAATCAGTGCCAAAGTATTGCGCGAGGTGCCGCAGTTGGGGTTGTGATAGATGACAGCGTTCACGCACTTTCCTCTTTGTTCAAAACGGCCTCCACCACGCCTGCGGCAGCGGCCAGCGCCGCCGCCTCAACGGCCCCCTTGCGCTCGCTGTATCGGTCCACCAGGTAGTCGCTACGCCCGCGCACCAGAATGGTGAACTTGATTAGTTCCTCCATCACGTCCACTACGCGATCGTAGTACGCCGAAGGCTTCATTCGACCGTCGTCATCGAACTCCTGCCAGGCCTTGGCCACCGAGGATTGGTTCGGGATCGTGACCATGCGCATCCAACGGCCGAGCACGCGCAGCGCGTTGACCACGTTGAACGACTGAGAACCGCCGCAGACCTGCATCACAGCCAGCGTGCGGCCCTGAGTGGGTCGCACGCTGCCCTCTTCTAGTGGCAGCCAGTCGATCTGATTCTTGAATACTGCAGTAAGGGTGCCGTGGCGTTCCGGGCTGATCCACACGTGTCCTTCCGACCACAGCGATGCCCTACGCAGCTCCTGCACCTTCGGGTGAGTGGCCGGCACCGAGTCAAGCATCGGTAGCTCATGTGGATCAAAGAGGCGGGTTTCCGCCCCAAGCTGCTCCAGCAGCCGCTGCGACTCAAGCGCCAGCTTGCGGCTGAAC
>Ga0308157_10002666_pt1 | contig 28257 bp, 29 predicted proteins | sample PhyBR1_FD_201035 | JGI IMG/M metagenome (GOLD analysis project Ga0308157, IMG submission 201035) | Phyllosphere microbial communities from UC Gill Tract Community Farm, Albany, California, United States - DLSLB.R1 | ecosystem: Host-associated > Plants > Phyllosphere > Unclassified | place: USA...
AATAGCACGCACCTCCTCTTATACATTCAAATAATATGATAGATTTAAGAATTTTATATGAAATTTGAGATAATTTAACCATAAGTTGTAAAATATTGTTATATTATTATTTGAAGTGATTTTTATTCTATACTTTTTAAGTTTCACGATGTTTATAACCGGTTGGATAATTCATCAGAAAAAACTTGATGTTGATCAATCGAATTGGAGCATATTCATAATATGTTGTATCCTATTTTCGCTATTAGTACTAGGCGTTGCAATCATGGGTACTTGGATAATGCCTGCTCTTCCTTATATTTAACACTCTTCACACATTGACAATGACTATTCGGAAGTATTGTTTTTATTTATTGTTCAAGTCATGTGCTTTGGAATTTATAACAGATCTGCTCGTTCTATATAATGCGATAAATAAAGATTGAGGATCTGGACGAATTGCTACAATTGATAAAAAATCTCAGCCAAGAATGATTGACTGAGTTTTTTACTATGTACCCTGTAGGACTCGAACCTCCTATTGGACGCCTATTGCTCTATCTAACTGAACTCGAATGTAATTTGTTTACTAAAGTTATGACTCAAGTTTAAATAGTTTTTCTCCTACCATAGAATATTGATAAATTCTTATAACACTTAAAACATCCAAAATTATCTAACTTTTACTTTTTTCTAATTCATTAGCATCCATCATTATTCCTTATTTATTTTAAAAATATGGGGAGTTCATTTTTCATAATTATCAATTACCTTCCAAAAGCATGATCATTCTAAATATATTTTGATGTTCCAATTTTTCTGATATAATAACTTCTGTAATAAATAAAAAAGGAGTTCTAACGAAAATGAAAAAAGTTTATTTAGGTGTTTTTGTTGGTATCAATTTATTTTTTTTGTCGGCTTGTTCAAGTTCAAAAGATGAAAAAACAGTTACCCAAGGATCTGCTACCGTTCAAACGGTGTCAACTATTGAATCTTATAATGAGATTACAACAGAAAGAAGTACCGTTGAAAGTAATAACGCCGTAGTGGAGCGTGCTGAATATTCTGCAAATTTTTCAGAAGATTGGAAAGGCTTGACCACGAATATCAATAAAGTAGTAATTGTAGAATTATCCGATGATGAGATTGAAATTCAAGGGCTTAAAAATAAATATGCTATTCAAGTCTATTTCGAAATTACCAACAATTCAGATATGGATTTTGATACTTATCCTGACCAATCTACATTGGTTATAGAAGGTCAGCAAATAGAAGCTGAAATGTTTTTAAGTGATAGTATTGGCGGAGAAATATTAAGCGGTGTAACAAAAGAAGGAGTTGTGACATTTTCGGTGCCTAAAATAGAGAATGTTAGCAACGTGGCAAATATCAGATTGAAATGGTCTGCTAGCTACGACACCGACAACTATGACGATGATAATTACAAAGATTTTGATGCCACATTTGATTTAACTAACAATTAGATTACCGAAAAATCTAAAAATACAGTTTATATAATTGAATCAAATCAAAGAAACTGCTCCTACCTTATTTGGTAGAGAGCTTTTTTATTTGTTATTCGCTCAACTAAGATCGAACATTAGTTCACGTAATATTTTATGGTGATCTATATGATGTAAGGATTCATTAAAAAATATCAGTGAAAAAGGTGCAGTTTTTATAAGCAAGTTAAGAAGAACTTCAGTTATAATTAGATGTTTCAATCTTAGCTGTATTAGCTTATTCTAAAAGCATTCTGACTATATAAAGTATACTTTCGTTGATCCAGGAAAGTATAGAGATTAACAAAAAAACCTTTTTCCCATATAGGGAAAAAGGCTACTCGAAATATAAAAATATTAAGAGTATTACACTAGTAACTCCTGATCAGTAGCACTGGTCAGTAAGCCAACAGCATCACCTGTTGTTTCATCTTGTCTAAATCATACATTTATTTTTTCAAATAATCAAGTAATTTGATGAAAGTTTTTCTTTCTTTCTTTAACTGTTCATTTGAAGAGTAATACATTCTATTTTTTTCGCATCTTTCTAGCAAATTTTGCCCTTCATTAAATCGTCTTTCATTCAATTTGTTTGTACAAAAAATTTTATGCAGATAAAACAAAGAAACTAAATCATTTATCTTTCTAAATCTTACGTCATTACTTTCAATTCCCATTATAGTTCCATAAGTAATTATCCTTGGATTTGATGGAATTCGAGTTAATGGATCATAAATATTATAAATAAATGATCCACTATGAGCACAACAATTTCTAATATTTTTCGCATACAAAGCAATCCCAGATGTCGTATTTAAATCAGAAGTTACTTTAAATTTTCCTCCATAAAATTTTAAAAAAAGTATTAGCCCTCCCATGTCCATTATTTCTAGCAATACCCAAAAAGGAATGTTCTTACCTCGTTTCGAATACATATCTTTCCGATATGCTGTTCTTTCAAATCGTTCAATTGTATTTTTATAGAAACCACTATTTCTATTTTTGAATTGCTTAACAATAAGATAAGGATCCACATTAGGATTATTAGTAAGATCATTAATTATTTGGACTTTAATTGAATGTTCTACATCTAAAACCATTTGTAGCAAAAAATATCTAATTCCCATATCAATAGAAGATAAATCGACTAGATGAGAAAAATCTAAAAACATGTATTTGTTACTATAATTTTTTTTGAATAGTTTTCTAACTACAGAAATTTTATAATAATAATTTGTCTCAGATAATATTTTTTTTGCTTCAGATTCTTTTATGGCATTAAATGTAATACCCTTATATTTCATATAATCTATTTGTTCTTCAATAGTAAGCTTTTGTTTAGCTTGTACCTTTGGGATAATTTGACACCTGACTCTACTGTAAAAATATTGATTTGGGCGAATTTTTTTCTTTAATTCACTAGGAAATCTATTATTAATAATACTTTTTGGTCTCTTCACATATTCTTGTTTGGAACCGTATTTTCTCAAGTGTTAATTCCCACCTTTACTTCGTACATGTCAATAAAAAAATTATACCACTATTTTTATAGCTCTTACAATAACAAAAGAAACCAACTGTAATCAAAATGACTTTTATAACTAAAGATAATATATATAAAATTTTATGTACTGCCCCTCAATGTGAGGGGATATTTTTATCGCTTAGGAATCGTCAAAACATACTCAGGGAATCGAATGTCGACTGTTTGTCCATTGATTGTATTTCCATTTGGATCGTTTGTTCGTCGTAACATCGGAAAGACTCTTTTCCCTGCGAATTTGCGGATATCCATTGTGCCATCCAAACCAAATCTTAGGCCGCTTGGTAATCCGTATGCTGCATTCACATCATCTCTGATAATACCGGCTGATTTACAACGCCCAATTTCAACATCCGGATTGTCGGCATCCATCCAGAAAACGTATCCTTGATTTAAATACGCTGCACCATTTTGCGGAACCAACCATCCAGCAATCCGGAATGTACCTAAGACTAGCTCGTTAAACACTTCTAACTTACCTACATAGTTTCCGCTCGTTTTTGGTGGGCTCGCTAAAATAATTTGATCATGGGTTAAGTTATTCCCCGCTCGTAATCGTTCACGAACCGTATTCATGTTAATACCTGGGCAGATATTCGAGGCATGACCACTGAATTCGTTATGCCCTAATACATCGTTGACAGATAAACCAAAACGTTGCATGGCCGCTTTTGCTCGTTCTTCAAATGCTTTTTCTTGTTCAGCTGTAAATGAACCATTACCAACAAGGCAAATATGGTAAGTCGGTGTATTATGTCCCCCCACACCATTTGTCACATCATTATCGAAGTAGCACCATTGTACGGTACCATCTCGTAAAATGATTTCATGATAGCCACCTGTTCCCCAGCCTAATGTGCCATTCCAATGGTTCTGAAACGCCCAAACGTCTCCAGTAGTTGTTGCAGAATGGTGACGAGCAATTTTAGTTACTTGAGAAACATTTCTTTTGGCATTGGTTGGTCCTAAAATTCTTGAATCGCCTCTTAAATCTACAATTTTTGTCATAATCAATTCCTCCTAATTTTTTATATAAAAAAACAGCCCTTTGGCTGTGTTTTTCCTTTGCTAATTTGTCATTCTTCCGACTGAATGACACTGTTTCCTAAATCAAATAATCCACCAGCGGCTAACCCTGATACAGCCCCAGCCCATGCGTAGATTGCTAAATCTTGTGGTGCTAGGGTCGCTGCATATAGCACGCCTAACAAAATACCCGCAATCACATTGATCACGGGTAAGAGTTTGTAATCCTTCATTTGTGTTTTAATTAACCCTGTGACACCGACTACTAGTGGTGTAATAATACTTGCAGCAGCTAAGATTTCTGTCATTTTATTTTCTCCCCTTTCCAATTTGTTTAAAAATGGATCTGATTTGTTCTTCAATAATTGAAAGCCGATTGCCATAGTCAATCTGACTTTTTTCTACCCGAATGATCGTCTTTTCTAATTTTCCTAACGTGTGATCAAGTTTCGTGAACATCGCATAAAATTTCGCCACACCTACAATCAATGTGCCGCCGAGTGTTATGATCGCGATCCACTCCCCGATAGTAATTCCTTCCATAAGTCACCGCCTATTCTACTTCTCTCAGTAGTTTTTTTAATTGTTTTTCAGAAATTGCTAACGGCACAAACATTCTGACTTGTTCGGCAGTGAAAAAACCTTGGCGATACATTCGTTCAATTTGTTCATAACTAAACATCTTGGAGCGCCTCCTTTACTTCGGCCAACTGATTGGCAAGTTGAATATCGTTCATCATAAGTGTGGCATTCAGTTGTCCCATCTGTTGAATCTGTTCGCCTTTGCATTCATCTTGCTTTTTTAATTCTTCATACAAACATTCAAGATTTTCTAATTTTTCACGAAGTGTTGCGTTTTCTAATTCTTGCCAACGGTTTTCTGTCGGAATAAAAAACTGATCTGCTAATTCAATTCCTTTTAATGGTGGGACATCTGTATACGGAACAGATATCACACTATCATCTAAGACTTCCCCAACATATTTCCCGCCTGTTCGTCCATACTGCCAAATTGATTTCATATTTTCCTCCTTTTATGTTGCCAAAACTTCTTTGATATACACCTGATCAACACCCCAATTATTCACTGAAGCAGTGGTAAAATTAGTTTCTGTCACAAGCGTGACACGTTCTCCAGCATTAAACTTTCTTACACAAAACCAGCCAACATCATTGCGCCAATTTAACGTTCCTGCTATACCAGCTACACGCCAGTCGCTCGCTCCGTTTACACGCATCCCAAGATAAGCATAGTAACTGGCATCGTTCGTTTGACAAGTAAATTTACCGACAAATTGTAGCGCACAGTTTTTTAGAATCGTTAAAGTTTTATTATCTTCAGATAGTGTAAATAAATCATTCGTTTTTGATCGTTCATTATCATAAGCATACGGATTACCCCAATTTAAAATAGTGTTATTTGAAACAGGTACTCCTACTAATCTTCCACCAATTAAGGATATTCCAAACTTTTCAGTTGGTATGCGTTCACCTTTAATTAAAGGCTGATCACGAAAATCCTTTGTCCCTTCAATAGACTGTGGCTCTGTCAGACTTACTTTGTCGTTCAATCTTTTTTCAGTGTACTCAGGTGTAACATCCCAACTATAGTCGTATGGATTATTACTGTCTTTCAAACCTTCACCAAAGTATTTGTAGAAAGTGATTGGTGGTGTTGCCGTGTCTCCTTTTTCTATTTTTAACCAATCAATTCTGACAGCCCCTGTTGTTCCAGAAGGCATCTGATATATCCGCAAGTTACTTGGTGAGGCACTACCTGTTAGGTTATCCGCTGTTGGTGTAAAAGTAATTCTCCAAGTATCTGCTACACCCTCTACTGGTAACATATCATCTATCCTACATCTACTCTCTTGACCTGTAATGTATACTCTAAATGATTGTGTGGTAGGTTTTGTTCCTTTCAATGTTAACGTATAGGGTTGTCCTACAATAAAGTTTTCTGTCATATCCTTAGCGTAAAAAAGCCAAGCATTAGATGAGTATGGGAAGGGTTGTTCCTTATTACCCAAATTAGCATTCAATGGTACTTTTGAAATCTGATAAGGTGCAATTAATAGATTAGGTTGATGCGGTGTAGCATCTGCACCTTCTTCTATTTTTAGCTTTCTTATTTTAAGTGTTCCTGTTGGGATTGTCGTGTTACTTACCGTTTGCCAAGTAAAATATAATACTTTAGGCTCACGGCCTTGATAATCTATAGTTGAAGTCCCTTTTACCACAACCCATGTATTTCTTGGCACATCACGTGGTAATCGTGAAGTTTGTATAAGAACTTGTCCACCATCTGTATAAGCATAGTTAGCAAAAACTTGTGTAACATCGCCTGTATAATCAGCACCCACATACATTTCGCAACTCATCGTATACTGTGTTTTATCCTTTAAGTACACACTTGTTTCCGGGTTAGTATTCCATTTGACTAATCTTCCACTACCGTCCATTACAACGGTATATTCACCGTTTTCATATGTTACCACACCACCGTCTCCCCATTTAAATGTATCTGAGTCAGTCATAGCTAGGTTAGCATTCCCTGAATAGTCGTAATTACCGAAATCAATACTGTTTGAGTACATCCGTTTTAGATTACCCAGCTCGTTGATTTGTTGCTCAGTTTGATTGATTTTTTCATCCAGCATTTTTACCTTTTCTTCCAAACTAACCGATTGGTCATTTGCTCGAGCAAATAGTTTTTCAATCTCCTGTTTGGTTGAATCCGTCAATTCTTCGACTTGCTGGGCAAACCAATTAAACCCATTAAAGTAATAGGCATCAATTTCGTTTGTCGTTTCTTCCAAAGGACTACGATGGATCCTAAACCTAAATCGTCCAGCAGTATCAAGGGACTGTTGATTTGGAAAGTTTACATAAACAGAACCCTCTACAACTCCCTGATACCCTAAAATATTCTCTTCTAATACAATATGCACACGACCATTGACCGGATCATCTACTACAGCTAAATAATCATGTCTCGCTAGCCCATCCTCGGCCGTCTCTAAAAGAAACGTTAATCGAATCGGAATTAGTGTTCCTTGTGGGATAGAAAAAGCTACTCCTTCATTTTTTAAAAAGAACTCAATTTTTGCCGTTCCACGGTCATGAGAATAAAAAGTGGTCCCATTGTCGATGATAGCTTGTTGGACCGTATCAATAACAATGGGTTTGTTTGCCACCTTAAAAAACTGATTTTCTTCCATTTACAACACCGTCCCTTTAGTTACAATCAATCCGACACCTGCAGTTTGAGTCGCTGTACTAGCAAAACCGGAAGGCGTGTTTCCTCTCAAAGTCGCTGAATCACAACGAAAACCTACGGTATTTCCAGAACCCGAAATATCTCCCACGTTAATTTCTGCCATAAGTCGTGAATGAATCGCGAGTGCTTGGTTCACAAAAGTAGTTCGTCCATAAACATTCATCTTTGATGCCCCGCCACAGTAAAGCGCATTATAAGATGTTTGTTGGGTAGACTCTCCAAATTTACAAGAAGCGATCGCCATATAACCGCCTTGCTCATTCATGATCCCATATCTTCTGCCTTGGAAAATAGGAGCATTCGCAGTATCCACTATTTGAATACCTAAAATTTGAAAATAGCCACTACAGAAGAAAAAGCCAATACTTCTGACTTTTACCGGCAAATCACGAGTAGCTGGAGCTAACGTTTCTTGACTTTGAATGGTGCGAATAACCAATGTACTCCCCTGAATATTCGCTAAGCGGACATCTTCTAAATACACCCCGTCTTCTACCCAGATAGTAATCGAAGAAAGATTTAAAAGTGGAATCACATTGACGGCCATTTGGATGGTTTGAAAAGGCCGTTCCTCTGATCCAACTCCTGTCCGATCATCCCCTCGTGTAGCAGAAACGTAGATGTTTAATGTTGCTGCACTAGGTGAAAACAGTTGTTGAATGACTTCGTTAATCTGTTCGACTGAAGCCCCTTGATTGGCTAATTGAAGTTTTAGCTCACGCATACGCCTAGCAACGCCTTGTTCTCCGCTTAATAATCGATCGTTTAAGGTTGGGTGTGCCGTCCCCTCATGATCCACTCGTGCATCTACCACTTCAGTTGGTGAATTTCCTCCGACACTAAGGACCAGATTAGAAATCCGTTGGTTGATGGCACGCTGTTGTGTATGGATTGAGTCGACTTCTTGTTTTGTTTCACGGACATTATGGTTAAATAGTTTCTTCCATTCACTTGAAATTCGATTACTGACTAATTCTTTTAAATTCATTACACCATTCCTTTCTGTCGTAATTGAACCAATAGTTTCGTCATTGTTTTTTTAGTGTTCGAGAGGACCACCTCAGGTGGTTTGTTCGGTACTAAAGGAAATGTTTTAAGCCCAACTACTTGGATATACGTAGAAATTCCCATCGGCTCGTAAATAAAGGGAACGTGATCGCCTTTTTGTATTGGAGTCTTCCACTTCAACCTAACAACACCTGAAATATTTGGTGTATCTTGTAGTTCATTTCTTAAGCGTTCCATCATACTTTCCTGATGATGATAGCGTTCATCTCGAACAGGATCTTGAATTCGAATCCCCCATTTTACCGATTCTTGACTGGTAAGTGTGACTGGTGGGAAAACATAATCACTATCTCGAGGATCATCTGTTTCCACGCCTTCTTTCAGTGCGCCAAATCCTCGAATCTGGGTTTTTAAGTTGTACGTGTCGATATCGAATGTCACTTCATCCGTATTATGCTTAAATCGAATCGGCTCATGGACTTTTTTTCCAAACGCATCTGCGGACATAAAGTGTAAATGTTTATTGTCCGGAATAACAACTAAACGAAAGTCCTGTAAGACTTCATTGATCAACCGTAAATAATTCGCATCTCCAAAGTTTTCCTTGTCAGTTGCTGGAAACCCACCGCTTAACTGCCAAGTAAAACCACGAGCACCTGTTCCTAGTATATGCATCAAGAGTTGCATCGGGGTTCGCCGACCGGTTATTTTATTGTATTGATACCCATCTTGAATCGTGTAATAGACATGTGTGGCCACTACTCTTTTATACACCGCTTCTCCAACTGCCGACTCTTGCATTTCTTTGATGACAAATTGTTGGCCTTGAAAGATGACAGAAGACTCGTAAGTCACTAAATCATACACAACACTATTTCGAATTGTTTTTCGAATAACAAAACCAACTTCCCACGTTTCGTTCATTTGCCAGTTTTCATAAAAAGAGCCCTGATCGTAATCGGTCAGGAGTTCTTCTTGTGTTTCTTCATAATTTCGAATCGTTAACATTGGTTCACCTACTTATAAAGAAATCGGAAATCCCATTCGGATTTCACACGACTGATATTTTGTAATTCAATGTGATTTTCGCCGGGTGCTAATGTAATCACTCCATGGTTCGTATCAATGCCGCAAGAGACCCCATTTTTACGTGGATAGACACTTTCTAACACTAAAGATTCTCCGTAGCGACGATGCAGTGGTGGGTAATAAATAAAACGATCACCAGTGGTTCGATTGAACAAGATAAACTCTCCGTCTGATTCCCCTTCGATTCGAATCGTTAAGTCATGTTCTCTGGGATCAATCGTGAAATCTCCCCCGTTAAAAATAATAAACCGACTCGTTTCATGGGTATATTGATACTCTTCTGCCACTAAACCTTGTGAAAATTGCCAGTCCTCTTCTAAGTCAAAGTTAGACTGAGTACTTGCGATTGATTCGGAGCTCCCAGGGAACACCGTGAAAGAAAGGGCGAACATTCCTTTTTGAGGCATGATTTTTTGTACTTCCCAGGGCTCCGGAACAACTCTAAATCGTTTCCCAGGCTCTCCAGAATAGCAAATGTAGTAAGGATCCTCTCTGTAAAATAAACTTCTCATCTCGTTAACGACCAGTCGCCAATCGTACAGATTTCGCGAAGCCAATCGGAAAACCAAGAAGAATGGAAAGCTGTCGTAGGCAAAGTTAACCAGGCGACTTCCATCGCTTCCTGAAAATTGTTCAAAATGATACACAGGCTCAGGAGAACCCGGGCCCACATCTGCAATCCTTATCCCTTCAAATAAAGCGTTGAAATGGATAGTTCCTTCTTCACAGATTAAATAAATTTGTGTTTCATCATGCAAAACCCACACCCCCTGTGTATTGTCTTTTATACATTTGTCTTCCTAGAGATTGGTCAAAAGTACTGGAAATCTTCTCTCCATCTAGGATTGAGTTCACCTTGATTGGACGACTATTCAGCACCCGTGCCAACTCAGCCATATCTACTGATGGAGATTGGTGGACAATCGTTTGACTGATTTTTTCGTTGGAAAGCTCTCTCCACATACGTGCAGAACCTAAAGCAACTTCTGGCGTGGTAATTTTCAACATGCCCGCCGACAAGTTATCTATCTCTTGGTAAACAACTCCTGCATATTTTTCGATACCTGCGGCAACCCCCTCTGGAATCCACCGTCCAACCTCGTTCGCCATGACTTTCGAAGGACTATTTATATCCAATGCGCTTTTCATGGTGGCGGCAACCTGATTGGCAATTCTATTTGCGGTTGCCAATACAGATGCTGTACCGGCATTTAATCCAGCATTCAATCCAGCCATAGCATCACGACCCACTCCATTTAGCTGGTTAGACAATCCTGAAAAAGCAGATACAACCGCCGAGCTAGTTCTTGATGCAGTTAAAATAGGTTGACTTACAGATGAATTCATTCCACTATTTAATGAACTAATTGCGTTGCGACCTGTCATTTGCATCTGATTTGGCAACTGATTGAAGGATTGTACAATCCTATTTGATATATTTCTGGAAGTTGCGACAACCCTGCTCGACTCTGCCATCATTCCAGAATTCAACCGACTCATAATATTTCGACCAATCGATTGAAATTCACTTGGTGTATTAGTAAAGGTACGTATCAAATTGCTATTCAAAGCTTTCACAGTAGCTAATTGTACTTGCGATCCACTTTGGAAACTCATATTCATAGAATTCATACTATTGGAAGCTACCATAGGAAGCGCACTCAACGCGTTAGCTACATTAGGAACAACTTGATTAAAACTTACTGTCATATTTTTGATACCAATGTCAGTTTGTTTTACCATTTGGTCAACCAACTTATTTACTTCCGCAACAACCACTGGACTAGTGTCTGCGATTCCCGTTGCAAGACCTTCTCCCACTGCTTGTCCGTACTCAGCATAGATACCTTGGTTCATATGGCTAGATAGTTCATTATTTGGAGTGTCTGCGACAGCTTTAGCACTTTGTTGCACAGCCTCTTGACTGCTATCAATCCCTTGTGCTATCCCTCGACCTACCTCTGTTCCACTTTCCTTAGTTTTTTCTGTAGTCATCTCAGCTTGAATAGTATTTTCTGGTATCATTCCTATAGCTTTGGCTGCTAACTCAACATCGGCATTAGATTGATTAATTCCTTCACTTAATCCTTTACCTGTTTCTTGACCAGTCGGAATATAACGATTTGCTTGTATGGTTTCCTGAAACATTGTTTCTGGAGTTTGTGCTACTTCTTTAGAAGCTTCTTCTACTGAAGTAATATTATCTAAAATTCCTTGCCCCAATTTTGTTGGTGGTGCTGCACCCATTGAGGCATAGTCTGTTTGTTCTAGTTGAGGGCCCATCACTCTCTCTGGCGTTTGAGCAACTTCCTTTGCTGCTTCCTCTACTTTGGGGGTTGCTTCTACCATCCCATCCCCAATTTCTTCGACAGGTTGACGTCCCCACTGTGCAAAGTCTCGCCCCTCTGTTCCTCTCCGTAAAGATGCCTCACTTTTTTCTGGAATTAATCCAAATTTTTCAGCAACAGTTTCCGTTTCTTCACCAACGATATTCCCCATACTCGCCATCGCTTGCTTCATCGTTACATCCGCAGTCCCATTTAAATCACTAATGTGCTGTTGTGCTGTCTCTGGTAATTTACCTAATTCAAGATCTAAATTTTCAACAAACCACGCCGATTGTTCAGCTGACATTTTTGGTAGGTCCTCCATATGAAGACCCATTTTTTCCAGCAGGTTTTTTGTATGTTCTCCACCTAACTCCGCTAATGAACTAAGATTTAACCCCATCTCATCTACCATCTGTTGCGTTTGTAATGCACCTGCTGGACCTAATTTTTCAAGTTGCATAATAATGCCATCATCTACACCGACCTTCGCCAAAATGGCAACATTGGTAGACCACGTTCTCATAGCTTCAGCATTTTTTTGTAGATTTTCTTTCATTTGATCCAAGCTTATCGCTTCTTGTTGTTCAATCTGCTTAAAAGCATTCCCTGATTCTTCTACCAGCTTTTTGTACATGCTATTCATAGATTCCAAGGCGGCTTGTTGTGCATCAGATAGAACATTCCATGAAGTAATCATTTGAGAATTAGCTTCTGAGACTGTCTCTGCGACTGCTCGTCTTTTCTCTTGCTCCTCCGTGTACAATTGATTTCGTTCAGATTGATTTTCAACAAGTAAACTTTGAAGTTCATCTTCCTTCTGGGACAGTCCTTCCAGCGATTCTTTGACTTTTTTCTTTCCATCCACGCCAGATTCTGAGGCTTCTTGCTCCAATCTCATACGTTCTTTGGCTACTTCAGTTAATGAGGATTCAATGTCTGCAGCTTCTTGATTCAACGTCTTTTGTCGTTCGGTTAGCCGATTGACTTCTTCCATTCCTTTAGAAGCTTCAATCCGTTTGTTTATTTCTTCTGTGGTTGCATTAAGCAGGCCTGTTTCTTCGTCGTAAGAGAGATTTAGACCAGTCACTGAATTATTCAGTTCATCAACTGTATCAGCCATCAATTTTTTATCCGCAGCCGATTTATCTTCAATTGCTGAAAGCCTTTGTAATTCAGCTGCTAGATCCTTGTTTCTTTCTGTATTCGACTCGATCACTTTAGCTTGTGATTCAAATTCTTTTGCACTGGACTGAGTTGACTTTCCTACACTGTCAAGATCGTCTTTTAATCCATCTAATTCACTGGCCAATTCTTTGGCTGCTTTTCGGTTATCATTCCAACTCTTAAACAAAATCGCACCTAAAGCTGCTGCTGCCCCCATGGCTAATCCAACTCCGCTTGTTGCCATTTTCAATGCAGCTGTCGCAATGGTCTTCGCTTTGATTGCTATCGTATGCAAATTAGTGGCTGCTGTTGACCCTGCAGTCATTGCTTTTGCTCGAGCCGCCTCACTTAAATGCGATTTCTCAGCTACGGTCATTGCTTTGGTAACTGCAGTATCTGCTGTTTTAGCACCGGTTAAGGTTTTAATTGAGGCAATAAAACCACGAGTGTACAATTCCGCTTTTTTTATGACCATGTAGCCTGCGATTGCAGTAGTCACACCGATAATCGCTGGCGCCAAGATAACCGATGATTCTTTAAGGTCGATCATGCCACCGACCATTGTATCGATTGCTGACACAACAGGTGGAACCACGCCAGCTACACTGTTTAACACACCCTCGAAAGTTTTCCCGAATCCTTGAACGTTTTCTTTCATTGAGCCAAAGCGAGTTTTGCCAAATGCCTCATCCATAGATTCGATAATGTTTGCTGTTCCTCGGCTTGTTGCAGTAGCCATATTGGCAAATGATCCTGCCCAAGTATCACCAGCTTGTTGAGCCATCCCAGAAACCGAGGTGAATTCATTCCCACCATCACGCATAGCTTGTTCAACCGTATCAAAAAACTGATTGGCACTAATTTCGCCGGCACGCAACGCATCACGAATGCTCTGCATACTCATACCAGTCGCATCTGCATAAATCTCCCATGGATCTACTCCACGGCGAACCATACGATCCATTTGCGCCATGTTAACCGTTCCAGTTGCTCGCATCTGGATCATTGCATCCATCACATTATCCATTGTTTCTGCAGCACCATCACCATACATGGCAACTGCGTCACCCCAGATTTGATAACTTTTTGTCGATTGTTCTAATGAACCATTTTGCATCACTAAACGCTGCACGGTCTGAGCCGCACTATCGAGCATGTAATTGGTGCCTACAACCGCATCTCGAACGCCTTCCATCCCTGCAGCGGCTTCTTCTGAGCTACCAGTTAATCGAGTCATCGTATTTTCAAAGTTATTCAAAGTATCAATACGACCAAATGCACCATCTAATGAACCTTTAGCCATCGATAGTGCTGTAGTTGCTCCTTTTGCGATCAACATCGCTGCGCTTAGTTTGCCCACAGAGCCTGTTAACAAATTGGCTTTTGGCTCTGGTTGAGAAAAGGAGGTACTCATTTTAGCACCAGACTTTTCTGCTTCATCACCTAATGACATAAGATCCTTTTTCATCGCATCAACCGCATCACTGACTGTCTTCGCTCCGTCTTTGGAACCTGCTTCTAAACTAGTCGCAATGCTCTTTCCAGCCTTAGTTGCTGATAATTCAACAGGAGGAACCATCTGCGCAGAGGACTTTTCTATTGATCCAAGAGCGCTAGCTGCTTGCTTGGAACCTGCTTCAAACGAATTACCGATGCTTCTACCTGCCTTAGGTGACGTCGCTTCAATACTGGCTAACATGTTACTACTTGATTTTCCGATACCATCTAAAGCGCTCGTTGCCTCTTTAGCACCAGACTGGAAGGATCCGCCAAGCTCTTTTCCGATTTTAGGTGCAGAAGATTCCACGGAAGAAACCAAGCTTGTGACTGATTTAACGACACTGTCATTGGCCTGATTGGCATCTTTGGCGCCAGAATCAAAGGATTCACCCATGATACGTCCCGACTTAGCTAGTTCAGTGCTCGTTGTGGCGGTTAGGTCCGCCACTCCTTTAACCACGCTATCTGTTGCGGTATTAGCGGCCTTAGATCCCACTTCGAAGTTTTCACTTAATGATTTCCCAGCTTTGGCAGTAGCCGTATCAGTCGATCTTCCCAAATCAGTCATCGACTGTTCAACTGAATCCACTGCTTGATTAGCTACTTTCGCTCCTGTCTCAGTATTGGCACCCATATTATTACCAATTTTTTTTGTAATATCATCAGCATTTTTTCCTAACTGTCCAAAGTTTTTTTCAATTGAACTTATTACATTAGGAACCTGCTTGGCGTCGACATCAATCAGAATACTTATTTTGCCATCTTTAGTCATTATCTTCCTCCTCTCTATCAGTATTTAAGGCATAGTATCTTTGTAAATCTGTCATATCTTGCTTATATTCTTCTGAATCATTATTTCCTGGTTTCCAAGCTCGAATCTGCATAATTCGTTTAAGTGGAGTGTCTGAAGGCAGATTATGTAAAAGAGCTCTAAATTTAGACCAAGTTAGTATTCCCTGTTTATCAATTAAATCGATGTTATATGCTTGGATAAAAGAAGCGTAAATAGTCTCTGCATCCGCAGATATATCTATTAATTGTTCGTGCTCTTCCACAGAAAGTGGCTCTCCGTAAAAACTATATTTAATGAACGGTGGAACTTCCTTATGAATAAATTGGTCGTAAATAAATATCCATAGACTAAGTGCATCCTCAGATTGATAGCAACTTTCTCCGATTAATAAGTCTAGACATAGACAAGCTTTTTCATAATCAGTAAATATTGCCTCATTCAATACATCAAAAGCATCTAATACAATATCAAACGACAAATTAATCAAATACTCGCGTTCTTTATAAAAAAAGGAAGTGACTTCTGGGTCATTTAACCTCATGTCACCACCTACTTTTTATTTGCTGCTTTTTGCTTTTTCTTTTTCTGAAATTCTTTGGTTAATTTTTTTGCAGCAAGCTCTCTATCCTTTTGTCTTTTCTTTTCTTGTTGTTCGACTTTTTTAGCAATAGCTTTGATAGTTGGTTCATAAGCACGTTCAAGTGCATCGAAATCTGGTACACATTCATATAATTTTTCAAATGTTCCTTTACCAAAGAAAAAATCATATTGATATTCAAGAGTCCCTTTAGCATGTTCTATGACTGTTTCAACATTAGTTTCGTGGATAGAATCTTCTTTAAGTTTTTGTTCGTATATGTCGAATTCCTCGTAGTTTTCTTCTACAATAATTCGTTTTAAATTTTCCAATGAGCTATCAAACCAGATTTCAACACGCTCACCAGTAATTGGATTTGTAAATCCTACTGGAAAGCCAGAGAGTTCAATATCGATATCAAGTGTTTGTTTCATAATTACCTCCATATAAAAAAGAGAAGGCTATAAAGCCTCCCCCAATATTTTAGTTAGTTCATCTTTTTTAGCATTTGACGGGTATTCTATATTTTTACTATCAAGTGTTTGTTTTAATTCTGGAATAGTTAGCCCAGTAGCTTTCAGTTCTTCTGGCTCTGGGCTGTCTGCTTTGAATAAGGTTCCCATTTAGGTGTAGTATCATATAGAACAGTAAATTCAATATTACCAAATTCAGTAGCCCCTCCAGTTTTCGTTTGAGGACTTGATAAAGTTGCAATTCCTTCCCTTTTCTTTTTGGGATTATCTCGATCATCTGTTACTCGAAAACCAATTTTCCGATCATCTCCAAATAAACCAATCATTTCATCAATTAATTCGGATGCTTCATCACCCTCAAAGTATTCACCCGTAAAACTATAGCCTAGTCGATGAGAGGTGATCGTTTGCTCTGGTTCTCCCGACCCATCAAAGAAACCGTCTCCATCGTCAACTTCTTCTTGTGAGGCATCAGAGACACTCTTGATTTTTTTTAAACGAACCCAACCATCTTCAGTAATTTTTCCATCTTTCAATTTTTGAATTTCAAATCCAATTAGCGCAATTTTTTTTCGTTTCATAATATTCCTCCTATTTATCAAAATATAATGTTGCTTTGATTGCTAATCGATAATACAGAAATTTTTTGTCGTCATAACCTGTAAAAAAAGGTTCATCTACAATAGTTATTCCAACAAATTGATAACTATTGTTACTAGATGGAATATCTTCTTGTTCTTCTAGTAACTCACCTAGTTCAATCATTATCCGATCTGCATTTTCACATTTCGTTTTATAGACAAATTCATAATTTAGTTCTTTTTGTTTTGATCCATCCATAAAAGTTTCGACCGTTTTACCTCCAGGTAATGCGGTTAGACGCATCGACTCGTCTTTATCTAAAGAGTGAATACGAATTGGTACTGGTATTTGATTCGATACTTCTAGCAACTGATCAATAAAATCCATTACCAATTCGCTCCCCTCTTGAATGCTTCTAACCAACTAGACATAAATATAGATTTAGCTTCTTTATCCCAATATGGACCAGTTCCTGGTGTAGTATAATTAGAAAATATTACCTGTGTTCCAAACTTATTTGTAAATCCTCCGTGATAATGTGCCAAAGCATATCGAGCATTCCAAGTAATCTTTTCTCCATTACTTTCAACAAAAGACTTATCTCTCAAGTGTTGGCTCCTCATAGGAACAAATCTTTCATTCATATCTAAATGAGCTGTATTTGCCATTTCATGCCGTCCATTTTGTATAGATGAATGACTTAATTTTCTTTTTGCTCGACTTAAATCAATTCTTACAGATGCTCCCACTAAACTACCTCCAATTCATAGCCGAATGGTTCAGGCGAGTCAGCAATCAACGGAACGATTTTTGTTATTGTGTATTGTTTACCAAAGATTTCAACTTGATCTGCAACGGAAAACTCCGGCAATGCTTCAGTGTATTTCTTTACCATAGAGATCAATGCATTGGGGGTTTGTATTTTCCCATCAATATCCTTTGGCTCAAATTTGACTGTGTCATCAAAGCGGACATGATCAATCACAAGATCCTCTTCAAGAATTGGCTCACCTCGTGGACCCATTCCGTTTTTCTTGCGATAGATCATCGCATGAGGGAAAAAACGTTTTGGTGGCACTCTCATCGGCTCACCCCACGATATAACAGACCTGTCCCAGATAACTGCAGCATAGCGTCCCCAGAAAGAAGGGATACTTCGTTACTCCCTTTGCCTTTAGAAACGCTCATCCGTCCAATGGACCAGCTATCAGGCTCTTGCATTCCAAACGTTGTAGTGGCCTCAGCCTCATGCATGTACTCAATTTGATAAGCAACAGCCAACTTGAATGCATCGCGCCGCATCAGAATATCTGACTCGAGATCATTACGCTGATAAAAACGTCTCGTTTGAATGTCCAACAATGCACTGGCTTTTCTCAGAAGCTTTTGGAAATCTTTTTCGGTCAGTTTTGTTTCTTCATCCACCAAGTGTTTATACTCTGTAAGAGACAAGTAGCCGCATGGCTCGCTTTCCTGATCGGAAAAGATTTCATTCAACGCCTTACGTCTTATTCGTTCCATGGTTTCACCTCCATGAAAAAAGAGAGTGGTTATTCACTTTCTTTTAACAGCTCAATTAATTCTGGTTTCTTGGCAGTAGATGGATACTCGATACCAAGACGATCTAACTCAGCTCTAAGCTCATCAACTTTCATGTCATTGATGACAAATGATTTACCTTCTACCCCAAACTTCCCCGGTTCTTCCGGGGTCATGCTTTTGGGTCATCATAAGAGATATAGATTGCTGGACGTGCTTTCTTAAGTACTAAGCAATCGTAATAATCCAATCCTTTGATGGTGTCACGGTAACCGCCACGATCCTGGTCAGCAGGAACCAAATCAATCGTATTGTACTTCTCGATTGGCTTAGCAACAGTAATTGGTGTCATGATAAAGTTAATGTGTTTCTCTTCATCTACTTGCAATCGATTCTTAGCAACCTTTTGGATGATGATGTTCGTGCCGTCGAGCATCTCAACACGTCGATCGATACCGTTGAATTGAACAGTATTGGTAGTAAAAGTCTTAGAAACACCATCTGCATTTTTCAATGCTTTGTATGCATCACTAGACATAAATGCTACGAATTGACCAATTACTTCCGCATCAGTCATGTATGCTTCAGCATCATCGAAACTATCTAAAATGTTAGATTTTGTGATTGATTCTTTGACCGTTTTTCCTTTGTAAACCTTGTCAGAAGTATCAAATCCAGCTTCAAGTAAACGTGCAACAGCGGTTTGATCTTTCTCAGGAATCGTAACCAATCGAGTGTGCTCTTCAATGACCGCACCTACTTGATACGCTGCATTTTCCGATTGATCTAAGCGATCCATGTCGTAGCCCATCCAACGTTCCTTTTCCAATTTTAAAGTTGATTTCTCAACTGAGATATTATTCCGTTCGTTTTCTTTATTCCGCTTATAATCGGCAGCAGTAAATCCTTGCATTTCATTTACACGTACTTCGTGAGTACCCACAAAATCAGCTTCCGTGATATCTTTTGCCCCTTGGGTCAATACTTCCCATACTTGCGACTCAGCTGCAAATTCCTTGTCAATTTTCGCTAAATCTTTACTGTCTAAAATTACTGGCATTCAAAACACTCTCCTAATTATTTTTTGTTCTTGCAATATTCTCGGCTAGATTATCTTTCCAGCTTTTTTCTTTAGGTGGTTCGCCACCGCCTGTATTCCCAGCAGCCACAAATTGCTTTTTCTTTGGCTGTGGTGCAGGATCGCTTGATTGAAACAAATAGCCTTCATCTTTTTTCAGTGCGGCTACTTTATCATCTAATCCCTTGACACCTTCGTCAGTCATTTCCAACTCATCTGCCTTCAACAAAGCTTTCACAGCTGTAATGTTCTTAGCCCCAGCTTGTGTTAAAGCTAATTCAATCGCAGCGTTCTTACGATCTGCTAGTCTTTCAGCGGTTACGGTTTCTAACTGATTTTTATAGTCATCAATTTGTTTTTGCAGATCTTCATTTCCACTGTTCGATGCTTTCAACTGCTCAACAAGCGCATTTGCGGCAGTTAAATCTTCGTTTGCCGTTTTTAGCTTTTGAGACTTATCATTAAAATCAGCTTTAGGCACAGCATTTTTCGGAAATTCTGATTTTATTTCTTTTGTCGCTCCGTCTAGATCAAACTTCCCATCCTCTCCGACGTGTTTTGATAAAATTTCTTTGATCCATTCCATGATTCATTCTCCGTTCCTTTTTATTCTGGTTGGTACCAGTTTAGAGTGTGAGTTATACCGCTCACTCGGTAGATAAACAGTTTAATGTCATATTCAGGACAAAATAAAAGCCTAGCAAGCTAGACTAAACAAACCAAAATCTTCAAACTTCAAAGCAAGACCAATTTCATAAAATGTTAGTAAGATTTCAGATAAGCTCAATTTGCTTTAATCCTCCACCATACTTCCTCCTTCTATGAATACACTTGCTCTCTCGAATAATCCCGACGTAACAATTGATCATGCTCATTGATAAAAGTACGCAGTGCTGCTTGACGTCGTCTGACCAGTTGTTTGAAGTGCAGAACATCTTCTTTGTTGTCCATTGTCGTTGCTGCGTTCAATTGCCGCTTAGCACGACGAATAGCGACTTCCATGCGGCGTTGCTTGGCAACCAAGTCCGCATTGTCAATCGCTTGTTTTGGATTATACTGCTTCATGTGAATATCAAGATCCGGATCATAGATTTGGATGTACAATCGATGTCGACAATTAATACCTTGGGTTCCGTCAGGCTCACCGTATCCATAATCATAGATCGATGAAATATGACGTAATTCTTCCGGTGCATCCTCTTTACGGACAAGTAAGACCCATCCGCCTTGAATATGGGCACAGTGTGGTCGTGCAGCTATATGGCTACTCATTAGCGCTGTAACAATTCCATACTCTAACCCTCGCTTAAGTCGTAGATCCTGATAAACTCGATGAGTTGTGGTTTTCAAAACCATCCGAACGTAGCGCTCAAGGCTCCATTCACGTCCTGATTTGTCGACAAAGGTCGTCATCACCCCTTTTTCCACCATCGCATAGATCGATTCTCTAAGCGCCTGTTGTGGCGTTTTAGTGCCGCCAATGATTTTGGCTACAGTATCGTTTAAAACTTGTTGATACATCTTAGCCAGTGGATTATTCGGATAATTAGTGTCGATCAGCGTTTGATTGACATGATTGTCGAGATCTCGCCATTGCTGATTGAGATACGATTTCATCACATTGTCAATCTCAGTTCGTGATGGTGGTTCTTTTCCTGTTTGCTTAGACAAGTTTTGGTCAAGATCTGAAATGACTTCAAACCCCATATCCACGATGATTTTACGTAGCTGATCATAAGAATACTGACTTGTTTCATTGACCAATTGCTGCAACGATTGCGGATTCAAAAGGTTTAATTGCTGCATCTTTTCAATTTTCCAACGAAAAGCGTTGTCCTCATTCAAAGGTGTTCGAGTTCGCATTTTCAAATGCTTAACAAGCATCCTCATGATCTCATCTTCCATCGCCATATAAGCATCTTGAATGTAAGAAGCCTCAATATCTAACTGGTTAGGTGTAATGGCCATTCAATCACTCCTCGAAGTCTTCGTATCCAGAATCTCGTATTTTACCAGTAGTCTCATCAATTACATCTAATTGCGCTTGTCGGTAAAGATCTTTTGCCTTACTTTCAGGCAACTTCATTATTTTAGCTAAAGTTAACCATCCGGGAATCAGCCCATCGTTTTTCAGTTCACGATAATAATCAGATTCTGACTTTTTATCTAAGAAGATGCCATCATCAAAATTCACACCGATCTCTTCACGATTTGGAGATTCACCACTAAATAGTGGTTTTCCATCAACTTCTGTGGCTCGACCTAGCTCACACAGCGCTAGCACAACATCCCGAATGAATTCCTCTAATTCGGTTGTTTGTTGGTTCCTTGATTGATACGTTTGCGAGTTCTCGCTGATTACCTCAGTTGCCGTCTTATTCGTAGTACGTACCCCGGCACCATCGAAAACGAACGTACCTGTTGACAGCCCCACTTCCATTTCTAGAAGTTGCAAGCGATGATTAATTGCTCCGATGTATTGTTCTGTTCGAATATCATGAGTTAAATCAGTAATTTTAAATTCATCAGGGTTCGTACCAGGAACAATGACATAGAAGTCATCATCTTTATCAAAGGTTAATTTCGTTTCGCCTGTTCCCTTGTCAGGAATTCCACTTAGCATAGATTCAGGAAAGGCCGCTCTTCTCTTTCCCACGTCAATTTCATGATCGAACGCATCAAGAGCTTTGTTTAATCGATCAAGTGTTCGTTTACAGTTATCGTACACACCAACACCAAGTGGTGAGTATGGGTTGATATTGTTAAAACCTGCTGTCTTAAAATAAGAGAAGATTGGACGTTCAATTTCTTCACCATGAACAGCCGCCTCAAACTCTTCGTACTGCTTTAATGTGTTTAAAGATACTTGCATCCCCAACACATTAGATTTTTCACTTTCGTATAGTTCCATAGAGACCCAATACTCACCATCGATCCACTCATGGAATTCTAACAAGGTATAATAGAACGTTTTGTTCCCTTGGGTTTTGATCGTTTTAAATGCCATTGCACACTGACTGATCTTATTTGTACTGCTTTCCAATGGAAAGAAGGCATCCGGGAGCGCCCATGAAAATTCCACTTGTCCTGATTGATCATTGAAATAAGGTCGCACAACTAAGCCACCAAGAGCCATTGCTGGTTCAAGATACTTACTGAGATTACGCTTGAAGTCATTATGTTGAAACACAGACTCTATCCAAGCGCTAGCTTCATCATATTTTTTTGATTTATCGTCTTTTCCGATCGTGATTTCTGCCTGTTCATTGAACATTACCTTCGCATATTCAGAAGCAACCTTGCGGGCCATATTGATATTCGCCTTTGCCCTCTGATCAGAATTACAATGGGTGTACCCTTGATAATAGAGCAAGCTGTTTTGAATACGATCATATTCTTCACGACTCATTTGAATCTTTGGATGATCTAAAATACTTTGTAGCTCTTTTTTCGCTCCTATCGCAATCGCCCCCTTTCCAAAAACTCTTTTTATTGCTTGCCAAAATGACACCTGATCACCTCCTGCTAAAGAACATAGCGTTTCGTAAAGTAATTAATCGCATAACGACATTCGTCTAATGCATGGTTGTTTTTATCCACTGGGTAGCCCGAATCATTCCGAACGTACATTCCTAATTCTTTGATGAAATGATAGTGACCGTACTTGCCATCATGATCGTAAAGAAAAAAGCGTCCTTTTGAAAAGGCGCTTTGCGTTCGTTCAATCCCTACTTCAATTTTAGTGCCATTGCTGGTTACTTTGTCTTTTGAGTTGTTGTCTGCTTTTGTTGTGACGATTCCTAACACACGTAATTCCTCACTCAATGACTTACAGGCTGGATCGACAAAGAATTTTGAATGCTTAGGCAGCCATGACCACTCTTTATAACACCATTCTTTAAACTGCTTAATTTCCTTGGCATACTCACTCATCGCTTTCGTGACACCCGTGTCGGCACCACTATGGTAGAAGTTAGCCATTCGATAGAGATAATATTTTCCGTCTTTCCATGTAACGAGATTTAAGGAACAGGTAGTTGCATCACTTTGTCCGCCGTCTGCACTAAAGAATGCTTCTACAGGCTTGCCGATGATTCCCTTCGACAGATGAGTATCTTCGTTAAACATTGAATAGATCACACCTTCAGGCATCACACGATCACCTAGCCAATCTCGTTTGTAAAGATACTCGGAGACTTTACATTCCGCTTCCCATTCTTTCAAAGCTTGTTTCGTTAAAATAGGATTATCTTGTGGTCGCCAATGACGAAACTTAAAAGACCCAGTTTCTATAAAAGGTTTAAGAGTTTCTAGGTTCGGATGATTTGGTGCTGGCGGATTCTGTTCAGCGAGATGATAACGAAAACTAGAAGCTTTAGTCCGACGAAAAGCCTCCTCTATGACCGCTTTGTTAAGCAGATTGAATTCCAAAAAAGTGACAGTTCCAAATGACATACCAGTGATAGCGCCGACAGCATTTACTTTTCCGCCGCCTTTATAATAGATCCGCTTTTCTCCCTCTGGTAGATTGATCCATAAATGATCCCCATGCTCATCGTGTCGAATCTCAGCACAGCTGGCAAAGATATGTTCTAGTCCGAACCCTTCACAATCCATAAACATTCTGTAGGCTTGTTCTTGGTTATAAGCAAGAACAAGATGATTCGTATCGGGATGTCCTGCGTATATTAACGCCATCTTTTGAGCATCTGACATCGTCTTACCAGAACGAATCGTTCCCTCGTTCATCTCCATCCGAATTCCTTTAAGTGGTTGAAAAATATTCTCTTTTTGTTTAGTCGATAGTTTCAACTGACTCATCTGTTTCACTCTCCTCATCTTCTTCTATTGGACCAATAATCGCTTGGCCAATATCAATAAGGCCTTGAACTTTACTTTGCTCACCTTGTTTAAGAATAAGTTTAGAGACTTTATGTTCGAGAATATCCGCTTCAAAGGCTATTTTCCGTTTTTGCTCTTCCATTAATACAACTTTTCCTCCTAATAGGGATAATTCATTTAGTTGTTTAATCGATTTTGTCAACTGGTTACTAATCCGAGTTAGTGAATCTTCAATTGAAAGAATATCATCAATTTTACGGTATACTTTTCTACTTACTTGGATATCTTGCATTGCTTCACGTTTGATTTCTAGCTTTTTACCATCTTTTTCTATAGGAGTTTTTATTTTTCTTAGCTGTTGCAGCCGCTCAACTTCTTCCTCATTTAACCCTTCTTCGGCTTTTTTGATTCTTTTCATCATTCGTAGCTGTCGAATCTTCAGTAGCCGTATTTCTTCAGATAAAACACAAGAAGGATCATCATCCAAACTTGAATAGATGTCCTTCTCGTCATCGCTTAACGTATCAAAGAATATTGTTTCATATTCGCCAGTTTTCAAGGCGTTCTTATTGCCTGATGGCGGTGATGCGCTGCTATTCCCTTTATTCCCCATGGCATTCTGGTTACCGATAGGTGCGCCACCTTTATTTGCAGTACTACAATGATTATTTGAAGTACTACATTCATCTTTTTGCAGTACTTCATTCCATTTGTCACGTGATTTCCATGCTGAAATAGTTTTTTCTGGGACAGATAACTTTACAGAAATTTCTCGGTTAGTTATTGTTCCATTAGACTCTTCAAACAATTTGAAAGCTTCATCACGTCTTGGATCACGCTTTCTTGCCATTCAATATACACCACCTCACATTCTGATTAGGTTGAGTTTTGTTTTTCTAAGAAATCAAGTTTGCTAATTCTTTTCTTGTTTCATTCAGAATTTTACAACTTATACTACTAATTTGTTTTTCATTCAATATAGTTGGTTTTAATTTTGTCATACCATTATCTAACATTTCAAAATGTTTTAATCCATTATTCCCATGGGCTTCCATACATAAGTATCTATATATGCCATCGTACCAATCGGATTTACCCATACGTTCAAACAGCTTGTATATTCCTTTTGTACTTCCATCATCGTTATACCAAGGTACTAGCTTGTGCCCATAAAGTGAATCAAGTTCTTTTAAATATTGTTTTATTTTAGCTTCATCTTGTTCATATAAATCTGTTTGCTCTTTTAACCATTGATCTTGAGCAATCATTTTTTGTAGCTTTTTATTCTTTTTTTGAGCATCATATTGTTTTTTCACATCTCTATATACATTTAACTGATAAGCTCTGCTTCTTTTATTCGAATTCTTCTCCAATATATATTTCAAATATATATGATTTTCCATCATAGTTCTTATTAGGGATAAGATTCCCGTGTAATGTTTTCTATCTAATAGAATATTGATAGATAGTTTTAAATTCAAAATTTCAAAGCCAATGTCAGATGAAACCAAGAATTTCAGTTCATTTTCTTCTTCAGGTATTTTTGAAAAAACAATTTCTAATGTTTTTTCAAATTCAGTAATAGTCAGTTTATCATTATTCAAACTACTGATCTCCTTTTTTACATTGATTATCTCTCAATCATCAATATCTTTCAACATAAGATCAGCTTCAATCAATATCTTTAAATCGGAAACTTTATCTAACTTGATTTGTCCTGACTGGAGATTTTTAAGCCATTTCCCCAAAGCTATTCGAATGATTTTCTTATATTCATCAATAGACTCTGCTTTCTCCATCGCTTTTTCAATCTCATAGTCTAAATCAAATTTTTCGTTTTCCATTGTCTAAGCACCCCGACATCTGTTATGATGCTAAAAGATACAGAGGGTATCGAAAAACCACGCGTGGGCATTCTCTGTATCTTCGGGGGCTTAGTGTCCTCGTTGAAGTAGTCGAGTGTTTACGCACTCGGCTTCTTTTTTATTCTGAAACTAAAATTGCTTCGTTGCCTGTCGCTCGTTCCCATCTCTCAATAATTACATCACAAAATAGAGGATCTAATTCGAGAGTATAACAAATACGTTCTAACTGATCGCAGGTCATTAATGTACTACCAGAGCCACCAAATAAATCTAAAACGATATCCTGCCTTTTAGAACTATTTTTTACTGGTATAGCAATAAGTGATAATGGCTTTTGCGTCGGGTGATAATATGCATTCACATCATCTTTGGGAACTCTCCAAATGGTTGCTGGTAAATCTTCTAGTAAGTCGTCTTGCCAAACCGTTGTCTGTTTCCTATCTCCGTACCACGTAGGTGCATATCTTTCCTTATGTGCATAGAAAACTGGTTCATGTTGCCAACGATACTGACTCCAACCAAATGTTGCATTATTTTTAACCCAAATACACTGTGACCGAACTATAATTCCTGCGGCATTCATCCTATTTTCAAATTCTCGCTGATAAGAAGATCCATGAAAGACATAAATTGCCGAGTTGTCTTCCATTGCATTAGCATAGTTTTGGAATACAGACATTAAAAATTGATCAAACTCTTCATCACTCATATCGTCATTCATAATTTTATCTCGACCAGATTCGTTTAAATCTTTATTATCAGATTTCACCGCTACATTATATGGTGGATCAGTGACAACTAAATCCGCCTTTTTACCTTGTAGCAATCTTTCGACGTCGCTCGCTTTCGTAGCATCGCCACATAATAAATAATGCTTACCCAACTTCCATAGTTGACCATATTTAGTTCTAGGATCAGAATGATTTTCTATAAATTCATTCACTTCGAATCCATCTTCTATTACAGGCTTTTCGGTATCTTCTTTATACTCAAACGCAGTAAGTAATTCTTCTACTTCTTCCGATTCAAACCCTGTTAAAACAATGGTTTCATTTTCTAATTCTTTCAACAAAACAGAAAGCTTTTCATCATCCCAATGCCCAGTAATCTTATTGAGAGCCACATTAAGAGCTTTTTCCTTATCAAGTGGTAAATCAACGACAGATACGTCTATCTCTTCGTATAGGCCCAAATCTTTAGCCACAGCAACCCGTTGATGACCGCCTACGAGATTTCCTGTTCGTTTGTTAAAAATAGGTGGATCAACAAAGCCGAATTCCAAAATGGACTGTTTTAACTTCTCGTATTCGGCCATACCAGGTTCTAACTTAATTCTTGGATTATAATCAGCAGGCTTTAAGTCCTGTAACTTCATTACTTCAATTTGCATTTGTATCCCTCGAATTCTTGTTAATATTTTCTTCAATATGTGATTCATTAAAGTAGCCATATCCACAGTATCGAAGATTATATTTGTCAATTTCTTTCGGTGTCGCTTCTCTGGTCATTTCTACAATGGAGTATTTCTTTTTGATCTGAACTGACTGGACGACTCTAACTAGATCACCTTCATTCGGCTGTGGATACCTATTAGATAGTGATACGTACCAGTAGTTTCTCATCACGTGGCCTTCTCTCTATCTGAGATCAAATCATTGTAAAGAGCAGTAGCTCGTTCCTTTCCAACACGTAATCTACGTTGAATAGTTCCAATCGTAAATACTTGACCTTGACCAACTTCTTCAAAGCCCTTCTTTAATTGTTTCATTTCCTCAAAATCTTTATCAGTGTATTGTTTCATGAGTTCATTCCTCCTTAAGACAAAATAAAAAAGACCTCTCAACGAGCGATCTTATGTAACTACACAGAGAAGTGTGTTTGATTTTCTTATAAATGGGCAATAATGATTTCACTAGACATTAATGCTCGTTTTTTGTAAACTGTTTTTTACTATAGTCATTTGCCTATACTAGCGGAAACTAGTATAGGCTTTTTTGATATAATTTGATTATTGGCCTCTGACGCATCTTGGATTAGCGTGTAATCTTTCTCCAAATTATTTGCCTCGTTTTCATAATTCCCTC
>Ga0308157_10002667_pt1 | contig 28255 bp, 22 predicted proteins | sample PhyBR1_FD_201035 | JGI IMG/M metagenome (GOLD analysis project Ga0308157, IMG submission 201035) | Phyllosphere microbial communities from UC Gill Tract Community Farm, Albany, California, United States - DLSLB.R1 | ecosystem: Host-associated > Plants > Phyllosphere > Unclassified | place: USA...
TTTTCTAAATGATCCTGTTTATGGAGACGAGATTCAGCAAACGGACAATCGTTCTATTTATGGTCTTGAAAATAAGTATGTCCGAAGATTTGCATTTGAAAATAGCAACATGACTTGGACATCGGGAGCGGGATTTCGTTTTGATGATATCAAGGATTTACAATTAAGCCATGTTTTTCAGCGTGATTTATTATTAAATAGATTATCTGATGGATCTGCTACAGAAGTCAATGTTCATGGTTATACTTCACTTGATTATAGAGTGGGGAAATGGCTCATCAATCCATCGGCAAGGCTAGACTATTTTACCTTTAGTCTTCATGATAGACTTGTTAGTTTACCTGCAGCGAAAGAAGCTTCGGCGGCTAGAGTAAGTCCAAAATTGAATATTTCGTATACACAGAACCAAAATGTGCAATGGTATATTAAGTCTGGTTTTGGATTTCATTCCAATGACGTAAGAGTAGTAGTGGCGCAAGATGGAAAAGACATTCTTCCGTATTCTTTTGGAAGTGATTTAGGAGTTATTCTTCGTCCAACAGCCAATATGATTATTCAGCCTGCGATTTGGCATATGTATTTACAACAGGAATTTGTATATGTTGGAGATGAAGCTGTTGTAGAACCTTCGGGAAAAACACGTCGTTTTGGTTTTGATCTGAGTTTACGATATCAGCCTATTTCATGGCTTTATCTCGACGGAGATTTAAATTATGCCCATGCCCGTTTTATTGACGAACCGAAAGGAGAAGATTATATTCCTTTAGTTCCAACTTTTACGAGTACTGGAGGTGTAGCGGTAAAACTTCCTTCTGGTTTCTCTGCAAATCTAAGATACCGCTATATGGACTCAAGACCCGCCATAGAAGACAATTCGGTAAGAACACGCGGCTATTTCGTCAATGATCTGGTCTTGGCTTATGGAAAAAGAAACTGGGAAGTAAATATGCAGTTTCAAAACATCTTTAATACCAAATGGAATGAAGCGCAATTTGAAACAGAAACCAGACTTAGAGACGAGGCTAGTTCAGTATCAGAATTATGCTTTACTCCTGGAACTCCTTTCGCTGTAAAAGCAGGAATAAGTTACAAATTTTAAACTTTAGAAAATATGAAAAACGTGTCTGCAAAAAGCAAATTGCTATTGGCAGTGGTCATTTTTGTGGTCACATTTAGTAATAAATCATACGCACAGTTAAGTCCACCAGGTTTAGGAGAGGCAAAAAATGCTTCTTGGTTTGCCTTTGGCGTCAGGCAATCTTTAGATTCGCTTAAACAAAAAGAATCGACAACTTATGTAGGTGTTGGTTTAAAAAGTAGTCCAGATGAAAATAATCCATTTTCTAAAATGGCAATTCTGGTAATCAATGAGGAAATTTCCAACCGCTATAGTAAGAACTGGGAATATTCGTATGCGTTTAGCTATAGAAGATCTAATAATTACGATTCTGAAGCACCTTATGAGGAATTGAATCCTGCAATTGAACAGGAATTTAGATTGTACGGACGCTATTCTTATATCACAGAAGGCAACGGACTGAAATGGAAAAATACGATAAGACAAGAATTTAGGAAATTTTTCAATCCTGATTTTAGTAATACCGAAGAGAATTTTCAGCTACGTACACGTCTTAAAACACAGCTAAGCCTAGATTTAGGAAGCACTAAAACACATCATATTATAGGAGGTGCCGAAGTTCTTTTTGCAATCAGTAAAGAAAATGAACCAGAAAAGGAATGGTCAAAATTTGATTATAAAGAAAGCCGACTCACTCTTTACTACTCACTTACTCCACATGAAATTCCATTTATTTTCGATGTAGGCTATATGTATAACCTCATTGGAAAAGGGACAGATATTTCAGATGTGAATTATTTAGCCTTAGATGTAATTTGGAAAAATCCCTTTGGGGCATGATAAGCTAATGGCAAGACTAGTCCATAAAAAAATAATTATAAAAACAGAAATTAAACAAATTATGAGCGAAATTAAAAAGAACTCGAGAAACACAGAAAACGCGCCAAAAAGCCCATTTTCAACGCAAACTGTAGCGTTTTCTCATTACAACAATTTTTCGGCGCAATTGCCTATCGATCCTAAAACGGGAGAAATTGTTAGTGGCGGTATTAAAGAGCAGGCAAAACAATGCTTGACCAATATTCAAGCAATTGTAGAAAGCATTGGCCATGTTATGGATGATGCAGTAAAACTAACTGTTTTCTTAAAGAATATTTCTGATACAGAAGCAGTAGACGAAGTATACAAAACATTCTTTAAAGGCAATCTTCCAACTCGTACAACGGTTGCTGTAGAAGCTCTGCCATTAAATGGCGCTTTAATTCAGATAGATACTCTTATTTCAAACGGTGAGGGAACAACTCCGCAAAAAGCTTTAGATCTTGTTAAAGTAACCAGAAATACAGAAAACGCACCAAATAGCATACACGCACATAATGTTGCATTTTCTCACTATAGTAATATTTCTGCACAATTGCCTATCGATCCGCAATCTGGTAAAATTGTTGCAGGTGGCATAAAAGAACAGACTGAACAATGTTTAGAAAATATTAAAGCCATTTTGGAAAGCATTGGACACGTTATGAATGATGTGGTTAAAACTACTATTTTTCTTAAAGACATTTCAGATGCTGAAGTTGTAAACGAAGTTTTAGCAAAATTCTTCCCAAACTATGTTCCAGCTAGAACAATTGTTAGTGCTTCTGTTTTGCCAATGGATACTTTGGTGCAGATTGATACTGCTGTATCACATGGTGACGGAACTCCTCCGCAACTTCCAGAAGATGCACGTTTTTTAGTTATTGAAGCAAATAACACAGAAAACGCACCAAAAGTTCCGTATTCGCACACAGTTGCTTATTCACATTACAATCATATTGCAGGTCAATTGCCTTTGGTTCCAGAAAACAATCAAATAGTTGGAAGCGGAATTAAAGAACAGGCTGCACAATGTTTAAATAATATCAAAGCAATTGTAGAAAGTATCGACCATAAAATGGATGACATTGTTAAAATAAATATTCAATTAAAAAATATTGAAGACCTTGATGCTGTCAACGAAATTTACACTTCATTTTTCAGCGGAGATTTGCCTGCAAGAACGGTAATTGGAGTTTCGGCAATTCCTGTGGATGCTTTAATTCAAGTTGATGCTGTTGTTTCTAATAGTGAAGGCACACCAGCTTAATTTATAAGCTAAAATTTATATTTTTTAAGTAGAGTCTTTTTAGACAAGAAACGCTTATAACAGGATTTTTAAACATCCTGTTTAAGCGTTTTCTTTTTTTATGAATGAATTTTAAATTTTAATGTTTTAAAAACTGTGTTCGATAATCAGAAGGTGACTCTCCTGTCACTTTTTTAAACATACGTGAAAAATAAGAAGGCGATTGAAAATGCAACTCAAATGCAATTTCTGCTATTTCTTTTGAATTGTCTTGCAAAAGAATTTGGCTATGCTGAATGGTAATTTCGTTTATCCACTGTTTTGGAGCTTTTCCAGTGGTTTCTTTTACACATTTGTTCAAATAGTTATCCGATATTTTTAATACATTAGAATAAAAATCTATGTTTTTCTGCTGAATGTGATTTTTCTGCACCAATTCTCTAAACTGAAAAGAAATAAAACTTGCACGACTTAGCGATTTATTATTTGTATTTTCCGTTCGTATAATTTTTAGTAACGCAGATTGAAGAAGCGATGTAGTGACAGCATTAATGTGTTCAGCTTCATTTAATTCTTCTTCCAGCAATTCAAATAAACGAATAAGCCAATTGATTTTGTTAGGATTTAAAATAGAAAAGGGCGAAGTGTAAAAGAAATTTAAATCGCTTGTTGTTAATGAAATTTCAGTAATGACCTCATTTTCATAGATAACAAAAAAACCTTCGACATCATCTGACAATTCTAAGGTTGCCGTAAAATTTCCTTGTTTAATACTAAGCGCTTGATTAGCATTAATTTCAAAAACAGATGTTTCTAGCTGCTGTTTTACAAATCCTTTTGTTACAAAAATCAGAAAGTTAAAAGTCGTTTGATAAGGGTTAACAGGAATTACGATTTTTTTTAAATATTTTTCAATTCGATACAATTGTACATTCGAATTATTAAATAGATTGTGAGTAGATATATCTGGAAGAAAAAACTTCTTGTACTCATAATTACTAATTAATTTAGGGTTGTTTTTCATTGAAACCTAATTTTGTGCTATTAGCTGCAGATGCAAATGTGTAGGTCTTAATATGGGATTATAATTAATCTTAAAATCAGATATGCAGCTAAAAAATGAAGCACTAATTTAAGTTATTTTCTGCTAGCTGGAATTCTAATTATAATAAAATTATAGATAATTTAGAGGTTCTTGTGTAAAGGCAATAAAGTCTTGAAAGTGATAAAAAGAACAAATCATAATTAGTAGTCTATGGGAGGAATTTATACTTTTATTGTTTTTTATAAATTTTGCTGTTTATTTAATGCTTTTGAGCCGATTTTTTTTATGTAAAAGCTTCATAAGAACCTCACTTTTTTATTATGGATAAACCTGAAAGAAAACATTCTGTATCAGTGATCGGTATACAGGAATTTAGAGATGACCAATTCGCAGGCAACGTAGAGATTTTATTTAATGATCTCCATGGAGCAAGAATTATTGAAAAACCTCACTCACATGATTTTTTTACTATCAGTTTATTCGAAAAGGCAAATGGAGTTCATTCAATTGATTCTAAGGATTATCCTATTAGCGATTATCAGGTCCATGTATTATTTCCAGGACAGATGCACAAATGGGACATAAAGGAAGGAACAGTAGGTTATCAGCTTATGATTGAACAAAGTTTTTTTGAAAGATTCGCTCCATATTTTAGATTTTCTTTTACCAATTACCAGAATCATCCTGTTATACAATTATCCCAAACTGCTTTTGAACTGTTGCATTATGAATTTGATGCAATCAAAAATGAGCTGAAACGGTCAGATTTCCTGACTTATCTGATTAATGCTCGTGCAGCAGTTATAGCATCCATTATTAGTAGAGAAGCAGAATATGCTTTTACTGAATTTAAAGTATATCAGTCCAATTCTCGATTAGCTGCTTTCAATATGCTGATAGATGAATTTTTCAAGCAGGAGAAATCTGTGGCATTTTATGCTGCCAAGCTAAATATTTCTGCCAATTACTTGAATGTTCTCTGTAAAAAGCATCTTAAAATATCTGCTACACAGCTCATACAGCAACGTGTGGAAACAGAATCTAAAAGGTTACTGGAAAGTGCCGATTTATCCATAAAACAAATTGCTTTTGAGTTGGGCTTTGTAGACCATGCTTACTTCTCTAATTTTTTTAAAAGCCATACAGGAATATCACCAACTGAATTTCGGAAAAAAAGATAAATTCTTCAAGTTGCCGTAGGAATCATGCAAGTTTTCTGGCTCGCAAATCTGTACATTTGAAAAACGCTATCTTGTTTTTTTGTTAAAATAAAGAAAGCCCTTAATTAAATAAAAATGAATATGGACAAGCGAGGTATTTCACGTAAAGATTTTCTAAAGAATTCTGGATTAGGTTTGGCAGGTATTGCCTTTATGCCATCAGTACTACAAGGGCAAAATAGTCATTTGCAGAAAGATCAGACAACAGCATTGGGAAATTCTTATGTTTTGAAAAATGTTCGTCTGGAAACGGGTTTTGAATTTGAAGGAGAAGAAGTTGTGGCAACTAAGACCGGACTTTTTTCTGTAGAAATTGAGAATGGTAAAATAAAGAGAATCAGTTCTAAAGCGACTGGTAAGGAAGAAATAGATGCAAAGGGAATGCTAATGTTGCCGTCTTTTAGAGACATGCACATTCATTTGGATAAAACTTTGTATGCTGAAAAATGGCGTGCAGTACGTCGTTCAGGAGGAATAAAGGGAATGATTGCGCTGGAGCAGAAAACATTGCCCGATATGCTAAAAAACTCTACTTATAAAGCAGAAAAACTCATCGAACTATTGCAGTCGCACGGAACAGGATTTGCGCGCAGCCACGTCAATATTGAGCCTACATCTAAACTGGATTCACTTAAAAATCTTCAAATTGCGCTGGCAAACAAAAAGAATAGTTTTGGAGCAGAGTTAGTAGCTTTTCCGCAACACGGTTTGTACTATACAGACTCACTTCCTTATATGAAGGAAGCTGCAAAAATGGATATTGATTTTATTGGAGGCTTAGATCCTACAAATGTGGATGGTTCAATTCAAAAAACGATGGATACAACGATTCAGCTCGCTCTGGACAATAATAAAGGAATTGACATCCATTTACATGAATCAGGAAAATCAGGTCTTGATACTATCGAATACTTAATTGGCAAAGTAAATGAAAACCCAGTTTTAAAAGGAAAAACCTTCGTTAGTCATGCCTTTGCTCTTGCTACTTTAGATAAAGTCAAACAGGAAACAATTGCAGAACAGTTGGCAGCTGCACAAGTGGGGATTATTTCTACAATACCTTTTGGCGGTACAATTATGCCAATTCCAACATTATTAAAACACGGAGTAAATGTTATGACGGGAAATGACAGTATTGTAGATTATTGGAGCACTATGGGTACTGGAAGCGTATTGCAGAAAGCCAATCTAGCGTCGCAATTATACGGACAGGTTTCTGAATTCGGATTGTCTAGAATGCTAAAGCTAGCAACAGCAGGCCCCATTCCGTTAGATGACAAAGGTGTACAGCAATGGCCAAAAGAAGGTGATAATGCCGATCTGGTACTTGTCGATGCCAGTTGTTCTGCAGAAGCAGTTTCTCGCATATCGCCAATAAAATCTCTGATTTACAAAGGAAATATCGTTTTCTAATTTATTTGATTATGAGAAAAACTATAATTCTCTTATTAATATTAATAATACCTATTGGTTCTTGTGAGCCAGTTTGGGCCTTTAAAAAAAATGAAATTATGCAAAAAGATATTCTGCAGCTAGTACAACAGAATGATATTTCTGGGGTTGCAAAAGCTTTAGAAAATGGAGCAAATGTAAATGCTGTTGATAATAATAAGCGTTCTCTTTTACTAATTGCAACAATGGGTAAGCAGACAGAAATGGCAAAGATATTAGTAAAACATAAAGCAGATGTGAATCAGCAGGCAGAAAACAGGGACAGCCCTTTTTTGTATGCGGGCGCAAGCGGACAGACAGAACTGGTACGTTTATTTTTGAACAATGGCGCACGCTTCGATATCTTCAATCGCTACAACGGATCGGCACTTATACCCGCATGCGAACGTGGCCATGTAGAAACAGTTAGATTGCTTGCAAACACTAAAAACTTTCCAATTGATCATGTTAACCGTTTAGGTTGGACTGCTTTAATGGAGGCTATTGTGTTGGGAGACGGAAGTTTAAAATACCAACAGATTGTTCAGATTTTAAAAGACGCTGGATCGAGAATGGATATACCTGACAATGATGGAATAACTCCGCTACAGCATGCGCAGGCAAAAGGATTTAAAGAAATTGTGGTAATTATAAAATCATAAGATTACTTCAGGTTGCTCTACTTATTTTCTGTAAATTTGGTTGTATTTACAAGAAAAGAACTAATATCAATTTAGAAAATATTCTAAATTATTTAACCTAACAAGCAATGAATATTCTGTATCAAAGCCCAAAAATAATTATTCGCGAATTCTTACCTCAAGAGCAGCAAACATTTTTAAGCCTTTTTAAAGATAACGAAGTTACAAAATATCTTCCCGATACTTCGCCAGAAAGATATATCGAAATGTTTAATGAACTGCTTGAAAACTATGAAAAGAAAAATCTTAGTCGATGGGCTATATTTAATGCTTTAGATAATGATTTTATAGGAATGTGTGTTGCCAGAATTTTTGTGCACAACACCAATCAAATAGAGATTGGATATGTACTAAGCAGGGATTATTGGGGAAAAGGCATTGCTACAGAAGTATGTAATGCTATCATGCAGTATAGTTTTGAAAATACAGATAAGAAAGAAGTTGTGGCAATAACAGATCTTGACAACATCGGTTCGCAAAATGTGTTGCAAAAAGTCGGATTTAAACGATTAAATAATTTGATAAGAGACGAAGAGGAACTAGCTTATTTTATGATAGAAAGGTCTTAATTTCATCTATAAAATGGTATAGAAAAATTATTTCTAAACTTACTTTAAAAAGTTCTCATGCCTTATTGAGTTTAAGGCTAAAGTAATATTAAATATTTTTCAATAAAAAAGCTGTCTCAAATTTAGACAGCTTTTCTCATACATGAATACAAATACAGTCGGTTATTTTTTGATCGACTTTTTCTTTTGATTTTCTTTTGATGACGGATATTTTGCAAAAGAGATGGCAAAACTAAAATCAGCAAATTTATTATTGTTTACAGAGTCTCCAGGATATGGAGCGATTGTGGAATGTACATGGCAATTAAAGCAGGTTTTTGTCGATTGCACATAGGTTTCCATTGTTGAATTGGCAACAATAGAAGCTCCGCTAGTCATTGATGAATTATTTATCTTTCTTGGCGCAGGAATTGCAGTAGTTGGATCTTGCTGAAAACTTTGTGACCAGATTACATCCACTAACTGATAATATTGCCAAACGGAATTAGGATAAAACTTTCGTATATTTTGTTGCATTAGCGCATTGATAGGGGCTGCATCAATTGGATCGATTTTGTTTATCCGTGTAGATTGTGTGGGTACTGGACCAGCTTGATTGAGATAATAAGGAGGAGGTGTATTTGGCTTGCAAGTGACGACTTTTGTAGAATCTCCGGTAGGTGTTTTAATAGTTACATTTTGATTTTTGCAATTTGGATTGTAAAAATTATACCCATATTGAGATGGAGGCGCACCATTTAAATTACTTTGATCAGGAGTATTGTCAATCTGTTCGAAAGTAGCCCATACCCATGTAGGCTGATTTTGTGTTTTATGTAATATATGAAGCCCTACAAGTGCCACTACAGTATTTCTAAGCTTTTTTGTAATAGGATCCAATACTGTAGCATTTGACAATTTATACCTTTGCCATTTGGGAGATTTTACATCCGTAACTTCCATCCATGCTGCTTTTAATTCAATTGCACCAACAAATCCAGTACTATAGTCACCTTGAGGAAAATTAATGGGCTGGTTTAGTTTTACAGTATCGTGCTGTACTATTGCATTGTAGAATCCTTTTTTAACGATAAAATCATAATAGTCTTTATTGAGCATAATTTCATACCACAAATTTGTGCTGTTTTGCGCACCTAGCCAGCTTGGTTTGTTAAATGGTTCGGCTTGATTGGGACTAAAATTTACTTCGGCATCATTTTCTTCAATTTTACTGACAAATGTAAGCAGTTTGGTCTGTGTTTTCTTCAGCAGAAGTTTTTGCGATTTGAAAAGACTGCTATATTCATCTGACACCAAAGTTCCCCAAGCCGGTGGTTTTGATCCATCATCAGAAAATAGTACTTCTCTAGGCATATAGGTTTCCCATTGCACAAAGGTAAAATCGTTTGGAGCTCCAAAACTGGCATTAGGATTAGTAGGCCAATTGAGTGCAATAAATTCCTTCCATGCAAAACAATTTGCTAGTGGTTGATTAAATGATAATAAATCAGCTGGAACTATATTGTTGAATGTAATAGGAAGTATACTGCTTGGTAAACTTGAAGAATAACAATTACAAGTATTGGTTTGCGATGAAGGAATCAATAAATAATTGGATTCTGCATTTCCAAGTGCTGATTTAGAAGCTATAACAGCCAATGGAATTATGACAAGACCTATCCAAAACATTTTTTTAGATAAAGTAGTTTTTAAATTCATTGTTTTAGTATTTAAATGAAATAGAAAGGGGGAATTGTAAGGTTTGAAGTATATGACCTATAATTCCCCCATATTAGTAGATTCGGTAATGATTATCCAACTGTAATTTTTACCGTTATAGAGCCAATGTTATCTGCAAAACCAACTCCGTAGATTCCATTTAAATCATCATTAATGCACAATTGCAATTCACCTTGTACATTAACAGGTACGGTAGCTCCCATACCAATAAAGAATACAGTGTTCCCCACTTTTCCTATAAGCGAACCTTCATTTTGCCCCGGCATTGTGTAGCCTGTCTTAGCAGCAATAAAGTATGGATTTCCTGAGGCATTATACAATTGTCCGCCATTGTCATTTGGATTTGCTGTCCAAAGACCACTTTGATAAGCAACATTTACAGAAGTTCCTGACTGTACAATTACGCCAGTATTTTGCCATTTAACATTAGCCTGTATAGTTGTAGGTGATACAACAAGCAATCCAGGCATTGCAGGTTTTTGCTGTTGTCCAGGATTAGTGATGAACACTCCATGAGGACCGGCAGCGGCATTTGAACCGACACTAACGCTAATGAACAAAGCAGTATAAGTACCAGGCATACTGTTTCCTGGTACAGCATAAGTTATATCTTTTTGAACAGAATTTACAACAGCTGTAATGTTAGGATCATCAAAAGTTACAGACGGATAAGTGCTAGGATCGCCTGGACTTGCAGTGCACGTATCGCAAATCAATACCATATTGGCTCCGTTTGTCGAATTAAATATCGTTGGTGGAATAAAAGTACTGTTGCTTAAAAGAGAAATAGGATGATTAACAGGATTAGGCACGCTGGTTTTGTACATGGCATTAAAGTAATCCTGATAGAAAAGCTGTAAGGGCTGAGCAAAAGTAACGCTAGGAGTACCCACAGCATCATAACCTTTAGGAGTTGTTGGACTATCGTAACTACTGGCAACAATTTGCATTTTAAAAGTTGATGCTACTTGAGATGCCCAATCAATCTTTTTATTGCTTATCGTTATATCGCTGATAGTATAGTTTTTGTCTGCAGGAACTTCAAACACAGCATGCAATATAAAATTACCCGGCATCGGATTACCATATTGATCATTCAAGGTTTCAGATCCTCGTGCAATTTTCCAGAATGTAGCAGCATTTGTGCCATCAGGAGTTTCATAATGAGTAAAATCAGGCATTTGAATATAAAGTCCTGGCGGATCTGCTAGAGTAGCTACCTGTGGGCCTAAAGTTGGAATTAGTACATTACCAGTAACAAGATTGTTTACAGTACCACCAATATTTGGGTCACTATTTCGGTTTTTTTGTCCATATTGGGCATCGCACAATAAGTTGTTATATAACCTTGAAGGCCAAATAGTGTTTCCTGTTGTTCCTGAAGGATTATTGCGCTGTACGGTTGCCGCAGTAGCCAGTCCTATTTCTGTCTGTAAAGTGTTGGGCGTGCTGGTTAAATGTATAGCGCCTCCCAAATTAGAGTTTGATACAGGTCCAGAGTTCCATTTATTCAACGGATTGTAAATTGGTCCTCCAGTAGCGGGGTTTACAGCTCCTGGTAAACTTAAATCTTCTAAAGTGATTTGAGGCTTATTTAATATAGATTGATAAAGCGATAGCACTTTGTTCGGGTCAATAATCCAAAGGCTGTTCCAATATTCTGGATTTTCACAAGTAAAATCAATGCGTGTAATTTTATTTTGAGCATTTCGAGTTACTGCCCATTCGCAATATTCATCTTGCCAACCTCTTGGACCATACGGAAAATAAGGAATAGTTTCAGTAGGAGTGCCGCATGGATTATTATTAATTAGCGATATCATATTACCAGTATCTGCCATTTGGTTTAATTGATCTTGCGAGGCGGCAGGAAAATTAAAAGCCAATCTTCCCGGAAACGCAGACCATGTAACATTATTTACAACACTTTTGGGATTGTTTTTTACAGGATTGTAATAATTTGTGACTGCTGGAGTATTAGTAGAATTCCACGGATTGCTTAACATACCCTGTTGTGTAAATTCATCCAGATTCGCACTCCACAGTTGATTCATCGCAGTTTGCTTCGAAGGATCAGATTGAAAATCCTGAATACCAGCTGGTGTTCTAAATTGAAAATTGCTGTTTGCGTCACTGATTACAGCAACGTCCTCTTGCTCGTTTAAATTTTTTGATTCCATAATATTAGTTTATTTAAATGTTAGTCTTATTTGTATGGTTCTAAGAAGCCAATCCTATTTCATAAAAAGGCCTTAGGATTCTATTTTTAAGGCTTGAATTGGGAAGTTGTATGGTGTACAGAAAGTGTTGTACAATAGTGGGGCTGATAAGGCTTATTTTTCTGTAGTAAAATTAGAAACAGAGAATGTAAGAATTTAGCGTAAAAATACCTGTTTTAATGTATTAAAAGTTAAATATTTGTAAAGAAAGGATGATAATTCTTTTTTAGAGGGTTGAAATAAATACAATCTGATAATAAATGACCTATTGTAAATTATTCCATTTGCAAACGCATTGTCCTAATCAAGAATGAGAATACTGATAGTTTTATATCGTATACAAAGCTGTTTGCGGACATAATAATTTACCTTCGAGACATTCGATAACTATATTTTACAGTATTATTGATTTTATTGTATGGATTTATTATGGGCATGGATTAACAGCAAAGAATATTATCCTATTTTTATGCTGTTGTTTTTGGGATGTTGCATTTCGTTGATCTGCAGGATGTTTTCTGAAAATATAGTGTTTCTTTATTACGTTTTAATTGCATGGCTGTATCATTGTTTTTAATCATTTATATCTATGTTAAAAAATAACCTGCGACTTACTCATTTTGTTTTACTGATGAGTTTTTTGAATTTTTTATTCTTTCACTTGCCATTCTATAGCTATGTTTTTGATAATGTTGATTACAGAAGTTTTAATGGAGTGATTTTGATTATCAGCTTAATAATACTAATGCTGGTTTTGAATGCTTTTGTTTTTTATTTGTTTTTTTCTCTTTCTCGTAATCTTGGAAAATTTTTACTGACAATTTTCTTTTTGATTAATTCTACTGCGCTTTATTTTATTAATACTTACAGTGTAATAATAGACGAAAGCATGATTGGCAATATCCTGAATACCACTTATGAAGAATCTAGCAGTTTTTTCTCAGTTAAATTGGTTCTTTACATTATTTTTCTGGGCGTTATTCCTGCAATCTTCATTATAAAAGCACAAGTTATAAAAGATTCATTGGGGAAATTTTTAACTCTTTCCTCGCTTACCTTACTATTTATTGCTGTTTTAGTTTTCGCAAACGCAAGCAATTGGCTTTGGATTGACAAAAACTCCAAGAAATTAGGCGGACTTGCAATGCCATGGTCTTATTCGGTAAACATTTCGCTTTTTTACATTCACAAATGCAAAAAGAATGAAAAAGAAATTTTACTCCCAAAAGCTACTATAAAAGATAATCAGAAATCGGTTGTTGTTTTGGTTATTGGTGAATCGGCGAGAAGACAGAATTTTTCTCTTTATGGTTACAATAAGAATACTAATCCGCTTTTGTCTGCGGAAAAGAACCTGTTTCATTTTGAAGCTTCGTCATGTGCAACCTATACAACAGCTGGTGTAAAGTGTATTTTAGAACACACTAATTCTGATGATTTGTATGAGATTCTGCCAAATTATCTTTATAGAAATAATGTAGAAGTGATTTGGAGGACAACAAACTGGGGAGAGCCTCCTGTTCATATAAAAAACTATCAAAATAAGGAATATTTGATGAAGGACTGCCAAGGAGAAGGATGCAATTATGATGAAATTTTGCTTACAGGACTGAAAGAACAGATATTACATAGTAAAAAGAATAAAGTATTAATTGTATTACATACAAGTACAAGTCATGGCCCTTTGTACAGCAAGAAATATCCATCTAGATTTGAGTCTTTTAAACCTGTTTGTAACAGTGTCGAATTGGGTAAATGTTCCCAGCAGGAATTGATGAATGCCTATGATAATACAATTGTTTATACCGATTATATTCTCTCTAAAATTATTGATGATTTAAAAGAATTAAAGGAATACAAAAGCACTATGATTTTTGTTTCCGATCATGGAGAATCTTTAGGCGAAAAGAACTTATATATGCATGGCGTGCCTTTAAGTATTGCTCCTAAAGAACAATATGAAATTCCTTTTATTGTTTGGGTGTCAGATAATTCAAAACAGCTTAAGACAAATGAAACAATATCGCAAAATCATGTATTTCACAGTGTTTTAAATTTTCTAAACATACAAAGTCCTGTTTATAATGAAGAACTGAATATTTTTAAATAATTGCGAATGAATAAAAAAGCTTCCCGAAGTGAAAAGAAAGCTTTTGCTAAGAGAATCTTGAATTTTGAATAAAAAAAATCCCATTTCGTTAGAAATGGGATTTTAATTTTAGTGACCCTTACTGAACAATTTACAAACCATTTTATGAACGATTTAAAGAAATTAGCATACTTTCAAGTGAATTTGTAAGATAATTATTTTAATATTTGATCGTAGAGCGGTTTGTATGTCCTGTAGAGGTTAAAAGTTAAAAAATATTAAAACAGAGGGATATTTAAATTTATTTAAGTTGTAATAATTTTTATAAAATTCTTGAAAATAAAATTTAGTATTGACTAAAGAAAATAAGTTAGTTTTTAGTTAAATTATAAAGTAATGTGGAGATTATTCTAGTCAAAATTTGGTGAAGATCTTATGCTTTCCATAGTGCTTTAATCTAATCAGAATGAAATTTTATTAGACATTTGATCTGCCAGTTTTCTGTACAAATAAAAATATTTAATTTAACTCATTAATTGTCGCTCGATTGTAGTTAAAAATTGATTTATTTCTCTAAAACATTTTTTGTTTCTATAAGACGTTTTTAAGATGCAAAAGCCGAAAAAGTTTCGGCTTTTGAAAATTCAATAAATTACAGGTTTTCTTTAAAAAATGGAACTACTTTTTCAAGTGCTTGTTTTACAGGTTCTGGCTGATCATAAAGCTCATAATGAGAAGTATTTTTTAATACCACTAGTTCTTTTTTAATAGAAGCAGCACGGCGAATAATTTCATATCCATCTCTGTATGCGCCAAAACCTCCAGGTTTATCTCCTATAATGACTAAAATGGGTTGTGTTAATAATGTTTCTGCGAGATAAAATGCGTCCCATCCCATCCCAATGCTTAAACGTGAATATACCGCATTGGTAGCCCCGCCAGGGAATTGGCCTCTTGCTGTTTTATAATAATCTGTGGCTTCCAGAACATCAATGTCCGTGATACCTGCTTGTTTTCCGGCTTCTACAGATTCTGGGAGCATGTTAATGGTAAGCAGATTTTCCCCTTTTGCTTCGGCAGAGCGCTGGAAGGCTGTATTGCTCAATACTTCCATTGGGCTTCCGCCAGCAAAACCATCACGAAGCAGACGACCAAAATTAACTCCAGTAATAGAGACTACAGCTTTTATGCGACGTTCCGTCATTGCAATATTTAGAGAATAGGCTCCGCCACCACAAACTCCTAAAATTCCAATTTTTTCCGTGTTGATGTAAGGAAGTGTCTCTAGATAATCGATCGCATAACGCACATCGTCAGTACGTTGGTATGGATTTTCCATATAGCGGGGAGTGCCACCGCTTTCGCCTTGAAAAGAAGCATCGAATGCTAATGCAACAAATCCAGCTTCTGCCAGAGCTTTTCCGTAGATATTTCCGCTTGTCTGTTCTTTACAGCTCCCGATAGGGTGCATGGTAATTATTACAGGATATTTTTGGTCCTCATTGAAGTCTTTGGGAAATTGAAGTATGCCCGCATTTTCCCATGCTAAATTTTTAAATGTTATTGCTTTTGTGCCCATGATAATTGTTTTTAAATAATTTCAAGAATTAAAAGGGTGTTCTCCGTTAAAAAAATCATCCTTTTCTAATATGCAATTCTATCCATTTAAATTAAGTTTCTTTTTGAAGAATGCCGAAAGTTCAAGAGCAGCCTCGTTTACATAGCTCTGTTTGTCATAAAGATCCATATGATCAGCACCTTTCACAATATGTTTGGATTTATCTGCAGATGCCGCGCGATGAAGCAAGTCATCGCTCATCCATGCACTCCCAGCGTTGCTTCCAACTACAGCAAGCAGAGGCTGTGTAAAAAAAGCTTCGGCTTTGTTGTAAGCATCATAAGAAATGATTTGGGAAAGACTTCTTGCAGTGGCAAAACCCGGAGCAGTAGGATATTGGCATCGCGGAGTGTGATAATATTCCCAAGCGCCTCTTAATTCAGCATTTGGAGCATCTTCTTCTTTCATTGGAGCCAAAGGCATTGTGGCAATGGCAGCACCGCTTGCATCATTTGTTCTGGCATTTGAACCCGCAATAAGATAAGGAAGGGCATCAGCATCTTTTACATTGTTTTCCCAGCCATTGCGAAACATAGATCCGATATTAACTGCGCTTACCATACCAACAGCTTTAATGCGATGGTCATTGATTGCTGCGTTGGCAGTATATCCCGCACCGGCACAAATGCCCATAGCGCCAATATTTTGCTGATCTACATAAGGCAATGTAGTTAAATAGTCAATTACGGCGCTTACATCTTCTGTACGGATGTATGGATTCTCCAATTGGCGTGGTTCCCCAGTACTTTCTCCCTGATAGGAAGCATCGTAGGCAATGGTAAGAAATCCCATTTCTGAAAGTTTTTTGGCATACAAACCTGCGGTCTGTTCTTTTACACCGCCTCCTGGATGTGAAACTACAATAGCAGCATGCTTTTTGGTTTCATTAAATCCTTCCGGAAAATTGATTACAGCTGACATTGAGATATTTCCATTGTTGCTGTTTTTGAAGTTTACTTTTTTCTGTGACATGATTTCTATTTGTTTAGTTTATATAACTTTTTCATTGATACAAAGTTACATCGGTACAGAAGCTCAAAACGTAGACAGAATACTCAAAAACAGATACATTTTACTGATTCTCATTTTCAAGAATAAAAAAAGCAGCCGTTAAGCTGCTTTTGGGTATAAATGATTTATCTTCTTATTGATTACGGAATACTTTAGGTGAAAGTCCCGTTTTCTTGCGAAAAAAGCGGGCAAAATAATTTGGATAGTCAAATCCCAGACTATATGAAATTTCGCTTACAGAAAGGTTTGTATTGCTTAGTTTGTCTTTTGCCAATCGGACAACAAAATCCTGAATGTGTTCACTTGGCGAACTTCCTGTAAAGTGCTTGATCAGGTCACCAAAATAATTGGGAGATAAGTTTGATTTCTGCGCAAAATAAGCTACTGACGGCAATCCCGCAATGCTGTCTTCTTGATTGAAAAAATCTTCCAAATGGTTATTGAAATCCGAAATCACCTTATGATAGATCTTGCTTCTCGTATCAAACTGGCGGTCATAAAAGGCCTGCGTATAAGTTAGTATAAGAGTAATGTAGGAAATGATAATATCTTTGGAATAATACTGCTTTGAAAATTCATTGTATGCTTTTTTATAAAGATCCCACAATAATGCTTCTTCCTCTTTGGTGAGAAATAATGCTTCATGATGACTGTCATAATGGGTGAAATTATAATTTTTAGCCATCTTGCTCAAATATTTGCCGCTTACCATTATGGCATATCCTGAAGAAGGTGGAGCAATATCCCATCCTATGGAGTTGTGCGGGCAGTCCACATACATATAAGAATTCGACTGATCCTCTAGCAGTTCCTTCTGAACCAGATTTTTATCAAATGGCGGCTTTATGGCTAAAAGGTAAAAATCGATCGTAACAGCCTCCGATTTTAGAAGAACGTTTTCTTCATTCTGAAAATTTACAATATGAAGATCTTCATTTTTGACGCTCTTTAAATTCAGATATTTTGTGAATTCAGATATATCCAATATTTTTTTTCCCATAACAGTCTTGGATTAAGATAATGCAAAATTAGAAAATTGATTATTCATGAGAATGATACAGATCAAGGTAAAATGGATACATTTTACTGATTTAATTTTTTACTCTTTAAGATGAATTTCGTAGATAACAATGTTTCAATAGAAAAAGCCGTTATTATTCTTTCCAAAAACGGCATTCAGGTAGATGAGAAGGTAGCTGAAATTATTTTGGAATTATTGTATTTAATATCAAAAAAATATGATAAACCAAAAGAGAAAAAAACTATATCCTTAACGGGATTTCGAACCATCGTTCAACTTCGATTAAATCTCTGATAGCACCGCTTTAAGACTGTTTATTTCAAACAGACTAAGAATTTCTTGTGAAAAAATCGAACCACAAATATTAGGCTGTGAAGACTTGAAAAATCTACGCATTAGGGCATAAAAAAAGAGACAACTATTTGCTAGTTGTCTCCTTAAGTGACCTCGACTGGATTCAAACCAGTAACCTTCTGAGCCGTAATCAGATGCGCTATTCAGTTGCGCCACGAGGCCTTTTTTGTTATCAATTAGCTATTTTTTTGTAGCTTTGTTGATTGCTTATTGCGGGTGCAAAGATAGACATAAAAGTGACATATACAAGCAAAAAATAACAGAAAATTTAAAAAAAATGAAGATTGAAAATTATATACGTGATATTCAGGGATTTCCAAAAGAAGGAATTTTGTTTAAAGATATCACACCTTTGCTAATTAACCCTGAAGCACGAACAAATTGCTTAAGAATTTTGGTAAACTCTTTAGAAAATCAAAAAGTAGACAAGGTTGTTGGGGCAGAATCACGTGGCTTTTTCTTCGGAATGTTGCTTGCTCAAGAATTAAATGCTGGATTTGTTCCTGTTCGTAAACCAAAAAAGCTTCCGTTTGATACAATTTCTGCTTCCTACGAGTTAGAATACGGAACTGATAGCTTGGAAATGCATACAGATGCCATCAAAAAAGGAGATCGTGTTTTAATCCATGACGATGTATTGGCTACGGGAGGAACGGCTAAAGCAGTTTGTGAATTGGTAGAAAAACTAGGTGGCGAAATCGTGCAATGCAATTTCCTAATGGAACTGACTTTTCTTAACGGAAGAGAAAAAATTGCGCCATATCCTGTTTTTGCAGCTTTAACGTATTAAACAAAAACAATTTTATGCTTAATGGCATAAAGCACTAGTCCGATTCGGGTTTTTATTTCCAGTTTATCAAAAAGTGATTCTCTATATCCGTCGATGGTTTTAGGGCTCAAACACATTTCTGATGCGATTTCTTTATACGTCATTTCAGTGCAGGCATGTTTGATAAAAACAATCTCTTTTTCTTTTAGAGAGATCTTTTTGTTATCGCTGTTAACTTTATTAATCAGCATTCCAGAAACAAGTTCGGTAAAATAAAAGCCCTTTTCGATGACGCATTCAATTGCTTCTTTGAATATCTCAGGCGAAGTATCTTTCAGTAGATAGCCTTTTGCTCCATTTGTAATCATTTTAATTATAATTTCTTCGTCGTCATTAACAGATAAGGCAATTACTTTTAGATCAGGTCTATTGTCTTTGAGCCATTGCATAGTGCTTAATCCATCAAGAACAGGCATATTGACATCTAGTAAAATAAGATCGATTTCAGTAGGATTAGTTTCTTCCAGATAGTCTATAAAGACTTTTCCGTTTTCAAAACGTTCCATAACTTCATAATCGCCAAAACTTTTAATCAACAGTTCAAGAGACTGGGAAAAAAGTAAATGATCGTCTACAATTATTATTTTTCTTTTAGAGTTAGTCTTCATGGTTTAGGGGTAAAGGATATTCGATGGTTACACTGGTTCCGGTGCTGTCTGAGTTTAGAATTAATTCGGCGCCAATAAGTTTGGCTCTTAATTTCATATTGTTTAATCCGATTCCTGAATTTGACTTTTCGAGGTCATATCCAATTCCGAAGTCTTTTAGTTTCAACGTAAAAAGAGAATCAGTAGTTTCGATATGAACATCAAATAAATCGCTTCTAGAGTGTTTTAAACTGTTGTGGAGAGCTTCTTGGAAAATTCTATAAATAATGAGTTCATGCTCTTTGTTTATTGTGGGAACTGCTCCAATTTGGCTAAAATTGAATTTAATTTTTTTGAGTTTTTTAATCCGCTCCAAATCCTGCTGAATAGCTTCGAGAAAGTTATTTTGAAGTAGATTGTCTTTGTTTATAATTCTCGAAAGAATTCTTAATTCGTCTAAAGATTTTGCGAGGAGAGTTTTTAAATCTTTAAGTTCGTTCATTTGGACATCCTTGCTGCTAATACAGATATTAAGCTGCATAATAGCAACCGAAATAATCTGTCCAATATTATCGTGTAATTCTTTGCTGATTTCGCATAAAGTCTGATCCTTTATCTCAATCCTTGTTTTGACCAATTCGGATTGGAAATACAAATCAGCTTCCATTTTTTCGACTAAAAACTTATTTTTTTTCTTTAAAAAATAGAAGAAAATAACGAGCAAAATGACGATTAGGGTAAAGAAAACAATACCCAGGGAAATAACTAATAGTTGTATTTCTTTTCGCTCCATATAAATCCGATTATAAAACAGCTATGCGCCAGAAAATTTAAAATAAAGACGACTAAACTAAAAACAGAATCGTCTTGTTTTATTAAAAACCAATTGATAGCCAGCATAAAAGGTGTAAAAGGAACATGAAAAACGAGTATGCCTAAAATGTACCAGAAAAAAACCGATTTTTTAAAATTCAATATTTTTTCTGAGTTGAATATCTCGATCAGGTATAGGCAGGATAAAATTAAAACTAATAATACACCAATTGCAAAACTATAGGTAAAAGAACGGTTAATGTCTTCTTTGAAATATAAAATATTTAAGAAAAAGGAAACAATAAACAGAATTAAAAAAAGTACAGCCGAAATTCTGTGATCTTTTTTAGTAAGTAGGGCTCTTAAAAGTAAAATATAGGCAGAGAGGCTGGCAAACATGTAGAAATTATAGACGTGAAAATTCAGCAAACCCGTCCATTGGGTAAAATAATAGCCTATAATTTCTATTACAACAGAAAACCAGATTAAAAGTACTAAAAATTTAGCTTTATTGCTAGGAAGTTTTGGCATTGCAAACAAACCAATAGTTCCTGACAATAAAGCCATATAAATGATATAAGATCTTAAAAATTCGAACATATTTTTTTAGTAAATTAGGCTTGGTGGTCTTCCAATGTTTCCATAATTCATTGGTTCAATGTCTTGTAGGTCTGAAGAGGCTTCTTGCATTAAAGCCATGCGCTGGACTTGCGTGTTATTTTCTGCCTTTTTGCCTGTTGGAACCAGAAATAAAGTAGTCATTCCTGCTTTCTCTCCATGTTTTTCATCCTCAGGATAAACTCCAAAATAAAAACGGATTCCATCAACATTGTAACCGTCTTTTGCGCCATTAGTTTTTATATAATGAATGTAGTTTTCTAATTCTTCTAGAGAATACCAAATGGCATTAGCATCTTCTTTTTCCTCTATCCCAGCTCTAAGAGAAGCTCTTTTATTATTGTAATTTGCATTTAATTGTTTGGCAAATTCTTTAGTAATCAATTGACTAGGTTTTGCAGGTGGATTTTTCATAGTTTTTTATTGTTAATTGGTTTAAATGTTTAGTTAACAGTTTTTTGAGTTTGTTTACAGGACAAAATTATCTGAATCAGAAAATTTCGACAAGGGGAAATATACCCTTTTTTGCTTAGTAAAATTATCTAAAAAATCGGGTTAAAGTACTGTTGTGTAGTATTTTATAAAAATATAATTTTACATTGCCAGTTTTGAGATAAAAAACAGACATTCAAAAGGTAGTTTCTTAAATAATTATTTTTTTGAGATTATATCACGGCCAATATCATTTCTAAGTTTAGTTAGATTGTTTTGCAATCAATATCTAAATTCCCGACCCTTATATTGTTCAGTTTTATTGTAAGAAGCACGATGAACAATAATATTCTGATTTCTACAAAGTCAATTGTTTTGACAAAGTGATGTTCTTGATTTCTTCAAACATCAAGTAAAACCAAAAATAAAAATAATGAGAACCATAAAAGCAGGTACAAAATCTCCTGAAGTTTATTACTTAAATGAACTTTTAGCAAAATTAAAATACGGTGTAATTGTTTCCGATTATTTCGGGAAAGAAACAGATAAAGCAATCAAAGATTTTCAGTTGAAAAACAGTCTTGTGGTTGATGGAGTAGTGGGGCTTAAAACTTGGTCGACACTTTTAGAAAAAAGCAAAAATGGTTTGTCGACAAATAATAAGTTATTGTCTGAACAGGATTTGATTAATTTTTCGAATCAGTTTAAGTTGGAACTCGCAGTTGTAAAAGCGGTTAATGAAGTTGAAAGCAACGGAAAAGGTTTTTTAATTGACGGACGTCCGAAAATTTTGTTTGAAGGACATATTTTTTGGAGTGAATTGAAGAAAAGAAATATCGATCCAAAGACTTTTGTTAATGCAAATACACAGGATATTTTATTCGAAAATTATACTAAGAAGTATTACGTTGGCGGAACAGCCGAATATACACGCTTAGAAAAGGCAAAAAAGCTCGGCTCAGACAAAAAAATAGCTGATGCGGCAAATTGTTCAGCTTCTTGGGGACTTTTTCAAATTATGGGCTTTAATGCAGTTTCTATAGGGTATAGTAGTATTGATGAGTTTGTAGATAAAATGAATCAGAATGAAGGAGAACATCTCAAAGCTTTTGGACGATTTCTTGAGAAAAATAATTTGATCGGATTGCTGCAAAATAAAAACTGGGCTTCGTTTGCCTTAAAGTACAACGGCCCAGCTTATAAAACCAATAAATACGATGAAAAGCTGATGAGAGCGTATCAGAAATATGCTAAATGAGTTTGTTTCAAGTTTGAAGTTTCAGGTTTCAAGTTGATAAACTTTGAGTGTAGATTTACCGCAAAGAACGCAAAGGCTTACGCAAAGAAAACAAAGTTTAGCGAACCTTGCGTAAGCCTTTGCGTTCTTTGCGGTTAAAAACCTGAAATCTGAAACCTGAAACCTGAAACCTGAAACTTGAAACTTGAAACAAAAAAACAAACCCGACAAGATCTTAGACCTGTCGGGTTATTTATTTTAGAATTTGAAAGAATCTATCTTAAACTAGCTCCAAGTTCCGTTTCAAATGTCTGCTGTAATTTAGACATGATTTTGTCGATTTGAGCATCGGTTAAAGTTTTCGTATTGTCTTGAATAGTAAAACTCAAAGCATACGATTTTTTCCCTTCTGGCAATTTGTCTCCTTGATAAACGTCAAATAAATTAACATCTTTTAAAAGCGTTTTTTCCGTTTGTTTAGCCAAATTGTAGATGCTTTCATAAGTTGTGCTTTGATCAATTAATAAAGCCAAATCTCTACGAACTTCTGGATATTTAGGGATTTCAGTGTATTTAATTTTTCCTGTAATGATTTTCAGAACCAAATCCCAGTTGAAATCTGCGTAATAAACGTCTTGTTTAATACCGAAATGTTTTAGAATAGGTTTTTTAATAACACCCATTTCAACCAAAATATCATTATTATAAGTAATTGCAGTTCCTTCAGAGTAAATATCTGATTGAACAGGCGCATTCGAAATTTTTTCAATTCCTAAACGAGATAAAATAGCTTTTACATATCCTTTCAACAAGAAGAAATCTGTTGTTTTTTGTGGACTTGTCCAGCTTTCTTTGTTTCTGTTTCCAGAAACTAATAAAGAAAGGTGTTTGTGCTCTTCATATCCGTTTAAATACTTGTGATATGTTTTTCCGAATTCAAATAATTTTAAATCCGAATTTTTTCTATTGATGTTATAAGAAACAGCTTCTAATCCAGAAAACAATAAAGACTGGCGAAGTGTCGCTAAATCACTACTCAACGGATTCAACATTGAAACGTTATGTTCTTCTTTTAATGAAGCAGATAATTTTGCGTAAGCCGCAGTTGTCAATGAGTTAGCCATCATTTCGTGGAAACCTTGCGAATTCAACTGAGAAGCAATTACGTTTTGTACTTTATAATCTTCTGTTCTTGGTGAATTTGCTACAGTAGCATTAAATTTCTTAGAGAAATTAATGTTGTTATAACCATAAACCCTCAAGATTTCTTCGATTACGTCAATTTCGCGCTGAACGTCTACACGATATGCAGGAATCGTTAAACCTAAACCGGTATCAGAAACGCTGTTTACTTTAATATCTAGAGAAACCAAGATTTTTTTAATCGTATCTTTTGGAATTTCCTGTCCGATAATTTTAGAAACATGGCTAAAATTCAATAAAACAGAAAAATCTTCCACTTTTTTAGGATAAACTTCTACAACATCAGAAGTGATTTTTCCACCAGCAACTTCCTGAATTAAAAGCGCTGCACGTTTTAAAGCATATTCTGTAATCGTTGGATCAATTCCTCTTTCAAATCTAAAAGAAGCATCGGTGCTTAATTGATGTCTTTTTGCTGTTTTACGAATGCTTACAGGATCAAAATAAGCACTTTCTAAGAAAATAGAAGTAGTTCCTTCAGAAACGCCAGATTTTTTACCTCCAAAAACTCCAGCAATACATAATGGCCCCTTTTCGTCACAAATCATTAAATCTTCTTTGTGAAGTGTTCTTTCAACGTCGTCAAGAGTTACAAATTTAGTTCCTTCAGTAGCTGTTTTTACAATGATTTTTCCGTTGATTTTGGCAGCGTCAAAAGCATGTAAAGGCTGCCCTAATTCATGAAGAACATAATTAGTAACGTCAACAATATTATTTTTTGGAGTTAATCCGATAGCTTTTAAACGGTCTTGTAGCCAGCTTGGAGATTCATGTACAGAAATTCCAGAAATAGTTACACCACAATATCTTGGAGCTAAATGAGTATCTTCAACATTTACATCAATTTTTAGCGTACGCATGTCAACTCTAAAATTGCTTACAGAAGGTGTAATCAATTCTATGTTTACGCCACGCTGCAACATTCCCGCTCTTAAATCACGAGCAGTTCCAAAATGGCTCATGGCATCGGCACGGTTTGGAGTTAATCCGATTTCGAAAACTTCGTCATTTGCAATTTGGAAAACTTCAGAAGCAGGTGTTCCAGGAACTAAATCATCAGCCAAAACCATAATTCCGTCGTGGCTTGTACCTAAACCTAATTCATCTTCAGCACAGATCATTCCGTGACTTTCCTGTCCGCGGATTTTTCCTTTTTTAATGGTAAACTCTGCACCTTCTTTATCATATAAAACGGTTCCAATAGTAGCAACTGGCACTTTTTGTCCTGCAGCCACGTTTGCAGCGCCACACACAATTTGTACAGGAGCTTCTAAACCAATATTAACTGTAGTAACTTTCAATCTATCAGCATCAGGATGTTTTTCGCATGTCAAAACGTGTCCAACAACAACGCCTGCCAAACCTCCTTTAATAGATTCGTATTTTTCAACAACTTCAACTTCTAAACCTAAATCTGTTAGTAATTCAGAAGTCTGCTCAGATGTCCAATCTGTTTTAATAAATTGTTTTAACCAGTTGTAAGATATTTTCATTGTAGTTCTTTAATTCTTTGTATGAGGTTACAAATATAAGGATTGCGCGTTGGAGTAGGAAAAAATTGAGTAGTTTTTTCTAGTTGTTTTTAATAGACCGAAAAATGCTGCCTACTAATTATTTAGCAATTTATAGATTAAAATTTTGATAAATGATTATTATAAAAGATAAAAAAAACTGAATGTGTAATTTTTGTGCTACAAGATGAATGAATAATGCTATTCTTTTTCTTTTTATGAAACTAAATTTGGAGTAAATCAAAAAAAGAATATTATGAGTACCGCAGTAAAAAGACCTGAATTTAAGGCAAAATACGATAACTATATAGGTGGAAAATTTGTAGCGCCAATTACAGGAGAATACTTTGATGTAGTTTCTCCTATTGATGGAAAAGTATTTACAAAAGCAGCGCATTCTGGAAAAGAAGACCTTGAATTGGCTGTTGATACTGCTTATGAAGCATTTAAAACGTGGGGAAAAACTTCTGTAACTGAAAGGAGTATTTTATTAAATAAGATTGCACAAAAAATTGAAGACAATTTAGAATATATTGCAGCAGTTGAAACGGTAGACAACGGAAAACCAATCCGTGAGACACTTGCGGCAGATATTCCGTTAGCTATTGATCACTTTAGATATTTTGCCGGTGTAATTCGTGCAGAAGAAAGTGCGATTTCTGAATTGGATTCGCAAACTGTTTCAATCGCATTAAGCGAACCTCTTGGTGTTGTAGCTCAGATTATTCCGTGGAATTTTCCAATTTTAATGGCGGTTTGGAAAATTGCTCCAGCTCTTGCAGCAGGAAATACTATTGTCTTGAAACCAGCAGAAAGCACGCCAATTTCTATTATGGTTTTAATGGAATTAATTGGCGATATTCTTCCTCCTGGAGTTCTGAATATTGTAAACGGATTTGGTGCCGAATTAGGTCGTCCGTTAGTAACCAATAAGAAAGTATCAAAAGCAGCATTTACGGGTTCTACAACAACAGGACGTTTGGTAATGCAGTATGCAACAGAAAATATTATTCCGGTTACATTAGAATTGGGTGGAAAATCTCCAAATATTTTCTTCCCTTCAGTGGCAGATCATGACGATGATTTCTTTGACAAAGCTGTAGAAGGTGCTGTTTTGTTTGCCTTGAATCAAGGTGAAATTTGTACTTGTCCTTCTAGACTATTAATTCACGAAGATATTTACGACAAGTTTATCCAAAAAGTGATTGAAAGAACAGAAGCGATTATTGCTGGAAATCCGCTAGATAAATCAACTATGATTGGCGCTCAGACTTCGATTGTTCAGAAAGAAAAAATCATGTCTTATATCAAATTAGGAAAAGAAGAAGGAGCAGAATTATTGACTGGAGGTGATGAAAATAAATTGGGAGGTGATTTAGAAGGTGGTTATTACATCAAACCAACGCTGTTTAAAGGGCATAACAAAATGAGAATTTTCCAAGAAGAGATTTTCGGGCCAGTTTTAGCAGTTACGACTTTCAAAACTACCGAAGAAGCTATCGAAATTGCCAATGATACCATGTATGGTTTAGGTGCAGGAGTTTGGACACGTGATGCACATGAGATTTATCAGGTGCCGAGAGCAATTCAGTCAGGTCGTGTTTGGATTAATCAATACCATTCTTATCCTGCTGGCGCTCCATTTGGAGGTTATAAACAATCTGGAATTGGTCGAGAAAACCATAAAATGATGCTGAGCCAATATCGCCAAACCAAAAACATGCTGATTTCTTACGACAAAAAGAAATTAGGATTCTTCTAAAGAAAGAATAGGACTATCCATTCCTTGTGCTAATTTTAAAAAGGACACACGGATGATACTAATTCGCTAACGCGAAGACACGGATTTTTTATTAATCTGAATTAAATCCGTCTTAATCCGCGTTTTTATGAAGTAAATCCGTTTTATCAGCGTCATTTAATTAGTAGTTCGTTTGGTAGATAGTTCATAATAAAGAATATAAACCAGAGAATAGAATTTCGATAGATTTTCTACTCTCGTAAACCATAGAATTATGCTTCCAAAAACAATGAAAGCTGCGGTCGTTAGAGAATTTGGTTCTCTTCTGCAAATCGAAGAAGTTGAAGTAAAACGCCCAGGTAGAAATGAAATTCTTGTAAAAGTAATTGCAAGCGGAGTGTGCCACACCGATTTACATGCTGTAGAAGGAGATTGGCCAGTTAAACCTAAAATGCCTTTAATTCCTGGACACGAAGCTGTCGGATATGTTGTTGCAGTTGGACCTGAAGTTAAAAACGTAAAAGAAGGTGATGCTGTTGGTGTGCCTTGGCTGTATAGTGCATGCGGTGGCTGTGACCATTGCATCACTGGCTGGGAAACCTTATGCGAGAGCCAGCAGAACGGCGGTTATAGTGTAGATGGCGGATTTGCAGAGTATGTAATTGCAGATGCCAGATATGTTGGAATTTTACCTTCTAACGTGAATTTTATCGAAATGGCTCCGATTTTATGTGCTGGCGTTACAGTTTACAAAGGGTTAAAAGAAACTGAGGTAAAACCTGGCGAATGGGTGGCAATTTCTGGAATTGGAGGTTTAGGACACGTTGCTGTGCAATATGCAAAAGCTATGGGAATGAATGTGGCTGCAATTGATATTGGAGATGATAAATTGGAACTGGCAAAAAAATTAGGCGCCGATTTGGTGGTGAATGCTAAAAATCAAAATCCTGGAGAATTCTTAAAGAAAGAAGTTGGTGGAATGCATGGGGCATTGGTTACCGCAGTTTCTCCAATTGCTTTCAAACAAGGGCTTGAAACATTGAGAAGAAAAGGTACAATGGCATTAAACGGACTTCCTCCAGGTAATTTTGATTTGTCCATT
>Ga0308157_10002669_pt1 | contig 28230 bp, 21 predicted proteins | sample PhyBR1_FD_201035 | JGI IMG/M metagenome (GOLD analysis project Ga0308157, IMG submission 201035) | Phyllosphere microbial communities from UC Gill Tract Community Farm, Albany, California, United States - DLSLB.R1 | ecosystem: Host-associated > Plants > Phyllosphere > Unclassified | place: USA...
TTTATAAGTAGGCGGCTCTGCGCCAGGTTTTTCTGGATTTCTTGCGCCAAAACCGGTGCAGGAAGGCCAGCAGCATACTACATTTATAAAACTATTCAAAAGGCAAGTCGTTAGAGTTAAAACTCTAATTTATACCTTGAAACCGAGCAGTTGCTCTGCATTAGAGGCGTGAAAAAAGGGCCCGCAGGCCCTTTTTTAGTGTCGCTAAAACAACGACTTAGTGCGGATCCAGGGCGCCGGACGGCACCTTGCGGCCGCCCTTGCCGGTCGCCTTGTACACCACCCACATCACCATGCGGAACACGAAGCGCACCAGGATCAGCGTCAGCAGCGCCTCGACCAGCGTCATGACCAGCGCCGGCGCCGCCGTCCAGCGCGCCGCGCGGCGGTGGAACTTGGCCAGCGCGCGGTCCTTGGCGATCTCGATGCTGTCGTAGAAGGTCGGCACCACCAGCAGGGTCAGGATGGTCGAGGTGATGGTGCCGCCGATGATGGCGATCGCCAGCGGACGGTAGAACTCGCCGCCCTCGCCCAGCCCCAGCGCGACCGGGAACATGCCGGCGATCAGCGCGAAGGTGGTCATCAGGATCGGACGCAGGCGCATGCGGCCGGCGTACATCAGCGCGTCCTCGCGGCCGTAGCCCTCGGCCTCGCGCTTGCGGGCCGCGTCCAGCAGCAGGATGGCGTTCTTGGCGACCAGGCCCATCAGCATGATGACGCCGATAAAGCTCATCAGGTTCAAGGTGCTGCTGGTGACCAGCAGCGCCAGCACCACGCCGATCAGCGACAGCGGCAGCGACAGCATCACCGCCACCGGCGCCGTGAACGAGCCGAACTGCATCACCAGGATCAGGTACATCAGGCCGATACCCATCACCAGCGCGATCGCCATCTCCGTGAACAGCTCGCTCTGGTTCTTGCCGTCGCCGCCCAGGTCCAGGCCGTAGCCTGGCGGGTAGTCGATCGACTTGGCCAGCTTCATGGCGTCGGCCGTCACCTCGCCGGGCGAGCGGCCCTGGACGTTGGCCGACACGGTCACGGTGCGTTTGCCGTTCTTGTGCTCGATGGTGGACGGGCCCTTGCCCATCGTGATCGTGGCGATCTGATCCAGCGGCACCATCTGGTTGGTGCCGGTCACCGAGATCGGCAGGCGCTCGATGTTTTCCGCGTTGACGCGGTCTTCCGGCGCCAGGCGCACCGCGACGTCGCGCGATTCGCCGGTCGGGTCGACCCAGTCGCCCACCTCGACGCCGGCGAACGCCACCCGCAGCGATTGCGCGGCGTCGTTGACGGAGATGCCCATCGAGTTGGCCAGGCCACGGTTGAGCTCGATCTGCAGCTCGTTCTTCGGATCCTGCTGGGACAGGCCGACGTCCACCGCGCCCGGCACCTGGCGCAGCTTGTCCATGTAGTCGTTGGTGATCTCCATCAGGCGGCGCGAATCCGGGCCGGTGAATTCGATCTGCACCGGCTTGCCCTGGTTGCCCAGGTCGTCGACCACCGAAATCTCGGCGCCGGCGATGTGGCTCATCTTCTCGCGCAGCTCGGCGCCGATCTGGAAGGCGGTGCGCTTGCGGTTCTGGCGCTTGCCGATGTCCAGGTAGATGCGGCCGCCGCCGGCGTTGATGTTGGAGTTGGTGTCCTTGGTCTCCGGAATCGTGCGGGCGATGGCGGCGATGGTCTCCATCTTGCGGCGCGCGATCTCCACGCTGCCCGACGGCGGCATGCGCACGTCGATGGCGATGGTGCTGCGGTCGGCCGCCGGCAGGAAGCTCGAGCCGCCCCACATGATGTGCAAGGCGATGGCGCCGACAAAGGTGCCGAAGGCGATCAGCGACATCCAGCGGCGGTGGTGCAGCGCCCAGGCGATCACGTGGCCGTAGCGGTCGGACTGGTGGTCGAACCAGTCGTTGAACTTCTGCAGGAACTTGCCCAGGCCTTTTTTCGGCGCCGTGTGGTGGTCGACCGGGTCGCCCCAGTAGGCCGACAGCATCGGATCGAGCGTGAACGAGATGCCCAGGCTGACCAGCACCGAGCAGGTCACCGTCAGCGCGAACGGACGGAACCATTCGCCGGAGATGCCCGGCATGAAGGCCACCGGAATGAACACGGCGATGATGGAGAAGGTGGTCGCGGCCACGGCCAGGCCGATCTCGGCGGTGCCGTTGAGCGCGGCCGTGCGGCGGTCAAAGCCCATCTGCATGTGGCGCACGATGTTTTCCCGCACCACGATGGCGTCGTCGATCAGCACGCCGATCGCCAGCGACAGGCCCAGCAGCGTCATGAAGTTCAGCGTGAAGCCGCACAGCCACACGGCGATGAAGGCCGCCACCACCGAGGTCGGCAGGCTCATCGCGGTGATCAGGGTCGAGCGCCACGAGTTCAGGAAGGCGTACACCACGAAGATGGTCAGCACCGCGCCCAGCACCAGCGACTCGATCACGTTGTTCAGGCTGCGCTGGGAATCGTCGCCGCCGTCGCGGGTGATCTCCAGCTTGGTGCCGGCCGGCAGCGTGGCGTTGATGGCCTTGATTTCCTCGCGCAGCTTGGCCGCCACCGACACCGTGCTGGCGTCGCGCGAGCGGGAGATGGCGATGCCGACGTTGGGCTTGCCGCTGCGGATGCTCACGCCGTCGACTTCGGCGAAGCCGTCCTCGATCGTGGCCAGCTGGGCCAGGCGCACCACCTCGTCGCCGCGGCGCTTGACCACCACGCCCTCGAACTCGCGCGGGGTGATGATGCGGCCCACCAGGCGGATGCTCTTCTCGTCGAGCACGCCGCGCACCTTGCCCACCGGCGCGTTGGTGTTCTGGTTGCGCAGCGCGTTGACCACGTCGCTGACCGAGACATTGTATTCACGCAGCTTCTCGGCGTGCAGCAGCACCGACAGCTCGCGCTTGAGCGAACCGTTGACCTGCACCTGCGACACCCCGTCCACCGCGCGGAAGCGGTCCGACAGCGTGTCCTCGGCCAGGCGCGAGATCTCGGCGTGACTCTGGCTGGTCGACGACAGCGAGATCTGCATCACCGGATCGGAGGCCGGGTCGATACGTTGCAGGATGGGCTCGCGCATCTCCAGCGGCAGCTTGTAGCGCACCGAGGCGATCGCGTTGCGGATCTCGTCGGAGGCCTCGATCAGGTTCTTCTTGAAGCTGAACTCGATGAAGATCTGCGCCGAGCCCTCGTTGGCCGAGCTCTCGATCTTGGTGGCGCCGGAAATGGCCAGCAGCGGCTTTTCCAGGCGGTTGACGATCTCGCGCTCGACCGTGTCGGGCGAGGCGCCCGGATACGGCACGCTGACGATGATGAACGGCACCTCGACGTCCGGGTTCTGGTTGACGCGCAGCTTCTTCAGCGCCAGCAAGCCCAGGCACATCATGGCGACGATCAGGACGATGGTCGCGATCGGCCGTTTGATACTGAAATCGGATAAGAACATGGATCAGTTCCCTTTCGGTGCGGTGCTTGGGGAGGTCGCGGCCGAGGCCTGGGCCGCGCCGTTGCCGGACCCGGCCACCTTCGGCGCGGTCAGCTCGACGCCCTGGCCATCCTTGTAGCCGGAGTTCGGCACGCGCAGCACGCGGTCGCCGGCGGCCAGGCCGCTGCGCACTTCCCACTGGCCGGTGCGCGGATCGCGCACGCCGATGGTCAGCGGCGCCTTGCTCAGCGCCTTGCCGTTGACGCGCCAGGTGTAGCTGTGGTCGCCGCTGGTGACCAGCGCCGAATCCGGGATCATCAGCGCGTTCGAGACGTCGGACTCGACCCGGCCCTCGGCGTACAGGCCGGCCACGCCCGGCATGTCCTTGCCGGCGAACTCGACCAGCACCTCGACCTGGCGCGTGACCGCGTTGGCCGACGGATCGACCCGCTTGACGCGGCCGCTGAAGTCGCGGTTCTGGTAGCCGTTGATGCGGAAGCGCACCGGCTGGCCGACCTTGACCACGCCGATCTTGTCGGCCGACACCAGGCCCTCGAAGCGCATGCTGGACGGGTCGATCACCTTGATCAGTTCCTTGCCGATGGCGGCGGTGTCGCCGTTGGACACCTTGCGCTCGCTGACGATGCCGTCGAACGGCGCGCGCACCAGGGTGCGGGTCAGCTGCTGGTGGGCCGCGACCGAGCGCGACTTGGCGGCCGCCAGCTCGCTCTGGGCGTTGTTGCGGCGGATCTCGGCATCCTCCAGCGCCTGGGTCGACACCATGCCCGACGAGCGCAGCGTCTTCTGGCGCTCGAACATGCGGGTGGCCTGCTCCAGCGACTGCTGGGCGGCGCGGGTGGCCTCGTCGGCCGAATTGAGGGCGTCGCGGATCGAGGTCTCGTCCAGGCGCACCAGGATGTCGCCCTTCTTCACCGCCTCGCCGTTTTCCTTCATCACTTGCAACACCACGGCGCTCACCTCGGCGCGCAGGTCGGCCTTGCGCTCGGGCTGGACCGAACCGGTGATGACCGGACCGGACGCCAGCGCGTTCGATTCGATGGTCAGCAGGTCCTCCGGCGCCAGTGCCAGGACGGCCGGAGCGGCGTCCTTGGCATCCTTGCCCCCCTTGGCGGCGGTGGCCGAGGCGCTGGCGCCCGCCTTTTCAGGCTCCTTGGAGGACTTGCCGCAGGCAACCAGGGCTGAAGCGACGGCGAGAGCTAGAAGGGTTTTGCGCAACATACAGTTCTCCGAGAAAGTGGCACGTGGGTGCTATTAATAGCTTGTAAAGTTTTAGCCAGACTACAGGGCGCAGAGTATCCCTGAGTGTCCGAAAACGGTCAATGCAAGTGCGACTGGACGGCAAAAAACGTGGCTGAATTGCCAAATGCTGGGATAAACGGTGAATTATCAGAAGTATCAGGATAGGCCGGAGCGGCCAAAAGAACAGCAAAACCGCCGGGAAGCGGCCCAGTGCGCAGGCGTGCCAGAGCGGCGCGCCTGCAAAAAGCCGGATCAGCCGCGTCCGAACACGGCGTGGATGACGTGGGCGATGGCGATGCCGGTGCACAGGCCGCCGGCGATTTCCACCAGCGTATGGCCCATGCGCTCGCGCAGCCAGTGGTGGCCGGCGTCGTCCTTGGCCAGGCGGTTGATCGCCGCCGCCTGCTTGCCCACGTGCTGGCGCAGGCTGTTGGCGTCGATGACGACGATGAAGCACAGGGTGACCGCCACGCCGAAGGCCGGATGGCCGATGCCCTCGCGCAGCGCGATCAGGGTCGCCATGCTCGACACCACCGCGCTGTGATTGCTGGGAAAGCCGCCGTTGCCGACCAGGTTGAAGGCCCATTTGCGCGCCTTGGCGCTATTAATCAGAAACTTGATCGGTCCGACCGTAATCCAGGTGATCAGCGGGGTGACGAGATAAGCGATGTCCATCGATGGTTCCTTTGCATTTTTGTGGCGACATTATCGCAGAAGGGTCCCCAGCGGCGGAAGCAAGTAATATAAAATTCAGCCCTGTCCCCATTTCCATAAAAACAACGATGCAACACTTCAGACTCTCATTTGCCGTCACCCTGGTCCTGATGGCGCTGGCCGCCTGGTGGGGCTACCAACACGGCGGCACCACCGGCCTGCTGCAGGCGGTGTGGGTGGCCGCCGTGCTGGGCGTGATGGAAGTGTCGCTGTCCTTCGACAACGCGGTGGTCAACGCCTCGGTGCTGCGGCACTGGGACGCGTTCTGGCAAAAGCTGTTCCTGACGGTCGGCATCGTCGTGGCCGTGTTCGGCATGCGGCTGCTGTTCCCGCTGCTGATCGTCTCGCTGGCCACCGGGCTCGGGCTGGCGGACGTTTGGCACATGGCCACCGCCAACCCGGCCGAATACTCGAAACACCTGACCGGCGCCCACGCCCAGGTGGCGGCCTTCGGCGGCGCCTTCCTGCTGCTGGTGTTCCTCAACTTCCTGTTCGACGAGGAAAAGGAACTGCACTGGCTGGGCTGGCTGGAGAAGAAAATGGGCCAGCACGGCACCGAAACCCTGGCCGTGCTGCTGGCGCTGGGCGCGGTGTTCGGCTGCGTCGGCCTGGTGCCGATGGAGGAAAAGTACACGGTGCTGGCGGCCGGCGTGATCGGCGTGGTGGTCTACCTGGCGGTCGGCTGGATCAGCACGCTGCTGGAGGAAGAACCGCCCGAGGACGACGACGACCTCACCGAGGCCGGCGTCGGCGCGGTGGTGGCGACGGTGGCGCGCGGCAGCATCGGCGGCTTCCTGTACCTGGAGGTGCTGGACGCCTCGTTCAGCTTTGACGGCGTGATCGGCGCCTTCGCCATCACCAGCGATGTCGTCATCATCATGCTGGGGCTGGCCATCGGCGCCATGTTCGTGCGCTCGCTGACCGTGTTCCTGGTGCACAAGGGCACGCTGGAGGAATACGTCTACCTGGAGCACGGCGCCCACTACGCGATCGGCATTTTGGCACTGATCATGCTGGCCAGTGTCAAATACCATGTGCCCGAATGGCTGACCGGCTTGTCGGGCGCGGCCTTCATCGCGGTGTCGCTCTGGTCGTCGATCCGTCACAAGCGCCGGCTGGCCGCGTGATAAGATTAAAAACATTGCACTCAACTCAAGCGTAACCATGACCACATCCAAACGCGTCACCCTCTACCTCGCCGGCCTGCTGGGCGTCGCCCTGCTGCTGTTCGCCGCCTACACCTGGGTCATGCTGCACGTCTCCTACTCGGATGGCGAACGGGCGGGCTACCTGCAGAAGTTCTCCAGCCGGGGCTGGGTCTGCAAGACCTGGGAAGGCGAGATCCTGCTGACCTCGATGCCGGGGGCGATTCCCGAGAAGTTTGAATTCAGCGTGCGCGACGACGGCGTCGCCCAGCAGCTGATGTCCGCCACCGGCAAGCGCGTGGTGCTCAGCTACGCCCAGCACAAGGGCGTGCCGACCCAGTGCTTCGGCGAGACCGAGTACTACATCACCAAGGTGCAGGTCCAGCCCTGACCGCCATGTCCAAGCGCCCCTCCCTCCTGCTCGCCGCGCTGCTGACGGCGGGCGCGGTATCCGCGCAAGACCTGTCGATGCAGGGTGGCGCGCTGCGCGTCAGCGGCAATGGCGAGCGCTCGTTCGCGGTCGGCGTCAACTACGTCCAGCCGTACGGCGACTATCTCGCGCTCAGCCTGGGCTACCTGAATGAAGGGCATCCGGACAACCACCACCGCGACGGCGTGTCCGGCCAGGTGTGGCTGCGTACGCCGGTCGACCAGCGCGGCATGTCGTGGGGCGTGGGCGTGGGCCAGTACTATTTCTTCGACACGTCGCGCCCGCATGGCGGCGGCGAACCCTACGTCAACGACCACGGCTGGGCGCCGATCTACAGCGTGCAAGCCACCTGGCACCGTCCCAGCAACTGGTACACGCAAGTGCAGCTGAACCGTGTGGTCCCGAGCGGCGCCAAGGACCCGACCACCTCGCTGCTGGTGGGCGTCGGCTACCGTTTCGACACCGTACGCGGCGACAAGCTGCACCTGGACGGCGGCAAAACCACCGACGACACGCTGACGGTGATGGCCGGGCAGAGCATCGTCAACAGCCTGGAATCGGAGCGTTCGCGGGCCGGCACCATCGAATACCGGCGCGCGATCGGGCGCTATGTGGACTGGACCGTAAGCGGCCTGCGCGAAGGCACCTCGGCCGGCACGCACCGCAGCGGCGTGGCGACACAGCTGTGGCTGATCCGTTCCCTGAACCGGGAAGTGGAATTGGGGATGGGCGTGGGGCCATACCTGGCCTTCGAGCTGCACGACGTGCCGGGCACGCGCTCGCACCAGGCGGGGCTGGTATCGGTAGCGGGGCGCTACCACTTCACCAAACGGGTGGTCGGCACGCTGTCCCTGAACCGCGTCGTCACCGACTACCACCGCGACGCCGACCTGCTGCTAATCGGCCTCGGCTACAACTACTAACCAACAGCAACTTGGGGTCAAGTCTGACATTCGGACACGAGCTCGGCCGCGTGCGGTGGGGTCAAGTCTGGCATTCGGACACGAGCTCGGCCGCGAACTTGGGGTCAAGTCTGACATTCCGAACTTGGGGTCAAGTCTGACATTCCGAACTTGGGGTCAAGTCTGACATTCGGACACGAGCCCTACCGTAGTGTCTCGCTACGGTAGGGCTCGTGTCCGAATGCCAGACTTGACCCCAATTTTTTGACCGCAATTTTTTTAGCGGGCGCGCCAGACGGCTTTGCCGGCTTCGGCTGGCGGCGCCAGGCGGGCCGCTTCCTTGCGGGCGCGCGCGGCGTCCAGCGTGGCGATGCCTGCGCCCTCTTCCGCTTGCTTGCATTCGCCGGCCGCCGCGGCCACTTTGGCCTGCACCGCGGCCAACGCTTTTTGCGCGGCGGCGTGACGGCGGGTTTCCAGTTCCAGTAATTGTTGCTTGGCGGCGGTCATCGCGGCCGTGGTGTCGGCCACTTTGCGCTGCATCGCCGCGTGCGCTTGTGCCGCCTCCAGCAACGCCTGCTGCGCGGCGGCCTTGTCGGCCACGGCCTGCGTGGCGGCCTGCTCGGCCAGCTCGCGCTGATGCATCGCGTCGGCTTCGGCCTGCTCGGCGTCGGCACGCTGGCGCGCACTGGTCGCCACGTTGCGCTCGGCTTCCAGACGGCCCGCGATCGCTTTCGATGCACGGATTTCCGAGGCCGTGGTCAAACGCTGCTGGGTCAGCTTCTGGTCGATCAGCGCCAGCGATTGACGCTCGGTCTCCACGAATTCACGTTCAGCCAGCAGCAACGCTTCGGCAGCGGCAGCCTTCTCCTGCTCGACACGCGCACGCTCGGCATGCACCACACCCAGCTCAACCGCCAGACGCGCCTGCGCCGCCAATGCCTGTCCCGCGATGGCTTTCTGCTCAGCCTCCAGCGACACCTGCTGCGCCATCACACGCGCCGCTTCGGCTTCCTTGTCGGCGGCTGCGGCCAGGCGTTGCTCGGCTTCCGTCTGCTCGCGATACGCTTCGGTCTGCGCGCGCTCGGCGGCGATGCGCTGCTGTGCCGCGTCGCTGGCTTCCTGTTCGGCTTGCAGCTTTTCCTTCAGCGCGGCGATGGCTTGCTGCTCGGCGGCGGCACGGGCCTGCTCGGCCTGCAGCAAAGCCTCGGCCTGCGCGGCCTTTTGCATGGCCAGCGCATTGGCCTGGTCCTGCGCCTCGACGTGCAGCGCCAGCGTGGCGATTTCTTGCTGTTCGGCGGCGTTCTGGCTGGCGGCCAGTTCGGCGGCGGCGCGCGACAGGGCCGCGCGTTCCTCGGCCAGCTCGGCGGCGCGTTGCTGTTCCAGGCTGTCTGCGCGGGCCGCCTCAGCGGCGGCTTCGTCGACGACCTGGCGCAGCTTGGCCTGCTCCAGCGCGTGCGTTTCGGCCTCGACCTTGGCGTGGGTTTTCAGTTCGGCTTCCTGCTCGGCCTGCACGCGGGCCAGCGCGACGGCGCGCAGCTGGCTGTCGACCTCGATGCGCGCCTCGGTGGCGGCCAGGATGCTGGCATCGGCGTCGCGGCGCGCCTGGGCGCTGGCGGCGGCCACCATTTCCAGGCGCTCGCGGTGGATCGCCGCGTCGCGGATTTCCTTTTCGGTCTGCAGACGCAGATGCAGCGACTGCGCGGCGCTGCGTTCGGACTCGGCCTTGGCCAGCGCGATCTGTTCACGCTCCTGCTCCAGATGCGCCAGCGCGCGGGCCTCCTCCAGCGCGCGCACCTCGGCGGCGGCGCGGTTGAAGGCCGATTCCAGCGCGATCTGGTCGGCGCGTTCGCGCTGCACGGTCAAGTCCAGCGCTTCGGCTTCGGCTTGCGCCAGCATCTGCGCGGTCTGGCGGGCGGCGTGTGCGTGGCGCTCGCGTTCGCGGGCCAAGGTGGCCACACGGGCGTCGGCCGAGGCGATGCCGACCACCTCTTCCTTGGCGGCCTGCACGGCGGCCACGCGCTCCACCGCCTGCAGGCGGGCTTGTTCGGTTTGCGCCGCCAGTTCCTCGGCGGCGCGCGCGGCTTGTTCGGCCAGCTCTGATTCGGCGGCGATCTGTTCGTGGGCGCGCTTGCGGCTTTCGTTCTCGGCCTTGGCGCGCTGTTCGGCGGCCACGCGGATCTGCGTGTCGGCCTCGACGCGGGCGCGCAGCTCGGCGGTTTCCTGTTTGACAGCGTCCAGGCGGGCCACGCTGGCCTGGGCGGCGGCGCGCAGCGATTCAAGTCGTTCGCGGTTGGCGGCGATCGCCTCTTCCGACGCTTGCGCATTCTGCAGCGCGACAGCTGCTGCGGCGGCATCCATGGCGGCGCGGTCCTCGGCCAGCGCGCGGGCACGGGCTTCGGCGTGGGCGCGGTTCTCGGCGGCGCAGGCGGCCTTGGCGTCGGCCTCGACGCGGGCGATCGCTTCCTGGATCGCCTTCATTTCCATCGCGGCGCGCGGGGTGTGGCTTGGTTCGTCCGGGTCATGCAGCGATACCATGGGGAGCAGAGTGACGCTGTCTGGTGCGCTGTCTTGTTTGGCCATTTGTGCTTGCATGAGAGTTCTCGCTAGACGATATGCCCCGGCACCCACCGGGACTTCTGAGTTCTCATTATCAAGCAGCAATCAGGCAAGCCGAACCGCAAGGAGAGCGGGAAAAGCCCGTCAATTCGCTAGATCGGCAGCGGCGGCTCGTCCATCAGCGAGATCTGCTCCTTGAGCTCCAGGATGCGATCCTGCCAGTAGCGCTGGGTGTTAAACCACGGGAAAGCCACCGGGAAGGCCGGATCGTCCCAGCGCCGCGCCAGCCAGGCCGAGTAATGGATCAGCCGCAGCGTGCGCAGCGCTTCCACCAGGTGCAGCTGGCGCGGCTCGAACTCGCAGAAATCCTCATAACCGGCCAGGATGTCGCTCATCTGGCGCACCTGGTCGGCGCGCTCGCCGGACAGCATCATCCACAAGTCCTGGATTGCCGGCCCCATGCGGCTGTCGTCGAAGTCGACGAAATGCGGGCCGGCGTCGGTCCACAAAACATTGCCGCCGTGGCAATCGCCGTGCAGGCGCAGCTGCGGCAGCTCGCCGGCGCGGTCGTAGCAGCGGCGCACGCCGTCCAGCGCCTGCGCCGAAACGCTGGCGTAGGCCTCCTTCAAATCGGCCGGAATGAACTGGTTGGCCTGCAAATACTCGCAAGGCTCGGTGCCGAAGGTGGCGATGTCGATCGCCGGCCGCTCGCGGTACGGCTGGATCGCGCCCACCGCGTGGATGCGGGCGATGAAGCGCCCGGTCCACTCCAGCACCGACGGATCGCTGAGCTCGGGCGCGCGGCCGCCATGGCGGGTGAACACGGCGAAGCGGAAGCCGTTGAAATGATGCAGCGTGGCCCGCTGCGGTCCCAGCGGCAGCGCCGGCACCACCGGAATCTCGCGCGCGGCCAGCTCCTCGGTGAAGGCGTGCTCCTCCAGGATGGCCGCGTCGCTCCAGCGGCCGGGACGGTAAAACTTCACCACCAGCGGCTGCGCGTCCTCGATGCCGACTTGGTAGACGCGGTTTTCATAGCTGTTCAGCGCCAGCAGCCGGCCATCGCCGTGCAAGCCGATGCTGTCGAGCGCGTCGAGCACGCACTCGGGATTGAGCGCGGAATACGGATGCGGCACCTGCTCCTGCAGGCTGTCGGCCGCGCTGGCCAGCGCGTCGGCCATGCCGGCGGCCAGGGCCGCGGCGCGGGCGTCTTCTTCTTCGTCGTCGAAATGATCTTGGTTCATCCCCGCATTGTACGGGGCGCGGCGTGTATACTGTCGGCTTCAATCCAATAAAAAGAGCAAGCCATGCAACTCGACCAGCCACTGAGCGAAAAAGAATTCGACGAATTAGACAACTTCCTGTTGTCCGACCGCAGCCCTGAAGATGCGATGACGATGGATATGCTGCACGGCTATCTGACCTCCATCGCCATCGGCCCGGAAACCATCATGCCGGCCGAATGGCTCAAGCGCGTATGGGGCCAGGAAGACACCGACATCCCGAAATTCAAGAACGAAAAGGAAGAGGAACGCATCCTCAACCTGATCATGCGCTTCATGAACGAAGTGCTGGTGACGTTCGAAGTGGCGCCGAAGGAATTCGAGCCGCTGTTCGTCGAGCACGAGCACGAAGGCCAGACCCTGATCGACGCCGAAGCCTGGTGCTGGGGCTTCTGGGAAGGCATGGAGCTGCGTCCGGGTTCGTGGAACGAGATCTGGGAATCGGACGTGCAGGAACTGATGAAGCCGATCTACCTGCTGGGCGCGGACGAGATCGAGGAAGAGGAACTGCCGCTGGTGGAAGATCCGGTCAAGGCGCACAAGCTGGCGCAGGAACTGGAAGCGAACCTGCCGGCCATCTACAAGTTCTGGGTACCGCGCCGCAAGGCCGCCGTCACCACCCTGGTGCGCGACGAGCCCAAGGTCGGCCGCAACGACGACTGCCCTTGCGGCAGCGGCAAGAAGTACAAGAAGTGCCACGGCGCCGACCAGGCAGAATAAGCCGATGGTCTTGCGTGGTGTTGTCCTCGCGCTGATGCTGGCGGCCGGCTGTGCCAGCGCCGCCCAGCCCGAGCTGCTGACCGACCGCACCGCGCCCGCCCGCCAGGCGTCCGACGCGGCCATGCTCAAATCCCTGAGCCGCGACGTTTTCCTCAACGGCAGCTACGCCGGCCCCACCGGCACACTGTCCTATCGCCTGTTGGAGCCCGCCGACGTACAACCCGGCAAGCGCTATCCGCTGGTCATCGTGCTGCACGGCTCCGACGCCATCGGCAACGACAACATCAGCCAGCTCGGTGCGCTGGCCATGTCCTGGACCGCGCCGGCCATCCGCAAGCGATATCCGGCCTACATCCTGGTGCCGCAATTCGCCGAGCGCAGCGCGAACTACGCGCCATCGGCCGCCGACGGACTGTTGGCTTCCCGCCCCGGCCCCAACCTGCCGAGCGTGGCCGCGCTGGTGGAAGACCTGAAACCCCAATTCGCGATCGACCCTGACCGCATCTACATCACCGGTTTTTCGATGGGCGCCTCCGCCGCCACGCAGGCGGTGTTGCAACGGCGGGACTTGTTCGCCGCCGCAGTGGCCTTCTCGGGCATCGCCCCTGAACGCGCCGCCGCAGCGCAGCTGAAAGACCTGCCGCTGTTGCTGGTGCACGGCGACGCCGACACCGAGAACTCCATCGAGCCGGACCGCGCGCTGTTCGCCGCCTTGCAGCGCCAGCCCGGCGGCGCCAAGGCCCGCATGCTGGAATACCGCGGCATGGAGCACACCGTGCCCGCCGACATGCTGCTGGCCCCGGCCTGGCGCGACTGGCTGTTCGCCCAGCGGCAGGGCAAGGGCCGGTAAGCCAGTCCTAACCCCAGCTGGGGAGCAGGCGCCCGGTGCGTTTCTGGTAATCGGCATATTGATTGCCGAAGTGGTCCAGCATCATTTTCTCTTCGTAGTCGATCCGCAGATTGTACAAAACCAGGAACGCCAACAGGAAGGCCGGGCCGGCGATCCAATTCCCAAGCAACAGCAGCTGAGCCAGCCCCATCAGGAACACACCGGTGTACATCGGGTGGCGGATTTTTTTATACACGCCCTCGGACACCAGCACATGGGCATCCTTGACTTCCAGCGTCGGCGAAAACTGGCGCCCCAGGTCGGCGTGCGAACGCCAGAACAGCCACAGCCCGGCCACGGCGATCGCGCTGCCGATCCACCCCGCGATGGGAGCGACCGTGTGGTTGGCGACGTCCAGCCAAGGGGAAACGAAATAAATCAAAGGCAGCGTCACCGATCCGGTAAAGACCAGCGTCAGGCAAAATTTCTCTTTCGCGTTGGTGCGCGACTCGACCGCCTTGATTTTCTTCCCGTGATACTCGCGAGGAAAGCGGATCAGGAAACTGACAAACACCATCGCAATAAACACATAATCAAAAACAGTTAAGTGGCGCATCGGGCATTCCTTCGAAGGACAGTGGGAAGTTGTCACGGATGACAATATGCCAACATCCACCCCTGGGGTCAAGTCTGACATTCGGACACGAGCTCTGCCGTAAGCGGCGCTTACGGCAGAGCTCGTGTCCGAATGTCAGACTTGACCCCAATCCGGTTTACTCCACTGTCAGCTCGTCGGGTACGTTGTAGACGAAGGCTTTGCTGTCGAACATCAGCTTCCACGACTTCGCTTCCATCGGCGCGCCGTATTGCGTGCCTTTGACGCTGACCGTCAACGGGCCAGGCAGCGGGCCGACCACGTCGGCGGTGCGGTAGGTCCAGCGGCTGTGCTCGCAACGCAGCGGCTCGGTCTCGTCCATCGCCTCGGCCTCGTGCACCTCCTGCTCGGTGGTCTGCTCCTGATTGCCCATCGCCTCCACCGCCTTGCGCCACGTTTCGTGCTCGGCATTGGCCTGCGCGCAGTCGCCAGGCTCGGCATCGACCGCCGCCTTGAAGCGCGCCAGCAAGGCGATCTCGTCGCCATGCGGCGCCAGCATCACGTTGCTGACCATGACTTGCTCATTGCTCGGCTTGATGCCGTTCTGCACCTTCAGCACCCAGCCCCAGGTGCGCTCGGACAAGGCTTCAAAGCGCACCTTCTCCGGCGTCACCGGCACGTCGCTTTCGTAGCGGAACGGCGAGCTGATCTCGACCAGTCCGCCACCGGGCTTGGTGTCGGCGCGGATCTGGAACACGCCGTAGAAATTGCGCCCATCGCCCTTGAGCGAGACGCCGCTGGAAACAAAGAACAGCTCGTCGCTGGCGCCCACCGCCTCGATCCGCGCCTGCTGGACCACCCGCACCAGGAAGGGCTCGTTGGATTCATCCACATACACCCAGCCTTTTTTCTCCTGCGAGTATTTGCCGTAGGTGCGCGTCATCGCCTCGTCGATGGAGGCCGCCTCGTCGATCTTGATCAGCTGCGGTTCGGTGCTGGCCTTGTAGAACACCGCCGCCACCAGCGCGATCAACAGCACGCCCAGCACGGCCAGCGTGTACAACACATAGCGGCTCCACTTGCGGCGCTTGGGCGGCGGCGGAGTTTGGATGGGAGCGTGCTCGGCGACACCAGGCTCAATCAGATCAGACATAATATTTCCCGCAAAGAGATTGCTAATTTAACATTTGCAGAATTGTAATGCCAAAAGGAAAAACCGTGCGCGCGATAGACTCACTTGACTTCCCGCGCCACCCAGTCACGCAGCGGCACGCCGCCCGGCATGCCCCGGCACAAATAGCCCTGCGTCGCCTCGGCCAGCTGGAAGCCCTGCGCCGTCCACACCCAGGTCCAGAAGCTGGCGCAATCGAACAGGCCCCGGCCCTTGGCATAGCTGCTCAACTTGCCGCCTTCGAGCGACGCGTTCATCAGCCCGCCCTCCTTCATGCCCGGCAATTCCAGCGGCTTGAGGTTGTAAGGCGGCTTGTCGCGGGCCACCCACAGCCCGTAGCCTGACTGATAGGCCGCGCGATCGCACTCCAGCAACACCAGCACCTTGCCGCCCGGCAGGCGGTAAATGCTCTGGTCGCCGCCGGAATCCCCGCGCGCCACTTCGCAGTCCTCAACGGGTATCGTCTTGACGATGGCGGCCAGCAGCTTCTCGTCGCCCTTCTGCGCGGGCGGCATCGGCACCGGCCGCACTGTCGGCGGCGCCAACGCCGGCAGCACCTCGCTGGCCGGCCGCGCGCCCGCCTTGACCAGCGCCGTGACCGTGCCCACCCGCCCTTGCACGTCGTCCATCTTCAGCAGCACCGCCTTCAGGCCGGACAGCGACAGCAGCCACTGATGCTTCCCGCTCGACACCTTGGCAGACTCGGCGTTCAGCAACTGCGGCATCAGCCGCGCGATCTGCTCCGCCGTCAATCCCGTTTCCGCCTTCAAGCCGCCCAGCGCCAGCTTGCCGACCGTGATGGTCAGCGGACCGGCATCCTTGTCGTCTGGCGTCACCACCATCAGCTTGGCCTCCAGCGCGCCGGCGGGGCCGGCATCGCGCCCCAGCCACAGCGCCACCGGCGCGCTCTCCGACTCCTCGCTCTGGAAGCCGACCGCCTCGCAGCGGCGCGTGTTATCGCAGGCCAGTTCCCAATCCTTGGCGCCGAACCGCACGCCGTTGTATGGCGCGGCGCCGGCCACCCCAGCCGCCAGCACCGACGTTATCAAAACCAGTTTCAATATCTTCATGTATTTCCCCACAGGCGAAAAAAAACAGGTTCGACGGAACCTGTTTCGATGAAGCGCGCGGCTTACAGCTTGATGAAATGCTCGCGGTAGTATTTCAGCTCGTCGATCGACTCGATGATATCGGCCATCGCGGTATGCTTCTGATGCTTCTTGAAGCCGCCGACGATTTCCGGTTTCCAGCGCTTGCACAGCTCTTTGAGCGTCGACACGTCGATGTTCCGATAGTGGAAATACGCTTCCAGCTTCGGCATGTAGCGCACCATGAAGCGGCGGTCCTGGCCGATGGTGTTGCCGCACATTGGTGCTTTACCCTTCGGCACCCACTGCTTCATGAACTTGATCAGTTCCTCTTCCGCCTGGGCCTCGGTGACGGTCGACGCCTTGACGCGGTCGATCAGGCCCGAGCGGCCGTGCGTGCCCTTGTTCCAGGCATCCATCTTGTCCAGCGTCTCGTCGCTCTGGTGGATCGCGAACACCGGGCCCTCGGCCAGCACGTTCAGGTGCATGTCGGTGACCACCACGGCCACCTCGATGATGCGGTCGGTATCCGGCTCCAGGCCGGTCATTTCCATGTCCACCCAGACCAGGTTGAATTCGTTCTGGCGCGGGGTGATGGCCTCTGGTGCGGAACCTTCTGGCAAATCGTTAGCTTGTGACATAATTCTCTCTTGGCTTCATTAATCCGAATCCGCCATTTTCTCACAGGCATAGAATGTATTCACTCGCGTTTTCGATTTTGTTTGTATCTTTCATCATTTTGACGCTGATCGTGCGCTTCTGGCTCGCCTCGCGCCATATCCGCCATGTGCTGGCGCACCGCAACGCCGTGCCGGCCGAATTCGCCGAGAAAATCCCCCTGTCCGCCCACCAGAAGGCCGCCGACTACACCGTCGCCCGCACCAAGTTCGGCCTGGTCACCCTGCTGGTCAACACCCTGGTGCTGGTCGGCTTCACGCTGCTGGGCGGCCTGCAATGGCTGTCGGTCGCGATCCTCAACCTGACCGGCCCCGGCATGACCTACCAGCTGGCGCTGCTGGCGGCGTTCGCCGCCGTGTCCGGCATCATCGACCTGCCCTTCGACTACTACAAGCAATTCGGCCTGGAGCAGCGTTTCGGCTTCAACAAGATGACACCCGGCCTGTTCTTCGCCGACATGATCAAGGGCCTGCTGCTGGGCGCGGCCATCGGCCTGCCGCTGGTGTGGGTCATGCTGACGCTGATGGAAAAATCCGGCAACCTGTGGTGGCTGTACGCCTGGCTGGTGTGGAGCGGCTTCCAGCTGCTGATGATGGTGCTGTTCCCGACCGTGATCGCGCCGCTGTTCAACAAGTTCACGCCGCTGGAAGACCAGTCGCTCAAGGCGCGCATCGAAGGCCTGATGAGCCGCGTCGGCTTCGCCTCCAAGGGCCTGTTCGTGATGGACGGCTCCAAGCGCAGCGCCCACGGCAACGCCTACTTCTCCGGCTTCGGCGCCAACAAGCGCATCGTGTTTTTCGACACCCTGCTCTCGCGCCTGCAGCCGCAGGAGATCGAGGCGGTGCTGGCGCACGAGCTGGGCCACTTCAAGCTCAAGCACATCATCAAGCGCATCAGCATGATGTTCGCGATCTCGCTGGCCTTCCTGGCGCTGCTGGGCTACCTGAAGAACCAGGTGTGGTTCTACACCGGCCTGGGCGTCGATCCGATGCCGGGCCAGAGCAACGACGCCATGGTGCTGCTGCTGTTCATGCTGGTGCTGCCGGTGTTCACCTTCCTGTTCGGCCCGCTGACCTCGATCAGCTCGCGCAAGCACGAGTTCGAGGCCGACGCCTTCGCCGCCCAGCACACCGATGCCCGCGACCTGGTCTCGGCCCTGGTCAAGATGTACGAGGACAACGCCTCCACCTTGACCCCGGACCCGCTGCACTCGGCCTTCTACGACTCGCACCCGCCGGCCAGCGTGCGCATCCGTCACCTGCACGCGGCGGCCGCATGATCGCCACCCACGCCGACCTGCTGAACCGCCGCAGCCGCCCGGCCAAGGACGCGCTCGGCGCCGACGAGGCCACGCGCCTGCTGGCGCTGCTGCCCGATTGGTCGCTGCAGGACGGCAAGCTGGTCCGCACCTTCGACTTCACCAACTACTATCGCACCATGGCCTTCGTCAACGCGCTGGCCTACCTGAGCCACGCCGAAGACCACCACCCGGAAATGACCGTGACTTACAAAACCTGCACCGTCCGCTACGACACCCACTCGGTCAACCAAGGCCGGGGCGGCCTGTCCGACAACGACTTCATCTGCGCGGCCAAGGCCGGCGCCCTGTTCCAGTCGGCGGCGGTCCAGCCATGAGCCAACAAGCCAACCAGCAACTGACCGCCACCATCATCGCCGCCCACGGCCGCCACTACCTGGCCGAGGCGGACGGCGTCAAGCTGCAATGCGTCACGCGCGGCAAGAAGACCAACGTCGCGGTCGGCGACCAGGTGCGCATCACGCTGACCTCGCCCGACCAGGGCGTGATCGACAAGATCGAGGAACGCAAGACCCTGCTCTACCGCTCGGACCAGTACAAGTCCAAGCTGCTGGCCGCCAACCTGACGCAGCTGTTCATCGTGGTCGCCACCGAGCCCGGCTTCGCCGACGACCTCGTGTCGCGCTCGCTGGTGGCGGCCGAGGCGGCCGGCATCACCGCCCGCCTGATCCTCAACAAGACCGACGTCACCGAATCGCTGGAACGCACCCGCGAGCGCCTGCAGCCGTACGCCTCGCTGGGCTACCCGGTGCACGAGGTCTCGGCCAAGGCGCGCCCCGAGGAAGCGCTGGCCGTGCTGAAGCCGCTGCTGGCCGGCCAGTCGTCGATCCTGATCGGCCAGTCCGGCATGGGCAAGTCCTCGCTGATCAACCTGCTGGTGCCGGATGCCGACATCGCCGTGCGCGAGATCTCCGCCGCGCTCGACACCGGCAAGCACACCACCACCTTCACCCGGCTGTACCAGTTGCCGGAACTGGGCGCCGGCTCGTCCATCATCGACTCGCCCGGCTTCCAGGAGTTCGGCCTGTACCACCTGAGCGAAGGCATGCTGGAGCGCGCCTTCGTGGACTTCGAGCCCTACCTCGGCCAATGCAAGTTCTACAACTGCCGCCACCTGATCGAGCCGCAATGCGCGATCCTGGCCGCCGTGGCCGAGGGAAAAATCGCCAAGATGCGCCACACGCTGTACGGCCAACTGTTGCATGAATCGTCGCAAACTCTATATTAAATAAAACAATTGTCGTAGCACACGCACAACCTGCATTTGCGGACTATAATTCCACAAGGCAATAATTTGCGGCCCAAGGACCCCGATGGACATGTACGCGGTCGACGACGAAGTAGCGCACTGGGAAGCGGCCCTGCGGCCGCTGCGGGGGCCTGCGCGCCTGCCGGTGCTGGTGCCGCTGGCCTGGCACCTGCGCCAGCGCGACACCGCGCGCGCCGTCGCCCTGGCCGCCGAGGGCCGCCAGCTGTTGCCCGCCACCGCGCTGCCGCCGGACGACATGAGCCTCATCTCCGCCCGCCTGCAGCTGGTGCAGGCCGAAGCCGTGTGGCTGGCCGGTGAACTCGACGACGCCGGCGCCCTCGCCGCCGTATGCCACGAACAGCTCTCGCGCCTGGACGACCACGAAGGCCGCGCAGACGCCCACTGGCTGCGCGCCTGGATCGCCATCGACCGCGGCGACCACCGCACCGGCGAACACGAACTGGAACTGATGGCCGCCGCCGCCCGCGCATGCGGCGACGAGCAGCGCACCGACATCGCCGAAGCAGCCATCGCCCGCTGGGCCGTGCTGCAGGACCTGCGCACGGCCGAACAGCGCTGGGGCCAGCGCTTCTCCACCGGCGAGGCGCCGCGGCATCCCGGCGTGGCGGCGTGGGTGTACGACTTCTTCGGCCTCTCGGCCAGCCAGCACAGCGACCACGGCACCGCCGCGCGCCACTACATCCACTGCTACGAAACGGCGCTGGAGACCGGCCAGGTGCGCATGGCCATCATCGCCGCGATCAACATCGGCCTCAATTTCACCATCCTCAACGACCACCACTCGTCGCTGGAATGGATGCAAAGCGCGCTCGATCTGGCGCGCCCCACCGGCTGGCCGCGCAGCATCGGCGCGTGCCTGATGCACACCGCGGAAACCATGCGCCGCCTGGGCCGGCTCGACGCCACCGAGGAGCTGCTGCACGAGGCGCTGCAGATCATGACGCCGCTGCCGGGCGCGCGCAGCTACGCGCACGCGCTGTCCTACCTGGGCGACCTGGCGCTCGACAAGGGCGACTACGATGGCGCGCTGGACGCCTTCCACCGCATGGCCGCGCGCGCCGACGCGCTGGGCCAGGCCGACTTCCAGTCGATCGCGCGGCGCGGCCAGGCGCACGCGCTGTGCTTCCTCGGCCGCCCGCAGGAGGCGCTGGAGATGGCCGAGCGCGCGGTGGAGCTGGCGGCCGAACAGGCCAACCGCGACAACCACGTCGCCGCGCTGCGCGTGCTGTCGGTGATCCACGAGCGCCACGCGCTGCCGCCGCCGCCCGGCATGACCGAGCAAAACGCCACGCTGCACTACCTGCACCAGGCGCTGGACGTGGCCTCCGCCATCGACGGCTACACCCTGCCCGGCGACCTGCACGACGCGCTGGGACGCGAGTACGCGCGGGTCGGCGACTACGCGGCGGCCTACCGCTCGGCGCAGGCGGCGGCCGCCGCGCGCCACAAGACCCACAGCCAGGAAGCCACCAGCCGCGCCATCGCCATGCAGGTGCACCACCAGACCGAGCACGCCCGCGCCGAGGGCCAGCACCACCGCGAACTGGCCGCCTCCGAGGCGCGCCGCGCCGAAGTGCTGCAGCAGACCAGCGACACGCTGGAGCGCCTGTCGGCCATCGGCCAGGAGATCACCACCCACCTCGACGCCGCCGCCGTGTTCCAGGCGCTGAACCGCCACGTCCAGGGCCTGTTGCCGGCGCACAGCTTCGCCATCTACCTGTGCGACGCCGGCGGCGGCACGGTCAGCCGCGCCTTCGGCATCGAGAACGGCCGCCCGCTGCCGACCAACACCATCGCCATCGACAACCCGCGCGCCAACGCGGCGCGCTGCGTGCGCGAACGGCGCGAGATCTACATCGAGGAAGCGGGGCCGGACGACATCTTCCTGGCGCCGGGCACCCAGCTGATGGTCAGCGCGCTGTACGTGCCGCTGGTGGTGGGCGAGCGCGCGCTGGGCGTGATGACGGTGCAGGCCATGCACGCGCGCGCCTACGGCGAACGCGAACGGCTGATCTTCCGTACGCTGTGCGCCTATGGCGCCATCGCGCTCGACAACGCCGAGGCCTACCGCCAGCTGAAGGACGCGCAAACGCAGCTGGTCTCGCAGGAGAAGCTGGCGGCGCTGGGCTCCCTGATGGCCGGCGTGGCGCACGAACTGAATACCCCGATCGGCAACAGCCTGCTGATCGCCAGCACCTTGATCCAGAAAACCGAGGAGCTGGAGATCCAGGTCAATGGCCCCGGCTTGCGCCGCTCCGAGTTGGCCGGCTACCTGGCCGACGCCCGCAAGGCGCACGAGCTGGTGATGCGCGGCCTGACCAGCGCGGCGGACCTGGTCAACAGCTTCAAGCAGGTGGCGGTGGACCGCACCACCGAGCAGCGCCGCGTGTTCAACCTGCAGCAGGTGTCGCACGAAGTGATCGCGACGATGATGAACCGCATCCGCGCCGCCAACCACCGCATCGAGATCGAGGTGCCGGAACTGATCTCGATGGACAGCTATCCCGGCCCGCTCGGCCAGGTGATCGCCAATTTCATCAACAACGCGCTGCTGCACGCCTTCGCGCGCGAGCGCAGCGGCGGCATGTGGCTGCAGGCGTCCACGCCGGCCGAGGGCCGGGTGCTGGTCACCTTCCGCGACAACGGCGGCGGCATCGCGCCGGAGCACATGTCGCGCATCTTCGATCCCTTCTTCACCACCAAGCTCGGTCAAGGCGGCAGCGGGCTGGGACTGTCGATCAGCTACAACATTGTCACTTCGCTACTGGGCGGGCAGATCTCCGTCCACAGCTCGCGCGACGGCACCGCCTTCACGCTCGACCTGCCGCTGACGGCGCCCGAGCACCAGACCCCGGCCACCACGCAGATCTACACCTAGCAATAGCAAGGGTGCCGAGCCTGTATAGACAGGAGAATCTGCGGCAATCCGCCCTATCCGCCGAATTGCCTTTATAATTGTCCGGCTAAGCCGGCGAGGCACACCGCCCCACGCCCGCACATCTGTCAGTCGTTACTATGCCTATCCAAAAACCGATCAAGCATTACCTGCAGTTTTCTGATTTTTCGTTAGCCGAATACGAATACGTGATTGAACGCGCGCACCTCATCAAGCGAAAATTCAAGAACTACGAAATCTACCACCCGCTGATCGACCGCACGCTGGTCATGGTGTTCGAGAAGAACTCCACCCGCACCCGCCTGTCCTTCGAGGCCGGCATGCACCAGTTGGGCGGCGCGGCGATCTACCTGAACACCCGCGATTCGCAGCTGGGCCGTGGCGAGCCGGTGGAAGACGCCGGCCAGGTGATGAGCCGCATGTGCGACATCATCATGGTGCGCACCTTCGGCCAGGACATCATCGAGCGTTTCGCCGCCAACTCGCGCGTGCCGGTGATTAACGGCCTGACCAACGAACACCATCCATGCCAGGTGTTCGCCGACATCTTCACCTTCTACGAACACCGCGGCCCGATCACCGGCAAGACCGTGGCCTGGGTGGGCGACGCCAACAACATGCTGTACTCCTGGCTGCAAGCGGCCGAGGTGTTCGGCTTCCACGTCAACGTGTCCACGCCCAAGGGCTACGACATGGACATGTCGCTGGTCTCGACCGACCGCTACACCTTCTTCGAGAATCCGTCCGACGCCTGCCAGGGCGCGCACCTGGTCAACACCGACGTCTGGACCAGCATGGGCTACGAAGAGGAAAACGCCGCCCGCCTGAAGGCCTTCGACGGCTGGATCGTCGACAGCGCCAAGATGGCGCGCGCCGCGCCGGACGCGCTGTTCATGCACTGCCTGCCCGCCCACCGTGGCGAGGAAGTTTCGGCCGACGTCATCGACGGACCGCAATCGGTGGTCTGGGACGAGGCGGAGAACCGCCTGCACGTACAGAAGGCGCTGATCGAGTACCTGCTGCTGGGGCGCATAGCAAACACGTAACCCGTCATTCCCGCGCAGGCGGGAATCCATACTCAGCATGGGTTCCCGCCTGCGCGGGAACGACGGCAGGAATAACTTCACCAAGAATGGAACTAGCATGAGCGATATTAAAAAAGTAGTCCTCGCCTACTCGGGCGGCCTCGATACCTCCGTCATCCTCAAATGGCTGCAAGATAACTACCAGTGCGAAATCGTCACCTTCACCGCCGACCTGGGCCAGGGCGAAGAACTGGAACCGGCGCGCGCAAAAGCGATCAAGTTCGGCATCAAGCCTGAGAACATCTACATCGACGACGTGCGCGAAGAATTCGTGCGCGACTTCGTGTTCCCCATGTTCCGCGCCAACACCGTGTACGAAGGCGAATACCTGCTGGGCACCTCGATCGCGCGTCCGCTGATCGCCAAGCGCCTGATCGAAATCGCCAACGCCACCGGCGCCGACGCCATCTCGCACGGCGCCACCGGCAAGGGCAACGACCAGGTGCGCTTCGAGCTGGGCGCCTATGCGCTGAAGCCAGGCGTGAAGATCATCGCCCCATGGCGCGAATGGGACCTGCTGTCGCGCGAAAAACTGCTGAAGTACGCGGAAGATGCCGGCATCGAAATCGACATGAAGCACAAGAACGGCGGCGCGCCCTACTCGATGGACGCCAACCTGCTGCACATCTCCTTCGAAGGCCGCCACCTGGAAAACCCGAGCGCCGAAGCCGAGGAAACCATGTGGCGCTGGAGCGTCAGCCCAGAGGCGGCGCCGGACCAGGCGGAATACCTGGACATCGAATACGAGAAAGGCGACATCGTCGCCCTGAACGGCGTGCGCATGTCGCCGGCCACCGTGCTGACCGAACTGAATCGCCTGGGCGGCAAGCATGGCATCGGCCGCCTGGACCTGGTGGAAAACCGCTACGTCGGCATGAAGTCGCGCGGCTGCTACGAAACCCCTGGCGGCACCATCATGCTCAAGGCGCACCGCGCCATCGAATCGATCACGCTGGACCGCGAAGTGGCCCACCTGAAGGACGACCTGATGCCACGCTACGCTTCGATGATCTACAACGGCTACTGGTGGGCGCCGGAGCGCGTCGCCATCCAGACCCTGATCGACCACACCCAGGCCACCGTCAACGGCTGGGTGCGCGTGAAGCTCTACAAGGGCAACGTGATCGTCGTCTCGCGCGATTCCAAGACCGACTCCCTGTTTGATATGAACATCGCCACCTTCGACGAAGACGGCGGCGCCTACAACCAGGCCGACGCCGGTGGCTTCATCAAGTTGAACGCGCTGCGCATGCGCATCGCCGCCAACGCGCGCCTGAAGCGCGGCCAGTAAGCGCCGCAGCTGAAAACGAGGGACCGCCACTGGCGGTCCTTTTTTTTGTCCTCCACGATAGTCTGCAAAATGTTACATTGTTTCCACCACCCAGCCCCAGTGGAGCGTCCATGCTAAAGAACGTCCGTATCAAATCAAAACTCGCCATCGGTTTCGGCGCCGTCGTCGCCACCATCCTGGTGCTGCTGGCCATGGCCTATCTCAACTTCAGCAAGCTGTCCGAGGCCCGCCAGTGGGACCGGCACACGCTGGAAGTGCTGCACGAAGCCGACCGCACCTCGATCGCCGTGCTGGAACTGCAATCGGCCGAACGAGGCTTTGTGCTCAGCGGCGAGGAGAAGCTGCTGGCCGGCGGCGCCGAGGCCGAAGCCGCGCTGGAGCAACGGCTGCAACGGCTGCTGACGCTCACCGCGGACAATCCCGTCCAGCAGGAACGCCTGCGCCGGCTGCACACCATGGTCAACGAATGGCTCACGCAGGTCTACCATCCGCTGCTGGACAAGCGCCGCGCGCTGGGCCAGAACGTCAGCGCGGCCGACCAGCTGGGCCACGGCACCGAACTGCGCGCCGGCGCCCGCGACGTCGGCGCCATCCGCGCCCTGATCGACGAAGCCACCGCCGACGAAACCCGCCTGCTCGACGGCCGCACGCGCACCTCGCAAAGCCTGCAGCAGACCATGTCGCTGGTGCTGATCCTGGGCGGCGGCTTGTGCGTGGCGCTGGCCATCGTCATCGGCCTGGTGCTGGCGGGCGCGCTGCTGGCGCCATTGAACAACCTGACCCACGCGCTGGGCCGCATCGCCGCCGGCGAACAATCGGCGCGGGCGGCGGTGCTGTCGGGCGATGAAATGGGCCAGGTCACGGGGGAATTCAACCGCATGGCGCAGGCCATCCAGGACAGCCAGGCCAGCGAGCTGGCGGCCACCAACCTGCTCAAGTCCAAGGTCGACTCGCTGCTTCGCGTGGTCTCCAGGGCCGCCGCCGGCGACCTGACCGGCAAGATCGAGGTGGCCGGCGACGACGCCATCGGCCAGCTGGCGCATGGCCTGGACCGCATGTTCGAAAACCTGCGCGCCCTGCTCAACAACGTGCAGAAGGCCGGCATCCAGGTCACCACCTCGGCCACCGAGATCGCCGCCTCGGCCAAGCAGCAGGAGGCCACCGGCATCGAGCACGCCCAGACCAGCGCCGAGGTGCTCGCCACCACCAAGGAAATCTCGGCCAGCACTTCGCAGCTGTTGAAGACCATGGAGGACGCCACCGCGGTGGCCGACTACACCACCAGCGCCACCGCCGACGCCCAGACCAACCTGCGCCGCATGGACAGCACCATGCAGCACATGGTCTCGGCCACCGATTCGATCAACGCCAAGCTGGCGGCGTTGTCGGAGAAGGCCTCCAACATCAACAGCGTCCTGGTCACCATCACCAAGGTGGCCGACCAGACCAACATCCTCTCGCTCAACGCCGCCATCGAAGCCGAGAAGGCCGGCGAGGCGGGACGCGGCTTCTCGGTGGTGGCCACCGAAATCCGCCGCCTGGCCGACCAGACCTCGGTCTCCACCTGGGACATCGAGCAGATGCTCAAGGAGATGCAATCGGCGGTGTCGGCCAGCGTCATGGGCATGGACAAATTCTCGGAAGAGATACGCCGCAGCGTCGGCGAGGTGCGCCAGGTAACGGACCAGTTGTCCGGCGTGATGGACCAGGTGCAGAAACTGGCGCCGCAGTTCGACGTGGTGCTACAAGGGATGCAGTCGCAGGCGGTGGGCGCGCAGCAGATTTCCGAAACCATGATGCAGCTGAACGACGCCACCCGGCAGACGGTGGAGTCGCTCAAGGCCACCAGCGAAGCGGTGCACCAGCTGCAGTATGCGGCGGGCGATCTGCAGTCGAGCGTCGCCAACTTTGCGGTCACGGCTTGAAGCGTGGGACAATGCCGCATCGAAGGCGGCTCATGGAGAAAAAATGTTGAACGACTTGAGCATCAAGCAGAAGCTGTACCTGGGGTTCAGCGCCATCCTCGCCATCATCCTGGCGCTGCTGTCGATGGCCTACATCAAATTCAACAGCCTGTCCGACGCCAACGCGTTGGACCGGCACTCGATGGAAGTCATACAGTCGATCGACAAGATGCGCAACGACCTGCTGCAAGTGCAGGTCGAGGCGCGCGGCTACTACCTGAGCGGCACCCCGGTACGCCTCGAAAACACCCACAAGGAATTGCGCGACCTGCCCGGCTCCCTGCAAGCCATGCAAAAGCTGGTGGCCGACAGTCCCAACCAGGGCACCCGCTTCAAGGAGCTGGAAACCATGATCGCCGCCTGGACGCGCGACGTCATCGAATCGCAGCTGGCCATGCGCCAGCAGCTGGGCGACAAGCCGGGAGCGGCCGACGCGATGGGGCACAACGCGCAGCAGAGCGGCGGCAATGTGGCCGTCCACGGCATCTACAAACTGCTGGACGGCGCCGCCGCCGAGGAGCGCCGCCTGCTGGCCGAACGCTCCGAGGCCGCGGCCCGGCTGCAGGAGACCATGCGCCTGGTGCTCAGCGGCGGCGGCGTCGCCTGCGTGGCGCTGTCGGCGCTGATCGCCTGGGCGCTGGGACGCGCGCTGCTGGCGCCATTGAACAACCTGACCCACGCGGTGGGCCGCCTCGCCGCCGGCGAGCAGTCGGCGCGGGCGGCGGAGGGCAACGCCGATGAACTGGGCCGGGTGGCGACTGAGTTCAACCGCATGGCGCAGTCCATCCAGGACAGCCAGGCCAACGAACTGGCGGCCACCAACCTGCTCAAGTCCAAGGTCGACTCGCTGCTCGGCGTGGTCTCCAGGGCCGCTTCCGGCGACCTGACCGGCAAGATCGAGGTGACCGGCGACGACGCCATCGGCCAGCTGGCGCATGGCCTGGATCGCATGTTCGAGAACCTGCGCGCCCTGCTCAACAACGTCCAAAAGGCCGGCATCCAGGTCACCACTTCGGCCACCGAAATCGCCGCCTCGGCCAGGCAGCAGGAGGCCACCGGCATCGAGCAGGCGCAGACCAGCGTCGAAATCCTCAGCACCACCAAGGAAATCTCTGCCAACACTTCGCAGCTGCTGAAGACGATGGAAGACGCCACCGCCGTCGCCGACTACACCACCAGCGCCACCGCCGACGCGCAGAACAACCTGAAACGCATGGACGGCACCATGCAGCACATGGTCTCCGCGACCGACTCGATCAACGCCAAGCTGGCGGCGCTGTCGGAAAAAGCCTCCAACATCAACAGCGTGCTGATCACCATTACCAAGGTGGCCGACCAGACCAACATCCTGTCGCTCAACGCCGCCATCGAGGCCGAGAAGGCCGGCGAGGCGGGCCGCGGCTTCTCGGTGGTGGCCACCGAAATCCGCCGCCTGGCCGACCAGACCTCGGTCTCGACCTGGGACATCGAGCAGATGCTCAAGGAGATGCAGTCCGCCGTCTCGGCCAGCGTGATGGGCATGGACAAGTTCTCGGAAGAGATCCGCCGCAGCGTGGGCGAGGTGCGCGCCGTGACCGACCAGCTGTCCGGCGTGATGGACCAGGTGCAGAAACTGGCGCC
>Ga0308157_10002672_pt1 | contig 28213 bp, 18 predicted proteins | sample PhyBR1_FD_201035 | JGI IMG/M metagenome (GOLD analysis project Ga0308157, IMG submission 201035) | Phyllosphere microbial communities from UC Gill Tract Community Farm, Albany, California, United States - DLSLB.R1 | ecosystem: Host-associated > Plants > Phyllosphere > Unclassified | place: USA...
CAAGGCCGCTCCTACAGGGGTTTGCGTTCTCCTGTAGGAGCGGCCTTGTGCCGCGAAAGGGCAGCAAAGCGGCCCCAGCTATTTCAGCCCCGATGCACCGATCCTGTGCCCAATGCACCTCCGGAAGGCACAAATCCCCTCAAAACCCGGCCAAATCCCCCTCAAAGCCCAACATTCACGGGCTTTGCAAAATTGGCACGCCCCCTGCAATAGCTAATACATACCCAGTTTCGGGGGCCCTGGTACAGGCAGGCCGGGTGAACCCCTCTTTTATTCGCAGCACCGCCCGTTTTGGGGACCTCGGTACAGGCAGGCCGGGTCATCCCCCCTTTATACGCAGTAACCCCTTTTGGGGACCCTGGTACAGGCAGGCCGGGATATCCCCTCTTTTATTCGTGCAGTGTCACCTGCACCCGCCAACGCCCATCGTCCTCTGCACCGGCCCACTCGCCGTGCAGGGGACGCGCGGCAATCACCGTGAGCAACAAACCCTCATCACTCTTCTGCACCCGCCAACTGACCGGCTTGCCCTGCAGGCTCAATTGCCCTTGCTGGCTCTTGCCCTGGGCCTGGAACAGCAGCGCAACCGTACCTTCCACATTCTCGCCATGCAGCTTGGGTTCTTCGTTGAACCACAACGTCAGGCCATCCTGCATTACCTCCACCTGCTGGAGCTCACGCTCGTCGGGCGCGGTCAGGCGGCCAATCATCAGCCCTACCATCAAACCGACAATCGCCAGTGACAGCATTACCCGAGGGAAGGCCTTCGAACGCACGTCCGGTTCAGGAGTAGAATGCCCGTCATCTTCACGCTTGGAGCCGTGCATGTTTCACGTCATCCTTTTTCAACCAGAAATTCCGCCGAATACCGGCAACATCATTCGCCTGTGCGCCAACAGCGGCTGCGACCTGCACCTGATCGAACCCATCAGCTTCGAACTGGATGACAAGCGCCTGCGTCGCGCGGGGCTGGATTACCATGAGTATGCCACGCTCAAGCGCCATGAGAGCCTGGCCGGATGCCTGGAAAGCCTAGGTAATCCAAGGCTGTTCGCCTTTACCACCAAGGGCTCGCACCCGTTCCATGAAGTGGCCTATCAGCCGGGCGACGCCTTTCTGTTCGGGCCAGAAAGCCGCGGTTTGCCGGCCGAGGTGCTGGACAGCCTGCCGGCCGAACAACGCCTGCGCCTGCCGATGCGGCCGGGGTGCCGTAGCCTGAACCTGTCCAATACTGTGGCAGTGACAGTGTATGAGGCCTGGCGGCAGAACGGGTTTGCCGGTAGCTGATGGATTAGCAGGGCTTGCCCCGCGAAGAGGCCAGAGCAGGCAACAAAAAAGCGCCCCGAGAGGCGCTTTTTTGATACCGGCAGTGATTACTGCACAGTCGGCACTTCGCCCGCTTCCTGCATGCGCTGCATTTCTTGCGCGTACAGGGCGTCGAAGTTGACCGGCGACAGCATCAGGGCCGGGAACGAACCACGGGTCACCAGGCTGTCCAGGGTCTCGCGGGCGTACGGGAACAGGATATTCGGGCAGAACGCACCCAGGGTGTGGCTCATCGAAGCCGCATCCAGGTTGGCGATCAGGAAGATACCGGCCTGCTGCACTTCAGCAATGAAAGCCACTTCGTCACCGTTCTTGACGGTTACCGACAGGGTCAACACCACTTCGTGGAAGTCACCTTCCAGGGCTTTCTGCTTGGTGTTCAGGTCCAGCGCAACGCTCGGCTCCCAGGTCTGACGGAAGATCTGCGGGCTTTTCGGGGCCTCGAACGACAGGTCGCGCACATAGATGCGCTGCAGGGAGAACTGAGGGCTGTTGTCTTCTGCAGCAGCGCCGTTGGTCTGTTGGTCAGTCATGGCAGGTCCTTATCCTAATGTTTTTGAATGCAGTGCAAATCAGGCCGCCAGCAGCGCGTCGAGCTTGCCGGCGCGCTCCAGGGCATAAAGGTCATCGCATCCACCGACATGGGTGCTGCCGATCCAGATCTGCGGCACCGACGTACGGCCAGCCTTCTGGCTCATCTCGGCACGAACCTGCGGCTTGCCGTCGACCTTGATTTCCTCGAAGGCCACGCCCTTGCTCTCGAGCAGGTACTTGGCGCGCATGCAGTAGGGGCAGTAGTCGCTGGAATAGACGATGACGGGCTTCATATCACTTCACCAGGGGCAGGTTATCGGCTTTCCAGCTGGAAACGCCACCGCTCAGTTTGGCGGCGGTGTAACCAGCCTTGAGCAGTTCGCGGCAGTGGGTGCCGGACTGCTGGCCCATTGCGTCGACGACGATCAGGGTCTTCTCTTTGTGCTTGTCCAGTTCGCTCATGCGCGCGGCCAGCTTGTCCTGCGGAATGTTGATCGCACCGACGATGTGGCCGGCGGCGTATTCCTTGGCAGTACGGATGTCGATGACCAGGCCCTTGTCGGCATTGACCAGGGCGGTCAGTTGGCCATTGCTCAGGCTCTGGCCGCCGCGGCGGATTTCATTGAGCAGCAGCAGGACCAGCAGAACAACGAAGATCGCAACCAGGATGTAGTGATCTGTCGCGAATTGAATCAGGTGAGCAACCATCAGCGGTGTTCCAGGCGATTGAAAATGCCGGCCAGTATACACAGCCCCCCAGTGCCACCAAAGCCCGACGGGCCGGCCGCAAAGGTACCTTCATGTTGCCACATGGGCCGCGCTGGTCAGGGAACAGGACGAATATTCGCCGCAGGTGGCGTATTTGCCCTAAAATGCGTGTCTTTATCATCTTTGAACAACCGTGAGTTTGATTGATGACGAGCACGCCCAAACCCCTGGTCCTGATTATCCTGGATGGCTTCGGCCACAGCGAAATCCCCGAACACAACGCTATCTTTGCCGCCAAAACGCCGGTCTATGATCGCCTGCTCGCCACCCAGCCGCATGGCCTCATTTCCGGCTCGGGCATGGATGTCGGCCTGCCGGACGGGCAGATGGGCAACTCCGAAGTCGGTCACATGAACCTGGGGGCCGGCCGCGTCGTCTACCAGGACTTCACCCGCGTCACCAAAGCCATCCGCGATGGCGAGTTCTTCGAGAACCCGGTGCTCACCGCTGCCGTGGACAAGGCCGCCAGTGCCGGCAAGGCCGTGCACATCCTCGGCCTGCTGTCCGATGGTGGCGTGCACAGCCACCAGGACCACCTGGTGGCCATGGCCGAACTGGCTGCGCAGCGCGGTGCAGAAAAAATCTACCTGCACGCCTTCCTCGACGGCCGCGACACCCCGCCACGCAGCGCACAGTCGTCCATCGACCTGCTCGACGGCACGTTCGCCAAGCTGGGCAAGGGCCGCATCGCCACCCTGATCGGCCGCTACTTTGCCATGGACCGCGACAACCGCTGGGACCGTGTCAGTGCCGCCTACAACCTGATCGTCGACAGCGCCGCCGAGTACACCGCCGACACCGCCCAGGCCGGCCTGGAAGCGGCCTACGCCCGTGACGAAAGCGACGAGTTCGTCAAAGCCACGCGCATTGGTGAAGCGGTCAAGGTTGAAGATGGCGATGCCGTGATCTTCATGAACTTCCGCGCCGACCGCGCCCGCGAACTGTCGCGTGCGTTCGTCGAAGCCGACTTCAACGAGTTCCCGCGTGCCCGCCTGCCAAAACTGGCGGCCTACATCGGCCTGACCCAGTACTCGGCCAAGATCCCCGCCCCCGCAGCCTTTGCACCGTCCAGCCTGAACAATGTGCTGGGCGAGTACCTGGCCAAGAACGGCAAGACCCAGCTGCGCATCGCCGAGACCGAGAAGTACGCCCACGTTACCTTCTTCTTCTCGGGCGGGCGTGAAGAGCCGTTCGAAGGCGAAGAACGCATCCTGATCCCGTCGCCGAAGGTTGCCACCTACGACCTGCAGCCGGAAATGAACGCACCAGAAGTGACCGACCGCATTGTCGAAGCCATCGAGCAGCAGCGGTACGACGTGATCGTGGTCAACTACGCCAACGGCGACATGGTCGGCCACACGGGCGTGTTCGAGGCGGCGGTCAAGGCGGTCGAAGCGCTGGATACCTGCGTAGGGCGCATTGTCGAAGCGCTGGACAAGGTGGACGGCGAAGCGCTGATCACCGCCGACCACGGCAACGTCGAGCAGATGGAAGACGAATGCACCGGCCAGGCGCACACCGCGCACACCACCGAGCCGGTACCGTTCATCTATGTGGGCAAGCGCAACGTCAAGGTACGCGATGGCGGCGTGCTGGCCGACGTGGCGCCGACCATGCTGAAGCTGCTGGGGCTGGAAAAGCCGGTGGAAATGACCGGTACGTCGATCCTGGTCGACGCCTGATTCGGTGTATCGGGGCCGCGAAGCGGCCCCAATTGCACATGAATTCCAGACCAACGCCCCCCTGCTCCCGCAGCGAGGCGTTTTTTTTGCCCGCCCGGGCGGGCATACTAGGCCAGTCTCCATCCTTGGTACGCCAAACCCCATGCTTCGCGCCCTGATCCTCCTAGCCCTGTCTTGCCTGCTCAGCCCGGCCTTCGCCGATGAGCGTGTGCAGACCCAGCAGCAACTGGACGCCACCCGCCAGGACATTGCCGAGCTCAAGAAGACGCTGGGCAAGCTCCAGGAAGAAAAGGCCGGTGTGCAAAAGGACCTCAAAGCCACCGAGACCGACATCGGCAATCTCGAAAAACAGGTGGAGGCTCTACAGCAAGAGCTAAAAAAGACCGAGGGCGATCTGGAGCGCCTTGAAACCGAGAAAAAAAAACTCCAGAGCGCCCGCGTTGAACAACAGCGACTGATCGCCATTCAGGCCCGGTCGGCCTACCAGAACAACGGCCGGGAGGAATACCTCAAGCTGCTGCTCAACCAGCAGAACCCCGAGAAGTTCGCGCGCACCCTCACCTACTACGATTACCTGAGCAAGGCGCGCCTGGAGCAATTGCGCACCTTCAACGAGACCTTGCGCCAGCTGGCCAACGTCGAGCAGGACATTGCCGGCCAGCAGCAACAGTTGCTGGCCCAGCGCGCCGACCTCGACAGCCGCCGCCAGGCCCTGGAAGCCGAGCGAGGCAAGCGCCAGCAGGTGCTGGCCAAGCTCAATGGCGACATGAAGGACCGCGACCAGAAGTTGCAGGCCCGCGAGCAGGACCAGGCCGACCTGGCCAAAGTCCTCAAGACTATCGAGGAAACCCTGGCCCGACAGGCCCGCGAAGCTGAAGAGGCGCGCAAGAAAGCCTTGCTGGCCCAGCAGGAAGCGGAAAAACGCCGCCAGCAGGAGGCCCTGGCCGCTGCCGCTGCCCGCGAACGGGCCCAGGCACCTGTGGAGCCGGTGGAGCCACCGAAAAAGGCTCGTACCACCCTCGGCCCGATGGTTTCCACCGACGGTGCAAGCTACGGCGGCGCATTTTCTTCGGCGCGGGGAAAACTTCCATGGCCCGTGAACGGTCGATTGCTGGCACGCTTTGGTGATGCCCGCGGCAGCGACGCCCGTGCAAAGTGGGACGGGGTGATGATCAGCGCCAACCCGGGCACCCAGGTACGTGCGGTGCACGGCGGGCGCGTGGTGTTCGCCGACTGGTTGCGCGGCGCCGGGCTTCTGGTCATTCTCGACCATGGCAACGGTTACCTGAGCCTGTACGGCCACAACCAGAGCCTGCTCAAGAGCGCCGGTGATATCGTCAAGGCCGGTGAAGCCATTTCCACCGTTGGCGACAGCGGTGGCCAGGACGCGGCAGGCTTGTACTTCGCCATCCGCCAGCAGGGTCGGCCTACCGACCCTTCGCAGTGGTGCCGGGGCTAGTCAAATTTCTACGGCGTAGCCTGAATGCTGCGCCGATGCTCCCCAGGGAGCGCTTACAGGATCAGGAGTTCGTTCGACATGCTGCACTCGCCTCGTCTCACCCAGCTGGCCCTGTCCATCGCCCTGGCGGTCGGCGCGCCCCTGGCCACCGCCGCAGAGCCGGCCAAGGCCGCCGCAGTGCCAGCCACCGAGGTGACCGCCAAGGCACCGCTGCCGCTGGAAGAGCTGCGCACCTTCGCCGAGGTCATGGACCGCATCAAGGCTGCCTACGTCGAACCGGTGGATGACAAGACCCTGCTGGAAAACGCCATCAAGGGCATGCTCAGCAACCTTGACCCGCACTCCGCCTACCTCGGCCCCGAGGACTTCCAGGAGCTGCAGGAAAGCACCAGCGGCGAGTTCGGCGGCCTGGGCATCGAAGTGGGCCAGGAAGACGGCTTCATCAAGGTGGTCTCGCCAATCGACGACACCCCGGCTTCGCGTGCCGGTGTGCAGGCAGGCGACCTGATCGTGAAGATCAACGGCGCCCCTACCCGTGGCCAGACCATGACCGAAGCCGTAGACAAGATGCGCGGCAAGATCGGCGAAAAAATCACCCTGACCCTGGTGCGTGACGGCGGCAACCCGTTCGACGTGACCCTTGCCCGTGCGGTAATCCAGGTCAAGAGCGTGAAGAGCCAGCTGCTGGAAAACGACTATGGCTACATCCGCATCACCCAGTTCCAGGTCAAGACCGGCGACGAAGTGGGCAAGGCGCTGGCCAAGCTGCGCAAGGACAACGGCAAGAAGTTGCGCGGGGTAGTGCTGGACCTGCGCAACAACCCGGGCGGCGTGCTGCAGTCGGCGGTAGAAGTGGCCGACCACTTCCTGACCAAGGGCCTGATCGTCTACACCAAGGGCCGCATCGCCAACTCCGAACTGCGCTTCTCGGCCGACCCGGCCGACGCCAGCGAAGGCGTGCCACTTGTGGTGCTGATCAACGGCGGCAGTGCCTCGGCCTCCGAGATCGTCGCCGGTGCCCTGCAGGACCAGAAGCGCGCCGTGCTGATGGGTACCGACAGCTTCGGCAAAGGCTCGGTGCAGACCGTGCTGCCGCTGGCCAACGACCGCGCCCTGAAACTCACCACCGCGCTGTACTACACCCCCAACGGCCGCTCGATCCAGGCCCAGGGCATCGTGCCGGACATCGAAGTGCGCCCAGCCAAGCTCACCGCCGAAGTCGACACCGAAAACTTCAAGGAAGCCGACCTGCAAGGCCACCTGGGCAACGGCAACGGCGGCGCCGACCGCCCGACCGGCAGCAGCAAGCGCAAGGAACGCCCACAGGACGATGACTTCCAGCTGAGCCAGGCCCTGAGCCTGCTCAAAGGGCTGAACATCACCTCGGGCAAATGATCCACACGATGCGTTACCTGCTGTGTCTGTTGTTCTGCCTGTTGGCCGGGGTCGCGCAAGCGGCGCCGGCCGGCAAGGCCTACATGAGCATCATCATCGACGACCTTGGCCAAAGCCCCGACCGTGACAGCCGAACCCTGGCCCTGCCTGGGCCGGTGACCATGGCGATCATGCCCGACACCCCGCACGCCAGCGACTTCGCCCGCCAGGCCCACAAGGCCGGCAAGACGGTGATCCTGCACATGCCGATGGACCCGGCCACCGGGCCATATGCCTGGCACCCGGGCATCGCCATCGAGGAACTGGCCCGCCGCCTGGAGGCGGCCTTGGCGAAGGTGCCCTACGCCGCCGGCATCAACAACCACATGGGCAGCCGCATGACCGCACAGCGTGAACCCATGGCCTGGTTGATGGGCGAGTTGCAGCGGCGTCATCTGTTCTTTGTCGACAGCCGCACCAGTGCCGCCACCGTCGCCGCAGCCGAGGCGCAGGCACAGGATGTCGCGCATGTGTCACGGGATGTATTTCTGGATGACGTACGCACACCCGAAGCCATTAGCGGTCAGTTGCAACAAGGTATCGCCCTGGCGCGCAAGCAAGGCTCGGCGGTGCTGATCGGCCACCCTTATCCACAGACCCTGGCAGTGCTGGAACGGGAAATCCCCCGGCTCAAGAGCCAGGGGATCGAATTGATCGGCCTGCGCCAGATGATCGCGGAACGCGCCAACCAGGCCATGCCAGCGCATGGCCGCAATGGCCGTTACCATAACCGCTGATCGTCAGCGCAAGGTTCAGGATGGGCGGTTCCAGGCCTCGCTGAAAACAGCCGATGCCTGGGCAAGCGTCAACCGGCCCCGATGCAGTCGCTGGCCGCGCTCAGCCAGTACGGGGGCATCCTGGGGGCCCAGGAAGCGCTGCTCCCAGGTCTTGAGATGGCCCACTGTGAACTCTGCCGGCAAGGCATCTGGGGAAGCGAAGTGAAAGTGCGCGGCCCAGATGATTTTTTTGGGTTTGCCAGCCTTACTGTCGCGCAGGCGAATCGCATATTCATCCATGGAGGAATTGTCCTTCAGCACCTTCCGCGGACCACGGTATTCGATCGAAATCCGCTGTTGCTCATGCAAGTAACGTAAACCCTCGGCTTCAGGGTAAGGCGTAGTGGAATAGACCTTGATCAGCAAGTCCTGGCGCCTCTGCGTCCAACTGCTCAGCTTTTCGACCAGTTTTCCATGGGTGAAACCTTCGCCGCTCTGCAACGCGTCGGCATGTGTACGGAGCTGGTCGATATGGTCGTCGAGGAGGTTCTTCAGATCTCGAGTGCTCACGCCGTCGCGCGCCTTTTGTTCAATTATTCGCTCAAGGGGCGCGTCCTCGGACAGCAAATACAGGGCATGCCCGACCAGCTCTGCCCGGGCGCGATCAGGTACTACCGGGGCTGGCACACGCTCGGTCCATACGCCATCGACCCTGTCGAAGCGCTTGAGCACCGCCATATCGCCCGATCGGCTGGTCACCTCGACCACGGGCGCCCCCCCTTCATCGACCTGACGGCCTATGGCAATCTGACCGTCCCGGCCATACACCACGAACTGCTGCGCCTGCTCGACAGGATAGGCGCGACGTGCCGAGGGAGTTCGGCCCTCAAGCTCCCACGTTGCCTCGACCAGCAGGGTATTGGCCGACTGCTTCAACGCCATCATGTCCTGTTCGAAAGCCTCGAGCATGGCGCGATTCACAACGGGGTCCACGTCGCGCTTCATGTCGATGCTATTGATGATGGCGCCGCTGTATTCATCCCAGGCCACTTGCAGCACTTCGATACGATCTGCGGGCGGCAGGTTGCTTGTAAGGAGTTGGGCGTGGGCATTGCTGGCGACTTTCAACGCTTCGCTGACAAGCTTGCGCCTGTCGTCCGCCCGATTGACAGCGTCTTCCTGCTCCAGATTGAACGAGAGCTCTGCATGGAACATAGCCTGCCCGAGCTGCATGTCCAGCGTCGTGACTGTACGTTTTGTGACTAATCTACCCAGGGTATTCGGCTGGCCATTTTCATCCAGAACCGAACTCATCACATGATCCTCAGGCACCAGGACGATGAACTCGTCGAGGTTGGCACTCGCCTCCACAACCTGCTTGGTAATTTCGACCAGGCCGAGGATGCGGCGTTTGTACTCCAGGTACTGCCCCTCTACCTCGCTGATCGTACGCCCCACCAGCTCATCCTCCAACCGATAGACTTCACCGGGCTCAGCATTTTGCAGTAGCTGGTGCAGCATGTTTTCGCTGCATCTGACGATCTCGGCGTACGCCTCAAGTCGCGACTGCTGGATCACCTCCAGCGCGATCCGGGATGTCAATCTGGAGTAACGGGCTTTCAACTCGGCAGCGGTGTCCAGCAGACTGACCAGTCGCTTGTTCCGGCCGATGGTGTTACGCAGGTCGCTCACGAACTGGATGCTTACCTCGCGGTACTCGCCCTTTTTCGTCGCGATCTTTTCTTCGGTGGAGGCGACCAGGCGCGCACGCTGCTCAGCTTGTTGGTCCGGCATCTGCTGGAACCTGTCCCTCATGCCGTTGAGCACGGTAAGCTCCGAGGACAAGCGCCGGCATTCCTGGGACAACCTGACCGTCTCGTATTGACGCTGCTCCAGCTCCTTGAGCAGTTCCGTAGTTTGACTCACCGCGTGGTCGTATTGCTGCTGCGGTACCCTCCCCTCACGTCGACCTCCGCCTCCGGCCAGGAAACCATCGGTTCTAATGCGCCATAGGCCATCATCCACCAACAGCGGGCCATGCTCACCGTCAGGGCCAACGATGCGCCGCCCATGGTCGTCGTGCTGCACCTGGTAGGCATTCCCGTCGATAACCACATAGAACCGCTCGCCAACCCGCTCGAGGCCATCGCTGCGCGTAGCGCCAGTCAGATCGATATCGGCGACATATGGGGCCAACGCCTTGGCTTGTGCCACTGGCCCTTGCCCCCAACCGTGTCCCAGCGATACCGGCCCGACTTCCTCCCGTAGCGAGCCGATGGAGGTTTCCAATGTGGACACCACCTCAGCCGGCCGCCAGATAGCAGGGTCTCGAGGTGCAAGGGCCTTGTAGATCGGCTCGGCATGAATCATTTGCGGTGCGCGGGCAATCTCGCCCTGTCGACCATGCATGAGCGCCATGGCTACGGTAGCCACCAGGTTCGCACTCATTACCGTATCCGATAGGCCACGCTCCGAAGCTGGCGTCTTTTCCAGCAAAGGCGACAGCAGGCCCACCACGGCGGCGACCCGGCCCAGCAGGCCCGGCAATACCGGCGCAACCAGGTCGAAGAACAGCCAACCGAACGTCTTCACCACTGCCCAGCGATGCTCGGCATTGGATACCGTCTGCCGGTCCGCCAGTTCGATCAGCGCTGCGCGCTTGCTGGCGAACATGCCCACGTCGATGTCGGCCAGATAGTTCTGCAACTTCAATCTCGGCGGCGCGACCGGTGATGGCAGGATCGAAGTATCGATGATCGGGCGGCCCAGGTGAGGCTCGATGAAGCCACCATAGGCGTAGATGGATCGCGCACCTTCCGGCAACCAGGCGAGCACGCTGTCCTGCAGATCGCCAGGCTGCCTTATGGCGTTCATCAGGCCGCCCTGATCGTCGTACTGCAGCAGCGTCTGTTGCGCATAAAGCGGCCGGTACAGCAGAACCACCGACGGGTGGGTCAGGGCGATCACATACATGCACGCGACCTCGTCGACCTGACGCCGGTCAGGGTCTGCCCTGAAGGCCAAGGGGGCAATATCCACATTTACCCTCAGATCCCGTCCGCTGCGGCAGAACTCGGCCAGCGCACGCCAGGCACTCTCGCTCAGGCTGCCCTCGACCTTGGCCCTCAAGCCGTCGAACAACAGTCCATGACGCCATTCACGGCCGAACAACTTGCCGCGCTCCGTTAATGTGGCCCTGTCATTGAGCACTTCGGCGGCATGCAGAGGATAGTTGCCGCCAATATCCACACGTTCGATCAGGCCACTGATGTAGACCGGATTCATCCAGTCCATGATCAACTGGTTTTTCTTGTGACTAATGCTGCTGATGATGCCACCCGACAGGGCATCCAGGTGCCCGATGGCCAGCTCGGTGAGGGTCAGGCTGCCGCCATCCTTGAGGGTGACGGGCAAGTCTTTGTCCACAGTGGTGTCGGGGATGGACACCTTCAGTATCAGGTCATCCGGGAAGTAGTTGGCCTCAGTTGGGTAATCGTCGAGCATCTGCTTACGCAAGCGCTCTGCGGCATAGCTGTGAAGGTCTTGCAGACCACCCAGCGAACTGCGCCCCTTGCTCAGCGCCTGGGCGATCGAGGCATCCAGCAATGCCACCTGATACTCGAAGCGGTCACGGCTACTGGCGGCCAACAGCCATTCAGGCAAGGTCGAAGACACGTCGATATCGCCAGAACGGTCCTCGTTGAGGAAGTGCCGGGACGGATCGGTGAGTACGCTCATCACCGCTTCCAGTTCGGCACCATCGGCCATCGACGACAATTTGACTTGCGCCACATCATCAAGCAGCAGGTTCAGCAGCAACCCGGATTGCTGCATGAAGGCATCACCCTCGAAGGCATACCTGCGCAAGGTCAGCTCGTCGGCCCGGCCGCGCCCCACCGAGTAGTCACGCAGCGCTTCGCTGAACGCCAGCACATCCGCGAACGCCTTGACCGCGCCAGACAGCGTGCACCACAGGATTAGCTTGCGCTCGTCTCGCTCGGCCTCGATCAACAGGTCCCCCGGCATGAACACCTGCTCGCGCTCATCAACGGCCCAGGAAAACCCCAGCGTGGTGACCTGGACCCCGCTCACGCCCAACAGCAGTTCGTTGACCAAGGCGCGTTCGTCATCCTCCAACGGGGCCCGCGATACGCTGCCTGCCAGCGCCATGCGCAGCGCTTGCTGCATCCAGCGGTGCCTGCCGACGCCGGCATCATCGGGGTTCGGGCGGGCTTCGGCATTCCAGTAGTCGATCTGTGCCCGCTGAAAATCCTCGACCAGCGAGGCCAGGACTTCATCGAAAACAGCATTCATTTCGTGCAACTGCACGTTCAACGACTGCAAGCCACTGTGTTCGATGACCTCGGAAAGCCCGTTGGCGGGAGGCTCGGCGCTCAGGTGATGCTGCTCGGTGAAGGCTACCGGCCGGCCTTGAACCACCCCGTCGAGCAACACCGTGGCCAGGCTCTGCAGGTCGATCTTGCCATTGTGCGCCAGGGTCACGGTAAACCCTTCGCTGGAATCATGCTCGGGAAAGTGAGAGGCCAGCTTTGGATAACGTGCGACGAGGGCGCTGAACAGCTTGGCGTCCAATACTTGGCGCAACGTCGGGCGTGTTGCGAACTGTGCGGCGATCACGTCCCGCTGCGCAGGGGGGGCGAAGTGCTCGGTGGTAAGGGTCATGCGATTGGCTCCAGCTACGGATATGAGCCGTTACCATGCGCAACCGCGCCACCCAATGAGGCTTACATATTTACTCACCTGCCGACCTGGCAGTCAGGCAGGACAAGGGCCGTGCTCCACTCCGGCATGGCCCTTGCCGCGTCTATCGATCAGCTATACACACGCCCCAGCAACTGGCGATGGCTCTCGAACTGGTCGAGCACATCACGCACTATCTGCTCAGGGGCGAAGCCCATCAGGTCGTACTCCTGACTGCCGTCGTGCAGGTAGACCTCGGCGCGGTAGAAGCGCTGGCGCAGTTCAGGCTCACCGTCGACCGGCGCCTCGCTCGGCGCGGCCATGTAGCCGTCAAGGCTCACTTCGTAGACGAACGGGTTGCCCTCATCCATCATCACCCGCAAGCCCATCAGGTTGCGCGACTGGCCAAAGCGGGTTTCCACCTCGAAGCCCAAGGCCTGCAGCTGAGCAGCGGCTTCTTTCAACGCCGGGCTTACGTGCTTGTCCATGAAGCGCTGCACCACGGCCTGGGTCGGCTGCAGGTCCAGTTGGCTCAGGCGCTCACTGAAGCCGCGGCGGCCACGGGCGGCCAGCTCGGCGCGCTCCTGCTCGACCGCCACATCCTGCTTCATGGCCTTGTACAAGCCGAACATGAACAACACCAGCACCACCGAGAACGGCAGGCCCGCCAGCACGACCATGGTCTGCATGGCTTCGAAGTTGCCGGCAAACAGCAGGCCGATGGTAACCAGCGTGATGATCACCGACCAGAACACTACCATCCAGTGCGGCGCGTCTTCGTCCACCTTGCCGCCTTTGCACGACAGGTTGGCCATCATCACTGCGCCGGAGTCGGCCGGGGTGAGGAACAGCACGAAGCCGACGAACACCGCCACACCGATCACGATCTTGGCGGCCGGGAAGTATTCAAGCAGTTGGTAGATCGACATCGACGGCTGTTCGAGGGCGGTCTTGCCCAGCTCGACGGCGCCCTGGTTGATCACCAGGTCCAGTGCGGTGTTACCGAAGATCGACAGCCAGGCCAGGGTGAAGCCCAGCGGGATCAGCAGCACGCCCATGACCAGCTGGCGTACGGTGCGGCCCTTGGAGATACGCGCGATGAACATGCCAACGAACGGGCCCCAGGAAATCCACCAGGCCCAGTAGAACACGGTCCACAGGCCGAGCCAGCGCTCGGACTTGCCGGCTTCGCCTTCGTAGACGTACAGGTCGAAGGTCTTCAGCACGATGCCATTTAGGTAGTCGCCGACGTTCTGCACCAGGCCGTTGAGCAAGTGCAGGGTTTCGCCGCCCAGCAGCACGAAGATCAGCAGGCCGCTGAACAGCATGATGTTCAGGTTGGACAGGCGGCGAATGCCGTTCTCCACGCCGGACACCGCAGCCACCGTCGCCACACCTGCCATGACCAGGATCACTACCAGCAGGTTGGTTTTGCTGTGGTCCATGCCGAACAGGTATTCCAGGCCCGAAGACACCTGCATCGAGCCGATACCCAGGTTGGTTACCAGGCCCAGCAGGGTGACGAACATGCCGAAGATGTCCACCGCGTTGCCCGCAGCACCCTTGACCCAACGCTCACCCACCAGCGGGTACAGCGCCGAGCGCAGTGCCAGGGGCTGATTATGGCGGTAGGCGAAGTAACCCACGGCCAGGCCGACCAGGGCGTAGATCGCCCAGCCGTGCAGGCCCCAGTGCAGGAAGGTCAGCTGCAGGCCCTGGCGCGCGGCCTCGAGGCTGGCTGGCGTGCCTTCAGGTGGGTTGAAGTAGTGGTCCAGTGGCTCGGAGGCGCCGAAGTACAGCAGCGAGATACCGATACCAGAGGAGAACAACATGCCCGCCCAGGCCCCGTAGCTGAAGTCGGGCTGGTCGTCCTTGCCGCCAAGCTTGAGCTTGCCGTAATCGGAGAACGCCAGGAAAACGACAAACAGCAGGTAACCGCAGATCACCAGCATGTAGTACCAGCCGAAGGTGCGCGTCAGCCACTTCTGGGCTACGCCCAGCACTTGGCCGGCAGTATCGGGTACAGCGATCAGCAAGGCAGTCAGAACAAGGATCATCAGCGCGGAGGTGAAGAACACTACGCGGTTGACCCGTACCCTCTCGGCGGGGGGCTTGGTAAGTGAGGCAGAACTCATTGCACGAATGCTCCGGGCAGTACGGCTTTGTGGAGGCTAATCATTCTTTCCCGAGCAATTGGTGGAATATCCCCACTGCGTCAGGTGTTATAAAAGCACCCTGGAAACCGTGATCCCGAATCGATACGTTGCAAAAAAACAGACAGGTGGCCTGCAGAAAATGCCCACGCATCCGCAGAGGTGCGCGCATTCGTCACAGATCACCCCGCCCGCTCCAAGGGCCTGTCGCAGGGCCAGTGGCCGTACGGCAGAATCTGCATTTCGCATCGCTCATGCCCGTCAACGCCTTGTATTCCGGGGGTTACGCGATTTCCTGGGGTGTCAATCCGTGCCTTCTGGACCGCCTTGTAAGCTGTCAATGGCACAAATTGTCGCAGAGCTTATTCTTTATTGATTGAACGTTCAATCAAAACAAAATAGACTGGCCTTCGCCGAGTCAGCCGCCCGTCGTCTGCTCGCAGGCCTGAGGAGATAGCAAGATGCCCAAGGTCGGTATGCAACCCATCCGCCGCCAGCAGTTGATCGAAGCCACGCTGCAGGCGGTCGATCAGGTCGGTCTGGGGGACGCCAGCATTGCGCTGATTGCCCGTTTGGCCGGTGTGTCGAACGGCATCATCAGTCACTACTTTCGGGACAAGAACGGCCTGATAGCAGCGACGATGGGTTACATCATGAGCATGCTCAACGAAGGCGTCAGAGCACGCCGTCAGGCCCTGACGGACGACAGCCCGCGCGCTCACCTGAAAGTGATCATCGAGGGCAACTTCGATGCCAGCCAGGTGAACGGCCCGGCAATGAAAACCTGGTTGGCCTTCTGGGCTTCCAGCATGCACCAGCCCGATTTGCACAGGTTGCAGCGGATCAACGACCACCGCTTGTATTCCAACCTGTGCTGCCAGTTCCGCCGCGCCCTGCCGCTCTACCATGCGCGTAAGGCAGCCCGCGGCCTGGCAGCCCTGATCGACGGCCTGTGGCTGCGTGGCGCCCTGTCGGGTGATGCATTCGACACCGGCCAGGCGATACGGATTGCTTACGAATACATGGATCTACAACTGGCTAAACAGCACACCCTGGGCACAAACGACCAGGCCGCTGAACAAGCACGCACGGCCCTTGCCAACCCAGCAGGAGCGTGACGCGCAAGCCAAACCACACACTGCACTTGCGAGGACACTATGGCCCGTTTCGGAACGCAAAAACTCTACATTGATGGCGCTTACGTCGACGCTGGCAGCGATGCCACTTTCGAAGCCATCAACCCGGCTACCGGCGAAGTCCTCGCCCACGTGCAACGTGCCACCGAGGCTGACGTCGAGAAAGCTGTCGAAAGCGCCGAGCGTGGCCAGAAAGTCTGGGCTGCGATGACCGCCATGCAGCGTTCGCGCATCCTGCGCCGCGCCGTCGACATCCTGCGCGAGCGCAACGATGAGCTGGCCCAGCTGGAAACCCTGGACACCGGCAAGTCGTACTCCGAAACCCGCTACGTCGACATCGTCACCGGCGCCGACGTGCTGGAATACTATGCAGGCCTGGTGCCGGCCATCGAAGGCGAGCAGATCCCGCTGCGCGAATCGTCCTTCGTCTACACCCGCCGCGAGCCGCTGGGCGTGACCGTGGGTATCGGCGCCTGGAACTATCCGATCCAGATCGCCCTGTGGAAATCCGCCCCGGCCCTGGCCGCTGGCAACGCGATGATCTTCAAGCCGTCGGAAGTCACCTCGCTGACCACCCTGAAACTGGCCGAGATCTACACCGAAGCCGGCCTGCCAAATGGCGTGTTCAACGTGCTGACCGGCAGCGGCCGCGAAGTCGGCACCTGGCTGACCGAGCACCCGCGCATCGAAAAAGTCTCCTTCACCGGCGGCACCACTACCGGCAAGAAAGTCATGGCCAGCGCCTCCAGCTCCTCGCTGAAGGAAGTCACCATGGAACTGGGCGGCAAGTCGCCACTGATCATCTGCGCCGACGCCGACCTGGACAAGGCCGCCGACATCGCCATGATGGCCAACTTCTACAGCTCGGGCCAGGTGTGCACCAACGGCACCCGCGTGTTCATCCCGGCTGAAATGAAAGCTGCTTTTGAAGCCAAGATCGCCGAGCGCGTTGCCCGCATCCGTATTGGCAACCCGGAAGACGAAAACACCAACTTCGGCCCGCTGGTCAGCTTCGCCCACATGGAAAACGTGTTGGGCTACATCGCCAAGGGTAAAGAAGAAGGTGCCCGCGTACTGTGCGGTGGCGAGCGTCTGACCGAAGGTGACTTCGCCAAGGGCGCCTTCGTGGCCCCGACCGTGTTCACCGACTGCACCGACGACATGACCATCGTCAAGGAAGAGATCTTCGGCCCGGTCATGAGCATTCTGTCCTACGAGACCGAAGAAGAAGTGATCCGTCGTGCCAACGACACCGAGTACGGCCTGGCCGCCGGTGTGTGCACCAACGACATCACCCGCGCCCACCGCATCATCCACAAGCTGGAAGCCGGCATCTGCTGGATCAACGCATGGGGTGAATCGCCGGCCGAAATGCCGGTCGGTGGCTACAAGCAGTCGGGCGTCGGCCGTGAGAACGGCGTCAGCTCGCTGGCTCAATACACTCGCATCAAGTCGGTCCAGGTCGAGCTGGGCGGCTACAACTCGGTTTTCTAAGCCCTGTCTAGCCACGCCCGTGCCACTGTGCACGGGCGTTCCCGCTCCCTGATCACCGCCAACACGAGGGTACTTTCATGTCCCAAGAATTCGATTACATCATCGTCGGTGCCGGTTCGGCCGGTAACACCCTGGCTACCCGCCTGACCGAAGACGCCGGCGTCACCGTACTGCTGCTGGAAGCCGGTGGCCCCGACTACCGCTTCGACTTCCGCACCCAGATGCCCGCCGCCCTGGCCTTCCCGCTGCAAGGCCGCCGCTACAACTGGGCGTATGAGACCGACCCGGAGCCGCACATGGACGGCCGCCGCATGGAATGTGGCCGTGGCAAGGGCCTGGGTGGCTCGTCGCTGATCAACGGCATGTGCTACATCCGCGGCAACGCCATGGACTTCGACGGCTGGGCAGAGCTGCCAGGCCTGGAAGACTGGACCTACCTGGATTGCCTGCCGTACTTCCGTAAAGCCGAAACCCGTGACATCGGCCCGAACGATTACCACGGTGGTGAAGGCCCGGTCAGCGTTGCCACGCCAAAAGCCGGCAACAACCCGCTGTTCCACGCCATGGTCGAGGCCGGCGTGCAGGCTGGTTACCCGCGCACCGAAGACCTCAACGGCTACCAGCAGGAAGGCTTCGGCCCGATGGACCGTTCGGTCACCAAGAACGGCCGCCGCTCCAGCACCGCCCGTGGCTACCTGGACCAGGCCAAGAAGCGCCCGAACCTGACCATCGTCACCCATGCCCTGAGCGACCGTATCCTGTTCGACGGCAAGCGTGCCGTTGGCGTGACCTACCTGGTTGGCGACAGCGAAGAGCGTGTGGAAGCCCGTGCCCGCAAGGAAGTGATCGTAAGCTCCGGCGCCATCGCTTCGCCGCAGCTGCTGCAGCGCTCCGGCGTCGGCCCGCGTCACCTGCTGGAAAGCCTCGACATCCCGGTTGTACACGACCTGCCAGGTGTTGGTGAAAACCTGCAGGACCACCTGGAGTTGTACCTGCAGTACGCCTGCACCCAGCCGGTATCGCTGTACCCATCGCTGCTGTGGTGGAACCAGCCGGCCATCGGTGCCGAGTGGCTGTTCAACGGCACCGGCATCGGCGCCAGCAACCAGTTCGAGGCTGGCGGTTTCATCCGTACCCGCCCTGAATTCAAGTGGCCGAACATTCAGTACCATTTCCTGCCGGTGGCCATTAACTACAACGGCTCCAATGGCGTGAAGGAACACGGCTTCCAGGCTCACATGGGTTCCATGCGTTCGCCTGCCCGTGGTCGCATCCAGGCCAAGTCGAAAAACCCCCGCCAGCACCCGAGCATCCTGTTCAACTACATGTCCACCGAGCAGGACTGGCAGGAATTCCGCGACGGCATCCGCTTGACCCGCGAGATCATGGCCCAGCCGGCGCTGGACCCGTACCGTGGCCGCGAGATCAGCCCGGGCGCCGACGTGCAAACCGACGAGCAGCTGGACAAGTTCATCCGCGAGCACGCCGAAACCGCCTTCCACCCGTCCTGCTCGTGCAAGATGGGCACCGACGACATGGCAGTGGTCGACGGCGAAGGCCGCGTGCATGGCATGAAAGGCCTGCGTGTGGTCGATGCCTCGATCATGCCGCTGATCATCACCGGCAACCTCAACGCCACCACGATCATGATTGCCGAAAAGATCTCGGACAAGATCCGTGGCCGCAAGCCGCTGCCGCGCAGCACTGCCAAGTACTATGTGGCGGGCGATGCGCCGGTGAAAGGCAAGCCGATGCGTGAAGTGAAGCAGGGTTGAAACCTTGATCAGGGGCCGCACAGCGGCCCCTTTCACTTTTGCTCAGGTGGGCACCGCAAAGAAGGTGCGCATCAACGAGTCATCCTCACTGCCCAGTCGCACAGCCAGTGCCTGGCGGTCGAACAACATTCCGGTGCGCATCTCACGCACGGTATTCCCGCTTGGCGCCTGCGCCAGTGCCTTCAGGCACACCTCCGTAAAGTGATAGTTGTGCCCTTGAACGGCCGTTATCTTTTCCACTTGCAGGTAGCGCCCGGGCATCATCAAAGACTCTGCCTCATCTGGTCGCCTTGAAAAGGGCCCGATCGGCGTCGCCTGCATGTCCTCGCCTGGTTCCAATACATACACCAAGGCATTTTCATCAAAAGCACTCCGGCCGCTGACCTGGGTCTGAGGGCCATTGAAAACCTCCCAGAGGGCATAGGGGTTTTCCGTGAATGACGTGAAGTCGGTGGTCACCAGCACATCACCCACGTCAATGGCACCCTCACCAGATACCTGAAAACCCGTGCCCCGCAGGCTGGAAGCCGCCCGGTACAGCCTCACCTGATTACTGACGCCAATTTGCCCCAGTGCGCGGGCAAGGTCGTGGCTGCGCTGGATATTCCCGGCGCGACTGCCTTCTAGCGACATGCCCCGCCACAGGTTGTTGTAGCGCTCCGGCGAGCTGGTGTACTCGGCAATGGCGGGCGAACCAAAGCCGTGCTCATCGCGATAGACGGGATACGGCTCACTGAATGCATCCAGATACTCGCCATTGGCCCCCACGGCATCGAGATCAGCGCACGGCACCGCGCCCAACAGGGCTTCCTGCCGCGCCAGCGCCTGATCCGACGTAGCCAGCAATTCGTCTGCCGCCGGGGCCATGTAAGGCCCCCAGTCGACCTTGCCGGCAGAGGCTTGCGCCTGACCAGCCACACGCGGGGGGACGTGGCCATCGGTGAACAGCTCGCTGGCACGCATCATCGCTATATCAAGCAGAATGAACAGAATATCCGTCAGTACTGACCACCATGCAGCTGTGCGCCAGGCCTGCTTGCCATTGATTGCCCGGTCCAGATGCAGAGCCAGGCTTGCGGTACCCAGACCGAGCGATGCCAATATCACTGGCCAGCCAAGCGGCGTCATCGGCGCGATTATAAAACTCGCTGCTTGCAAGCCCGCCAGCCAATCGGCCTTGCGCAGTTGTGCGTTGGTGGTCAGCCGCTCATGAGCATCGCTGGCCAGATCGTCCATGACCGCATCGCGCAGATGGACGAACAAGTCCCCTGCGATGGCCGGCCCGGAAATCATGGTGTCGCCCCGCGACTGCGCGAACAACTTGAAGTAATTGCGTAAACGCGGGCGCAACGACTGCGCCAGTACCCCGTCCCCGACGAACAACCTGACCAGCCGCTCTCGCCCCACATCCGTGGCTGCCTGGTCAGCCATCCATTCCTGAAACGCGTGGCGATCGTCGAATACCTGCACGACATCCTGTGCATCGGCAAGATAGAGGCTCAACCTGCCAGTCTTCAGCTTACGCAAGAACAGCATCCTGGCGCTGATATCGCCGATGGCCAGTGCGCTCCATCCATGTTGGGCATTCGCTTGCTGGTCCTGTCGCAAGCCTTGCACGGTACTCGGCAAACCGGGTACAGCGACAGTTGCCATTACCAGCTCCTGGCGCTCAGGGTCGCTCAACGTGGATTGGCCCACAGCGGCAAGGAAGCGGGCGCGGGCCAAGACACAATAGTCTTCGCCATGGCGCGAGCGAAACTGGCGCAGTGCCTCGGTGTAGCGCCCCGCAAAATCCAATCGCCAGAACGCCGCCAAGACCTGCTGTGCGTCGAGCCGCACCTCGTTGCGCTCGTCATAGACCCTGTGGCTGGCATCGACCCGGTAGAAGCCACCGTAAATACTCAGCTCGTCAGCACTGGCCTGCTGCTGCGGGCTGAACCGCTGGATGACCAGCTCGGTCAGGCTCAAGGACCGCAGTGGCGGCCCGTTGTGGCACCAGCCAGTGAAGCTCGACGAACTACTGGCCGCCGACTGGAACTCGTGCCAGTAAAGCCCGTCCGGATCCACCCAGTAACCTAGCTGGCGGCGAAGCACATGGCCCGCCGCCTGGCGCGCCAAGTTGTGCAAATCAGGAAATTTTCCGAGTAGGCGCTGGGCCACCTGGGCGAGAGAAATGGGTGCTTTGACGTTCATGTTACGCGCCTGCCTGATAATGGGCGCACCATTGCAGCCGCAAGCCGCAGCGACGATGCGGTATCGCTTTACAGCCTGCGCTGGCCTCGGGTTAGAATCGATTGGCACGCGACCTGCTAGCTTTTGCTGAAAAACGCGCTACCACGTCCCTTCCCGCCGCTGTCTCGGAGTACCTGCCTTTGGATGCAAGCACCATCAACAGCCTGTTCTTGATCGGCGCATTGCTGGTGGGTGCAAGTATTCTGGTCAGCTCGCTGTCGTCGCGGCTGGGCATCCCCATTCTGGTCATCATCCTCGCCGTCGGCATGGTCGCCGGTGTCGATGGTGGCGGCATCATCTTCAACAACTACCCGACCGCCTACCTGGTGGGCAACCTGGCACTGGCCGTGATCCTGCTCGACGGTGGCTTGCGCACGCGGGTGGCAAGCTTCCGCGTGGCGCTGTGGCCGGCACTGTCGCTGGCCACGGTCGGGGTAATGATCACCACCGCCCTCACCGGCCTGGTTGCAGCCTGGCTGTTCAACCTGAGCCTGATCCAGGGCCTGCTGATCGGCGCCATCGTCGGCTCCACCGACGCCGCTGCGGTGTTCTCGCTGCTGGGCGGCAAAGGCCTGAACGAGCGGGTTACCGCCACCCTCGAGATCGAGTCGGGCAGCAACGACCCGATGGCGGTGTTCCTCACGGTCACCCTGATCGACATGATCGCCAGCGGCCAGACCGGCCTGCACTGGGGCCTGCTGGGCCACCTGTTGCGCGAGTTCGGCATTGGCGGGCTGCTGGGCCTGGGTGGCGGCTGGGTGATGTTGCAGCTGGTCAACCGCATCAACCTGGCCGGTGGCCTGTACCCGATCCTGGTGGTAGCCGGCGGCCTGGTGGTGTTTTCGCTGACCAACGCCCTGCACGGTAGCGGCTTCCTCGCCGTGTACCTGTGCGGCCTGGTGCTGGGCAACAAGCCTATCCGCAGCCGCCACGGCATCCTGCACATGCTCGACGGCATGGCCTGGCTGGCCCAGATCGGCATGTTCCTGGTGCTGGGGCTGCTGGTCACGCCCCACGACCTGCTGCCCATCGCCTTGCCGGCGCTAGGCCTGGCATTGTGGATGATTCTGGTGGCGCGGCCGCTGTCGGTGGTCGCTGCACTGCTGCCGTTCAAGGCCTTCCATGGCCGCGAAAAGGGCTTTATTTCCTGGGTAGGCCTGCGCGGCGCGGTACCGATCATTCTGGCGGTGTTCCCGCTGATGGCCGGCCTGCCAGACGCCCAGCTGTTCTTCAACCTGGCGTTCTTCATCGTGCTGGTGTCACTGCTGGTGCAAGGCACCAGCCTGCCGTGGATGGCCAAACTGCTGAAAGTGACGGTGCCGCCAGACCCGGCGCCGATCTCCCGCTCCGCCCTAGAAGTGCACATCACCAGCGAGTGGGAAATGTTCGTCTACCGCCTGGGCGCCGAAAAATGGTGCATCGGTGCCGCCCTGCGCGAGCTGAAAATGCCCGAAGGCACGCGGATTGCCGCCCTGTTCCGTGGCGAGCAACTGCTGCACCCATCGGGCAGTACCGTGCTGGAAGTGGGCGACATGCTTTGCGTGATCGGCCACGAGCACAACCTGCCGGCCCTGGGCAAGCTGTTCAGCCAGGCACCACAGCGCGGCCTGGACCTGCGGTTCTTTGGCGACTTCGTGCTCGAAGGCGATGCCGAACTGGGTGCGGTGGCAGCACTTTACGGCCTGAAACTCGATGGCCTGGACGCGAAAATGCCGCTGGCGCAGTTCATCCGACAGAAGGTCGGAGGCGCTCCAGTAGTAGGTGACCAGGTCGATTGGCATGGCACGATCTGGACCGTGGCAACCATGGACGGGAACAAGATCCAGAAAGTAGGCGTCAGATTCCCCGAAGGAACGCGACCCGGACCAGGATTGTTCCTCTAAACTTCGTTTCTGCCGGATCCACAAGTAGTTTGCCTATGTCCCTGCGCGTGTACCTTCGCACAGCCCTGCTCGGGCTGTGCCTGTCCCTTTCCTTTGCGGCCACCGCAGCAGAGGCCCCGACCACCGCCAACATTCAGAACAGCCTCGACAAGATCGCCGAGCGCAAACTGCCCGAGGCTGACCAGAAGGCCCTGCAGCAAGTGCTCGAACAGACGTTGAGCCTGCTTGCCAGCAAGGAAGACAACGAAAGGAAGCTCGCCGCGCTCAAGCAGCAGCTGACCAGTGCCCCCAAGGAAACCAGTGACAGCCAGAAGGAACTGGCCCGGCTCAAGGAAAGCAAGGCGCAGCCTGTCGCTCAACGCTACGCCGCCCTCAGCGTGCCACAGCTCGAGCAAATGCTCAGCGAACGCAACACCCAGCAGGGCGAGCTGCAGAAGGCGCTGTCCGAAGCCAACAGCCTGATCATCAATTCGCAAACCCGCCCGGAACGCGCCCAGGCCGAAATCAGCAACAGCCAGGCCCGTACCCAGCAGATCAACAGCATCCTCAAAACCGGCAAGGATGGCGGCAAATCGATCAACGCCGACCAGCGCAACCAACTCAATGCCGAGCTGGCCTCACTCAACGCACTTACCTTGCTGCGCCGCCAGGAACTGGCTGGCAACAGCCTGCTGCAAGACCTGGGCAACGCCCGCCACGACCTGTTGATCGAGCGTGCCGCGCGCCTGGAGCAGGAAATCCAGGGCCTGCAGACGCTGATCAACGATAAACGGCTGGCCCAGTCGCAAGAGGCGGTCACCCAGCAATCGATCGAGGCCCAGAAAGCCGGCGGCAGCAGCCTGCTGGCCAGCGAGAGCGCGGCCAACCTCAAGCTTTCCGACTACCTGCTCAAAAGCACCGACCGCCTCAACGAGCTGACCCAACAGAACTTGCGCACCAAGCAGCAACTCGACAGCCTGACCCAGGCCGATCAGGTGCTGGACGAGCAGATCAGCGTACTCAAGGGCAGCCTGTTGCTGTCGAAGATCCTCTACAAACAGAAGCAGGCGCTACCGCACCTCAAGCTCGACCGTGACCTGGCCGACCAGATCGCCGATATCCGCCTGTACCAGTTCGAGATCAATCAGCAACGCGAACAAATGAGCAGCCCGGTTACCTACGTCGACAAACTGCTGGCCAGCCAGCCGCAGGCAGACGTCACCCCGGCCTTGCGCAAAGCCCTGCTGGAGGTGGCGATCACCCGCAGCGATCTGCTCGAGCGCCTGAACCGCGAACTGTCGGCACTGCTCAACGAGTCGATTACCCTGCAACTCAACCAGAAGCAGCTGCTGGGCACCGCGCAGAGCCTGCGCACCACCCTCGACGAACAGATGTTCTGGATCCCCAGCAACAAGCCGCTGGACTGGGACTGGCTGAGCTATGTACCCCAGCGCCTGGCCGACCAGGTCGCCAACCTGCCGTGGGGTTCGGGCCTGAAAGAGCTGGCCGACGGCCTGAGCCAGCGCCCGCTGCTGTTCCTGCCGCTGTTGTTGGTAATCGGCGCCCTGTTGTGGCGGCGCAAGTACCTGTACCAACGGCTGGGCAAGGTGCACCAGGACATCGGCCACTTCCGCCGTGACAGCCAGTGGCACACGCCCCAGGCGATCCTTATCAACATCCTCCTGGCGATGCCGGTCAGCCTTGGCCTGGCGCTGTGCAGCTACGCCCTGCAGATCGACGCCCGCGGGCAGAATGCCAACCTGGGCGCCGCACTCTGGCAGCTGGCCCAGGCCTGGCTGGTGTTCTACACCGCCTACCGTATCCTCGCACCCGGTGGCGTGGCGGAAGTCCACTTCCGCTGGCACAAACCGCAGGTCGAGTTCCTGCGCGGCTGGGTTCGCCGCCTGGGCACCGTGGTGCTGGCGCTGGTGGGCGTGGTGGCGGTGGCCGAGCACCAGCCTTCGGCGCTGGCCGACGATGTGCTGGGTATCGGCGTGGTGCTGACCTGCTACGCACTGATGGCCTGGCTGCTCAGCCGCCTGCTGCTCAGCAGCCCCGCGCACCGCGACACCTCGCTGTTCCGCAGGGCCGTGGGTGTAGCGTTCACCGCACTGCCCATCGCCCTGTTCGTCGCCGTGTGTTTCGGCTACTACTACACCGCATTGAAGCTCACCGACCGACTCATCTACACCCTGTACCTGCTGCTGTTCTGGCTGGTGATCGAGGCGGCGTTCGTGCGCGGCCTGTCGGTGGCGGCACGGCGCCTGGCCTACCAGCGCGCGCTCAGCAAACGGGCAGCGGCCAAGGAAGGGCTGGATGGCGAAGTCATCACCGAAGAGCCGACGCTGGACATCGAGCAGGTCAACCAGCAGTCGCTGCGCCTGATCCGCCTGGCCCTGCTCGGCGGCTTCATCGCCGGCCTGTACTGGGTGTGGGCAGACCTGATCTCGGTGTTCGCTTACCTCAACAACTTCGTCCTGTACGAATACACCAGCGGCACCGGCGCCGCCGCCAGCATGGTGCCGATAAGCCTTGGCGACCTGCTGGGTGCGCTGGTAATTGTCGGCATCACGTTCGCCCTGGCCGGCAACTTGCCGGGCCTGCTGGAAGTGCTGGTGCTGTCACGCCTGAACCTGGCCCAGGGCAGCGCCTATGCCACCACCACGCTGCTGTCGTACACCATTGTCGGCATCGGTATCGTCAGCACCCTGTCGACCCTGGGGGTGAGCTGGGACAAGCTGCAATGGCTGGTGGCCGCGTTGTCGGTGGGCCTGGGCTTCGGCATGCAGGAAATCTTCGCCAACTTCATCTCCGGCATCATGATCCTGTTCGAGCGCCCGGTACGGATTGGCGACACCATCACCATCGGCAACCTGTCGGGCACGGTGAGCAAGATCCGCATCCGCGCCACCACCATCACCGACTTCGACCGCAAGGACATCATCGTCCCCAACAAGACCTTCATCACCGGCCAGCTGATCAACTGGTCGCTGACCGACACGGTCACCCGGGTAACGCTGAAGCTGGGCATCGACTACGGCTCTGACCTGGACCTTGTACGCGACCTGCTGCTCAAGGGCGCACACGAAAACCCGCGCGTGCTCAAGGACCCGGAACCGATCGTGTACTTCCTCAACTTTGGTGAAAGCTCGCTGGACCACGAGTTGCGCATGCACGTGCGCGACCTGGGCGACCGCAACCCGACGCTGGACGAGATCAACCGCTACATCAACCGCGAGTTCAAGGCTCACAACATCAAGATCTCGGTACGCCAGGTCGAGGTGTTCCTGATGGACCAGAAGGGCGGCAAGCAGCAGCTGATTCCGCTGGAGCAACCTAAACCGGATGGCACTGCACCGGCCTGAGTGGGCTCGAATGCTTTATTCTGTGCTGAATCTCAGGAGCAGCCCGTGAAAGCCCTCGACCAACTCACCTTCGACAACCGCTTCGCCCGCCTGGGCGATGCGTTCTCCACCCAGGTGCTGCCCGAGCCCATTGCAGACCCGCGCCTGGTGGTCGCCAGCGAGTCGGCCATGGCCTTGCTCGAGCTCGACCCCGCCCAGGCCGACCTGCCGGTGTTCGCCGAGCTGTTCAGCGGCCACAAGCTGTGGGAAGAAGCCGACCCACGGGCGATGGTCTATTCCGGCCACCAGTTCGGCTCGTACAACCCACGGCTGGGCGATGGTCGCGGCCTGCTGCTGGCCGAAGTACTCAACGACAAAGGCGAGCACTGGGACCTGCACCTCAAGGGCGCCGGCCAGACCCCTTACTCACGGATGGGCGATGGCCGCGCCGTGCTGCGCTCGTCGATACGCGAATTCCTTGCCTCGGAAGCCTTGCACGCCCTGGGTATCCCAAGCAGCCGGGCGCTGTGCGTGATCGGCTCCAGCACCGCGGTGTGGCGTGAAACCCGCGAAAGCGCCGCCATGCTGACGCGCCTGGCGCAGAGCCATGTGCGTTTCGGCCATTTCGAGTATTTCTACTACACCAAGCAGCCCGAGCAGCAACGCGTGCTGATCGATCATGTCCTGGAGCAGCACTACCCCGAATGCCGTGACGCCGAACAACCGTACCTGGCCATGTTCCACACCATCGTCGAGCGCAACGCCGAACTGATTGCCCGCTGGCAGGCCTATGGCTTCTGCCACGGGGTGATGAACACCGACAACATGTCGATCCTGGGCATCACCTTCGACTTCGGCCCTTACGCCTTCCTGGACGACTTCGACGCCAACTTCATCTGCAACCACTCCGACGACCGTGGCCGCTACAGCTACGCCAACCAGGTGCCCATCGCCCACTGGAACCTCAGCGCGCTGGCCCAGGCCCTGACCACCGTGATCCAGGTTGAGCCGTTGAAGGAAGCGTTGGGGCTGTTCCTGCCACTGTACCAGGCCCACTACCTGGACCTGATGCGACGGCGTCTGGGCCTGACCACTGCCGAGGACGACGATATGGCACTGGTCGAGCGCCTGCTGCAGTGCATGCAGCGTGGCGGCGTGGACTACAGCCTGTTCTTCCGAAAACTCGGTGAGCAGCCGGTGGCCGATGCGCTGAAAGTGGTGCGCGACGACTTCATCGACCTGGCCGGCTTCGATGCCTGGGGTGCAGATTACCTGGCCCGCTGTGAACGTGAACCCGGCAATGCCGAAGGCCGCCGTAAACGGATGCATGCGGTGAACCCGCTGTATGTGCTGCGCAACTACCTGGCGCAAAAAGCCATCGAAGCGGCTGAAGCGGGGGACTACAGTGAAGTGCGGCGATTGCACCAGGTACTGACCAGACCCTTCGAGGAACAGCCCGGGATGCAGGCCTACGCCGAGCGGCCGCCGGAATGGGGCAAGCACCTGGAAATCAGCTGCTCTTCCTGATTGATGATTGCTCTACCGGCCCTATCGCCGGCAAGCCAGCTCCCACAGGTAACGTGCCAGACTTGAGGCA